>Ga0153954_1000632_pt1 | contig 25879 bp, 22 predicted proteins | sample TSFL038MetaG_FD_102277 | JGI IMG/M metagenome (GOLD analysis project Ga0153954, IMG submission 102277) | Attine ant fungus gardens microbial communities from Florida, USA - TSFL038 MetaG | ecosystem: Host-associated > Fungi > Mycelium > Unclassified | place: USA: Florida, Wekiwa Springs State... | reverse complement strand
TGTGTAAAATGGATCCTGGCAAATCAGTCATGGTAAATCCTTTAATCAGTGAAGTGAAAAAAAGATTTAAGATACTGATTTGCCTTTTTTTATGCTAAAAAATGCTAAAGTCGAGGCAAAGACACAGAGAAAAATAATAAAGCGGTTCTCCTCTGTGTCTCCCTCTCTCTTTGGCTCTGCGTTGTACTGTTTATTGAACTTATGGTAATAGAATGCGCACACGAGCAAGGGCACGAAAACCTGTTATTTCGCTGTACTGGATTTAGCGACTGTTCCAGTTCTTACCCCTTTCAACTTGAATGTATGCCTGTTTATACGTTTTTTTTAGCCAGGGAATAGTCACCCTTTTTTTGTTTTCTTTCATGCTCTTGGAATCGACATTGAAGAAAATAAAATTTAAACTGGCGAAGTCTGAGGCATTTCCTTCGACCATATTTTCCCCAGCAGGATCTTTCATAATGGCATTCGGATCCCTATGGATCACTCGAATCATCTCTTGATTCGTTAAAGGAATCGGATAGATCTTCGGCCCTTGCTTTAAAGCAGGATTATTCGAGTCATTGATGACAATTGTGCAATGCGTTAAGTGAGTTTGCCGCTTCCACATAAATTTTTTCCAAATCCATGAACTCCACCAAGCTCCTTGCTGTTCAAACTTTCCATGTGTTTCAAAAAGCGCTGAAGGTGTTTCGGATGAAGTCCCAGTGAGTGCATATCTTTCAGTTAAAAAGCGCAATTTTTTCCCTGGACATGCCTCAAAAGAAATTCCCATTTCTTGTCGATCATTTCCTAGGGAAATGCGATAGGCTTGGCGAGCGGTCAGATTGATATTCACGTGAATGTTATGCAAATGCTTTTCTTCGCTTTTATAAAGCATCCAAAAAAAGAAGGGGAGAAAAGCAAAGACCCCTGAAGGGGTCAAACTTTTTAATGATGCTGAAAAACTTGTCGCCGCCATCGATGAATTTTCACTCTTTAAAGCTTTTTTGGCAGCCTTTTCAACATTTTTGGCTTGAAGTTCGATGGGATTTGGTGAGCCTTTAGAGAGTTTTTTTGCAGCTTTGCGGATAGTATTTACAGCTGCTGAGGCTTGCTCAGCTTGATTGGCTTTGATTTCTTCCAAAAGACGCAAAGTCTCTGCGTCAGCTTCTTGAGGTCTTATGAGGGGTTTTGCAAATTTTTTTTTGTGTGCCTCAAGGGCATTTACAGCATTTGGAAGATTGAAAAAATGATTTGATGAAGCTCCAATCATTGCTGAGATATTGCCTTATCGATCCGATATTGTTAAACTACTATCCGGACGCCAGTTGATAATGTCATTAAAATTATCATCTTCATCCGTTGAACTTTTCTGGGGTTTCTCGTCTTGTTCAATTTCTTGATCAAGTACCTCTGAATCTTGTCTAAAAGTTAAAGATATGTCATCACTACTTTCGGTTAAAGACATCGTATCAGAAGAGACGTTGGGATCAACAATTAAATCCATTTCGAAATCTTGTTTGTCGCTTTCCCAATGAATTGTTGATGGGGTCATGGCCCATCCTTCCGCAGGTTCAAAATTAAAAGAGGAGTAAGGGGAAAATTCAAGGGAAGCGGGCTTTAGTTTGTTTATCAGGATCGGTGCAGCCGCCGACAAAACAGCGATGACAGTGGAAATTGTTTTGGCTTGTGCTTGGGGTACATTTGATGCGATTAAGGCATCGGTGATGCCCTGTGTTGTCAGATATCCGACTCCGGCCCAAATTCCGGCGAAAATGCCTTCCATCACTATATCTGCGGTTAATCCAGCAAGAGTATAGTGTTCAATTCTGTGTGCTGGGATGTTTTTAAATTCTGTTTTAAAGTTAAAGATCTTTTCCCTTTCACCGCTTATAATCAATTTAAAGTGCTCAAAAGCACTGGTTATATTTTCTGTTGATTTATAGGAGCACAGTCCAATGAGTAGAGAAGGGCCAATCAAATCGGTTAAGTTGAAGGAGACAGCGGCATTGCCCTCAACTGTTGGCATGATCTTGGAAACCATCGAGTTGTTTAGTGCTGCAAATATTTTTCCAGTTTCTCTTGCGACAGCTTCTGTGGTTTCAGAAAAAGAAATCAAAGGCGAAACGACGATGCTTGCCGTATTCCAAATTAACTTGGGAACAAAGCTAGAGAGATTATAAAGTCCTCGAGAGGCTAATGATGCAGAACCCGAAGCGATGCGTTCCAATGCCCAATCTAAAGGATTATTGTAAAGATTATACATCGACTTGAGAGTTTGCGCACCATCGCTCTCTGCAACATTTTTAGCTAATGTATCGAGCAAAGGTATATCTTTGCTTCCTATGGAATTTGCTATGGCTGTCATTGATTAGTCAGTCCTCAAATCCTCTACTATTAGAAATAACAAAATAAAAAAATAATTTTCAAAAATATTATAATATTTTTCATGTTGTCCGTCAAGAATCTTCTTTCAGAGTTCAAAAACCAAAACCAAAACTAAAACCAGAATTCCATCTTTCTTAAATTTTCTTTGCTCGCGGATGTGTTTTGTCATAAACATTTTTCTTTAGTTTAGTGGAAACCTGTGTGTAAATGGTCGTTGCAGCAAGGGATTGATGTCCTAAAATAACTTGAATTGTTTTAAGATCCATTCCTTTTTCAAGCCAATGGGTTGCAATTGTGTGTCTGATTGTATGGGGTGTCACTTTTCCAGCAAAGCCAATGCGTTTTAAGTTGTCTTTAAAATTGCGATCGATGGAGCGAGTACTTAGTCTTGTGCCATGTTTATTTAAAAAGACGGCGGCTTCATCTTGTTGAGCAGCATGCCCATCCGCATCCAGATGGCGTTCGGGATTATCAAGATATTGATGAATCCAACTCGCGGCATTAGGTGTGATGGGGACTATTCTTTCTTTTTTTCCTTTCCCTTTCAGCTTGATTAACTGATTTTTTAGATCGATATCCTTTCGATTTAAAGCGGCTAGTTCGCTGATGCGCAAGCCTGAACTATAAAAAAGCTCCAAGATGGTTCGATCGCGCAAACCTAGGTATGTTGACGTATCTGGGAGATTGAATACGATTTGGATTTGATCATAGGAAAGAGGATTAGGGATCTTTTTATCAATTTTTGGTGTATCTAGGGTCTCTGTCGGGTTTGTATCGATAATTTTTTGTTCATTAGCATATTTGAAAAAAGTTCTTAGGGCGGCCAAACGCCTTGCGATTGTCTTATTGCTTCGTCCATGTTTTTTAAGATTTGCGAGGAATTCGCGAATATGTTTTCGGTCAATCTGTTCGAGACAAATTTCCCTTGTAGCCGTCTTTGATTTTAAATACTCATTAAAAGCTGATAAATCTATCGAATAATTTCTTACTGTATGTTCTGAGCAGTTTCTCACGATTTTCAGATAGTCAATGAATTTATCTATAGCAGTGGCGATCATGGAGTTTTTTGACTCTTTGTGTGAATCTCGTGCTTTTTATAACACACTTCTTTTTCTGAGCATAGTAAAGTTTTTATATTTCTCTTTTATAAAGCAAAAATTTAAATGTTTAATATTATTTTATATTTTCCGTTAATTATTGATTATTGGTTTTTTAGTGAATTTATTTTTTAAATTAAAGGTAAAGCTATGCCGATGGAATCCATTGTTCCATCTCCTAATCATCGATCAAAAGGAAAGGTTTTGAGATCCTCTGCAATTAAGACATTTGAAAATTGGGCTTTTGCTTCTATCTCGAAACCTTTTAAATTTTGATAGCGAGCGGAGAAATGAGTTAAAATAAGGAGCTTTGCGCCGGCTTCTTTGGCAATGATAGCGGCCTCTTTGGCGGTTAAATGAAAATGCTTATAGGCGAGGTCCTTGTGCTCTTCTTGATATGTGCTTTCGCATAAAAGGACTTTAGCTCCTCTGGCGATATCGATGGCATTTTGGCAAAAACGTGTATCGATGACCACGGCGATGCTATCTCCAGGGCGGATCCAACTGACATCTTCAAGCTTTATCGTTTGACCATTGAGCAGTAATTCTCCTTTTTCAATGAGTTCACGCACCAAAAGACCTCGGATGCCTTTTTCATGAAGAGCTTGAGGATCATATTTTCGTGTGTCCGGTTCGGTCACTCTCCATCCGATGTTGTCAATGCCATGATCCAAAAACAAAGCTTCAATGCGGAATTTGCCATCGTCATGAACGACGCCTGCTTCAGAGACGGGGTGTTCGATGACACGGATGGTTTCATGATAGATTGTTCCATAGCGCAAGCGGTCGAAGTACTTTTTACCACTCGCAGGATAGTAGCAATGAATGGGATGAGTAACTTTATCGAGATTGAGCCTCATGAGAATAGAACCTAAGCCCAAACAATGGTCGCCATGAAAATGGGAGACAAAGATGCGCGTAATGACTGTTGGGGCGATATTCGCGAAGATGAATTGACGCTGTGTGCCTTCGCCGGGATCAAAGAGTAGGCCTTCATCATTCCAACGGAATAAATAAGCCCCATGATTGCGAAATCGTGTGGGCTGCTGGCTAGAACATCCTAAAATGGTAATATCTCTAACACTCATGGTTAGCTCCTCCATGAAAAAAAAGAAAAACGGCCCAATAGAAGTCCCAAAGCGGCCCCGGATAAATGGGCAGTGTTTGCAATTCCGGGAGAGATCGAAAGCTGTTTGTCATACTCTAAATAAAATGAAGTCAATTGAATCAAAAACATCGAAAAAATAAAAAACAACATGAAAACGATCGTTCCTCTTTGCAAAGGGTATCCTTCCCATGGAGCAATTTTTTGCCGCATCCAAATGAAGGTGAGCATTGCGCATAAAATTCCCGAAAATCCAATGAAGTTTGCTCCGCTCATCAAATATTGGCAAGTATTTGAAAAAATACCTGTCATCAATGCAAAGAGGATATAGCCCATTATGGTTAGACGCTGTCCTATCTGCTTTCCTAAAACGCTGAGCCAAAGCATATTAAAAAGCAGGTGAAGAATATCGTTATGCAAAAGGCAAGGGGAAAATAGCCTCCACACTTCTCCTTGGCGGATCCTTTCAAAAAGCTCCGCTTTGATTTCCATGGGCTCTTCAGGATGCCGGATCCTACGAAGAAGGATATCATAAAATCCTTGCCAATAGGGAGTTTTATAAAATTGATTTAAAATATAGCGACCTTCAGGAGGAAGATCTTGTGGATTTTGCAGCTTGCTAATTCCATAGATTTTGACAAGCTTATCGATGAAAGTAAAAGCTTTTGGATAATCGAAGAGCAGCTCTTTTTTTATTGACGAAGAAAGCAGAGGAGTCAGGGGCAATGTTGCAGGTATGGAAGTTATATCAGGACGTGGTGAGGTCATCTCTGTAAAAAAAAACAAAGTTGTGCAGATGATAATAAAAGCAAAAGTCACGCTGCCAAGGCCCTTTTGAAAGAGTATAGAGCGAGGTTGAGTGGTTCCCATCGCCGCTTTTTTGTCGACAAGTGATAAAATCGGCTTTGGTGCCTCTCGAAGCCCTTTTCGAAATACTGGGTTCTCCGGTTGGGTTTCGAAAGTCTCCAGCCATTTCATAGCGGCGTCGACATCATCTTCATTATAGATCCAAATTCTGCAGGTCACATCCCCATAATTTGAACTTCCCCAATCGGTATTAGAAGAGATCTCCAATTGATTCTCGATTCCCTCGCTCGTTAAAAACGAGGAAAACAAGCGTCCACTCCTTTGGTCATTCATTGTGCTAATGAGACGCATGTCATTTCCCTTGGGTTGTAAGGACTATGGCTTTTTTTAAAATCCCCGAAGTGGAAAGCCCAGGAATGAGAGGAACAATATGAATTCTTCCTCCATGCTTTTTAACGATGGGAGCTTCGATGCAGTTTTCTCCATATTCGGATCCATTGACATGGACATCCGGTTGAATTTTGTCTAGGAGCATGCAAGGATCTGTTTCATCAAACCAGGTGACATAGTCAACAAATTCCAAGGCAGCGATCATTTGAAGGCGATATTCGAGAGGGATAATTGGCCGTTCGGGGCTTTTATAGGCTTGGATGGAGGCATCAGTATTAAGGGCGACAATTAAGATATCTGCAGTTTGCGAAGCTTCATAAATAATCTGGAGATGCCCTGCATGCAAAAGATCGAACGATCCATTGAGAGTGGCGATTGTCTGATTGCCACGTCGAATTTCGCTGACTTTTTGTGTTAAATGATTTGGGAAAATCAATTTGCGTTTACACGCGGTTGACCACAATTCCATAAAAAAGCTCTTTATACCCCTTGTTGCGATCTTATGATAAATCAGATTCGAATTCTTTTCCTCTAGGAACTCGCAAAAATAAGGCTGTCATATTGATATAATATGGCTGCCTTATTTTCAGAGCCACGTGTGAGCTCCTAGAGAGAAAATAATTTCGAAGATGAATCATCATAAGGTCGCAATCAGAGGTTATAGGAAATTCAGTTCGTTTACATATTGTCGTTTTGTACACGCGAAGGGAAGGCTATGCTGAATACTTCGTCATAATGTTCAACGAAATGCAGCGTCAATCCTTTCTTTAGATAATCAGGCAACTCATCATAATCGCGTACATTATCCTTTGGAAAGATCAAAACCTTTAATCCTGATCGTCGCGATGCAATGAGCTTCTCCTTCATTCCACCAATCGCCAGAATTTTTCCCGTCAATGTGATTTCTCCCGTCATGCCCAAATTATCCAGCACCGGGGTGTCTGTCAATAGCGATAAAAGCGCTGTCACCATCGTTATTCCTGCTGAAGGGCCATCTTTCGGGGTCGCTCCTTCTGGAATGTGAATATGCACTTCTGACTTTTCAAAAAAAGTAAATTCAGGCGCATATTTGTGGACAGCGCTATGTAAATAACTCCAGGCAATTTCTGAAGATTCTTTCATGACTTGGCCTGCTTGTCCCGTTAGCTTCATCGATGTTTTTTCGGCCGGAGTTTTAATCGCTTCAATATAAAGAGTGGCGCCTCCCAATGCCGTCCAAGCAAGACCCATGCAGACGCCTACTGGAGTGCGTGCATAGAAGCGATCGCTGGTATACATGGGCTTTCCCAAATACTCGGAAAGGTTTGTCGCGGTAATGCGATAGGGTTTTACAGGAGGCGTCTTTTTGCTTTTTCCCGTCTTTTTCCCTTTCTGCTCTTCTTGTTCCCGGACAACCTTTATGGCAATTTTGCGCATAATTTTTTTAATCTGGCTTTCCAAATTCCTTACGCCTGCCTCACGTGCATAGCCATTAATAATGGCTCTTAGGGCTTCATCTGAAATTTGAACTTGGCTGGCTTTAAGGCCCATCGATTTGCGTGTGCGGGGAGTCAGATACTTTTTGGCGATCTCTACTTTTTCTTGGATGATGTATCCCGATAGCCGCATAATATCCATGCGGTCTTTAAGAGGCTCTGGAATCGTATCCAGCACGTTGGCGGTAACGATAAAGAGAATATCGGATAGATTGCATCTTACATCGAGATAATGGTCGAGAAATTCAACATTTTGTTCAGGATCTAGCACTTCCAGAAGGGCTGATGCGGGATCGCCATGATAACTGCTGCCCATTTTATCCACTTCATCGAGCATGATGACGGGATTCATTGTTTGGCAGTATTTTAAAGCTTGAATAAGCTTGCCAGGCATCGCGCCGATATAGGTACGTCTGTGTCCTTTGATTTCAGCTTCATCTCTCATGCCGCCGACGGAAAAACGATAGAATTTTCGGTTGAGCGCGCGGGCGATGCTTTTGCCAATGCTTGTCTTACCTACGCCTGGAGGGCCAACAAGACAAATGATGCTTCCCTTGACAGTACCTGAGAGCTTTGCTACGCCGATGAATTCTAAGATCCTTTGCTTGATATCTTCCAACCCATAGTGGTCGTGTTCCAAAATCTTTTCGGCCTCAATCAAATCATGAGTTTCCGTGCTATAAATTCCCCAAGGAATGATTGTCAGCCAGTCGAGATAGCCTCTTGCGACAGCATATTCGGCAGATTGAACTTCAAGGGCGCTCAGCTTTTCCATTTCATCATTGATCACCTTCAAAACATCGGGCGGCACTTTGCGTTCTTTGAGGCGTGCTTCGAATTTTTCTCTGTCGAGCAATTTATCATCTTTTTCGATGCCGAGCTCTTTTTTGATGGTTTTCAGCTGTTCGCGCAAAAAGAAGTCTTTTTGACTTTTTGAAATTGTCGCATCGATCTTTTGATTGATACTGTTTTGCAAAAGGCTTAAGTCTAACTCTTTTTTTAATAAGACTAATGCCTTGTCGATGCGGCCTTGGATATCAAAAGTTTCAAGGACATCTTGCAATTCATCGCGTGAAGCTGTTGTTAGTGCCACTGCAAAGTCTGCGAGCTTTCCAGGTTCTGTAAAGTCTGAATGCCCCAAAAAGATTTGCAACTCCTCTTTGAAGAGGGGATTGAGTTTTAAGAGTTCTTTAATCGTAGAAATGATGCTGATGGCATAAGCCTTTAGCTCGTTCGTAAGGATGGGGCTATCCTCATAATAAGCGACTTTAGCCCTCAGGGATTTGGCCCTAGGCAGAGGTTCGACGATACGCATCCTTTTTTCCATATTCAGGATCACTTGAGCGCCGCCCTGCTCGGTAGGAATGATGCGTAGAATGCGGGCCAGAACACCCACTTGAAAGAGGTCGTTGAAACCAACCTTATAAGGATCGGCGGATTCAGACTTTGTCAACAAGAGGCCAACGCATTTGTGCTCTGATTTGGCGACTTGTTTAAGAATCTCATAAAAAGGACCAGGTTCAATGACAATAGGCGCTGCCATTCCAGGGAAAAAGGGGCGGCGTATTAGAGGGAAAATATCAATTTGGTCTGGTGCAGAGCTCTTCTTTGCTGCTCGCTGTCCTTCCTCGAAGGAGTTCAATAAGGCGTTTTCCAATTCCAGCTCAAAGCTGGTATCGTTTTCATCGTCCAAGATGATCCTCTCATTTTTAATATCATAAAGCGCATTATTTTATGGTTTTTGAACAAACATTTCAACCCCTGATTGCGACCAACATGACAGGTTTATTTTTGCGAGTTCCTGAAGGCAGGTGACAAAACATTTATCAGCGCCTTTCTTGAAGGAAGAAATTTTGCACTAAAAAACTTTTTAGTGTATGATTGCTTCCTTTATTAAACCATATATAATGAAATAGTTGTCGTAAGAATTGACGGGACTGGCATGGAATCCTTGAATATCTTTCATACCTATCGAAAATCAGCTGAAAAACATGAGGAGGCCATTCTCCACCCAAAAGCCTCTCTTTCTCACAACCACAGCCGCCGATTTGGTCCGGAAGATGATCATCGTCTTCCTTATAAACGCGATGTCGACCGTATTGTGCATTCGAAAGCTTATGCTCGCTATACTGATAAAACTCAAGTTGTTTACTTAGTAAAAAATGACCACATTACTCATCGTAGCCTTCATGTGCAATTGGTAAGCAATTTTGCGCGGGGGATTGCTGAAATCCTGCGCTTAAACCTTGACTTAGTTGAGGCGATAGCTTTAGGACATGATGTGGGGCATTCCCCATTTGGGCATGAGGGCGAAGGCTATTTATCTGAGCTTTCCAAAGAATTCGGAAATGGGGCATTTACACATCCTTTGCAATCTTGCAGATTGTTTACAGAAATAGAGCCGCTCAATTTGGGCTTGGCTGTTTATGATGGTTTTCTATGCCATGATGGAGGAATGTGCGGAAATAAATTGATTCCGCAGTTTGGAAAAACGTGGGAAATCCATCTCGCTGAAAGAAAGCAGAAGCAAAATGATCCGGATGGCAATATTTGGCCGGGAACTCTTGAAGGTTGTTTGGTCAAACTTTGCGACACCATGAGCTATTTGGGTCGAGACATCGAGGATGCCATCAGCCTAGGGATTCTTGAAAGAAACTCCATTCCAAAAACTATCCTCGGCATCAATAATCGCGATATTTTAAATGTTCTTGCGCGAGATATCATTAAAAATAGCTATGAACAAAACTATATCGCTATTTCGCAAGAAATTTATGAAGCTTTGCTAGTGTTTCGAAAATTCAATTTTGAACATATCTACATTCATCCTAAGCTCAAGGTTGAGTCAAAAAAAGTGCGTCAAAGTTATCGAATCCTCTTCGAACTTCTTCTGGAAGAATTGGAAAAAGAAAAACAAAAAAGCTATATTTGGTTGAATTACCTTCATAACAAAACAGAGCAATATCTTTCGTCGACATCTAACATCCAGGCTGTTGTCGATTATATTTCTGGCATGACGGATAGCTACTTTGTAAAAACACTGGAAAAACTTGTTGTTCCAAAATCTATAGAATTATTCTAATGCGCACTCTTGTTATTGATACATCTACGGAAAGGGGAATAATCGCCTTTCTAAAAGGTCAAGACCTCCTTTATCATTGCGATCTGCCCTTTGGCTTTCAAAATTCACAGCACCTTCTTCCCTCTCTTCAGAATGGCATCGACATGATCGGAAAAGAATGGCATCACTTGGATTTTATCACTGTTGGCGTGGGTCCAGGATCTTATACAGGGATACGCGTCGGCGTTATCACAGCGAAAACCCTTTCCTTTGCTCGTTCAATTCCACTCGTCGGCGTCTGCTCTCTTGATGGGTTTTTGCCTTGCCAGGATGGTCCCTTTGCCTCCATCATTGATGCGAAAATTGGCGGTATTTATGTTCAAAGAGGAATGCACAAAAATGGAACAATTTATCGGACACATGAACCACAAGTTTTTCCTTTGACACATCTTGCAAGCTTGATGAATGAAAATTGTCTCTTAGTCACACCAAATGCCTCTCAGCTAAAAACCAAGGCAGAAATTCAAACACTGCCGAATGTTCGCTGGCATGAATGTTATCCTTCTCCACAACATCTTGCCGCCATTGCTTCGCAGAAATTCGCTCGAGGGGAAGTTTCTCTTGATGGGAGGCTTGAATTGCTCTATATGCGAAAGACCCAAGCAGAGATCGACCGTTCGCACTAATCAGGGGTTAAAGCCAAGTCTTTTGACTTGTCTCTTGATTTATAATCGAAGAGATGCGTATTATACTAATATTGAAGCAACATCCGAGTGTTGTGATAGCAGATTAATTCATTTGAAACCTTAAAATCAGGATTTTAAGTTAGATGACAATCGTAAAAGTTCGAGTCGGCGATTCAATTGATAAAGTTCTACGAGCATTAAAGAAGCGTTTAGATAAAGAAGGTGTCATGAAGTCTGTAAAAGCCCATCGCTTTTACTCCAAGCCATCTGTCAAAAAACGCGCTAAATCAAAAGCCGCTTTAAAATATCGCAGACAACGCTAAAATCTCTGAAGCCGCAATCAGAGGTAAAAGTTCGGAAAAACAGGCTCATTGCCTGTTTTCTGTCTCATTTTTATCCTAAGATGGATTGTCCTCTGCGTAAAGAGGGTTGTGTTTAATTTCACCTTCTGGTATTTTAATTCTTCTTAATCACTTGATGTATTAAATCTCTAAAACTTTGAGATGGTTTTATGGCCGATTATTATGAAACTTTGGATGTTCAGCGTACTGCAACTCCAGAAGAGATCAAAAAAGCCTATCGCCAAAAAGCCTTAAAGTATCACCCAGATAAGAATCCTGGGGATTCTGAAGCCGAAAAGCGCTTCAAAGAAATTTCTGAAGCTTATGAAGTCTTAAGCGACGAAAAGAAACGCCAAATTTACGATCGTCATGGTAAAGAAGCACTCGGTGCTGGCATGCCTGGCGGCGGCGAAGGGTTTGCCTCCATGGATGAGGCCCTCCGTACATTTATGAGCGCCTTTGGAGGCATGGGTGGAGATTCTGTTTTCGATAGCTTCTTCGGTGGCGGCGGCAAATCATCACGCATGCATCGTCAAGGGGCAAGCAAACGAGTTAATATCACACTGACTTTTGAAGAAGCTGCTAGAGGAGTGGATAAAGAGCTCGCCATCACAAATTATGTGACTTGCACTGTTTGCCATGGAAAAGGCGCTGCTTCTGCTAAGGATATCAAGAAATGCACTCGATGCAATGGTGCTGGTCAAGTTTTTGAACAGCGTGGCTTTTTCAGCATGTCTATGGCTTGTCCACAATGCCATGGAGAAGGACAAATTATTATCGACCCCTGCAAAGAATGCCATGGAGAAGGAGCTGTCAAAGAAAAGCAGCATGTAAAGGTTCATATTCCAGCCGGCGTTGACAGTGGAATGCGCCTAAAAATGGCCGGATATGGAGATGCAGGACAAGGTGGAGGTCCTGCGGGAGATCTTTACGTTTTTATTCAAGTCGAGTCTCATGAGATCTTCGAGAGAGAGGGCGATGACATTCTGCTTGATTTGCCAATTAGCTTCACAGAAGCAGCTTTGGGATGTAAAAAAGAAGTTCCTTCTTTATTCAATCATGCTTGTCGAATAACTATTCCAGAGGGGACTCAAAACGGTAAGACATTCCGTGTGAAAAGTGAAGGATTTCCAAATGTCCATGGACATGGCAAGGGCGATCTGCTCGTGAAAATATTTGTCGAGACTCCTACAAAGCTCAACGAACGCCAAAAAGCTTTGCTGCATGAATTCAAAGAGCTTGAAGGGCCGGGCAACTTACCAAAGCGTAAAGGGTTCTTAGATAAGATCAAAGGCTTATTTTGTTAAGCCCTTCGATGACTTGTTGCTAGATAGCAGTGGGGTTTAAAAAATAATCGCTTTGCTAATCTTCTCTTGCGGTGCGACACACATATCCACAGTAATTCCTTTTTCCTTCAACATTCCTTGGACAACACTCATTGCCACTTCTGGAGAGTTGCATTCACTGGAAAGATGAGCAAGGTGGACATGTTTTAGATCGGGATGAGCGACATCACATAAGAGTTTTCCGCAAGATTCATTAGATAAGTGGCCGTTTCGACCCAAAACCCGTTGTTTATAAACCATTGGTCTTGATGATGCGTGGACCATTGAGGGTTGATGATTGGCTTCGACATAAAGGTAATCACAAGCTCTTAGCTGATTCACTACAAGGGAAGTGACAAATCCTAAATCTGTGCAAAATCCTAGTTTTAAATCGCCTGTGCGAATTGTAAAGGCGACCGGATCAAGAGTATCATGCTGAATGCTGAATGGGTGTATTTCAAGATCGCCAAATTCAAAGCTTTCTCCCGTGGAAAAAATCTTAAACTTTGGGCAATCATGAAAATAGTCGACAATACCCCTAGCTGTTTCTGTATTGGCGAGGACTGGAATTTCCATCCGATAGGCCAGTACTTTTAAGCCTTGAATATGATCCGTGTGTTCATGTGAGATAAGAATGGCATCGATATCTGCAATGTCCACATTGATTTGCTCAAGTTTGGAGATGATCGCTTTAGCGCTTAATCCCGCATCGATGAGGATTTTTGTTTGGCTGGTGCCAAAATAAATGCAATTTCCTTTTGAGCCCGAAGCTAGAGGACAAAATCCTTTCATATTTTCACAGAGTTATTGTTCGCCATATTTATATAGAGAGGCGTGATAAGACGAAAGAAAAAAATAGGGATATTATAGCTTTAATAAAAATCTTTCATTAGGTGTTTTTTTAATAAATTGCTCTTCAATGTGTATTAAAGCAGCTCTTTGTCCTGAAAATTCTAATAAAGATAGTGCATCGGGAATGCTAAGCCATTGATATTTATCATGTTCTTCTGGGGAAAGAATGACAGTTTGTTCTTGATCAATAAATGCAAGAAAAACAGGTGCGTGACAAATAGTATCAAACTTTTCAAGATAGAAACTTTCAAGAAAGTCAGCCGTATAAAATCGATCGGGTCGCAGGCTTGTCTCCTCAAACAATTCTCGTTGAGCAGCGGCTATAGCAGATTCTCCTTCGTGAACCTTACCAGTCACCATTTGCCAATTACCAGAGATGAATTTACCACACCTATGCAAAAGCAAACACTTTGCCTGACCATCAATCATTTTAAAGATATGGACAATGACAATAAAAGGCTTCATTCTTATTTTCTCAAATGTAACCAACTCTCAAGAGTCGTGGAACCCAATTGTGGATTTTTTTTCTTTGGAATGAGTGAATCTTCGGTTAGGGCCATCCCAAAATAATGCGCATCATTATCGGTTATCACTTTTCGTGGATCTTGTGTTGCCTTTAGATAGCGTTGGATGAGTTCTGGAAATCGTGCGCGTTCTGGTCCAGCGATTTCAATTGTATGGTTAAGAGGAGGTCTTATGACAATGTCAGTCAAAATTGCAGCCACATCATCTGCGGCAATCGGTTGGAATAAAACCGGAGGCAAGTGAACCATTTGCCCTATAGTCGCTGATTGAGCAATGCCGTTTAAAAATTCATAAAATTGAGTGGATTGCACAATCGTATAGGGAATTCCGGAGGTTTTGGTGAGTTGCTCCTGGGTATGTTTAGCTCGGAAATATCCGCTATTTGCTAGTTGACCGGTTCCTATAATAGAAAGGACAATATGATGCTTTACCCCAGCTTCTTTTTCCGCGATTGCAAGATTGTGGCTTGATTTTTCGAAGAATTCAAGAGCGGCTTTTTCATCAAAAGACGGGGAATTTGAGACATCGACAACCACTTGAGCCTCTTTTAACGCTTCAGCCAGGCCTTTGCCGGTTGTCGCATCAACTCCAGAAGAGGGGGAAGCACCAATCGCTGTATGCCCTAAAGATTTTAGCATTTTTATTAACTTTGTGCCGATGAGTCCGCTGCCGCCAATGATGATGATTTTCATGAATATTCCTCTTAACGATACAAAATTGAATTCTGGTCTATAATGCCATCAAAAGCAAGAAAAAATAGGGACATAAGCGACTCAAGGAACAGAAGGGACAATTTTTTGTCTCTTGAGTTCCTTATGTCCCTAAAATTAACCTTTTGTGAACCCATAAAAAACTTGAAGCTCTTCTAGGAAAAATATTTAATCCATCTAAATTTTTTTTGCAGAAAATCTTAATGCTTGTTAAATTAGTTGCATAATACAACTAATTGGATTGATATATGGAAAATCTTTCAAGCACAGCGATTAATAAGTTGAGACATAATGCAAGAAGTATGGTTCGAGAGCTTGGGTTACTTAATGATGCCTATTTTGAAATAGGGGTTACCTTAGCAGAGCGTCATCTTTTGATTGAGCTGGCTGGGTCTCCAGCTCCTACGATGGGTGAAATTGCCGAACGCTTATTGCTCGATAAGTCAACAATCAGTCGCTTGATCTCTAGAGCAGTTAAGAAAGGTTATATCGCATGCATTACTGATGAAAAGGATAAGAGAAAACGATTCTTGCAAATCACAGAGGTTGGCAAGCAGACCCTTCAGGCATTTGAACTGATTGCCTTTAATCAAACAAAGCAAGCACTTTTAACTCTCACTCAGGAAGAAGTCAAAACAGTCCATAAAGGAATTGCTCTTTATGCAAAAGGGTTGAGAAGTTCCAGAACTAAAGATCAATCAAATGAACGCCTGTTGTCTCAAGATCAGATGGGTGAGGGAATCGAAAGTCTATCCGAAATCTTCATCCGTCTCAAACAAATGGGCCATCTATTGCGATTATTTAATGCTAGCGATGAAGAGGGGCTTTATCAAATATTTCGTGAAGTTGTGGATTCTGGTTCACAATTCCCTTACGAATGCAGTTCAATTGACGAGTTCCATCGACAATTTTTTACTCCTCAAGGGCAAGTTTATGTATGTCACACTTTAGATGGCGAAGTCATTGGGGGATTTTATCTCAGGCCAAATTTTTCTGGGCGATCAAGCCATATCGCCAATGCGGCTTATATGATTCGTGGTACTTATCGAGGCAAAGGTGTGGGGTCTCTTTTAATTAAAGCGTCTCTAAATTTCGCTAAAGACTTAGGTTTTCAGGGTATGCAATTTAATATGGTCCTTAGCCAAAACAAGCTTGCTGTCAAACTCTATCAAAAGCTTGGTTTTGACATTGTAGGAACTTTACCTGAAGCTGTTCGAAATCCTGATGGAAGCCGTCAGGATGGTTATGTGATGTATCGTAAATTATAAAATTAAATTCTGGTCTATAATGCTATCAAAGCAAGAAAAAATAGGGACAGAAGCGACTAAAGGGACAGAAGCGACAAGTTTTTTGTCTCTTGAGTCGCTAAGGTCGCTTAAGTCCCTAAAATTAACTTTTTGCGAATCCATAAAAAACTTGAAGCTCTTCTTTCAATTCATTTCCTCGATTAGAAACTTTAATTTTCTTCATGACTCTTTCATGAAGATCATACACCTGCATGGGGGATAGTTGTTCAATCTTGGCTCGAGTTCCATGAGCCCATAAACTTTGCCACCATTCCTCTGGTGTGTTGTATGAAAACTCTTTGGTTTCCTCTATAATCTTGATATGTTTGAAATTAGCCATTTCCAAAACATTTTGAAGGGTTTGCTGACTCCACAATGGGCTAATCGCTAAGCTTGTTGTGTGACATAAGAGATCAATTTCTCTATTTACTAAAGCATCCAATTCCGAATCATTTCCCCATGTTGATACTGCAAGAAATCCTTCAGGTTTTAGGACTCTTTTAAATTCAGAAAGCGCTTTTGAAATAGAGGGAAAGAAAAAGAGAGCAAATCCGCAAAAAACCGCATCAAAACTATTATCCGAAAAATCGAGTTGCTCCGCATCCATTTGTAAAAGATCAATCCTGTCGATACCCCGTTTTTGAGCGGCAATGGCCATCTCTTTTAGCATGCGTTCACTGATGTCAATGCCCACAACTCTTCCTGAGGGGCCTACCTTTTCAGCGAGTGGAAATGAAATCGCTCCCTTTCCTGTTGCAACATCCAACGCTTGCCAATTGGCTTCTATTGGAGATTGTTCGACTAATCGCTTGCCAAAATAATTAAAGAAAGAACAACTTCCCTCTCCATATTGACTTGCCACACAATCAAATATTCTGCCAACCCACTGTTTATGATAATCTGTCATTTTTTTAAGACCTTCTTTTTTCGAACAACTCTTGATGATTCCAATCCTTTTTAAATCGCCTATGACAAGAAAAAATAGGGACATAAGCGACTAAAGGGACAGAAGGGACAATTTTTGTCTCTTGACCCTAAGGTCGCTTATGTCTTTAAAAAATCGACAGCTTCAAACCATCTAATCAACTATTTGACATCAAGCACTTAAGCTAGACCATTCAGTTTTGTTGAATCCAAGCAATCCGAAATTTTTGCCTAGTAGGAAAGGACGTTTGACAAGCATTCCATGTTTGGTGAGTAGTTCCAGAGCTTTTTGAATGGACATGTCATCTAGCTTTTCAGCAAGCTGCATTTCACGATATAAGTTGCCCGAGGTATTGAACAGTTTTTTTAAGTTTCCATTTTGATACTGAAGCATGGCTTTCAATTCATCAATAGATGGAGGAGTTTCTGTAATTTCTTTAATCTCAGCTTTTATTTTTCGATCACTTAAAAAGCGTAGAACGTTTTTACAGGTGGAGCATTTTGAATAAACATATACTTTCATAAATACCTTCATGAAGAGGTTATTCTAGAGCATTTTTGATGGCTTTTTGAAGGACAATATCTTGGACTTGCTTTTTAGCCTCTTCTATCTGGCCTTGCATTATAACTCAGTAGAAAAGACAAACCCCCGATAACTGTACCAGATAGTGTTCCAGAAACAACCCCAGACAAAACTCCAACAGCTCTAGCACATCCTATAGGAGAAGAACTAGGGCTACAATTTTCTATCCAAGATTGGTAGGCTGCATGGATGGCATAAGCAATAGACAACGTTAACGATGAAAGCACCAGTCCTTTGACCAGATGAACCTTTGCGCTAAGTGAAAAATTCGTAACTTTTGGGGGTTGAGTATTTATTCTTTGTATCTGCAGTTGATGTTTAGTTATTACTGTCACATTATCCCCTTGCAAAACCAATTTTATCGCATTCTTTTAACATATTTTTATTAATAGATCAATTAATATCAGTCAGCAAGGGGGTATTAAAACGAATTTTACTCGGTGGCACCTTAAGAGAAAACAGTAAACGAGATTCATGCGGTATTGCCGTTTTTTGTATTCCGCTTTGGAATAATCTAAGTGGATTCTGCAAGAATGCAAACGTGGATAAACAAAATCTCTTAGGTTCGATATTCCCTGCAAAATTGCATTTTCGAGAAGGTAGTTATCGAACCAGGCCCTTCTTACCTAAACCAAACCAATGAGGTTTTGTACTAAAAGAAAATGCTTTTACATATACTTTCATAAATATCTCCATGAAGAGGGTCTATACTTGACTGGTTGAAAACTATTCCTTCAAAAGCTAATTTGAAATGCCTAACAAGAATTGAGAATTAGAAGATCATCTCAGTTCAGGAGGTAGATTGGCCATATCCCGCTGATGCTCCAAGATCCCTATAGCACGCTGATAAGGCTCATCATGAACTCTTTCTAATTGCTCTTTACAAAATTCTAATTGCTCTTTACAAAAATTGTATAGACGATATCGTTCCATGCCATCACTTAAATAGGCTGTCGCAAGAAACGGTGGGGACGCAAATAAGCTGTTTATCTTCTTCAACGAATAAAACTGAAACCTCAACATCTGTATAATCATAAGGAATTCTGTACAAATAAGGCTGGACATTGGTGTCTGAATTGATTAGTTCCAAAAGACGTTCAGTTCTTTCGACAATGAGTTCCCTTGCTTCATCAACATTCATTTTCTCATAACTATAGAAAAGAGAAAATCAAACTTTTTAGTAGCATCTAAAAAAGATCCTCCAGCTCCTAAGGAAAATAGATTCGTTCGAATATGTAATAAGGCGACGTCCTGCTGGTTTGGAAGGGAAATTTTTGTCTTAAAGATTCAATAAATACACTTTTTAGCTACAAGATTATCTCGCGATTAATTTGAAGTTGTAACTTAAGATTAACCCACATTCTTAGGAGGTGGATTATTTATCATGTTCATGTAGTCATAAACTTTTTTAACCCATTCTGTATGATTATAATTCCCATCGCAAAGAACAGCAGTTGGATTTTGTTGACATTCTATGGATAATTCTCGGTAATAACTTCCATTGGAACAACCCGGTGTTGTATCTCCATTTATGCAAGATTCGATGAGTTTGTGATATCTTTCATAATCAGGAAGACATTTATATCCGAAATCCCATTTACCACCTTCACATTTTGCGCATCCCAAATCGTCATAAAATCCTTCTACACATCCTTTTGACCGGTAGATTGCTACAAATACCACGACAGCAGCAGCCAGGGTTGTTGCAGATAATATGCTCACCTTATGGTGATTCCATTGGGAAGCAATTGCATTCTTTAATGAATAGTAAAGAGATTGACCAATTGAGTTGATTTTCATGGTTTTTTATGGATTAAATTTTTTAAAGATATTTTCATTTGGATTCATTTTTGAAGGATGTGATATCTCAAATGGTTCTATCGATGTTATTTTTGTATCTATTGCCTTAGTTTTTTCATTTGGGGCAAACAAGATTAATTTAGCATTTTTAGCTATATCTCCTGCAATGTTATCATTAGGATTTCCATTTTGAGGTTTTCCTGTCTCACAAGCAAGTAATGTAATTTTACTTGACGGATCAAGACTATTAAAGCATTTTGCAAGATCTCTATTTTTATGAAGATAATTATTCCAAGTCTTTTCGCCAGAGATATGAATGCTATTAGGATTTCCATGGCCATCTATAACTAAATTGAGAAGCTTTCCCATTTTTGATGCTTCTCTAATCTCTTGACACAGTTCATCATATGATTTAATGACCTTGAATTTGAAATCATAGTTTTTTGAAAGCGTTTCAAAAAATTCAGGATTTCTTTCCGGGCTTAAGGCATATTGCCCTTCAGCATCTGATTCCATAGATAAAAATAAAAACTTCTGTCTGGGATCATCTTTGCACAATCTTAAAATATCTTGTAAATCTTCAAATTCCGTTGATTGAAGGAGAGTTGATTTTTGTAATGTTTCGTTTTTAATTGTTTCAATGGCTAATTGCTCCCGCTGATGTATCTTATCTTTGAAAACGTTTATGCAGTTTTCATAAATAGGATGAAATACTTTGAAGATATTCTTTGTTTTCCAAATGAAGCCAGAAGGGTGAAAAATCTCAGCATCAAGCGCGTCTATTATTTTTGTATATCCTGCGTAGGTCATATCAATTGCCGCAATCACAGTTCTTTGAGCTAATGTCGCCATTTTCTGTGCTATATTGTTTTTAGGATTCCCTTTCTTAGGAGCCCCCATATAGCCACCAAGAAGGATAATTTTACCTGAGGTGTGAAGGCCTTTAAAACAGTTTAAAAACTCTTTACTTCTATCAAGTTTCGCACTTTCTGAAGCATACCACCCATGCTCAGTTTGAACCGTCGTACCATCTATAAGCATACCATTTTGATCACTATGTCCTTGAAGGATGACATTTGCGAGTTTTCCTGTCTTGGCTGCTTCACTGATTTCATGACAGATATCATCATAGGTTTTAATGACCGTATATTTTGTATCAAACTTTTTATCTAGAATGTTTATGAACTCAGAGAGGTATTTAGGGTCTAAATCTTCATTAAAACTATAGTTCGCCGATAAAAAAAGGCTTTTCTCTCTTGGATCGTCTTTTCTCAATCGCAAATATTCTTGGTTTTTGCTTATCTCGCTGAAATAGCGTTTAAAAATAGAGATATCAAAAGAGGAAAATTCCTTAAGTGCTTTTATTTCTCTAGGATGAAGTTGACTTTCCACAAGATCTGGGCAATCAGGGGTTAGGCAATTTGGCGTATTAAGTGGAGGCGCACATATCGAAAGCGATGGCAATATCCAGCAAGGGAGCGTTGTTGCTACATTATATAAGGTTAATCCCAAGGTGATATCCTGTTTTAGGAAGTTTAAATCCAACTTGATACCCATGAAGGCAGTCAGTCGAAATTATTTTCTCTCTAGAAGCTCACACCCACAGCCCTGCAAATAAGAGAGTCATATTAGAAAATATAACCCTCTTATTTTTGCGAGCTTCTAGAGGAAAAATCAGACCTGTTCATAGGTAACAAGTTTTAATTAGAATCATATCATTGCAAACTAGAAATTAATCATCTCAGCTCAGGGGGTAGATTGGCTACATCCCGTTGATGCTCCAAGATCCCTATAGCACGCTGATAAGGCTCACTCTGGAGGGTTTCTAACTTCTCTGTACAAGGATCATAATAGACATAGCGAACCATCCCGTGAGCGAAATATACTCCTGCTACAAAGGGAGGGCTTACAAAAAGAGTTGGTTCCTCTCTTTCGACAAATATGATGATCACCTGAATGTCTTTATAATCAAAGGGGGTTTTGTTCAAATATGGCTGTACATTCTCATCAGAATTAATTAAATCAAGGAGACTATGGCTCCTTTCAATGATCAGCCTTCTTGCCTCGTCGATATCAATTTTATCATAACTAGAAAGAAGAAAATCAAATTCCTTAAGATCATCCAAAAAAGCTCCACCTGATCCTAAAAGAAACAAATTATGTTCTCTTCGGGATTGGGTCACAAATTTTGAAATAATCAGGTCACCAGCCTTTACATGAGGAGGTGGGGTATAGCAAGAATATAAACTCAACCCCAACAGTAGAGAAATAACTCTTTTTGCTATTCTTATTTTTTTACCCATTCAACAGATCCATATAATGTTTTATAATCATTTCCCATGGCATTATAGACTTGAGCATAAGTAGGTCCCTCAAAGTCATGAACCGTTAATGGAGATCCCTTGCGGCCTAAAAAATGAACATTCCCATTAGCGATACCGTGGGCTAAGCCGACAGGATCGGCCATCGGTGTCACATAATCGAGGACACATAGATAATTATTGGCTTTTTTAAAGTGTTCATTGTGTAAAACTCTGGCAGGGCCATAAGCAGTCACATTCATCATTTTTTTGAGGCCAGGACTGAGATTACTCACAGTTTCGGCTCCTTGACTGTGTGCATGCGTCACTAATGTTCCACCCTCTCCTAATGAATTGGCAATTTTCTGAGTTTCTTCTTCAGCGTTATATTGTGCGCGAATGGGAATGCCAAGTTTTTGGCAGATTACTTCTTCGATGTCAAGGAGAAAGCCATGCGAGGCATTATAAATCGCATAGACTGTCGTTCCTCCATAGGCTTCAGACAGCTTAGCCGCTCGTTTGACGATATCTTTTTTAGATACGCCAATGCCATTGAAAAGAAGATGCTTTTCTCTAGGGTTGTTTTCTCCATAGCCTTCGTGGACGTAAAGCTCTGATTGTTGGCGTTTGCTGTTAGGAACATATTTAAAGGGGTTTTGGCCTTTCAGGCACCAGCCACCAAATTCAATGATGTCTTGCACAAAGGGTACTGGAGATAAGTTATGGCCAATGGATTCAATGGTCCGTCCCGGTAGTTTTAGCATGTTTGAAAAAAAACGTGTCTGCGTTAATGAACCAAAAAATTGTCTAATGGGATTTTCTATCAATAGTCCATACAGGTCAACATGTGTTAATGGACTATTGAGGACATAAGTATAAAGGTTGGGTCCGCCTTCTCTTCCAATGGGATCGGGAGAAATCCAGCGTCCTGTTTCTGGGTCATAATAGCGTCTTCCGAAGTAGATGAGCTTGCTTTCAAGGTCGAGGCGCTTGCTAGCGAAGCGCCAAGGGATGAGGGTGCTTTCAAAGAGTTCTTCGCCAAAGGCCGTGTAGCGATAGCTTTCTAAGGGTTCACCGGAGGATAAATCTAGGAGGCAGGAGATGCTTCCAGATAAATCATGAAGAGGAACGTAGGTTTTACTGTCGATTTCCATAGCGACAGCGGCGCCGATTTCTGCTCCTTTACCGATACCAAGGAGACGAAATTCAATCATAGCGTCGTTGCTATAGGCAGCGATTTCATTCTGTCCTTGATAGAGATAGTTGATGGTGTCATTTTCTTGGATGGTTTTACTGAGACGCCTGTTAGATTCATCATAGGTATAGTCGGTTTTTTGATCTCCATTGGTGATGCTTGTCAATCGATTGAAAGCGTCATAGGTGTAATTTTGAGTGCCGTCTGGCGATGCTTTTCGGATTAAATTTCCATTGAGATCATAGGTATAGCTATAGAGTCCATCGTTGAGTAGTTGATGGAGGGGATTTAAGGTATGTTGCTTTCCATTTTTCGTGATGCGATTAAAATGGGAATCATGAGAATAGGTATTGGAGGTAGCCCCTTGTTCAGAAGACAGTTGATAGAGGTCATCATAGGTATAGAAAGTTGTGAAAGTCCCTAAATTGTCTTCAATGCTCCTTTCTAAAAGATTGCCGACTGGATCATAACAGCAATTTGTTTCTTTCCAATGAGGGGAAATTGTGCTTCGAGGCCTTCCTAATCGATCATATTGATAGTGGAGACTGCCGGCTTGGCCTGCCAAGAGGCTTTTTGTGGGGTGTCCCGCTTGATCGTAGTGTTCATATGTATGAAGATAAGACATTTCGCCTTTTTTATTTAGGCGACCCACTGTTTTTAAATGGTTTCCAAAATAGCTATAAGATATTCCGCTGCTATCGGGAAGAGTAACTTTAATGGGGCGATTGAGGTGATCATAAGCATACTCAATGGTGAGTCCGTTTGCCAATTTTTCACGAGTGAGGCGATTATTGCTATCATAGGTTTTTTGCGTGCATATGTGATGGATATGGTCTTCAATATTGAGGGGATTGCCATTGAGGTCATAGCGATAGGTATAATGAATGGTATTATCGGAAGAATTGATAGAAGCAAGGCGGCCGAATGCATCATAAGTGTGTGATAGATAAATGCCATCATTTTTAATGAGATCTTGCAATTGTCCAAAAGCATTATAGGTCCATTTGGTTTGCTTTTGTTCCGGTGTGGCGACAGCATCATAATGGGCGATGAGGTGGTTGACGCTATCATAAAGCATTAATGTTAGAATTTTTTGATCAGGCCCGCCGGGAGTGATGATAGTATCGACAATGACCGTTTGATTTCCATTGGCATCATAGAAAAATTCTTGTTGTTGCGTCACTTTCCCAAGGGCATTTTTCCTTGAGGTATTTACAGTTCTTCCTAGGGCATCTTGGATGATCACTGTGATATTGCCTAAGGGATCAGTGATTTCTTTGTAGGGGACACATTGGCCTAAACTATTGCAATAGTCATAGCGGCATGTGGTGATGGTCTTATTGTCTTCGGCATCGACAAGGAGTGTAGGCACGCCATGAGAATCGTAATTGGTGGTGGTGATGCAAGGACCCTCATCTTGGTATGTGGTAAGACTAGATACATTTCCGGAGATATCATAGGCATAGGAGACATGAGTTAAGATATTTCCTTGTTCATCTTCAATTTTTTCATCAATGACACGATTGAGGAGGTCGTATTGTTGATGTTTCACGACTGTGGACTCATGGGTTTTTTCGACGCGGCCTAAAGAATCGTAAAAATAGAGGGTGAGATTGTCTTCTTTGCGTTTGCATTTCAATTTGCCATCGGGATAGTAGGTATAGTGTGTCTCAATTCCCATAGGATCGGTTTCCATCAGGAGATGGAACCCGCTATAGACGGAAGTTGTGGTCGCTAATAATTCACCTGTAGAGGAAAAAGTTTCTGTTTTAATGGGTCTTTGAAGGATATCATACGTATAGCGTGTCAGAGTGTGGTTTTTGCTAAGGGTTTCTTTGAGAGTTCCATCAAGGTTATAGATATTATGTTCTGAAGAACCATCGGCATAAAAGGCATGGGCAAGTTGGTTGCGTATGGTATAAAGGCTTTTCGTCTCCATTCCTCTTGGATCGATGAGGCTGATGACATTCCCCATCGCATCATAACCCTTCTTAGTGACCGGATGATAAACAGCCATTTGCTCATTAAGAACTTTAGGCGCTGTGATTTGTATCACGCGGCCAAAGGCATCATAAGTAAAAAGGCTTTCGTTGCCATTTTCATCAATAGTAGCTAGGCGATTCCCTATATAGTCATAGCGATGGGAAATGCAACGACTAACCCCATCATCATGAAACTGCTCTTCCTTGATTAATCGGTTCATAAAGTCGTAGGTAAATTTTTTATGGCAATCTTGGCGAGGACCTTGTTCAAATAGACAGTTGCCATTGATGTCATATTGACGAACGACCGTTCTGCCAATGGCATCGATTTCTTTTGTCATATTGCCCATCGCGTCATATTCCCATTGCAGGGAATAAGCAAATGCCCCTTGACTGTCGTAATGATCTTGCTTGATGATTTTGCATTGAGAATTATAGGTATTCACCACCTTGTGAATCAAAAGCTCTTGCCCTGTTGAAAGATCTAAGCACTTTTCTTCAATCACCTCAGGATAAGCCACTGGATAGGTTTGACGCTGTGTGAAGTAGGTGAGCTTCCTTTCTGTGACACCTGTGAGATCCGCCAAATCGAGATGACATCCATCGTCGGTGATCTCCAAGATAGGCGCGGCATCCTCATTATAGACATAAAACCATCGCCTCAACCATTTCTCCTCACTCCCTTGAAACTTGCCTATCAGACGATTGCTCCCAGGATAATAGACATAAACAGTCGTTTGAACCCCATCACTTTCTCTTAAGAGCAGATTGAGACCATCTTTGGAATAAGTGAAAGTTTTTCGATAACATTCGCACCCATTTTCAAGGGCCGCTCCGCCACCTCCAAGTTGAGGCGGATACAGATTGCTGCCGCTTAAATTGCCATACAAATTGTCCTGCAATACATTCCCGTGATCATCATATTGATACGCGTGGGCAAAAGTGAGTCCACTTCCAATCGTCTCAAAAGTACGCGCTAAAAGGCAGCCCCTATCTTTAGATAATTCAGCACCCCAGATCAGCGCTTCCCGCGTATAATGAGCACCCGTTTGATGAAATTTATCCAAATAC
>Ga0153954_1000630_pt1 | contig 26056 bp, 27 predicted proteins | sample TSFL038MetaG_FD_102277 | JGI IMG/M metagenome (GOLD analysis project Ga0153954, IMG submission 102277) | Attine ant fungus gardens microbial communities from Florida, USA - TSFL038 MetaG | ecosystem: Host-associated > Fungi > Mycelium > Unclassified | place: USA: Florida, Wekiwa Springs State... | reverse complement strand
CGCGACCGCGACCGCGGATATGAGCAGGGCGGCTTTCAATGATGTCGAACGATGCATGATGCTTCCCCTCCTTCTGCGAATTCGCAGAAGGAGGGGTTTGCGCGAGCGTCATGACGGTGAAATGACCGTGCGGCGGATGATGAAAGGTTTAAGACAAACGTAACGAATGCGGGGGCCTACTATGGCCTCGTGACAGTCGTGAGCGCGGGGATTGTGACGGCGCTCACTGCGAAGCGACTGGCGCGCATGCTTGACTTTCCTCACGAAAGGGCAAAGCCATGGTCAGCGTTCTATCGCTTGTGACAGTCGATATTGTAGGGCTCGCCGCCGCCCTTTCCATCTGGACGGCTTCGTTCCTTTTGATGCTCCCGCGCGGCCGCCAGCTCTGACGCGCCGTCTTGCGTTTCGCCGCTAGTTGAAGAGCGATGAGACGCTTTCTTCCTTGGCGATGCGGCCGATCGCCTCGCCGATCAACGGCGCAATCGAGATCACCCGGATATTGCGCGCAACCCGCACCGCTTCGGTCGGCTGGATCGTATCGGTCAGCACGAGTTCGCTGAGCTTCGACGCCGCGATCCGCGCGACCGCGCCGCCGGACAGCACCCCGTGAGTGATGTAGGCCGATACGCTTGCCGCGCCTGCGTCTAGAAGCGCCTCGGCCGCGTTGACGAGGGTGCCGCCGGAATCGACGATGTCGTCGAGCAGCACGCAATTGCGGCCAGCCACGTCGCCGATGATGTTCATCACCTCGGACTCGCCAGCTCTCTCGCGCCGCTTGTCGACGATGGCGAGCGACGCGTCGAGGCGCTTGGCGAGCGCGCGGGCGCGCACGACGCCGCCGACGTCAGGCGACACGACCATCACGTTCTTGCTGCCGTTGTGATGGGCCTGGATGTCGCGCACCATGGTCGGAGCGCCGAACAGATTGTCCGTCGGGATGTCGAAAAACCCCTGGATCTGGCCGGCGTGCAGATCGACCGTCAGCACCCGGTCAGCGCCGGCGCGCGTGATGAGGTTGGCGACGAGCTTCGCGGAAATGGGCGAGCGCGGGCCAGGCTTCCGGTCCTGGCGGGCGTAGCCGAAATAGGGGATGACCGCCGTGATGCGCTGCGCCGAGGCGCGCCTCAAGGCATCGATCATGATGAGCAGCTCCATCAGATTGTCGTTCGCCGGATAGGACGTCGACTGGATGATGAAGGCGTCGCGGCCGCGGACGTTCTCGAGGATCTCGACGAAGATCTCGAGGTCGGCGAAGCGGCGGACATGGCAGCCGGTCAAGGGTTCGCCGAGATAGGCGGCGATCGCCTCGGCCAGCGGTCGATTGGAATTGCCGGCCAAAATCTTCATCTTGCCGGACACGAATAGGTCTCCAATCTGGATTCGTCATCGCGACACGGCGATCCAGGGGCCGTGGGGCGCCCTACGTTCCCTTGGATGGCTTCCCTCCGGACTTGATCCGGGGGTCGCAATGACGGGTGCGGAGCCGGGCTCCGCGAGCGCGCGGGCGGTCATAGCAGCGGGCGGCGCCATGAACAACATGACAGCGAGATCACAAAGGGCGCGGCCGGCGCGACTGTCCACAAGAAAAAGCCCCTACTGGGCGTAGCTGAGCGCGGCGCTCGCGGGCAGAGCTTCGGGCGTGTTCGACAGATAGGCGGCGAGATCATCGGCGCATTTGGCGGCGACGCTGTTGAGCGCCGCGTCGTCGAGCATCGCCCAGGGGTCGTCGCCCGAGCCCTTGACCGCAATCGCGTCGGTGAGCCGCTGGACGCGCTGCTTATTCGGCGTGAATACGTCCCACACGACATCGATTTCGGCCCCGCCCTCGATGGATGAGGCGGTGAGGTAGCCGCGCACCAGATAGCGCGGCTTGGCCGGCGGGGCGAGCGCGATCTTACGCGCCGCCGCCGCATCGTCGAAGCTCTGGCGAAAACGGGTCGAGAGGTCCTGAGGAGGGCCGTCGATCGACGCGATCGCCACTGGAGCGCCGGCCATGTTCGCGTCGCTGCGCATCGCGAATTGCGCGCTCGCGTCCGTATTTGGCGGGGCCGCGGCGATATCGTTGCAGGCGCTCAAGCCCGCGCAGGCCATGAGGAGGCCGAGCCTCCAGGCGAACGCCCTCGCCAGGTCGTTGGTGGATAGACGCACGCTGCACTCCCGCCCGCGACCCGTCCGGCGCCGCGAACCAGCTTTAATAAACCGTTAAGCCCCCCGCGCCAACCGCTCGGTTGACGCGCCGCTTAACGCGGCGCAGTTCTTTGTTTTATATAACATAAGATATAGGTTATTAATGATCCGGACGCGCGGCTGCGAGCGCGGCGACGCGGCCGATTTTTGAGGGACGGAACTAAAAGGGGTCGTAAGGCGCTGAAATCATGAGGGGGCGCCGGTAAAATTACCGCTACGTGGGCGGAGAGGCGCGCCTGAAAGGGGAGGGCGGGGCGGTCCCGCCCTCCTATTCCCACCAAAGCCGCTTGCGCCTAGATAAGCCCCCCATGAGCGGCGCATCGAACAGCTTTCCGCCCGGCGAAGCGCCGGCGGCCGAGGCGCGGGAAGAAGCGGCGCTGGCGCGCGAACTCGCGCCCGATTCCGCCCCGCTCGACATTGCGTTCGACGAGCCGCCGGCGGAGCCTGCGCGCGTAGCGCGGGGCGCCGAGGCGATCCGCGCCTTCTGGCGCCATGCGCCGATGGGGCCCGGCGTCTACCGCATGATCGGGCCGGAGGGCGAAGTGCTCTATGTCGGCAAGGCGCGCTCGATCAAGAAGCGCATCGCCGCCTATATGGCGCCCGAGCGCCAGCCGAGCCGCATCGCGCGCATGGTCGCGCAGACCCATTCGATGGTGTTCGTCACCACCGAGTCGGACGCCGAGGCGCTCCTGCTCGAGGCCAATCTCATCAAGCAGCTGAAGCCCCGCTACAATGTGACGCTGCGCGACGACAAGAGCTTCCCCTATATTCTGATCTGCACGGCGCATCCGGCGGCGAGGCTGATCAAGCATCGCGGCGCGCGGAGCCTCGCGGGCGATTATTTCGGGCCCTTCGCCAGCGCCGGCGCCGTCTTTCGCACCCTGAACGCGCTGCAGCGGGCGTTTCTGTTGCGCACCTGTTCGGACAGTTTCTACGCCCACCGGACCAGGCCCTGTCTCCTTCATCAGATCAAGCGCTGCTCGGCGCCGTGCACCGGGGAGATCACGCTCACGGACTACGCGAAACTGGTCGGCGAAGCGCGCGATTTTCTCTCCGGCCGCAGTCGCGCGATCAAGGGCCGTCTCGCCCACGAGATGAGCGCCGCCGCAGCCGCGCTCGATTTCGAGAAGGCGGCGCGCCTACGCGACCGCATCAGCGCGCTCTCCGCCATCCAGGGCGAGCAGAGCGTCAATCCTCGCTCGATCGCCGAGGCTGACGTGTTCGCGGTCACCGAGGAGGCGGGCCAGTTCTGCGTCGAAGTGTTCTTCTTCCGTACCTACCAGAACTGGGGCAATCGCGCTTATTTTCCGCGCGCCGACCGGGCCCTGTCGCTCGAGGAGGTGCTGGACGCGTTCTTGTCGCAGTTCTACCTCGACCGGCCTGCGCCCCGCCTCGTGCTCTTGAGCCATCAGGTTCCGAGCGCCGAAACCTTGTGCGAGGTCCTGAGCGCCCGCGGCGGTCGCCGCGTCGCCGTGGGCGCGCCCAAGCGCGGCGAGAAGAAGGACCTCGTCGACGCCGCTCTCCGCAACGCGCGCGAGGCGCTGTCGCGCAAGCTCGCGGAATCGGCGACCCAGGAGAAGCTCATCGCAGCGCTGAGCGAAGCCTTCGGCGTCGATCATCCGGTCCGGCGCGTCGAGATCTACGACAACTCCCATATCATGGGGACGAACGCGATCGGCGCGATGGTGGTCGCGGGGCCGGAAGGCTTCGTCAAGAACCAGTATCGCACCTTCAACATCAAGAGCGTCGACCTCACGCCTGGCGACGATTACGCGATGATGCGCGAGGTGCTGACGCGCCGCTTCGCCCGCCTCAAGCGGCAGGGCGAGACGGCGGAGCCTGGCGCGTTCCCCGATACGCCCGACCTCGTCATCATCGACGGCGGGCGCGGGCAGTTCGAGGCGGCGCGGGAGGTCGTGGGCGCGCTCGGCGTCGAGGGGATCAGGTTGGTTGCGATCGCCAAGGGTCCAGACCGCAATGCGGGACGCGAGACGTTCTTCATGGAGGGGCGCGAGCCGTTCCGCTTAAGCCCGCGCGATCCGGCGCTCTTCTTCATCCAGCGCCTGCGCGACGAGGCGCACCGCTTCGCCGTCGGAACCCACCGCGCGCGGCGCAAGAAGGAATTCGTCAAAAGCCCGCTCGACGAAATTCCCGGCATCGGCCCGGCGCGCAAGCGGGCGCTTCTCTTCGCCTTCGGCTCCGCGAAGGACGTTGCGAAAGCCGGCCTCTCGGACCTCGAGAAGACGCCCGGCCTCAACGCTGCGACGGCGAAGCTCGTCTACGACTTTTTTCACGAGAACCGGGCGCGGTGAGGCGCGAACTATCCGACGACCGCGCCCGCCAATAGAGAGCGCCGCACATGGCGTCGCAGCACGCCCGCGGCCAGGAGCCCCGCGCCAAACATCAGCCAGGTCGGCGCCTCTGGAACGGTGGTGACCGTGGCGGAGAAGGTCAGGGACCAAACATTTGGGCGGTCAACAGAGTCGGAGGCGAAGGCGGCCAACGGATCGTCGTCGGAGCCGAGCTCGTTGGATCCGACCGCAAACGTGCCCATCGTCCGATCGTCCGCCGAAGCCGGGGGTTATAGGCGTAATCGAATGTGCCGTTCGTGCTGAAAAGATTGTGGTTCACGAGGACAGCTTTCAACACCGCCAGTTGCGCGGGCTTCAAGCCCGTGACGGTAAGGATGGCGCTCCAAATATCATCCTGGCTTTCCGGCCCGACGATTTGATTGGCTGTGAAGAACGGCACACCGTTCAGCGAGACTTGGGTGAACGTCTGCCAAAATTCCCGTTCGTTCGACGGCGGCAAAGTGTCCGTGACCGCGTAGTCGCCGGTCAGCGTCTCCTTGTATTTGTAGGTGTCATTGCCTGGAAGACCCAACGCGGGTTGATCGCCAAACGCCGCCGCCTCGGCCGTAAGATCGCTCCCGCGCTCGAACGTCATGTCAGTGAGGGATATCGAGAATCCCGGTATTGGCACGGCGGCGTACACGCCTCCTGGAACCATGAAACCGGCCGCCAGCGCTTTAAGGGCTCAGTCGCCAAGGCCCCCTGGCGGAGCTCACCCTGCTCCCCGTTCCTGCGATCCGCGCAGGCCAATCTTGGGGACATCCTAAAAAAGTCTCGAATACGAGATCATGCTATCGCATATAATAGCACGGTCAAGGGGGCTATATCGCTCGCGGTAGCGGTCGCTTGAAGCGAGAACAAGGACGGGATGGCGTTCGCGGAGAGCGAAACGGAATGGGCCGAGCACGTGGCCAGGCATCTCAAGGCAGAACTCAAACGCGCTGACGTGACCTATGAGGAATTGGCGCTTCGACTGGAGGAGCAGGGCTTCGACGAAACCAAGGCCAGCATCGCCAATAAGCTTTCACGGGCGACCTTGAGCGCTCATTTTTTCCTCGCAAGCCTGGCGGCTATCGGCCGCTACAATTTGCGAGTTGACGACATTTAGTCTCGCGTCGGGACACGAAACAACCCGAGCACGCCCGAAGCGTGTCCGTCCGCCTCCTGAATCGGTGTGAGGAACACCTCTAGCGCAACCCGCTTGCCATTCTTATGCAAGCCTTCGACCGGACCCCAGCTATCGCTCCCACGCCAAGCGGCGCCCATCGCCCGCGCAAAGCCGGCAAGGTGCATCGCCCGATACTCTTCAGGCACGATTAGATCGACGCCCTTGCCTAGAACGTCCCCTGGCGTGTGGCCAAAGAGGACCTCCGCGCCGGCGTTCCAGAAGACTATGACGCCATTTGCTTGGGCGTAGATGACGGCGGAATGGCGATCCCCTCCAAGCGCCGCGCCAAGTGCCTCGAAATGCATGAGCGTCGACATGATCCGCCGGATTCAACCACCGACAGCGCTTCCGCGATGTCCTAGGCCAACAATTCGTACGAATCCTTGCTTTGTTACCTGAGGGGCGAAATTTGCCGATTCATCGCGCCGAAGACGAGCGCCCGCGCTCGTCACCCGCATTGCGGCGTCGAGTCGACGGTGATCGGGCTTGCGACGCGGGGGATCATGATGATGGAATCGTGGAGGTTGAACGACCCAACCTGGAAGTAGATGCCTGTCGGCTGGAACGGATACTGGACCTCGCCGAGAACGACATAGGTGTTGGTTGCGCCGCTGGCGAAAGCCGAGGCGATCGACGGGTCGACCGGCACTTGCTGGTTGCAGGCGCGCGCTGTCCCGTTGGCGTTGGCCCAACTCCCCTTGACCGTCCCCGTCGCGGAGCCGTTCTGATTGACGCTGACGAGCAACTGCGACACCACCACCGCGGCGCCCGAGCCATTGTATGGGTAAAGGATCAGATTCGGGTAGGCGAGAATCTGGTTGAGCTGCGGCAGGGTGATCGTGGAGGCGTTGGTGTTGTTCGCCTGGGCGAAGATGTCGGCGACCGTCGTCGCGGCCAGCGTGACTTTGCGCTGCACGCCATAGGCTTGGCCGCCGAAAACGACGAGGCTCATGAGCATGAGGGCGACCGGCAGGATCAACGCTGCCTCGATCGCGGCCAGACCTGCCGTGTCGCTGAGAAACGCATGCGCTCGAGGGCGGAGATCGCCCGCTATGCGGATTGCTCTGTTCATCCGCCGGCCCCGACGGCCGTTGGCTCGATCCGGAACACTTGCGTCGACAGCATCAGCATCTTCCCATTGCCCATATTCGAAAAATTGAGGCCGAGGGGGCCGCCGTAGACAGGCCACGGATACATCACCACGAGAAGCATGTCCGTGCCTGGGGCGCCGGCGTTCGCGCCGACATCGACGGTCGGCGTGCCGACGAGGTTGCCGCGGGAGTCGAATGTCGGCAGCAGCGTGGTCAGGTTTGTCGTCCCAGTCGGGAGAGCCTCGAGCTCGACGACCAGCTCCCCGCAGTTGAAGAGCGAGGTGAGCTGATTGCAGATTGCATTCTGGAATTGCGTCGCGCTCAGCGAGCCCGTTTGATTGGTGAGGACGACCCTCGCCGCTTCCTCGGCCGAGGATTCGAAGAACGCCTTGACCAGGAAGATCGTCCCCGCCTGCAAGGTGGCGAGCACGACGGCGAGGAAGAGTGGAAAGACCAGCGCGAACTCGACCGCCGGCGAGCCGGTTTCGTCACGCGCCAGCTTTCGCCCGAGGCGGCTTAGGCCCGCGAAAAATCCGCCCGTGAAGTTCATCGTCGCCAGACCACCGCACCCTCGTCTTGTCGGTGAATCGTGCGCGCGAAGGCCTTACCTCAGTCTTATCCTCGACGCGTGATTTTGCTGAAGATGCGAGCCAATCGCCTCGAAGAACGGGAAGAATCGGCTGTTCTTCCGTTAACGTTGCCTGATCGTCAAAATGAGCGCGTGCGCGCGGTGAAGATGGCGCCGCTCCTGATCCGCCGCCCGTCGGCGCGGCTCCTTCGCGGCCATCAATGCGCCGGCTGCGGATCGCCGACAGGCTGGGGCGCCCCATCGTCGACGGCGGCGCGGATCTCCGGCGCGGACCACGGCCCATCGATGTCGACCCTCAGGCGGGCGCCGTCTCGCGGTTTCTCGCCGTCCGCGCCCGTCTGGGCCGCATCGACGCGCAAATCCAGAGTCTGGGCAGGGAGATCGATGTCCCCGCCGAGTTCGGCGCTCACGCCACGGCTGATGATCCGGCCGCTCTGCACGGAAGTGCGGCCATTGCTCAAGGCGAGCGAGAGGTCGAGTTCGTCGAACGCGGTCGCGCCCAGGCGAAGGTCGTGTTCGACGTCGAGCGGTCGCCGTTGGCTGCGCCGCAGCGCTTCCTCCAGGTTGACGCCGAGGATCGAGCCGTCGGCCGCCTTGAGCGACGCCGAGCCGGTCAGCGTGGCGATCGCGGCGGCGGGCGAGACGCCGGACGCCTCGACGGCGAATTCCGCTCGCCCAGTCCCCGTCGCCACGGGCTCGCCCAAATCGGCGATCGCCTCGCCGATTTTCGCATCGCTCAGTTCGCCGCGCGCATTCATTTTGAGGTCCCGCCCGGCATAGGCCACGGCGGCCTCGCCCTTGAGGCGGCCGCCATAGGCCCCAGCCTCGATGAGAACCATGTCGAGCTTGCCATTTTCGAGGATGAGGGACGCCGCGGCGTCGGCGAGCGGCAACCCATAGACGTCGAGATGGGCGGCGGACAGACGCAAGTCGAGATCAAAGCTTCGCAGGATCGAGAAGGGAAAGGGCTTCCGACTCCACCCGCCCGACGGGTCGAAGAGGCTCGCGGGCGGTCCAAGCAAGGGTTCGAGCGCGAGCGCGTCGGAGGCGAGCGTGCCGGATACGGCTGGGCGCCCGGCCGCGTCGTCGATCTCGAGCGCGCCCTCGACAGTCTGTCCGGCGCTGGTCGCTTTTGCGTCCCCCAACGTCAGCGCGTCGGGCGCGGCCTTGATCCTCGCAGTGAGCGCAATGTCGTCGGCGGCCAGAACGGGCGGCGGCGGGACGTCAAGGAAAGCCGCAAGAGCGGCGATCGACCGGACAGAAGCCGTCAAATCGCCTTCGGCCTGCGGCTTCTCTCCGGGCGCGAGCGCCCCTCCGAAGGCAAGCTTGGCCAATGGCGAATCGAAGGCGAGAACGACGGCGCTCGCCTCGCCTTTGGCGGCTGTCTCGGGATCGTTGAACGCCCCGGCGAGGGTGAATGGCTGGCTTCGCCACACAGCCGACAGGTTGAAGCGCAGCTGATCCCCGATCGTCAGCCCGTCGAAACGGCCCTGAACGTTGTCGATGACCGTGTCGAGGCCCCGCTTGGCGCTGATGAGGTGCAGGACGCCGTTCGACAGGCGCAGGCTGGTCAGCGGCGTGAGGACCCTGGCGACGCTCGCTGGCCCCATCGCTCCGCCCTCGGCGCCTGCAAAGGGGGGACGATCGACGTCGACGGTGACTGCCGGACTGACGAGGACAACGCCCGTCGGGATGAAGCGTCCGCGCAGGAGGTCGATCAGCGAGAGGTTCAAGCGAGCCTCCGGCGCCGAGAGAAGGTTGACGCCATAGGCGTCATCGAGCCGGGCGCCGACGATGACGACGCTCGGCCACGGCAGGAGCGAAAGTGAAGCGGCTTTCGGCGCGCTCCAATGGAGGCGCGGCGAAGCGCCGAACGCCGCGTTCAGGCTGTCGCCCAGTTTTGTGGCGGACAATTGCCAGCTCATAAAGCCGCACGCCGTCAGCGTGACGATGACCGCGATGGCTAGGCCCCATGCCATGGCCCGGCGCAATGGTCTCAACCGCTCCCTTTCGACGCGCGCAAAAACAGTGAAACGTGGCGATTGATATCGCGAACCCCCAGACAAGGCGACCATGCATTCACTCGGTCATATCATGAGCAGTCGAGGCCGAAAGACCGTCGAGGCGGCGATCTCGCTCACCCATTTGCGAAATCGGACGAAGGATCGGAGCGCCAGGGCGTCGCGCCCTGCTTCACTTGTGCGTGAGAAATTGGCGTTTTGTGACCGATTGACGGCGACGAGAAGGCGGCCCCCAAGAAACCCCGGTCTAGCCATTAATTCGCTGTTAAACCCTTTCACTCAGCTTCTGGTTGGGCGTTTTTCACGCCGTCTTTGTGAGTGAAGCGGAGTTCGACCTGTTCATGCGTGACGATTATTTTCAGGAGATCCCTGACGCGGGCCATCGACGCAGCGCCGGCAGCGTGCTCGCCCGAATCTATCGCGATATTGGTCTGGCCGCGGTCGCCGAAGCCTTGAGGCTGCCGGCGGACGGTTTCGAGCCGGAGATGGTCGAGTCGCTCGAACGCGGCGAGATCTACCTCATTCCGGCCGCTCGCGAGCTCGCCCACGCCGGGACGGACGCGTAGACCCACCAATGCGAACGAGCCCCTGAGGCAAGCGCAGCCAATGGTTCAACTGACGAGGCGCCGTTTTGTCGCCGGCGCCGGGGTTGCGGCTGCGGCGCTCTCACTCTCGGGCTACGCAACGGCCTACGAAAGCGGCGCGGCGCTGGCGCTCACCCCATACGCGCCGCGGCTTCGCGCCTGGCCCGAAGGCCTCGAGCTCAAGATCGCGGTCATCGCGGACATTCACGCATGCTATCCCTGGATGTCGGAAGAGCGCATTGGCGAGATCGTTGATCTCGCCAATGCGCAAAAGCCGGATCTGACGGTTCTGCTGGGCGACTATGTGTGCACCCATTCGTTCGTCTCCGGATATGTGGCGCCCGGCGCCTGGGCGGGCGAGCTTGCCCGCCTCGAGGCACCCCTCGGCGTCTATGCGATCCTTGGCAATCATGATTGGTGGTCGGCGGCCATCCCAACCGAGCCGCCGGACAATTCCTTGAGCGTCCGCCGGGCGCTCGCCGCGGCGGGCGTTCCGTTGCTCGAAAACCAATCCGTGCGCCTGTCGCAGCAAGGGCGCCCCTTCTGGTTGATCGGGCTGGGCGACCTTTTGGCGCGCGTCCCCAACCGGCGGCGCGGCGGCTACGGCGCCGATGATTTGCCGGGCGCGATGCGCGAGATCGATGACGACGCGCCGGCCATTCTTCTCGTTCACGAACCTTACTTCTTCCCGTGGGTTCCCGATCGGATCGCGGTTACGCTCGCAGGCCATACGCACGGCGGGCAGGTCAATCTCCCGATCGTGGGCCCGCCGGTGTCCCTCCTCAAAAGACGCTCCGGGAAATATGTCTATGGCCAATACGCGCTGAGCGACCGGAGCATGATCGTTTCGGGCGGCCTCGGGACATCGCTTGCGCCGGTGCGCGTCCTGCGCCCCCCGGAAGTGGTGGTGGTCAAGCTCGGCGGCGACGCGTCGCTCGGCTAAACGCTTCGCCGATCCTCGGCCTATTCGAAGAGAGTCGGCGCGATCGAGGCGATCAGCAGCCCCGCCATCGTCCAGTTGAACGGCCGGGTCAACCGGGGATCCCTGATGAGGCGGCTCAGCGAAGCACCGAACACCATCCACGCGCCGCTGCACGGGATCGCGATCAGGGCGCAGAGCGCGGCGATGAAAAGGACGCTTTGCGTATAGCCGTCGACGACGCCAGCGTAAGCCGCGAGCGCGCTCAACGCCATCACCCAGGCCTTCGGATTGACCCACTGAAAGCCCGCGGCGCCGAGAAAGCCGATGGGACGTCCGCCGGACTCGACGTCGCCCATCGGCTTGGCGAACGCGATCTTGAGCGCGAGCCAGATCATATAGATCGACCCGGCGACCCGCATGATCGGCAGGATGCGCGGGAAGCGCTCGAAGAGAATGTCGAGGCCGAGGCCGACGACGGCGATCATGAGCGCGAAGCCGAGAACCACGCCGGCGAGATGGGGCAGCGTGCGCCCGAGCCCGTACTTCACGCCCGACGTCATCAGCATGAGATTGTTCGGTCCGGGCGTGATTCCGGCGACGAAGGCGAACGCGCCCAACGCCCAGAGAATGTCGGAATGAACGGTCAGCGCCGGCGCTCCGCCGGAGAAGCGCGCCTCACAGCGCGTTCGCCCCCTCGTCGCCCCGATCTTCCTTGTGCGTCGGACGGCTCCGGCCGCGGCGAGCCCGGCGGCCGGCCTCGAAAGCCGCTCCTGCGAGCGCGGTGAATGGGCTCATGAGCGCGCTGACGCGATCGAGGCCGCCGGCGGCGCGCTCGCCCTGCGTCAAAACGCGGTCCAGCTCCGCCATGGTCTTGGACAGGGCCGGTTCGTCATCGTCGAGCCACGTCTGAAGAACGCGCGCCCAGGCGAGCGTGAGGCCCTGGAGCTTGATCGCGCCGGAAGCGCCGTCCGCATCGATGCCCGCCGCCTCGAGCATGAAGCGCATCGAGGACATGACCACGCGGTTCATCGCCAGCGCAGCGGCGGGCTCGCGCTTGAGCCAGGCTGTGACTTCGCGCAGGCCTTCCTTGTAGGGGGCCATCGCGTCGAGGCGGCGCATGAGGACATCGAACAGGCGCTCGCGGGGCCCCTCGTCCGCAAGCTCGTCATCGCTTGCGCTCAGAACCGCGCGGTCGATGCGGCGCGAGAAGCCGGCAAGCACCGCCCCCTTCGAGGGGAAGGCGTCGCGGAAATCCGCGAGCGAGACGCCGGCTGCGCTGCAGATGTCGCGCACCGAAATATCCTCGAAGCGCTTCTCCGCCGCGAGCTCCAGCAAAGCGTCGACGATCTTGCCGCGCACATCGGTCGCCGGGGATTTGGACTCGGTCTTAGGTCTCGTCGCCATGGACTCGCTCCTTGGTGCTGGTTTTCCGTCAATGTAAGCGGTCCAGCACGCATCGCCAAGAAAGCTTACCCCGCCATTTCCGCCGCGCGGGCGCGCGCTGCGGCAGTGGCCCTGGCCATGAGATCGTCGAGTCCGCCCGGACCCTGAAGCACGGCGAGGGCCGCGGCGGTTGTGCCGCCCGGCGAAGTCACGTTCTGGCGCAGCGTCGCGGGCGTGGTCGCGCGCTCTCGCCGCATGAGCTCCGCCGCGCCCTCGACCGTCCCCCGCGCAAGGCTCATCGACAGGTCCGCCGGGAGGCCCAGTCTCTCGCCGGCGGCGGCCAGGGCCTCGGCGAGAGCGAACACATAGGCCGGCCCGGAACCCGAAATCGCCGTCACCGCGTCGATCGCGCTCTCCTCGTCGAGCCAGAAGAACGTCCCGACCGCGCCGAGCAGGCGCTCGCACCAGCCCTTTTGCTCCGCGTCGACGGCGGCGCTTGCGAAGGCGGCGGTGACGCCCCGGCCGATCGCGGCCGGCGTATTGGGCATCGCCCGCACGACGGCGCGCGCCCGCGGAAAGCGCGCCGTGAGATTGGCGATGGTCTTGCCTGCAATGATCGACAAGAGGAGCGTCCGCTCCGCCGCGAACCCGGCGATCTCGGGGGCGACCTTGTCGAGGCTCTGCGGCTTGACGGCGAGCACGAGCATCTCGGACGGAACCGCCGGCGGGCGGTTCAGCGCCACGCCGTTTCTCGAGGCGAGAGAAGCGATCTCGGGAGACGGATTGGGTTCGATGATGGTGAGCGAGGATGCGGGGAGGCCGGCGTCCAGCCACCCTTGCGCCATCGCTCCGCCCATTTTCCCGGCGCCGACCAGAGTGAGCCGCGACGGCCATGATGTCATCTGTCAATTCCGTCTGGGTGAGGAGAGGAGCGGGTGTCGCATTTTTGCCTCAGTCTGTAGCATTCGGCAAACGACCCCGAAACAAGGAGTTGGACTCAACCAAGGCGTTTCGCTAAAAGCTTTTGTGGCGAAACCTTGGATTGGGACATCCAGGTTGGGCTCGCGGATTCGTGAAGGCTTACCGATGGTAACTTTCGTGAAACCGTTGTGCTTTATGGTAAGCAAATCGTTAGCGGTGCGACCGGCGGGGCGGCGATGAAGACGAATGCGGGGATTGTGGGGCTCGTGCTGGCCGTGGCCGCTTCGGTTGGCGGTTGCGCGCCGATCATTGAATCGGGGCTGCCGGACCCGCAACTCTCCGCCCGCGACAAGCAGATGATGGCGCTTGCCGAGCCGGATGAGTGGAAGATCCCGACCCGCCGCAGTATCGTTTCGTATCAAACGGCCGAAAAGCCGGGCACCATCATTGTCGATACGCGTCAGAACTATCTCTACTACGTTCTGCCCAAGGGCCAGGCGATCCAATACCGGATCGCCAGCGGCGCGGAATATATGGGATGGACGGGCCGCGCCGAGGTCGGCGCGATGAAGGAATGGCCGACCTGGATGCCGACGGCGTCGATCATGGAGCGCTGGCCCCAGTTCCAGGTCTACAAGCAGCACGGGCCGCTCGAAGGCCGGTGGGACAATCCGCTTGGCGCGCGCGCCCTCTATCTCTTTCAAAACAACAAGGACACGCTCATCCGCATCCACGGCACCAACGAACCGTCGGAAATCGGAGGGCACGTGTCCTCGGGCTGCATCCGCATGCGCGACCTCGATGTGATCGACCTCTACGGCCGCGTGCACATCGGCGCCCCGGTGGTGGTTATCAGCTAAAGGCGCACGCGCGGGGTTTGCCCGAACTCCAGAGCGCCCGCGGCGTGTGCTCGTTCTCCAACAGGCTGACAGGCGCGTCGCGGATCCGATGATCTTCTTCCGCGTGCGGCGTTATGCTATTGCGCTTGCGCCATGGCGGGGCGCCGCCTTCCCTCCGTGGTCAACGCACCCGACAGACGCAGGCTGATTCGCGTCCTTGACCGCGGCGCTTTCGGACTGGCTCGCAAACAAAGGAAGGAAAGCCGTGACCCGACGACTCCCCAAAGAGGGCAACCTCAAATACGCGCTTTCCGCCACGGACGTTCCGGTCGACACGATTGCGCCGGGCGAGACGGTGCAGGTCGAGTGCGAGATCAATTGCAATGGCGGCCTGATCACCTCGACGAAGTCGAAGCTCACGGCCGACAGCATGAAGTTTCCGTATGTCAATCCGGCGACCGGGCCGTTCGCCGTCAAGGGCGCCAAAAAGGGTCAGGCGCTCGCCGTGACGATCCACAAGATGGACCTCGACGATATCGGCTTCACGGCTCTGCTGCCGGGGATCGGGATGTTTCCGGACTGGGTGCGGCATAAGGAATTCGGTGTCCACACAAGGGCGATGGAGGTCTCGAACGGATTTGTCCATTGGGACGAGAAGCGCAAGCTGCCGATCCAGCCGATGGTCGGGGTCATCGGCGTTGCGCCTGTCCATGGCGCCGTGCTCACCGTCGACAACGGCGCCCATGGCGGCAATCTCGACGTTCAGGAAATCGGTCCGGGCAACACCGTGATCTTTCCGGTCGAGCACGACGGGGCGCAGCTTTACGTCGGCGATTGTCACGCCTTGCAGGGCGATGGCGAATGCGTCGGCTGCGGCGCAACGGAGATCGGCGCCCGCGTGACGTTGAGCGTGGAGTTGCGCGACAAGCCCAAGCGGATGGCGTGGCCGCGGATCGAGACCCCGACCCATATCGCGACGATCGGCTGCGGCAAGCCGCTCGAGGATGCGATGCGGATCGCCTTCGAGCAGATGGTGTACTGGCTCGCCGACGATTACGGCTTCACCGAGCCCGACGCCTACATGTATTTGGGCCAGATCGCCGAGGCGCGATGCACGCAGATGGTCAATCCGAAATATTCCTACATCTGCAAGGTGTCTCGGGAGCATCTGCGGTAGCGGACCCAGCCCGGCGCCGTTACGAGCCGCGAGGGGGCGTCAGCGAAACGGCGGCTCGTCGAAGCTCCTGAGCTTGCGCGAGTGGAGCGTGTCGTTCTGGCTCTGCAAGAGGCCGATGGCGGCGATGCCGATCTGCAGATGCTCGGCGATGGCCCGCTCGTAGAAGGCGTTGGCGGCGCCCGGCAGCTTGATCTCGCCATGCAGCGGTTTGTCCGAGACGCAGAGCAAGGTCCCATACGGCACGCGCATGCGGAACCCCTGCGTGGCGACGGTCGCGGATTCCATGTCGACCGCGATGGCGCGCGAGATATTGATGACGCGGCGCTCCTTTGACCAGCGCAATTCCCAATTGCGGTCGTCGTCGGTGACGACCGTGCCGGTGCGCAGCCGACGCTTGAGGGCTTCGCCGCGGTCGCCGGTCACCTTGGCCACCGCCTCCTGCAACGCGACCTGCACTTCGGCCAGCGCCGGAATCGGCGTCTCGAGCGGCACCGCCTCGTCAAGGATGTTGTCGCGCCGCAGATAGGCGTGGGCGAGCACATAGTCGCCGATCACCTGCGACTGCCTCAAGCCGGCGCAATGGCCGACCATGAGCCAGCAATGCGGCCTCAACACCGCGATATGGTCGGTGATGGTCTTCGCGTTCGATGGGCCGACGCCGATATTGACCAGGCTGATCCCCCGCCCATCGGCACGCACGCAATGATAGGCGGGCATCTGGAAGCGGTGCCAGGCGACGGCGCTGACGCGGGCTTGCGCATCGGCCGGCGCCATCGACGAATCGACGACGATGTTGCCGGGGAGAACAACCTTCTCGACCCCCGTTCCAGCATGGAGCTGCTTCAAGCCCCATTGCACGAACTGGTCGACATAGCGGTGGTAGTTGGTCAGCAGCACCCAGGGCTGCATCGCCCGCCAGTCCGACCCGGTATAGTGCACGAGCCGGCGCAGCGAATAATCGACCCGCGGCGCGTCGAACAAAGCGAGGGGCCGCTCGGGACCGAAGTCGAACTCGCCGTCCGCGGTTTCATCGCCGATGTTGGCGAGCGACGGCACGGGGAAGAAGCGCGCGAGCTCGGCGGCGTCTGCGCCGCCGCGCGTTAGCTCGTCGCCGCTCTCGATGACGTAGGGGTAGGGGATCTCCTGCGCCCCGACGCCGACCTCGATCGAGGCGCCGTATTCCGCCACGAGCGGCTCGAGCTGCTCGAGCAGATAGCGGCGAAACTCGGCCGGCTGCGTGACCGTGGTCGTATAGATCCCCGGTTCGCTGAACTTGGCGAAGGCGCGCGGGCTCGAGAGGGCCGGGCCGGTCGGCGCATAGTTCAGGCGCAGTTCCGGATAGCGGAACAGGGCGCGCGTCGCCGACGACGGCGGTTCGCCGTCCTTGAGAAAGCGGTCGACAGCGCCGCGCAACGCCTCTGTCGCTTCCTCATAGAGGCGAACGAGCCGATCGACCGCCTCCTCGGGCGACGCCATCCGCTCGAGCTTTTCTCTGCCATTGTCGATCGACTGGACAAGCACCGAAGCGGGCTCCTCCGGATGAAATCCGCCCGGCGCCATGGGGTCCGGCGCAGGGCCAAAAGACTCAGTTCGTCGCGGCGATGCAGGCGATCTCGACCGTATAGGCCGATGCGGCGAGCTTGGCTTCGACGGTCGCGCGCGCCGGCGCATGCCCAACCGGCACCCAGGCTTCCCACACGGCGTTCATCTCGGCGAACGTCGCCATATCGACGAGATAGATGGTGGCGGACAGAAGCTTGGTCTTGTCCGATCCGGCTTCCTTGAGCAGGCGCTCGATCGTCGCGAGGATCTCTTTGGTCTGATCCGTGACGCTCTTGCCTTTCGCCTGATCGGCGACCTGGCCGGCGAGATAGACGGTTTGCCCATGGACGACGACCTGCGACATGCGCGGGCCAGTGTGCAGTCTTTTGATGGTCATGGTCGATATCCTCAAATTCGAACGAGGTTTGGCGCCGCGCCTATGAAGCTTCGCTTGCCGATCTCGACGCCGCTCGCGCGCAGGATGTCGTAAGCCGTCGTCAGATGAAAATAGAAGTTCGGGATGGCGAAATGCAGGAGATAGTCGGCGCCGGGCATTTTCAGCTTGTTGGCGCCGGCGGGGATGACGATCTCGCGCGTCTCCGCGCCCTCCATGGCCTTGCCGTCGATCGATTTCAGCATCGCGAGCGTCGCCTGGATTCGCTCGCGCAGTTCCGCGAGCGTCGTCTCCTTGTCCTCCTTGATCGGCGGGTCCTTGGCCGCGAGCCTGTACGAGGAGTTCTTGGCGTGATCGCAAAAACTCTGAACCTGACGCACGAAGGGAAACATGTCCGGGCTTAGCCGCATCGCGAGATAGTTGTCGGGGTTGAACTTGCGGGCCTGCGCGTGTTCCTCCGCCTTGTCGAGAATGGCGAGGAAGGCGGTGAGCGCACGCTCATAGACCGGCACGCTGCTTTGATAGAGCGAAAGAGACATGTGCGCCGATTTCCTCCGGATGAAGAGCCTGCCGATGAAGAGCCCGCGCGGCCCGAGGCGGGCGCATGGATGCACCCAAAATGTGACGTTATCAACCCGCCGGCGCCGATCGGCTCACGTCGTCCCGTCGGGCGGCGCGAGATAAGGCTCGACGACCGACCGCGCCTCTGCGCTCGTGACGACGGGAACGAGCTCGAACGTCACACCGGCGCCGCGTCATTCCAGAATCCAGGCTTGGATGAGCCTGAGATCGTCGCAGCGCATGAGCTGGAAGCAACGCGAGAAATCAGCCGCGACCCAACTGCCGACGTAGTCGAGCCCCTCGGGCAGCGAGCGGCCCGCCTCACGCAAGCGCTGGTAGACCGCGACCATGTCGTTGTCGCGGAAACGTTCGATGACCATGAATAGCATTGCCGTCTCCGCTCAGCCGCCATTGCCGCCGCTCGCGCGCACGTGCAGCTGCGGTCAAACTTTCAACGGCGGCGGCTGACCCTCGATCTTGGGCAGGTTGGGGTCGAAGCAGGCCCAGTTCGGCGCGGAATGAGCCCAGATGGTCGCCGTCGGCGTCGCCAGATTGGGATCGTCGAGCGTTCCTGCGCGAATGAACGTCATCGTCGGGCGTTCTTCGGCTTCGCTGAACACCTGTGTGCCGCATCGGCTGCAGAAGCGCCGATGCATCGTGGCCCCGCTGTCGGCCTGGCACACGTAATCGCTGAGCGGGCCCGAAACCACCACGTCTTCCTTGCGGAACAGCGCCCCCACCGCCGCGGTTCCGCAGCCGAGGTATTGGCACACCCGGCACCAGCAGTAGCGCGCTCCGAGCGGCGCGTCAGCCTTGACCTCGTATCGCACCGCCCGGCACAGACATCCCCCCGCAATCGCCAAGGACGAACCCCCTCCATCAGCCCGAATGAAGAATAGGGGAAATCGGGGGGGCCCGCCAGCGGTGGGGGCGCTGAGCCGGGCCAAGGTTGATGTTGCGGACGGGCCAGAGCCGGATTAAGGTGCGGGTTCAGTCAAATTCAGGAATGCGCTCGCGAGGATGGCTCGACCCCCGTAGCGGCGTCGGAAGGTCATGGACACAAAGAGCGCGACAAATCCCGATGTTTGCTATGGCGTCCTCGTGCGGAGGCTGTCCTCCGCTGGGGTGCGTCCGACGCGGCAACGGCTGGACCTGGCGCGGGCTATTTTCGGCTGTGGGAACAGGCACTTCACCGCCGAAATGATTTTTCAGGAGACGCGGTCCATTCCGTTCGCGCCGACGCTCGGCACGATCTACAACACGCTCAACGAGTTTTCGCGCTGCGGCCTCTTGAGGGAAATTGCGATCTACGACGCGAAGCTCTGGTACGACACCAAGACCGGCCCGCACTACCATTTCTACCGCGAGGACACCGAAGAACTGTCCGACATTCCCGAGGCTTTGCTGCCCGAATTCGAGATTCCTGCCCCCGACGGCACGAGCATCGCCGCGATCGACGTGATCGTGCGGCTGAAGAAGCTCTGACGAACCGACGCCGTCTGGCGACCGGCGCCGCATGACGCCTCTCTCCATTCTTGAGCTTGTCCGAGTCACGCAAGAAACGGACGCGCGCGGCGCCCTGATCAACGCGCGCGATCTCGCGGCTCACGCCGAGAAACTCGGCTATCGGCGCATCTGGGTCGCCGAACACCACAACATGGCGGGAATCGCCAGCGCTGCGACATCGGTCGTGCTTGCCCATCTCGCCCAGGGGACGACGACCATTCGGGTCGGGGCAGGGGGCATCATGCTGCCCAACCATGCTCCTTATGTCATCGCCGAGCAGTTCGGCACGCTGGCGCGGCTGTTTCCCGGCCGCATCGACCTCGGACTTGGCCGCGCGCCCGGCACCGATCAGCTCACGCTGCGCGCGCTCCGGCGATCGCCCGAGGCGGCCGACACGTTCCCGCAGGACGTTCTGGAGCTGCAGGCGTTCCTGGCTCCCGCGGTGGACGGCCAACGCATTCAGGCCGTGCCGGCTGCGGGGACGGAAGTTCCGTTGTGGATTCTGGGGTCGAGCCACTTCGGCGCGATGCTGGCCGCCGAACTCGGGCTGCCCTACGCGTTCGCCTCGCATTTCGCCCCCGATCATCTGATTGCGGCGCTCGAGATTTATCGCGAGCGCTTCAAGCCGTCGGAGCAGCTCGACCGGCCTTACGCCATGGTCGGCGTCAACATCGTCGCGGCCGAAACCGACGACAAAGCGCGCCGCCTCGCGACGACTCAACAGATGTCGTTCACCAACATTTTTCGGGGCGCGCGGGGCTTGAGTCAGCCGCCGATCGACGACATCGAAACCTATTGGACGCCGATGGAGAAAGCGCAGGCGAAAAGGATGCTGGCGCGCTCCATCATCGGCTCCGTGGAGACGGTCCGCACCGGCATCGCCGCTCTCGTTCAGGAAACCCGGGCCGACGAGCTCATCGTCGTCTCCGACGTCTACGATCATCGCGACCGGTTGCGCTCGTTGGAGCTGATCGCCGAGGCCGGCGGTCTCGCCTGAACGCCCAAGCGGGCTCTTCATCCCGCTCCCGCCGCCGCCTCATTCGCGCTTATTGTGGAGCGCGCCGCGCCCCGTCCGGAAAACGAACGGAAGGGGCGCGCATTTTGTTTACTTGCCGCCCCAGCGCTGCGGATAGCCGGGCAGGTCCTTGCAGCCGCACATCGCGTAGTTCAGCGGCGGCATCTTGTCATCGACATACTTGTCGAGATCGGCGTCAGTGATGGTGGGTTGCGGCAGCTTCCAGGTCGGGCCGATCACCGGCTCGCCCTTGAGGATTCTGACGGCCGCGATCACTGGCGAGCGCCACTGATAGGTCGGGTAGGTCGGGGCCATTGCGGTCAGGCCCTTCTCTTTCCATTTCTTGAGGAAGTCTTCCTGATCCTCGCCGGTGATGATCGGATAGGGCTGGCCCGAATCCTCGAAAGCTTCGAGAGCCGCGACCGCCGTTGCGCCGGCGTCCATCCAGATCGCATCGATCTTGCCGTATTTGTTGATGTAGTCCTCGACGATCTGCTTCGTCTTGGCGTTGTCGCCGCTCGTGAACTCAGCGCCGACGACATCGACGCCGTGCTCCTTGAAGATGCGATTCGCCGCCGACCAGCGCGTCTCGAGCACGTCGACTCCGGGCAGGATGCGCAGCGCGAGCACCTTGCCGCCCTTCGGCAATTTCGAGACGATGAAGTCCGCCGTCTGGATGCCCCAGCCATAGCCGCCGATCGGATTGACGAAGGTGACCGGGCACTGGGTGAGCACGCCGCGATCGAACACGACAACGGGCAGCTTCTTGCACGCCGCTTCGACGGCGGGCGTCAGCGCCGCCGTCGTATTCGGCGAGACGATGAGCGCGTCGCAATCGCCGCTCTGCACGAAGGCGTTGATATCGGAAATCTGCTTGTCGTCCTTGCCCTGCGCGTCCGCCGCCTTGAACGACTTGATGTCGTCCTTGAGCACGTCGACCTGCGCCTGCATGTTGAGCCAGCCCACGACGCGCCATGGATTGTCGACGCCCGCGTTCGAGAAGCAGATCCGATAGGGGCCTGCTTTCTTGTATTTGGAGGTGTCGACTTCCTTGCCGCCGAGGTTCTGCTCCCACGGTTTTCCTTCGGGGCCTTGCGGGCTCATTTTCAAGAGCTCCTGGGCCGCGGCGAATTCCTTCGGATCGTCGAAATTCTGCGCGAACGCCTGGGGCGCGGCCCCGGCGAGCGCTGTGCCGGCGACCATCGGCGCAATCCACCTTGCCAGTCTCATTCCTCTTCCTCCCTCGTGGCCGGAGCTTTCCGGCCGTTCCTGCATAAAACCAAGCGCACGCTTCCGGCGCGCCGCGAGCCGCACCCTATCCCGTGCGCGTGCGACGCCAAGCGCCGAGCGCGACCGCGATAATCAGGATCATGCCTTGCGCCGTCTCCTTCAGAGGCTGAGGCCAACCTAGGAGCGTGAGCAGCGTGAACAGAGCCGTGAGCGTGAGCGCGCCTGAGATGGCGCCGACGACGGTCCCGCGCCCGCCCATGAGTTGTACGCCGCCCACGACGCAGGCGGCGATGGCCTGCAATTCAAGTCCGAGCCCGACGTCCACCGAAACGCCGCCGAAGCCGCCGAGCATGATCCCCGCCGTCACCGCCGCCATGGCCGAGATGACGAAGGCGGCGATCCGCACGGCGTCGACCCGAACGCCGGCGAGTTGCGAAGCGCGCGCATTGTCGCCGATTGCGAAAACCTTTCGCCCGAACACGGTCGCATGTAGTCCCCACCAGGCGAGGACCGCGACGACGGCGAGCACGAGAACGCCGAGCGGGAAAATCTTCACAAGCGGCACATCGTGGAAGACGAAGCGGCCGAACATCCGGAAGTTTTCCGGCAGGTAGCCGCGCGGCGAGCCGCCAGACCACATCATGGCGACCCCATTGACCGAGAGCAGGGTTCCGAGCGTCGCGATGATCGAGGGCGTGCGAAGATAGGCGACCACCGCGCCATTGATGAGGCCGACAGCAAGGCCGATGCAATAAAGGACGCCGATCGCCCACCATGTGTTGGAGGGATCGTTCGCGGTCAGCATCGAGCCGCCGATCACCGTCAGCGTGACGAGCGATCCGACCGAGAGGTCGAATCCGCCGCTTACAAGCACGAAAACCTGTCCCGCCGCCAGGATCGCGAGGGGCGCCGCGCGACGCAGGAAGTTCATCACGCCCGCGGGCTCGAAATAGTTCGGCTGCAGGAGCCCGATCGCGACATAGAGCGCGAGGAAGACGACAACCGCGAGATTGACGTGGCGCATCATCGCGAGGCGGGGCCAGCCGGGATTGTCCTTCAGCGCGATCGTCATGCGACGAGATCCCGCGAGCGGAACGTGTAGACGGCGACCGCGGCGATGACGATCGCGCCGCGCAGGACGAGCTTCGGATAGGCCGAGACGCCGAGCATGTTGAAGCTCGCGTCGAGCGCGGCGAAGAGCAGGACGCCCGCGAGCGTTCCCCACACGCCGCCCCGGCCGCCGGCGAGCAGAGTCCCGCCGATGACGACAACGGCGATGGATTCGAGGTCGTAGACTCCATCCCGCCCGACCCACGGAGCCCCGGAGCGCAAACGGCTCGCGAGGTAGAGCCCGGTCAAGCCGGCGCAGAGGCTGCAGACGACATGCGCGCCTACGGTCACGAGACCGGTGCGAATGCCCGCAAGCCGCGCGCCTTCCGCGTTGCCGCCGACCGCATAGAGATGCGCCCCGAACTTGGTCGCACGCAAAACGAAGGACGCCAAGAGCGCAAGCGCGAAGAGCCCGATTACCGAATAGGGCGCGGGGCCAAGCGCGCCATAGGCCACGGCCTGAAATTCAGCGGGAACGGAGCCTGCGAAATTGGTGAAGCTCGCGGAGAGCAGCCCTTGCAGCACGAGGCCGACGCCAAGCGTTGCGATCAGCGGGTTCACCTTGAGGCGCGAGATCAAGGCGCCATTGACGACCCCGACCACGGCCGAGATCGCGAGCACGGCGGCCACAGCCGGCAGCATCATCTCGGGCCGTCCCTGCATGATGAACGAGGCGAGCACCGCTGCGACGCTGATCAGATTCGCAACCGAAAGATCGATCGAGCCTGCTACGATCGCGAAGGTTTGTCCGATCGCGACAATGCCCAGCCCGACCATGCGCTGCAGGAGGCCGACGATCCCGTCCACATGGAGCATCATCGTCTGGCGCGTCGCGACCGCCACGACGACGTAGAGCGCAATGGAGACGACGAGCAGGAGCAGCGGTGCGTTGACGCTTAGCCGCGGCGTTCGGGCGGATCGCGTTTCGACGGCGCTTGTCATGGGGCGACGGCTTCCGTGCGCTCGTCATGCGCGACGGCGAGAGCCATGATCTCCTCTTCGCTCGCCCCGCGTTGAAGCTCGCCGGCAATCCGTCCCTCGCGCATCACGATGATGCGATCGCTGACGCCGACGATCTCGAGCAGGTCGGACGAGATCATGAGGATCGCGCGTCCCTCATCCGCAAGTTCGCGCATGATCTTGTAGATCTGAGCTTTGGCGGCGACGTCAACGCCTCGCGTGGGCTCGGCGAAAACCAGGACCGGCGGATTGCGGGCAAGCCATCGCGAGAGAATGACCTTCTGCTGATTGCCGCCCGACAATTGCCGCGCCTCCTGCTCGAAGCTTAAGGCGCGCACGTCGAGCTGACGAAGACGCTCGTCGGTCCGGCGGGTCGTCATCGGCTCGCTGAAAGGGCGCCCAAGCCAGGGCGCGAACGCACGCTGGGTCAGCGTCGCATTGTCGCGCAACGACTGCTGCATCAAAAGCCCCTCTCGCTTCCTGTCCTCCGCCAGACGGCCAATTCCTGCTTCGATCGCCTCGCGCGGGCGGCGCGGAGCGGTGGGCTTGCCGCCGATCTCCATCGTTCCTCGTTCGAAGGGCTCGTCGCCCGCAATCGCGCGGCCGAGTTCACTCTTGCCCGAGCCTTCGAGACCGGCGACCCCGACGATTTCCGCCGAACGAACGACGAGATCGACGCCCGACAGGCTCGCATTCGCCCCGCCACGGATCGACAGCGCCGGCTCGCCTGGCGGTTTGGCGGCTGGTAGCGGATAGAAGTCCGCGAGATCGCGTCCGACCATGGCCCGCACGAGGCGCGCGGTCGGCGCTTCCGCGATCGTCGCCGTCATCACGGTGCGGCCGTCCTTCAGCACCGTGACGCGATCGGCGACCGCCTGAATCTCCGGCATTCGGTGCGAGACATAGATGATCGTGACGCCCTCGGCGCTGAGGCGCTTGACGAGCGCAATGAGCTGCGTCGCTTCCGTGCGCTCGAGCGCCGCGGTCGGCTCATCCATGACGACGATGCGGGCGTCGAGCGCGAGGGCTTTCGCGATTTCGACCACCTGCTGCTGCGCGACGGAAAGCTCGCCCGCCTGAGCGCCGGTTGGAATGGAGACGCCAAGGCGCCGCAGGAGGCGCTCGGATTCAGTGCGCATCCGGGGGCGATCCAAAAGGCCGTAACGGGTCGGCTCGACGCCAAGAAAGATGTTCTCGGCGACGGTGCGAAAAGGCAGGAGGCTCAGCTCCTGATGGATGACGCTGACCCCGGCCGCGCGCGACGCGACAGGATGGGCGAACGACACCTCTCGGCCGTCGAGAAGGATGCGGCCGGCGTCGGGCTGGTTCGCGCCGCCGAGGATCTTGATCAAGGTCGACTTGCCCGCGCCGTTCTCGCCGCAGAGCGCGTGGACCTCGCCCTTCGCGCAGGCGAACGTGACGTCGTCGAGCGCCCGGACGCCTGGGAAGGATTTGGTGATCTGCACCATTTCGAGGGCGAGCGGACCGCTCTGCGCCATGATTCCTCCCTGTAGCCTCGCGCCTTCTTTTTATTCCGCCGCCTGGCGGCGGCGAGCGGACAAATGGTCGCGCGGGTCGCGATACATGTGTCCGTCCTTCATGACCATCGCGAGGCGGTCGGGGCCGACCAGCACGGATTGATCGACGAGCGGATTTCCGTCAACCAGCAGAAGGTCCCCGAGCGCGCCGGCCTTGACCACGCCAAGCTCGCCTTTGTGGCCCATCAACTCGCCCCCGACCGATGTCGCGCAGCGCAGCGCTTCCGCCGGAGTGTAGCCGAAGAACTTGACGAAGTGCCCGATGTCGCGAGCGTTCTGACCCATCGGCGTGATCTTGAACCCATAGTCGCCGCCGATCACCACCTTGATCCCGCGCTTCCGCATCTGCTCATAGGTGCGGCACGTCGCTTCGAGCTTGCGCGGCAGCTGCATCGACTCGACGACCTCGCGCGTCATGCCGACCGCCTCACCCTCGTAGACCGCGTTATGCACGAGGCCGAATGCGGGGCCGACGATAACGCGGTCCTTCGCCGCCTCGAGCATGTCGAGCGCCTCTTCGTCGGCGAAGTCGCAGTGATAGACGCAGTCGACCTGATTGCGAACGGCCCGCTTGACCGAGGCGGCGGCGCGCGCGTGACAGGCGACGCGCTTGTTCCACTCATGCGCGACCTCGACGGCCGTCGCCACTTCGATCTCGCTCATCGAGGTGATCTCGGCGCGCGCGTTCGACACGAATTCGTCGCCCGAAATATTGATTTTGATGTTGTCCACCCCTTCCCGACAGCACAGCCGGACCGCGCGCCGGATCTCGTCCGGCCCGTCGGCGATCATGCCGAAGCTTTCGGCATGCATGTGTTGTTTGCGCTCGTCCCCAAGCCCGCCTGTCACCGTGATCTCGGGGCCCGCGGCGCGGTAGCGGGGCCCCGCGAGATAGCCGTTCTCGATCTCCTGCCGGACGACGACGTCGATCCTAAGCTTCGAGGAGGCCGCTGAATAACAGGATGTG
>Ga0153954_1000627_pt1 | contig 26088 bp, 27 predicted proteins | sample TSFL038MetaG_FD_102277 | JGI IMG/M metagenome (GOLD analysis project Ga0153954, IMG submission 102277) | Attine ant fungus gardens microbial communities from Florida, USA - TSFL038 MetaG | ecosystem: Host-associated > Fungi > Mycelium > Unclassified | place: USA: Florida, Wekiwa Springs State... | reverse complement strand
GCGTCTCCTGTTCCTTCCAAAATACTCACCCGACCTCAACCCGATCGAGCAGCTCTTCGCCAAACTCAAAGGCTTCGTCCGGAAAGCCGCGCCCAGAACCCTCGACGCCATCGCCGACGCCCTTGCTCAAGCCCTCACCGCCGTCCCGCCAGACGAATGCGCAAACTACCTCGTCAGCGCTGGTTATGCGTCAGCCTAGATGAAGAAGGCTCTAGAAGGGCGTCTTCGATGGCTGGAAGTCCGAGGTGATGTCGCCGCTGAGATCAATATTGTTTGGATTAAGCGTCAACCGGCGCGCCCTCGGCCAAGTTCGCCTTCGTGAGATCGGTCCAGATCACGTTTGGTGCCGTCCGAAGGCGCTTTGGCCGGATCAGGGCACGCCGACGTGGAGCTCATGTTGTCACAGTTGCATATGTATAGTGAGTCTATAGACAAAATTTTATAATGAGTTTATGAAGGCCTCCATGCCGGCCTTGAAGCGCGTTTGCCCAGGGCGCCGGAAACGCTTTCGAGTGGCGAAGGAGCCAGAGAATCTATGTCTCTTCAGGCGTCAAAGGAATCGCTTATCCCTGCCCTAGCCGAAGGCGCCGCTTGGCGGGTCGTCCAGAAAACGTGGATCCGCGTCGAGCCTCTTTTCAGGGGGTCGGCGGCGATCGTGATGTTCCTCCTGCTCTGGGAGCTGGCTCCACGCCTCGGGCTCATCAACCGAACGTTTCTGCCGCCATTCTCGGAAGTGATCTTCAAGGGAGTCGAATACGCCGCCGCCGGCAAGCTCTTTCCGCAGATCGTTGTCAGCCTCGAGCGCGCCGCCGGTGGTTTCGGCCTCGGCGTCATCACCGCTGTCCCGCTAGGCATCCTTCTCGGCTGGTACCGACCGCTCGAAGCTTACCTCAACCCCCTGCTTCAGCTGCTGCGTCAGACCAATCCCGTATCCCTGTTTCCGGCCTTCATTCTGTTCTTCGGCATAGGCTACGCGACAAATATCGCGATCATCTACTGGGTGGTCGTCTGGCCGATCCTGCTCGGAACGATAAACGGAACGCGGCAGGCGGATCCCGCGTTAGTGAAATACGCGCGCTCCATCGGCCTGCCCGACAGACTCATCTTCACCAAAGTGGTCCTGCCCTCGGCGGTTCCGTCGATAATCACGGGCATGCGCCTTGCCGCGACCTACTCGTTTCTGATGCTTGTCGTCTCCGAGATGGTCGGGGCGAGCAGCGGCCTCGGGTACCTGATCGTTAATGCCCAATACCTGATGAGCGTTCATCTCCTCTACGTGGGGGTGATCGTCCTCGCTCTGCTCGGCATTGCAAGCAATTGGGCGCTTGTCGCGCTCGAGCGGCGTCTCGGCGCGTGGCGTCCCGATCTCCATCCTTGAGCCATTTCCCATCGAAATCGACGAGGGGAGATATCGATGAATCTCGCCCTGTCCATCCAAAGGAGAAGTGTCATGAGCTTGCCATTGTCGGAAATGTCTCGTCGTGGATTTGCGCGACTGGCTGTCCTTGCTGGGCTCGTCCTGGCCGAAGGCGCGGCGGTCGTCTTGCCCAGCGCCGCGGGGGATCTCAAAACCGTGAGGATCTTCTACCCGCCGCTCGATTTCGGCTGGACGTCGGGCTATGAGCTCATCGAAGTCGCGACCGCGCAAGGTTACTTCAAGAAGCATGGGCTCGATGCCCAGCTCGCGGTCGTCCCTTGGGACCAGTACACCGTAGCGCTTGACAGCGGAGCGCTCGATTTCGCGCCCTTCGCGGACTACGCCTACTTCATCAATGTCTTCGACAAAGGCCTCAAGGCAAAAGAGGTCGTCTCGTCCACACTGCCCTTCATCCCCGAAGCGCGGGGCGAAGGGCTCGTTGTGCGGGGCGATGGTCCGATCAAGACGCCCGGGGACCTCAAAGGCAAGAAGATTGGCACACAATGGCCGAGCTTTTCCGGTGTGTGGTTCGCCCTCGACTGGCTGACCAAACATGGCGTGACGAAGGATGAGGTCACGATCGTGCCGGTTCCCCAAGCACAATTGCAGCAGGTGCTCGACCAAGGGGGGGTTGACGCAATCATCGCCTACGCGCCGACTAATATCGATCTCACACGCAAGGGCTATCGCCAGCTGTTCTCCGTCGCCGATGTCGCGGGACGCTTCGTGACGCGCGGGGGCACCATGGCCTCCGAAAAGTTCATCGCCGAACATCCCGATCTTGTGCGCGCCTACGTCTCGGCAATATCCGAAGCGGCGGATTGGGCGAACGCGCATCCCGCCGAAGTCATCCAGCTCGGCCTCGACAAGGGGCGACTCGATCCGCAATACCTGCCGGATCTCTACACGAAGGACGGCAGCAAGGATTACAGCATCTTGCGCTGGGCGCCGCATGGCCTGAACAACGAGCAGGATCTCGCTTTCTGGCTGAAACTGGTCGAGGACGCCGGCATTGTGCCCGCGGGCAAATACAAGCCGAGCGACTTCTACACCAACGAATTCAACCCTCACGCGAAGGACACGGCCTCGGCCCAGTGAGCCATTCTGGTTCATTCATTCTCCTGCCGACCATGAGCGCCGGATCGGCGAAATTCGGACCGGCGTCTCAGGCAGCATCATTATCGCGCGAGGGAGAGCACTCCGCATGAGCAGTGCGATTAAAATCCAGAACGTAAGCAAGAGCTTCCCAGTCAAGACGGCACGCAAAGCTTCGGCAAGCCACGTTGTCGCGATCGAGAGTGTCTCGCTCGAGATCAAGGCCGGAGAATTCTTTGTCATTGTTGGTCCGAGCGGCTGCGGGAAATCGACTCTCCTCGATTTGCTTGGCGGCCTTACGCGTCCGACATCTGGCCGCATCCTAATTGGCGAGACCCCGGTGAACGGCCCCGCGCTCGATCGCGGCTTGGTCTTCCAGCAGTACGCTCTTTTCCCATGGAGGACGGCGCAGAAAAATGTCGAGTTCGGTCTGGAGGCAAAAGGAGTGGCTCCCCGCGAGCGCGCCGAGCGCGCCACGCGCTTTCTTGAAATGGTGGGGCTCGCAGACTTTCACGACCGCTACCCTCACGAATTGTCAGGTGGCATGAAGCAGCGCGTGGCCATAGCACGCAGCCTCGCCTACGACCCCGACGTCTTGTTGATGGATGAACCTTTTGCCGCGCTTGATGCGCAGACGCGTGAGATTCTACAGGGCGAGCTTCTGCGCATTTGGGAAGAGTCGGGCAAGACGATCGTCTTCATCACGCACGGCATCGACGAGGCTGTTTATCTCGGCCAGCGGGTGGCGGTGATGACATCGCGCCCGGGGCGAATCAAGCAGATCATTGACATCCCACTCGTGTCGCGTTCGCGTGAGGAAGACCTCCGAGCGACACCGGAATTCTCGCATCTGCGGCACGAAGTCTGGAGCTTGCTGCGCGAGGAGTTCCGTCAAGCCGAGATTCTTGAGCGCGGCAGGGTTGCCGGCGCGACGGCTTGAATCTGCAAAACTCGGAGAGACGCCATGACACGACAGATTCGCTTCAACGCGTTCGACATGAACTGCGTCGCCCATCAATCGCCGGGCTTGTGGACTCATCCGCGCGACCGATCCTGGCAATACAAGGATGTCGAGTATTGGATGGAGCTTGGAGCGACGCTCGAACGTGGAATTTTCGACGGAATATTCATTGCCGACGTCGTCGGTTATTACGACGTCTATAAAGGGAGCAATTACCACGCGATCCAGCAAGCGGCGCAAATCCCGGTCAATGATCCGCTCCAGCTCGCCGTGCCGATCTCGATGGCGACGAAGCACCTCGGCATCGGGATCACTGCGTCAACTTCGTTTGAACATCCCTATACGTTCGCCAGACGCCTCTCGACCGCCGATCATTTAACGAAAGGGCGCGTCGGATGGAACATCGTCACGTCCTACTTGGAGAGCGGCGCCAAGAACATTGGACAGGGAGGCCTGCGTCAGCACGACAATCGCTACGAAGTTGCTGAGGAATACGTCGAGGTCCTCTACAAGCTGTTCGAGGGCAGCTGGGAGGACGGCGCCGTGGTGCGCGACCGAGCGCGCGGAATCTTTGCTCATCCCGAAAAGGTTCATGAGATCGGACATAAGGGCAAATATTTCGACGTGCCCGGGTATCACTTGTGCGAGCCGTCGCCGCAGCGCACACCCGTCCTCTACCAAGCGGGCGCCTCAGGCCCCGGCAAATCATTCGCGGCGCGAAACGCCGAATGTGTTTTTGTCGGCGCGCAGTCGAAGCGGCTCTTAAAGGCCTATGTCGATGATGTGAGGGCGAAGGCCGCGGCTGCCGGCCGCGACCCGAGAAAACTGTTCATCTACAATCTTGTCACCGTCATCGTCGACGAGACCGACGCCAAGGCCAAGGCCAAGTTCGAGGACTACCAACGCTACGCCTCCTATGACGGCTCGCTCGTCTTCATGTCAGGGTGGAGCGGCATCGATTTTGGCCGTTTCAACGCCACCGACGTCGTCAGCAAAGAGAAAACAAACGCCATCCACTCGTTCGTCGAACACCTCACCGGGGGCGACCGGAAATGGACCATCGGGGAGCTCGCCCTCTGGGGCGGCATCGGCGGCGTGGGCCCTGTCTTCGTCGGCTCGCCCTCCACCGTCGCCGATATCCTGCAAGAATGGGTCGAGGAGACTGATGTCGATGGGTTCAACCTCGCCTATGCGGTGACGCACGAGACGTTCGAGGACGTCGTCAACCTGCTGGTGCCCGAATTGCAGGAGCGCGGCGCGTACCCTACCGCTTACGGTCCGGGATCGACGCTTCGCGAGAAATTGTTCTCAGCCGGCCCCACTTTGCCGGCCAACCATCCGGCGGCCCGGTATCGCGACATTGAAGTGTTCAAGCGAAGGCAGGCTGAACGCGCGCTCGTGACGGAAAAGGACGAGAAACTCGTCCAGAAGATCAGCGCGTGAACGTCCTTCAGAGGTCAGACCAAGGCTTGGCGCTGCGCGGCGGCTCCCCAAAGGCAGAGTTCGTCGTGAACGGCGCGCCGCCGCCGTTCCAATGGCGGATAGGACATGCCTGAAGGCGCCAGCCTGCTCAGGGCTGGCGAACCAGCGCGCAAAGAGCCGTCATGACAAGAAAAATCATTGATATTCGAAATCGCCCTGCATTTCTTCATGACTTCTACGGCGCTCGGCGGGGCACGCCCGAGTTCGACGCTGCGAAATGGCTCAATGCCCGCACTGGATCGAATGATCTGGAGCATTTCGCCCGTTCGCAGAGCGAGACCGAGTATCTCCATGAAATACGGAGCGCTGGCATCGATATCGCCGTAGTGATTGGCCGCGACACTCCATCGATCAAGAACGACAACGACCAGATCGCTAGTCTCGTCTCGCGTCACTCCGAGCTCGTCGGGATCGGGTCCGTCGATCCGGACCGGCTCGGTTCAGCTGCGGCTGTCGCCGAGGCCGAGCGCGCGGTCAAAACTCTGGGCCTCAAGGGAATCAACCTAGAGCCAGGGTTTGGGGCGCCGCCTCGCCATTTCGACGATCCGACTTTTCACCCGCTTTACGAGGCGCTGCAGGCCTGGAAGGCGCCGGTGTTTCTGATGACGGGGCCGACGACGCCTGACCTTGCCTATAACAATCCCGACGCGATCGGACGTCTCGCGAGGAATTTCCCTCGATTGTCGGTCGTTGTCCACCATGGGGCGTGGCCTCGCGTGATCGAAATGATCGGTGTTGCCTTTCGTTACGCGAATGTCACCCTAGTCCCCGACATGTATGTGTTCCAGCCCGGAGGCGCGCTCTACGTGGAGGCGGCGAACGGCGCGCTGTCAGACCAGATCGCCTTCGGTTCATCGTTTCCGTTCCGCGCGATGGCACAGTCGATAGCCGACTATGAGCGGCTCGATTTTCAGGACAACGTGCGGGAGAAACTGTTTTTCGCCAATGCGGCCAGGCTTCTCGGTCTATAGATGACTGCGCCGGGCCTCCATCGAGGCCGCCACGCGTTCGATTTGACGGACAATGTCGGGGGCGCCCGTCATCTCCCCGAAGCTGCCTCGGGTAATCGGACCCAACGCGAGCAGATGCGCTTGAGGAGTCTCGCGCTTGTCAACCACCTGACTGAGCTTATCGACTTTCACGCCCAACCCGACTTCGTCGGGCTGGGCGAATCCGTCACGAATAAGATCGGCGAGCAGCGGCTGCGTGACCAATTCCTTAGACGGCCCGGCGCAGAGGATGACCGAATCGAAGGCTCGCCGCGCGCCTGCAGAACTGCTCAAGCAAGCAACCAGCCGTCCGTTTTCGACGTCGAGCGACAAAATCGCCGCCCGCTCGACCGTCAATCGCCGCTCCGAGAAGGCGCGCATGACAGCCTCGTGCGTCTGCGGCGAGATGCGAAACCGATGAACCTCCCAATATGGGAGCAGACGGCGCACAACCCGCAGGCGCTCCCCGGCGGGCAGCGAGCGCCAAATGATCGGCAGATTCCCTCGAACGGCGTCGACGACGCATTGCCAATCGGCCCTGCCAGCGTGCGTGCGAATGCTTTGACGAACCGCACGCAGCAACTCGATCGCGCTCTTCGGAGGCGTATTCCCGTCGAAGGCCTCGACCCCGTTCGTGAACAGACCGTGCGTCCTGGGCAAAAGGCCTCGTCGTGAGATGGCGGTGATCCGTCCGCGGTGACCGGCGCGTTCAAGCGCAGCAGCGGCGTCGGCCATCGTTAGGCCAGTTCCGACGATCAAGACGCTGTCATGCTTTCCCACCGCGTTGAGCGACCCGGCCTTCCAGGGTTGAGGAACAAGACCGGGATGGCCCATCGCGGCGCCGCTGATCGGACAAGGGATTCCCGGCGTGTGCCCGGTGCAGAGAGCGACGCTGTCGACCAAAAACGATTTCTGGTCACGCAAGATGACTCGCCAGCCGCACGATTCGCGCCGGAGCGAAAGCGCTCGGGACCTCGTGACCCTGAGCACAGCTCCTTTGCGAGCCTTTGCGCGCGCCCGCTCGAGACTGTCGCCGACATAGGCGCCGAACGCGCTCCGCGGGACATAATGCCACCCGAACGAATCCGTGCTTCCTACGTCGGGCAGCCATCCATGCTCGAACAGCCAGCGAGTGAAATGGGCCCCATCATCGCTGAACAAGCTCATGCGATCGCTGGGCACATTGATCCGATGAACGGTCTCGTCGGTCGCATAGGCCGCGCCCCGGCCGAGCTCGTGGGCGGGCTCGACGACGTCGATCAGGACGGGTTGGGAAGCGTGTTTCAGCACATGAATGGCGAATGCGGCGCCCGTAAATCCGCCGCCGATGATCGCAAGTCGTGCAGGCACATCCGCGAACACGTTCATTGCTCGAACGGCGTTCCATCGGCTTCGGGAAGCCGGTAGCTGAGATCACGCTCAGTCCCCGCGGCCTTGATTCCGCGCCAGCCGAGCGCCCGGCGATAACTTCCGAGCAGGCCGCGCGCAATCAAGGTTGCCTCGTCAACCGTCTCACGCCCATCCTTCAGCGGAGAAACGTATAGAGCGTCCGTCGGACAGTAGAGTTCGCACAAGAAACAGGTCTGGCAATCCTCGATGCGGGCAATGGTCGGGACTTCCCCGGGCGACGTATCGAACACATTGTCGGGACAGGCCTCGACGCATGCATCGCACTTGATGCAGCGATCGGCGCTGACGAGCTCGATCATTGCGCTCGCTCGACGGAGATCTGCTCGACGCCGCGGACCTGAAAGCGCCCGGGAGGGGCCCTGTCCAGGCCCGGATAATCGCGACGGCGGTGAATGCCACGCGTCTCTCGACGCCGAAGCGCGCTCGCGCAGATCCAGCTCGCGCTCGCGAGCATGGCGGCCGTCTCCGTGCTTCTGTGTGGACTGTCGCCGCTTCGAGATGGGGCTCTGGCCGTCTCAAACTCTCGCCAAGCACGGTCCAAACGGTCAAGCGAGCCGGCCAAGGTCGCTTCTTCGCGAATGAAGTTTCGCTCAAGCGGAAACATCTCGGACTGAATGGTGCGAATTGTGGAGACACAAGCTTCCGCGTCGAGTCTCCACTCAACGTGTGAGTCGGCGTGGTCCAATCGCGCCGAAGACCTGGCGCGCGGACCGCGGCGCGCCGCGCAGTCGAAGGCCGCCTCGCCAGCCCATACGCCCGAAGCGATCGCCCAGGTCGCGTTGGGGCCGCCGCCTCCGCTCGCGGCGCCGACGACGGATTCGCGCGACGCCGCGTCGCCAGCCGCGAACAGCCCTGGCACGGATGCGGCGCAATTCTGATCGACCGCGACGCCGCCGACGCCGCGCACCGTACCCTCATACCGAAGGGTGACAGGAAAGCGTTGCCGGAATGGATCGATCCCCAGCCGATCGAGCGGGAGAAAGATGTTGGGTTGGCCGCGACGTAACGCTTCCTGGATCTTGGATGACGCCCTATCGATGATTGCATAAACGGGACCAAGCGGCAGGTTATGGGCGAGGATCTCGAAGAGGTCGCCGCCGTCGAGCGCGCGGCCACTCTCGTCCGTAAACGTCGCCCAGTCGTAGATCAGGTTCTTGGTTACGGTCGCGTCGACGTGAGAAATGCCGTACTGCCCGGAAAACTCCATGCCCGAAAGCGCGGCGCCAGCCTCGGCCGCCATCAAGAGGCCGTCGCCGGTCAGCCCGTAAGTCCCAAGGGCTTTGCTCATGAAGGCGCATCCGCCCGTCGCCACAACGACGGCGCCGGACCGCACGGCCCAGGGCGCGCCGGTCCTTGTCACGCCGCGCGCGCCGACCACCTCGCCACCGCTGAGGAGAAGCTTGGATGCCGGACTGTGATCGAGCAAGCGAACACCCACTTTATGCAGGCGTCGGCGCAGGAGCTGCATATAGTCTGGGCCCCGCAGGCTGCCCCGATAAATCTCGCCGCGTTCGTCGCGCGCGAAGCTATAACCCCACTCGGTCAACCGACCCAGCCGTGCGTACGTTTCGTCAACCATCCTCTCCACGCGCCCGGAGTCGGCCAACCCAAGCCCACGCTCGGCCCGGCGCTCGATCACTTTCCGTCTGGCCTCGCTTCCGGGCGCGACGTCGATGACGGCTGTGTTGGCGGCGGCCGTCGCCCCGCTCGCGCCCACGCGCCCCTTGTCCGCCAGGATGACCGACGCGCCGCGCTCAGCCGCGGCGATTGCCGCCCAGGCGCCCGCCGGTCCGCCTCCAAGAACGAGGACGTCGGCGTCCGAGGCTAAGCCTTCTGTTTCCCCCGTCATTCCGTAGGTCCCCGGTAGAGGACTAGGTCGACCTCAACCAGCGCGTCCCGACCCAGTTCTGACACCCCCACCGTCGTACGCGAAGGAGCCGATGTGCCGTCGGGGAAATACCGATGATAGACGCGATTAAAGGCGTCGAAATCGCGCTTGAAATGGCTGAGGTAGATACGGGCGAACACCGTGTCTGATAGCGCATAGCCGGCGGCTTCGACGATCGTCTTGAGGTTGGCGAAGACCTGCTCAGCTTGCGCTTCAACGCCGCTCGGAAAGTCGGAAGCGGGAGAAACGGGATGGGTCGGCAATTGGCCGGTGACGTAAAGCCATCCGTCCGCCTCGGTTGCGTGATGATACTTCACCCCGCGCGGCGGCGGAGGAGCGTCGGGGACCAAGAGTCGTTTGATCATGCGTCTCTGACAGTGGCCTCAATGAGGAAGCGCGGAGAATTCATTGTCGATCGTGCCAAGGCGCGAGCGCGCGTTGAAGGAGGCGAAGCGCGATCTCCATGGCGATCGCCGCCGCCGCTATGACGAAGATGCCGAGAATGACAACGTCGGTGACAAGAAAATCCGCCGCGCCCTTGATCATGAATCCAAGACCTCTCGTGGCGGCGACGAGCTCGGCGGCTACGAGGGTGGCCCAGCCCGTGCCAAGGCCAATGCGGGTGCCCGTCAGGATGCTCGGAAAGGCGTGCGGCAGCAGTACGAGCAAAATGACCTGGCTGCGCGTAGCACCAAGCGAGCGCGCAGCGTTGACGATATCCCGCGGCACGGACTTGAGGCCGTCGCTAGTCGCGATGATTATCGAGGGCAGAATGCCGAGGAAGATGACCAGGATCTTGGCGAATTCGCCTATGCCGAACCAGATGATGACGAGCGGAAGATAGGCAAGCGGAGGGATCGGTCGATAGAACTCAAGCAGCGGTTCGATCACGCCGCGCCCGGTCTCGCTCAGGTGCATGGCGAAACCTAGAATGACGCCAAAAACGATCGCTCCCGCGAGCGCCGCGCTGACCCGTCCTACGCTGGCCAAGAAATGCTGTGGGAGCGTCGCGTCCTGAAAGCCCTCCGTCCAGACGGAAAAGAGTTTGGACACAACCGCCAAGGGCGACGGCAGGAACATCGCCGGCACGACTTCAAGCTGCGCCAGGAGCCACCACAGGAGGACGGTCGCGACGCAAGTCGCCATCGACACTTTGCCGGCATATGTCAGCTGCCATCGGGAGCTCGTTAAGCTTAGCCTCCGAGAGCGCGCGTGGAGACTGTCGGCCTCGTGGCGCGCCAGGGCGGGAGTTTCGCTCATGGCGCGGTCTCCGCAAACTCAGGGCCAGAGAAGATGAGGCCCTTCACCCGCTCACGCGTCGCGATGAAATCGGGCCGGGCCTTGATGTCTCCGGCCCGCTCTCCTTCGGCGTATCGTCGACCGAACGAGAGATCCAGCGATGCGACGATCCGGCCCGGCCGCGGGGACATGACGACAAGCTTCGTCGCCAGAAACACCGCCTCGTCGACGCCATGGGTGATGAAGAACACGCTCTTGCCGGTGCGCGCCCAGACGTCGAGGATGAGCTCCTGCATCTGTTCACGCGTCAGCGCGTCGAGCGCGCCGAGCGGCTCGTCCATCAAGAGCACATCGGGATCGGCGGTCAGCGCGCGTGCAACGCCGACGCGTTGCCTCATGCCGCCCGACAATTCCCAAATCTGCCTCTTCTCCGCGCCCGCAAGGCCCACGAGCCGCAACGTCTCCCGTGCGCGATCATGGCGCTCGCCACGCGGGATCCCCTTAAGCTTCAACCCAAAGGCGACGTTGTCGATGACATTGAGCCAAGGCATCAAAGCCCCGTGCTGGAAGACGACGCCGCGCTCCGAACTCGGGCCGTTCATCGGACGGCCGGCAAAGGTCGCGGAGCCAAAGGTGGGACGGAGGAATCCGGCCATCAGATTCAGGAGCGTGGTCTTGCCGCAACCGGACGCGCCGAGCGCGACCACGAAAGCGCCAGGCTCGATGACGAGCGAGACATGGTCGAGAGCTGTAACGCTCTCCGACGCCCCGCCGTAGCGCATGACTACGTCTTTGATCTCAAGGTTCGACATCGGCGAGTCCGTCGGCAGATCGAAATCGGGCTGTGCGCCGTGGGGCGAGCGGCCTGGCCCCAGCGGCCATCATTGGCTCGCCGGCGCGCCCGTCTTGACAAACTCCGTCGTGACCGCGCCCGAATAGCTCGGCAGCACTCTGTCGACCTTCTTTTGCTCCTTAAGAAAGCCGGCTGTTGCGGCGAAAGCATCGGCCGTCCCCTTGCCGAGATAGGCGTCGGACGCCTGCTCGGCAGCGAGCGGATAGTAAGCCCCGTCGATCTCGTCGAAGATCTCTTCGACCTTGGCGCCGTTGAAGTCGGCAATCGTCTTCGCCTTCGGTGCGCCCGCCTTGTACGCGTCGGGATGCTTTCGGAAGTCGGCGTAGGAATCGAGCGTCACTTGTGTGAACGCCTTGACCACGTCCGGATGTTTTGCGGCAAAGTCCTTGCGCGCAGCCCAGGCGACGAAGGTTGGGCCGCCAAGCTTGGCGACACCTGCGGAGTCGATCAGAATTTTGCCATTCTCCTTTGCCTTCGCGAGAACGGGGTCCCACACGTAAGCCGCGTCGATGTCGCCACGCGCAAAGGCAGCGGCGATCTCTGGCGGTTGTAGATTCAGAATATGGACGGTGGTCGGATCGACACCGGCGTGTTTGAGGGCGAAGAGCAGGCTGTAATGGGAGGTCGAGACAAATGGAGTCGCGACTTTCTTGCCGACAAGGTCCGTCACGACCTTGATGCCGGAGCCGTTGCGGGCGACGAGGCCTTCGGCCTTGCCGATGAGGCCGGCGATGAGAAATGTTTCTAGGGGCGCTCCTTGCGTGACGCCTGCGGCGAGCGGGCTCGAACCCGCATAACCGATGTCGATGGCGTTGGAGGCGAGGGCCGCTACGACGCTCGCTCCCGAATCGAACTTGCGCCATTCGATCTTGTCGCCAGTAGCCTTTTCGTAAGCGCCGCCGACAATTGCTGCGTGTGAGGGGTCGGGTTCATTTTGATAGCCAATCCGGATGGTCTCAGTGCCCGCGTGAGCCTGCCCCGCAAGGACCAAGGCGGCGGCTGCGAGTAGATTCTTCAGTCTGTCCATAGCCCTGTCCCATGTTCACAGTTGGTGAGCTAGGGGAAAATAACCGTCTAGTTGACTTTGTCTAGCAAATTTATATTCTAATTTGCGTCGTAGCCCCGTCGGGCCAGAACCCGATGAGCGCTCGTATAAGAACGAGATCACTCGAGCGATCGCCCTGATGCGGAGTTTTGTTAGCTTGAAGGATTAGCGATGACGTTTCCCGAAACCACTCTGGCTGCGTCGCATCTGGATCCGGCCCAACTGAAGGTCGCGATGCGCCGCCTGTTTGGCGGCGTGAGCGTCATCACTGTGGGGGACGGCGACACGAGCACGGGACTCACGCTCACCTCGACGGTTCCGTTGTCCACGGATCCTCCGCTGATCCTCATTTGCGTCAATCGGAGCTCGTCGTCGTGGCCAGTCATAGTGGGCGAAAGCCGCTTTTGCGTGAACCTGCTCGACGCGCGCCACCAGCCTGTGGCCGAGCGGTTCTCGGGATGGGCGGCATCAAGGGCGTTCAGCGATACGAGGGCGCTGCATGGCGGCGGTTCGCGACCGGGGCCTGGGGTCTCGCGGTCATCGATTGCGTTGTCGAGGAACTCATCGAGCGTCACAGCCACGCGATCGTGATCGATCGGGTGAAGCGCGTCGAAATCGGCGAGGGCGGGTAGGCGCTGCTCTACGGTCATGGCCGCTACCGCGCCATCGACCTCAATTGAGAGCGAGGCCGTCCAACCTTGTTGAGCCAACTTCATAAGCCATTCAGGAATAGCCCACAATGTCTGCAACCATCGCTCCCCCGCCCCCAGCCGAGAAGGCCGACGTTCTCTGGTTCCTCCCAACTCATGGTGATGGGCGCTATCTCGGTAGCGAAGCCGGCGCTCGTCACGTCACGCTCGGCTACCTCTCGCAGATCGCGCGGGCTGCCGACGATCTCGGCTATTATGGGGTGCTCTTGCCGACCGGGCGATCATGCGAAGATTCCTGGGTCATAGCCTCGGCGATGACACCACTCACGAAGCGCCTGCGTTTTCTTGTCGCCGTACGGCCGGGGCTCACAGAGCCAGCCTTCGCGGCGCGGATAGCCGCGACGTTGGACCGCCTTTCGGGTGGACGTCTGCTCGTCAACGTCGTCACGGGCGGCGATCCGGTCGAACTCAGAGGCGATGGCGTGTTCCTTGATCACGACGAGCGCTATGCCGTCACCGACGAGTTCCTTTCCATCTGGCGCAAGCTGATGCAGGGCGAGGAAGTCACCGAGCGTCACGCGCACCTGCGAATCGAAAAGGGCAAGCTCCTCTATCCGCCAGTTCAGTCGCCCTATCCGCCCCTCTATTTCGGCGGATCGTCGGCGGCTGGGGGCGAGGTCGCCGCCAAACATTGCGACGTCTATTTGACGTGGGGCGAACCACCGTCGGCGGTCGCCGAGAAGCTTGCATTCGCGAGGGCTGCTGCGGCGGCTCGTGGACGTACGTTCTCCTACGGGATCCGCCTGCATGTGATCGTCCGAGAAACGTCGGAAGCGGCCTGGAAGGCGGCGGACGAGCTTATTTCCAAAGTCGACGCGGAAGCGATCGCGACCGCGCAGAAGGCGTTCGCCCGCATGGACTCAGTCGGGCAGAGTCGCATGACAGCGCTCAATCGCGGCAGCCGCGAAGGCCTGACCATCTCGCCGAATCTCTGGGCTGGCGTCGGGCTGGTTCGAGGCGGCGCCGGCACCGCGCTCGTAGGCAATCCCGACGAGGTGGCGGAGCGGATGAGAGAGTACATGGCGCTTGGCATCGACCGCTTCATCCTCTCCGGCTATCCGCATCTCGAGGAGTGTTATCGGTTCGCGGAGCTCGTCTTCCCGAAGCTGCCGCTTCGCGACACGACTGGCGTCGATCTCGGGCCCGCGCGTAACGCCGGACCGTTCGGGGAAATCATCGCCAATGTAGTGGCGCCGTCACAAAGGCGCGTGGCGGCTGGATAGGGCCAGCTCAAGTAGCGCCGGCCTCCCAGAGATCCCTGAATCCAACACCAGCAAGAGCGGACGGGACCGGTTCGTCTCGCTCGCCAAGCGAAACCTCACTGCGCGCCAGCGCGCTCAGATCGCCGGGGTCTACGGCGGCCTCGCCTTCACCGGCACGCCAGCGACGATCGCCGATGAGATGGAGCAATGGCTTTTTGAGGAGGGTTGCGACGGATTCAACGTCATGTTCCCGACCGTGCCCGAAGGCCTCGACGACTTTGTCGACAAGGTGGTTCCTGAGCTGCAGCGGCGAGGCCTGTTCCGGCGCGAATACGAAGGCGGGACCTTGCGTGAAAATCTAAGATGCCGAGACCAGAGAATCAGTTTTTCAGTTCGGCCGCCCGGCCCGACGCCGCTCCGATGCCGTCTCCAGTCGGGGGAGGATGAGTTCGCGCAATTCGCTGTCGGAGAGCGGGCGGTCTGAATTTCGGATGTGAAACACCAAGTCCTCTTCTGAGTTTCCCGTCTCAACGATAAGGCCATTGAGCCGCGCCAATCCGTCTCGCACCGCGCGCAACATGACTTGAGCATTCAAGCGAAACGTCATGGCGATCCTCCGTCGTCGCAGAAAAGCTCGCTGCCGCGCCCCTTGATATAGCGCGCCCGTCACCACCACCGGTGGCTTGCCGCGATGTGTTCCGGCCCAAGACGCGCATTGCCGAACAGCTTCTCCCGCAGTGTTCCCTTCGCATACGTCTTCTTGTATCGGCCTCGCCGCTGCAATTCGGGGACGAGGAGGTCGACCACGTCGCGAAAAGTATCGGGCCGGACCACGAAGGCGAGATTGAAGCCGTCGACATCCGTGTCCTCCATCCAGCTTTCGAGCTGATCGGCCACTGTCGCGGGCGAGCCGACGACAACCGGCCCGATGCCGCCGATCGACACGTGCTCGGCGACTTCGCGCACCGTCCAGCGCCGGCTGGGGTCGGCGCGGGTGATGTTCTCCATCGCGGTGCGGCCAGCCTCGCTCTCCACGTGCTCGACGACTTGATCGGGATCAAAACTGGAGAAGTCGACGCCCGTCCAACCAGACATGAGAGTGAGCGCCCCCTCGTGGTCCGCATAGCGGCGATAGTCGGCGAACGTGGCCTGAGCCTCTTCGTCTGTCGGCGCGACGATAACCGTCATCATCGCGAACATGAGGATCGCCTTCGGATCGCGGCCGCCTTCTGCGGCAAGCTTGCGGATCGCGGCGACGCGAGGCGCAATCGTCTTTTTTGAGGGGCCGGACATGAACACGCACTCAGCATGACGCGCCGCGAAGGCGCGCCCCGCCGGGGAGGTTCCAGCTTGGTAGAGCACCGGGGTGCGCTGGGGCGACGGTTCGGAGAGGTGCAGCGCATCGAGGTTGTAGTGCGGCCCCTCATGGCGCACTTTGCGCACGCGCTCAGGCCGAGCGAACACGCCCTTCTCTGTATCGGCCGCAACCGCGTCGTCCGCCCAGCTTCCTTCCCAGAGCTTGTATACGACCTCCATATAGTCTTCCGCGACCGCGTAGCGGTCGTCATGCGCCCGCTGGCCCGCATGGCCCACGCCTCTCGCGGCGCTGTCGAGGTAGCCGGTGACAACATTCCAGCCGATGCGGCCCTCCGTGAGATGATCGAGAGTCGACATCCGCCGCGCGAACGGAAATGGTGGCTCGTAAGAGAGCGTGACCGTGACGCCAAACCCTAGATTCTTGGTGGCCGCCGCCATCGCCGGCACGAGAAGCAGCGGGTCGTTGACCGGTGTTTGAGTCGCGTGACGAAGGGCGGCGTCTGGGCTGGCGCCGTAGACGTCGTAAACTCCGAGCACGTCGGCCAAGAACAAGCCATCGAACAAGCCTCGCTCAAGCGTCTTCGCGAGATCGATCCACCCCTCGAGACGCCGATAGTCACGCGAATGGTCCCGTGGATGACGCCACAACCCAGGCGACTGATGAGCAACGCAATTCATCTCGAACGCGTTGAGACGGATTTCCTTTGCCATCAGAGAAACGTTGAAAGGCCGCACGGCTGCCCGCTGCGGCGACTCCGCAAGAAGTTGTTCAACACCAGCGCCCCTCCGTGTCCCGCTTCCACGATGAGCCTCAAATCGCACCATGCCGCGGAGGGTTGACGCCATTCAGCCAGTAGTCGCCGACGGCTCGATATTTCCAACGAACTGGGTCATGCACGCTATGCGTGCGCGCGTTCCGCCAGTGGCGATCGAGCCCATGCCTCGCGAGGGTCGCACTCGAGCCTCCGAGTTCGATTAGCTTCGAGGCTACAAGGAGCGCCGCTTCCGTCGCAGCGATCTTCGACTCTGCGACGGCGATGGACGCCGCCGCGATCGTTTCGACCGAAGGTTCGGCCTGCGCCCGATCGACGAACGCCCCCGCGCGCGCGAGCAGCGCGCTTGACGCGTCGATGCGGATTTTGAGCTCGCCGACGGCGGAGACAAGATAGGGATCGTCGCTCGCCCGCTCGACGCCGGCATCTTTCCAGGGTCGCGCGGAGGTTCTGACGAAGGCGACCAAATCGGCAAGCGCCGCCTCGCCAATTCCCTGCTCCACCGCCGCGTGCATGATCTGGGCGAACGGCCCCATCGACGTCGGACGATCGAATAGCGCCGAGAAAGACAGGATCGAAAAGGGGTGAACGGGAACGTCCTTAAGCACGGTCGTGCCGGAGCCGGTGACGCGTTGTCCGAACCCGGACCAATCGTCGAGGATGGTGATCCCATCCGCGCCGCGCGGAACGAAAGCGATCCTGCTGACCTTCTCCTCGTCGTTGGCCACTACGGCGACCCAGTGGGCGAAGAGCACCCCGGTCGAATAGAACTTGCGTCCGTTCAACCGGAAGATCGGTCCGTCACGGGTCAAAAGCGTAGCGTGGTCATGCGCTGTCTTCGTGCCCGCTTCGGATAGCGCGTTGCCAAGCCGCTCCCCCGCCAGAACACGGTCGAAGAAGAAACGCTTCTGCTCCTCCGAGCCTTCGAGACGCAGCCCTTCCAGCATGAAGAAATGGTTTTGTGGGATCTGACCGATTGAACCGTCGGCGCGCGAGAGAGCAGCAATGACGCGTCCGACCGTCTCCGCCCGCACTCCGGCCCCGCCATAGGCCTTCGGGACGGTGATGGCGAGCAGACCTGCGTCGGAGAGGAGTTCCATCTCCTCATAAGGCAGAATGCGGTTGCGGTCCCGCTCGACGGCGCGCTTGGCGATCTCGGCCGCGGCTTCCTCGACGACGGCGAGCGCTTCGGCGTCGTCGCGAATCCGGCGCGCTGGCAGGCTCCGCAGCGGTGGGGCGCGAAAATCGTTCGGGTCTGCATCAAGGGTCGCGAGTGCTGAAGACATGCAATGGTCTCTCTGTCCAGGCGAAAGATTCAGCTCCAGGCGTGTCGCGGCGGTCCGACGCCGTTCAGCAGGTGGTTTCCAATATGGAAATATTTCCAACGCACGGGGTCGTGCAGCGTATGCGTCCGTGCATTGCGCCAGTGCCGGTCGAGATGGTGCTGGCTAAGCGTCGAGCGCGTGCCCCCAAGCTCGTGCAATTTGTTCGTTGAAAGAATCGCGATCTCTGTCGTCAACACCTTGGCTTCGGCCACCTTAACCGCCGCGTCCGCGACCGCCTTTTCGCTCGGATTGTCCATGATTTCGTCGATCGCCCGAGCGGCCAGCTCCAGCAAAGCCTCTGCCGCGTGAAGCCTCACCTCGAGATCGCCAATCTGCGCGATTGTGAAAACGTCCTCGTACCCGCGTTCCTGACCGCTATCGATCCAGGGACGCGCGTGATTGCGCACGAAGTAGATCGTGTCGTTGACGGCGCCGCGCGCGATGCCAGCGTCGACCGCGGCTTGGATGATCTGCGACACCGAGCCGTTCGAGGACGGACGTTCAGCGCCAAGATAAGCCGGAATGACCGCTTCGGGGCCGACGCGAACGTTGTCGATCAGAACGTTACCGCTCGCCGTGGTGCGCTGACCAAAGCTTGACCAATTGTCGATGATCGTAAGCCCGGGAGCTTCGCGTGGCGCAAGGGCCAAATAAACGTTGCCATCCTCACCGACTGCGCCGATGTGAACGAAATGAGCGAACAGCGCCCCCGTCGCGTAAAACTTCTCGCCACTCACTACGAAGGCTTCGCCATCACGCCTCAGCTTGGTTTCAAAGGCGCCGACGTGCCTGCTCTTGGCCTCCGAAAAGGCGTTGCCGAGGCGGTAACCCTGAAGCACGCGATCGAACCACAGGCGCTTCTGCTCCTCGCTCGCCGTCACCCTGATCGCGTCGAGCGCGGCCAGATGATTCTGTGGCAATTGACCCAGATTAGGGTCCGCGGCGGAAATGATCGCGATGACCTCGGCAAGCGTGGCGAAGGAGACGCCGGCGCCGCCATAGGCCTTCGGCACGGTGATCCCCCAAAGCCCCGAGCCGGAAAAGCGATCGAGCTCCTTCGCGGGAAGCCGCCTATTGCGGTCTCGCTCCGCCGCCTCGACGACGAACTCTTGAGCAAGTTCGCGAGCGACGGCGAGGGCCTCCGCGTCCGAAGCAATGCGGCGGGCATTTGGGGCAAGGTTGAAGCTCGGCGGTTCGTTCGGGGCCGCGACCGAGGCGGAAACGTTGGCGCTCATCGAAAATCCTCGAGTGTCAGTCCAGGGTCAGGGTCCGATAGCGCCCGTGACCGTAGGCCAGGGCTTCTCGGCCGGCGCCGATGTGGATCGCCTGAACGGCGCCTATGATGATGCCGTGACTGTGTCGCTCGATGACCTCCTCGACTGCGCAGTCGATCACGGCGAGAGCGTCCTCGAGGCCGAGAGCTCCGGTGGCGAACTGCCGCCAGCGGGCCCCCTCATAGCGATCGACGCCCCTCAAGCCATCACGCCCAGTGAAGCGGTCGGCGACATGCCGATGGCGCGCATCGAGAATATTGACGCAGAAATGCCCCTCGCGCCGGATGACAGGCCACGACGATGCGCCGCGATTGACGCAGACCAGCATGGTCGGCGGGTCAGCGGACAGAGAGTGCGCCGAGGTTACCGTCAAGCCGGTTCGCGCGTCGCCGGTCCCGGCGGTGACCACGCTGACGCCGCCAACGAGCCGGCGCATCGCGTCGCGGAAGTGCGTTCCCTCAAGGGCCGGGGAAGGGACCTGTCGAAGCGTCATTGTCATTGAGCGACCCTCGCTCGTTCAGAGGTCATTAAGCTCGCCGATAGTGCAGCGACGCCGAGCCAGAAAAAGCTTGCCCAGTAGGCGACGAGAAATCTTGGATGCGAACCGAGACACAGCGCCTGGGCGAGCGAACAGATGTCGGAATTCTGCACGAGACAACCTCCGGCTTCCCGCCAAGACAGGTAGCCAAAGCGAACCACCTCGCCGAAAGTGATCCACCACCAGGCGAACGCGCCCAGAAGGATCGCGCTCCCAAAAGCCAGAAACGTAAGCTTAAGCCGCGGCTTCATGTGGCCAGACCCAAGGTCGCGAGAATCTGCCGCCTCAGAGCGACCAACTCGGGATCGTCCCGATGACGGGGATACGGGCGTTCGACCTTGAACTCAGCCTTGATGCGCCCCGGCCGTCCGCTGAGCACGATGACACGGGAAGCGAGAAGCACCGCCTCTTCGACATCGTGCGTCACGAGGATCGCGGTGAAGCCCTCCCGGCGCCACAGGGACACCAGCTCTTCCTGCAGCGTCAAACGCGTCAGCGAATCGAGCTTGCCAAGCGGCTCATCAAGCAGCAGCAAAGCAGGATCGTTTACGAGCGCGCGGGCAAGCGCGGCGCGCTGAGCCATGCCCCCTGACAATTGATGCGGATAAGCCTTGTCGAACTCGCGCAGGCCGACAAGATCGAGAGCGGAATCGACGCGACCGCGCTCCTGTTTCAGGACGCCGCGCGCGTCGAGGCCGGTTGCGACATTGTTCCAGACAGTCGCCCATGGAAACAAAGTCGGATCCTGAAACACGAGAATACGAGACGGGTCTGGCCTGTCGATGAGCGTGCCGTCGGCTGAAATCACTCCGGCCGTCGGCTGTTCGAGACCGGAGATGAGCCGGAGTAGTGTCGACTTCCCGCATCCTGACGGTCCAAGCAACGCTACGAACTCGCCCGCGGCGACAGAGAGGTCGATCGATTCGAGCGTTGGCAACCGCGAGCCGGCGAGCTCAAACGCATGGCTCACGCCACGAATGTCGATCGCGACATTGCGCGCCGCTGTCGGCGCGGCGCGCAATGCCGTTGCGGTCGCGCTCATCAGATGAACCCCTTTTGCCAGCCAAGCAAATTCTCGCGAGCGACGAATAGAAGCTTAACGATGCCGGCACAGATCAAGGCCATGATAACGAGCGTCGCATAGACGTTGGCGTAGCCCGAGTAGGCGGTTTCGAACTGGATGTACCACCCGAGCCCGAATTTAGCGCCGAGCATCTCCGCCACGACAAGGACACCGAAGGAATAGTATAAGGCCATGAACAGCCCGACGAACACGTGCGGCAGCGACGCAGGCGCCGCGATCTTCGACACGAGGTACCATTCGCTCGCGCCAAGGTTGCGGCCAACGTCGTAGTAGGCGCGATTGACCGAAGCGACCCCCGATGAGGTGAGAATTGCAACCGGAATGCCCGCCGAGAGCGCAACGATGAACACGCTCGCGGCGAAGGTGGTTGGGAAGAAGAAAAATGTGCAGGGGATCCAGGCCGTTGCCGGCACCGGTCCAATCAGCTTCAGGATGGGCATTCCCCAGTAACCGAAGCGCCTTGACCAACCCAGAGCGACGCCGAGCGCGTAGCCAACGACAGCGCCGGAGGCGAAGCCGATCGACCACAGGCGAAGGGTGTAGCCGATGCAAATCAGGAGCCGCGACCATTCGGTGACGTAAACATTCAGCAGTCCGTTGGGCGGCGAGAAGAACGGCTTCGGCAGCCAGCCGAACTTCGCGGTCGTCAGCTCCCACAAGGTGAACCAGACGCCGATCGCAATGAGCCAGGGCCCGTAGTAAATCCAACCTTCACCGAACCGGCCCAGACGCGGTGCGACGGGCGCCAGAACGGCAAGCGCCGACGCGCCGCCCGCCATGATGATGGCGAAGAGGTCATCGCTCCCCCATGGCACGACGTCGGGCAACGCCACCGTAACTAGGGCGGCCGCGGCCCAAGCCGCGGCCGCAATCAGGCCATTTGTCCAAATGACCTGCTGGGGGCCGCCGAGCGACGTGGGAGCGATCGCCCGCGCGCGTCCGTCCAGTGTCTCAATCGCATTGCTCATCGACGAGTCGCTCACGCCAGCAGGTTGACCGTGACTCGCTCGGCGAAAGCCTTTGGATCGGTCGAAGGTTCGAGCACCTTGACGAGCTTCAAGTCCTCCGACGTGATGCGGATCTGATCGACGAGCGCCTGTCCGATCGGATGGTCGTGGTAGATGAGCGACCCAAGGATCTCGGTCAGCGTGGCTTCGGTAAGGCCGGCGGGCTTGAGGTTCTCGAAGTACCACTTCGCCACTTCATCGGGATGATTGGCGGTGTATTCGTGCACCTCGATATTGGCCTCCGCGAGCCTGCGCAGCGCGTCTTTGTTCGCGGCAAGGAACGGCCCGTTGGCGCCAAGCACACAGCAAGTGTGGTTCTGATAGACGCCGGTCTGGGTGTCCGCGATCTTAGTGAAATTGAACTGCTTCTCGATTGAATAAGCCCACGGGTCGAGATGTGCGGCGAGATCCGCATCGCCGCGATTAACGGACTCGCCGACGAGATCGAACGGAACCGCCTTCCAGGTCACATCGATTTCGGGATCGATCCCGGCTTTGAAGAGCGTGACCTGGAAAGCCACTTGCGGCGGGGCGCCAATGCCGTAGGTCGCGATCGTTTTGCCCTTGACGCCCGCGATGTCTTTCACCCCAGAGGCCTGCGAGGCAAGGAGGCGCTGGCAGCCGCCGTGCGACCCAACGAATAGTTTCACGTCGAAGCCTTGCTCGAGCGGCTTCAGCCAGTCGCCAATAAGACCGGCGCCGGCGTCTGCCTTACCGGTCGCCAGAGCCTGGATCAGCGTCTGACCGCTCGCGCCTTGGTAAAAGAGCTCGACGTCGAGGTTGTGCTTTGCATAGAGGCCTTTCGCGACTCCGAAACCGAGAGGAGAGTGGCATGCGGCGACCTCTGTCCAGGCGAGCCTGATCTTCGGCGCCGGCGCAGCAATGGCTGGCGAAAAGACCTGACGGCCGAGCGCGCCGCCCGCCGCCGCGACGCCGACTGCGCCGACAGTTTTGAGAAGCGTTCGGCGGGATGGCCGAACGCTCGCGCTGATTGCCTTGCTCATTGAAGCCCCTTTCGTGCGGGTGTGGGACAGTTGGAGTGTCAGGCTGCCTTGCGCGACGGCTCGCGAACGCCGATGCGGCCCGCGGCGTCGAGCGCCTGCGACAGATCGGCGAGAATGTCGTCTGGATGTTCGAGGCCGATGGAAAGGCGCACGTATCCGGGCGTGACGCCGGCTGCGAGCTGCTCTTGTGGCGTCAGTTGCTGGTGCGTGGTGGAGGCCGGATGGATCGCGAGCGAGCGCGCATCGCCGATGTTGGCGACATGGTAGAGAAGCTCGAGCGCGTCGATGAACGCGCGCCCCGCCTCGACCCCGCCTTTAAGCTCGAAGCCGATGAGGCCGCCATATCCGCCCTTGAGATAGGCGTCGGCGCGTCGACGAGCTTCGCCCGTCTGCAAGCCTGGAAAGATAACGTGAGAGACGTCGCTGCGGCCTTTAAGGAAGTTTGCGACCGCGATCGCATTGTCGTTATGCTGTCGAAGGCGCAGCGGCAGCGTCTCGAGCCCTTGGAGGAGCTGAAAGGCGTTGAAGGGCGATAGCGCTGCGCCAATGTCGCGCAGAAGCTTGACGCGCGCGCGCAAGCCATAGGCGATGGGTCCGAGCGGCCTCGCCGCCTCTGTCCAGATGGCGCCATGGTAGGCGTCATCCGGCTGCGTGAGCAGGGGAAAGCGCTCGGCGTGCTGTTCCCACGGGAAGTTGCCTCCATCAATGATGAGGCCGCCTATCGATGTGCCGTGGCCGCCGATGTATTTGGTGGCAGAGTAGACCACGACCGCGGCGCCGTGCTCGATGGGCCTCGCGATTAGTGGAGTCGCCGTGTTGTCGGCTATCAGCGGTACGCCGAGCGACCGCCCGATATCGGCGACCTCTCTGATCGGAAAGACATTGAGTTTGGGATTAGGGAGGATCTCGGCGTAATAGGCGCGCGTCTTTGCGTCCGTTGCGCGGCGGAACGCGTCCGGATCGCTTGGGTCGACGAACCGGGCTTCGATGCCGAACTGCTTCAGCGTCTGAGCGAAGAGCGTCCAGGTTCCGCCATAGAGGTCGGTCGAGGAGACTATGTTGTCGCCAGCCTGGGCGAGGTTCAGCACTGAATAGGCGGAAGCCGCCTGACCCGATGCGACCGCGAGGGCGGCGGCGCCGCCCTCGAGCGCCGCGATGCGGGTCTCGAGCGCGTCCCATGTCGGGTTCTGGACGCGGGTGTAGATGTTGCCTAGCTCCTCGAGCGCGAACAGTCGCGAGGCGTGCCCGGTGTCCTGAAACTGGTAGGAGGTCGTCTGGTAGATCGGCACTGCGACCGCGCCGCTAACCGGGTCCGCGCGATAGGCGCCGCCATGTAACGCTAAGGTCTCAGGACGCAGTTTATCTTTCGCCATGGATGTCTGTCCTCGAATTTGCGCGCGAGCGGGAATTCAATATGCCGAGGCGGGCTCGGAGACCGGCGCCGCATCAATCAGGTCCGCGTAGTGGCGGCGCGCCACGTCGGGATGAGAGCGGAGCCTGCTCTTGAGATAGTTCCGTCCGACTTCGCGGAAGAGCGGATTGTGTGGATCCTGCGTCACGCCGCGGGCGTCTGCGGCAAGTTCGGAGGGGAGCGAGAGCAGCGGAACCGTGGCGTCGTGACGCGCTCCCAGGAACAGCGCGACGGAAAGTCGGTCCGCCCCTTGAGGCGGCGAGACGACGCGATGGACGTTGGCGCGCAGATAGCCGTTGGAGGCGATCTCAAGAATCTCGCCGATGTTGACGACGAAAGTCCCAGCAACGGGCGGGGCGTCAATCCAGCCGCCGTCTTCATCCTGGACCTGCAGACCGGCCTGCTCCTCTTGTAGGAGAAGGGTCACGAAGCCGGAATCTTTGTGGGCGCCAACGCCTTGGTCGCTCTCGTCAGTCGCGCGGCCCGGATAGCGGATGATCTTGATAAGCGGGTTTGGAGCCGGCGTATAAATCGGCGCGAAGATGTCTTCAGGCTGTTCGAGCGCAGCTGCGAAGGCGCGCAACACCCTTATGCCGAGCGCTGTCGTCTCATCCTGGTAGGCAAGAAGGGTGGACTTGAACTCAGGGAACGCGGCGGGCCATTGGTTAGGACCTTGGAGGCGATCCCACGGCGCCGCCGCACGGTCGAAGGGCAGCGCCGGCCTTTCCGGTCCGATGTCAACTTGCTCGCGCCAGTCGGGTTGGCCTCGGGTGTGCTCGTAGCCCGCGCGGTTGTAGCCGCGGAAGTGCGGCGAGTTCACCATTTCAATGGCGGCCTTGTCTTTCTCTGGCAGAGCAAAGAAGCGCCGCGAGACTCGCAGAACCTCGTCGATAAGCTCGCCCTCAATTCCGTGGCCGGCGAGGTAAAAGAAACCTGGACCACGCGCTGCAGCTCGAATCTCATCGAGAAAACTCGCTCGACCCACGCGACCCGCGTCAAATCCACGAAGATCAAGGGTCGGAAGGGCGACAGCCAATTTGAACTCCCAAAATGCGTGCCGGTGGCAAGGCATACCGGAGCACTTTTTGGAGCATTAAGTCAAGTGTGTCTATCAAATTAATATACTAATATGAGTTAAGGCACCGAAGGACGACCGCTGCGTTATGGCGCCGATCTTTCGTCAGCAGTGATTGCGGCCCTCAGGCTTAGAAATGCCACGTGGATCAGGGGGTTGCGAAGCACCTCACACACTCTATCTATGCAATAGAATAATTGTCTTTAGGGAGCTTCACGACACGCTCCCCCGCTTCTTCGTTTTCCTCGAGCCCCCAGACATGTTGAGCAACAAGGGAAAATACGGCCTGAAGGCGATGATGCACCTTGCGGGCCTCGAGCCGGGCGCGTTGGCGCTCGTCGCCGACATCGCCGAGCAGAACGCCATCTCAAGGAAGTTTCTTGATCATATCCTCACCGAGTTGCGAAACGCGGGCTTTGTTTATTCGAAGAAGGGAAGGGGCGGGGGCTACGCGCTTGCCCGTCCCGCTCACGAGATCATGGTTGGCGACATCATTCGCGCACTGGATGGTCCGCTCGCGCCAATTCCCTGCGCTTCTGTCCGCGCCTTCCGCCCCTGTCGAGACTGCGAAGATCTCAAAACCTGCGCCGTTCGTCTGGTCATGCTCGAAGCACGCGACGCTATCGCCGGTGTGCTCGACAACCGCAACCTCGCAGAGTTTAGGGCTTTGACCAATCCCGCTGAGCTCACGCAAATGTATTACATTTGAATACGGCCTCTGCGCGGGCCGCTTGGAGATTTGCCACTCAAATTGGTCGAGGAGGGATCTTGAACACATCGAGTTGGTCCGCCCACCATTGCATCATTCTCATGCGTTCGTCCCAAAACTCTGCTCGTGCATAGGTCCTACGAACGGCATTGCCCTCAATATGCGCGAGTTGGGCTTCAATGGCGTCGGGGTTCCATCTGCCGCTCTCATTGAGGATCGACGAGGCGGCGGCGCGGAAGCCATGGGAGGTCATTTCATCTTTCGAGTATCCGAGCCGGCG
>Ga0153954_1000626_pt1 | contig 26104 bp, 25 predicted proteins | sample TSFL038MetaG_FD_102277 | JGI IMG/M metagenome (GOLD analysis project Ga0153954, IMG submission 102277) | Attine ant fungus gardens microbial communities from Florida, USA - TSFL038 MetaG | ecosystem: Host-associated > Fungi > Mycelium > Unclassified | place: USA: Florida, Wekiwa Springs State... | reverse complement strand
TCCACCCGCGCCCAGCCGTGCAGGCCGAGGCGCTCCTGGGGCAGGTAGGCGGCCTTGTAGCCCATCTTCTTCGACCCCTCGACCCAATAGCCGAGATAGACATGGGGCAGGCCGAGCCGGCGCGCCCGGTCGATGTGGTCGAGAATGACGTAGCTGCCCAGCGACCGGCGGGTCGCCTCGGGATCGTAGAAGGAATAGACGAGCGACAGGCCGTCGGCGAGGCGGTCGGTGAGGCACACGGCAAGCAACGGCCCCGAGCCTTGCTCCTCGCCCGTTCCGCTCCTCGGCCGATATTCGGTCAGCACCGTGTCGATGTGCGTGTCCTCGACCATCATCGCAAAGTCGAGCGACGACATGTCCGCCATGCCGCCCTCGGGGTGCCTGGCGTCGAGATAGGAGCGGAAGAGGGAATAGTGTTCGTTCGTCGGCTTCGGCGGGACAAAGACGCCGAGAAGATCAGCGTTGGCGCGAAGCGCGCGGCGCTGACTCTCCGAGGGGCGGAAATCGTCGACCAGAACCCGGACCGACACGCAGGCCCGGCAGCTCTCGCAGGCCGGCCGGTAGGCGATCGTCTGCGAACGGCGGAAGCCGGTCTGGGTGAGGAGATCGTTCAGCGCGGCGGCGCGCTTGCCAACCAAATGCGTGAAGATTTTGCGCTCTTGCTGGCCAGCGAGGTAGGGGCACGCCGACGGAGCGGTCAGATAGAACTGCGGAGCGTCGCGCGCTTCCCGGCTCACAAAGTCTCCGCCTCTCCATTTGCGCCGGCCGCCCGCGCTGCGCCCTTGTCATGGACGACGCCGGCTTGGCCCTCAGAGCCGCCGGACAAGGACGACCCCGGCGATAATGTCGTGCAGACAGCGCTTTTCGCCGTCGACCAGCGACACCAGAAAGATCGGCGGAAAGCACCAGCTGACATAATAGAGCACCGCCTGGACGGCCGCGTTGATGAATGGAACGCGCGCGCCCGTGTCGTGCATGCGCATTTCGAGATCCATCACCCGCATGCCCGGCGTCGCCATGTTGCGGCCCGAGACGGTGAGACCGTTGTAAAAGAAAGCGACGATCGGCCAGAGCGTGAGATGGAGGAAGAAGAGCGCGAGGCCCAGCGTCAGCACGATCGAGGCGAACCAGATCGCCGCGACCAGCACGCTCACAAGAACGAAGTCGATGCAGACGGCGAGAATGCGCCGCGTGCGGACGCCCGCGAGCGCGTCGGCGCGCATCACATTCGGGGGCGTTGCGGCATAAGCATTGGACATCACGGAGCCTCCTCACGCGGGCTCACCCAGCGCGTGAAGGATGTGGGAGACGCCCGCGCCAAGTCAAGACCGGCTTGGGAATAGGTTGTGCGTGACGGCCTCGCTTTTGCCCATGAGGCCGGAGGGGCGAAGAGCGATGAAAATCGTGAGCAGCACATAGACCGCGATGTCGCGATCGTCGATCGGGAACAGCGCCGACCAGCCCGTCTCGGCGGCGCCGACGATGAGGCCGCCGAGAAAGGCGCCGGGCAGCGAGCCGATGCCGCCGATGATCGCGGCCGTGAGCGCCTTCAAGGTCAGCGTCGCCGACAGGCTGTAGCCGACCGCGCCGAAGGCCGCCGTCATGATCGCCCCAGCGAGGCCCGCCAGCGCTCCGGAGAGCGCGAAGGCGCGGGCGGTCGTCGCGGCGGGGCTCACGCCCATCAATTCGGCGGCGAGCGGATCGTCGGCGAAGGCGCGCCATTCGCGCCCCATGCGGCTATAGCGAAAGATGACGACAAGGCTGAAGCCCGCGGCGAGCGCCACGGCGCTGACGACAAAAGCCATTGGCGCGGCGACCGTCACAAAGTCGCCCGCCCGCGCGATCGCGAAGGGCTGATTGAGCTGAGGCGCCATCCAGCCCGCCCGGTCGCCCTGCGCGAGGCGCAGGAGTTCGCGCAGGAAGAGCGCGAGACCGACGCTCGCGACGAGCGCCTGTTGGCCGCGCGCGTGACGCAGCGGAATGAAGACGGCGCGCGCTGAGCCGAAGCCCCAGCCAGCGGCAACCGCCGCCGCCAGAACGAAGGCCGCCGTCAGAAGCGGGGCGGGCGGCCAGCCCGCGACGGCGAGGGCCGCGATCGCCGCCGCATAGCCGCCCGCCGCGGCGATCTCGCCGAAGGCGAAATTGATGCGGCCGATCAGGCTGAACACCAGCGAATAGGCCGCAGCCAAAAGCGCATAGATCGACGCCAGCGGAAGGCCGTCGATCGCCATTTGCAAGCCATAAGCGACGGCGTGCGGGACCGAGGGGAGGGCGCTCAGGTCGCCCAGGGGCGCCGGGTCAGCGGCGCGGCCCTCCGGCGTCGCGAGCCAGTAACGGATGAGAAAAAAGAGCTGCGTCGCCGACAAAGCCTGGCCGTCGAGCTTGAGCGCGGTCAGATCGCGCGATTCTCGAGGCCGTCCCGGCTCGCGAAAGCGGCATGTGGCGAGATGCTTTTGCGGCTCTTCGCCCGGCGTCTCGGCGGTGAAAGCGACGCTCAAGCCGCGCCCGTCCGCGTCGGGCGCCTGGGCGAGGATGGCGATCCGCGCGTCTTGCGGCGCAAGCGCCGGCAGCGTCATGCGGCAAAGCCGCGCCTGGTCCGTCTCGAGAACCGGCGAACAGGCGCCGAGCATTGCGGCGGCGATCAGGATCGTCAGGCGAATGGCGCGAGAGGGATGGAAACCGCTTGGAGGCCGCTCGCCCCCTCCACCGTCCTTCGGACGGTCCCCCTCCCCCGCGTTCCGCTGGGGAGGAGCTGCGCCGCGACCCATCCTCCCCCGTGGAGCGGAGCGGAACGGGGGAGGGGGACCGCCTGGAGGGTGGTGGAGGGGGCGCTCCCAGATTGTCCCGGCCCGTTTGAGCTCGCCGCTCACACCTCGCGTCTCCGCGCCGCGAGGCGCCGCTGCTTGGCGCGGTTGCCGCAAACCTCCATTTCGCACCACCGCCGGCGGTTGTTCTTGCTCATATCATAGAACAGCCAGCCGCAGGCGTGACCGCCGCATTCCCGAATGCGGTGAAAATCGCCTTCCGTGAACAGGCGCACCGCTGCGAGCGCGACTGGACCCAGCGCCGCCTCGACCGGGGACGAGCGCACGCTCCATCGCCAGCGGCACGCAAGAGGCCCGGGGGCCAGCTCGGCCTTGGCGACACAGCGCGCATGGAGAGCCGCCAAGCCCGCGAGCGCCGCCTCGGACGGCTTTCCGCCATGACCGAGCGTCGCGCCGATCGACTGGATCGCCGAGCGTAGTTCGATCGCTCGTTGAAGGAGGTCCGCCGCCAGATCGGCGCGCTCGGACACGCGGTTCGCGAGCCAGCCCGCGTCCTCGGTGGGCAGCGCCTTGGCGTGTTTCAGCCATGCGACGACATGCGCGGCCTCGCGGAAATGGTTCTGATGCGAGGGAGAGCCGCGGCCCGATTCGGTGTTGGCGAAGTCAAGCGCGAGATCGTCGGCAACGAGCGGAAGCGAGCCCGCGCGGGAGGAGGAGTTTTGGCTAACCGTCATTACCGTCTTTACAAGTTATGGCGTGCTGGCTACTGTCTGCAATCTAACCGTTCAATGACATTTAAGAGGTTAAGATGAGGACCGCCACCCTGAAAGCCCTGGGCGCCATCGCGCTCTCCCTATTTCTCGCAGACGCGGCGCACGCGCAGATCAAAATGGCGGTCGCCGGGCCGGTCACCGGCCCGAATGCGGCTTTCGGCGCCCAATTGAGCCAAGGCGTGCAGCAGGCCGTTGAAGACATCAACAAGGCCGGTGGAATTCTGGGGCAGAAAATCCAGTTCGAAGTTGGCGACGACGTTTCCGACCCCAAGCAGGGCGTCTCGGTCGCCAACAAGTTCGTCGGCGACGGCGTCAAGTTTGTCGTCGGCCACTTCAACTCCGGCGTCACCATGCCCGCGTCCGACGTCTATTCGGAGAACGGCATCCTGTTCATCACCCCCTCAGCCACCAATCCCAAGATCACGGACCGCAAGCTCTGGGACGCCTTCCGCACCTGCGGACGCGACGATCAGCAGGGCATGATCTGGGCGGAACTGGCGCGCGACAAGCTCAAAGGCAAGAAGATCGCCGTCATCCATGACAAGACAACTTATGGCAAAGGCCTCGCCGACGCGGCGCTCGAGAACATGCACAAGTTTGGTGTCAAGGAGGTGCTCTACGAGGGCGTCAATACCGGCGAGAAGGATTATTCGGCGATCGTCTCCAAGATCAAAGACGCCGGCGCCGAGTACCTCATGTGGGGCGGCCTGCACACCGAAGGCGGCCTCATCCTCCGCCAGATGCGCGACCAGGGCATGAGCACGGTCATGATCTCGGGCGACGGCATCACCGACAGCGAGTTCGCGGCGATCGGCGGCCCCGGCGTTGAGGGCACGCTCATGACCTTCGGACCGGAGCCGCGCAACAATCCCAACGCGAAAGACGCCGTCGCTTCGTTCAAGGCGAAAGGCTTCGAGCCGCAGGGCTATACGCTCTACTCCTACGCCGCCGTGCAGATCATCAAACAGGCGGCGGAAAAGGCGAACTCGCTCGATCCGAAGAAGGTGGCGGAAGTCATGCATTCCGGCATGCCGTTCCACACCGTCATCGGCGACATCTCCTATGACAAGAAGGGAGACCGCACGACTGTCGACTACGTCTGGTACGTCTGGAAGAAAGGCCCGGACGGCAAGATCGGCTTCGTGCAGATTTGAGGAGCTCGAAAACGCTCGGAGACCGGCGTCTTGCGGGCGCCGCCCCGGATGTGTGGTTGTTTCAGAGATCGAGCACGACATCGGCGCGCGGCCGGCTACAGCAAATCAACAGGGCGCCGCTCGCCGGCGGCGTGAGCGGAGCGACGAAGTAATCCACCGCGCCGGCGATGAGCCCGGTCTCGCAATTGTGACAGACGCCGGTGCGGCAGGCCCAACGCGCCGGCACATCGCAAGCCTCGGCGAGCTCAAGCAGGCTTTGAAACGCTGAATCCCAACGCAGCGCCAGATTGCTTCGTGCGAAGGACACCATCGGACCGGCGCCGGCCGGACGTTCGGGCAAATGCGGCGGCCGCGCCGGAGGGGCGACGACGCCCGGAGCGAGCGAAGGGCCAGCGCCAAAATTCTCGCTGTGCAGGCGCTCAGGCAAGACGCCCCAGCTCATGAGATCGGCGGTGAGGGCGCTCATGAACGCAGTCGGTCCGCAGAGATAGAAGTCCGCATCGCGCGGCGCGCCCAACGCCTGCAAGACCCGCGCGCTCAAGCGTCCGGAGCCGTCGAAATCAACGCCTGGCCTGTCGGGAGGCGCGGGCGCGCTATAGCAGACGTAGCTGTGGCTCTGGGGCAGGGACCTGAGAAGCGCTCGCGCTTCCGCGGCGAACGCATGCTCTCTCCCATTGCGCGCGCCATGAATCCACCAGACCTCCCGCCGCGAGGCGCCGGCGGCGAGCGCATGCAGCATAGCGAGCACAGGCGTCAACCCGATGCCGGCGCTCACGAGGACGACGGGCCCTTCGCCTTGCGCGAGCGTGAAGGCGCCGCGCGGCGCGCTCGCGTCAATGACGTCGCCGACCTTGAGCACGTCCTCGACATAAGCCCCCGCCGCGCCATTCGGCTCCCGCTTGATCCCGAGGCGCCAGCGCTCGTCGCTTGGGTCGCCGGAGAGCGAGTAGCTGCGCAGGAGGGCGGCCTTGTCCGGCGCCGGCGTGAGCCGCAGGACGATGAACTGGCCGGGCGCCGCCGCAACGAGGGGACGGCCGTCGCCTGGCTCCAGCATGAGCGACGTCACGTTCATGCTCTCGCGTTGCTTGTCGGTCACCCGCAGCGGCCGGAATCCTGCCCATGCCGGCGCCGAGGAGGCTCGATCGCCGGGGCTCGCGCCTTTGCGCTCCTCATCGAGCAATGCTTGAAACGAGGAGCGCCAACCGGCGCTCAAGGCCGAGATACGCAGCGCCCGCTCGAGCCCGCTTCTCTCCCGTCCCGGCAAATAAAGGAGCGCGTCGATCTCAGCGACGGTCATCCGCTCCGGACCAGCGGACACGTTGACGATCTCGTCGCCGGCCTCGACCTCGCCTTCCTCGATGACGCGAAAATAGAAGCCCGGCCTATGATGCGCCACGACGAGCGCCGGCATTTGCGGCTCGCTCATCCGGATGCCGAGCCGGTAACAGGTGACGCGCGGCTGCGTCACTTCGAAGAGGGCGCTCCCGATCCGATATCGGTCGCCGATGCACACTTCCGTGTCCGGCAGGCCTTGAACCGTGAAATTCTCGCCGAACTGACCATAAGTGAAGTCGTTGCGGCCGAGTTGCGCCTGCCAATAGCGGTACGAGTCGATCTGATAGACGAAGACCGCCCGATGCTCGCCGCCATGGCCTTGCAAGTCGCCTTGCCCATCCCCGTCGATGTTGAGCCGCCGCGCCATTCGACGACCCGGCGCGGGCGTCTTCCAGACTCCGGTATGGACGGTTTTGCCCTGCCACGGAATGTCGCGCGGGAGGCCAACATTGACCGAAAGCAAGCGCGCCATCGTTTCCTCATGATCGATCAAGGGAGCGTCGCGGCCACAAGGATCTAGCAGAAATCAGCGCCCGCGTCGTCGCGGCGCTCCTTCGGCGTCACGCCACGCGGGCGCGGAGCTCGTCATAGGGAATCATCACATGCTCCCGATAGGCGGGCCGCGCTGCGAGCCGCTCGTAATAAGCGCGCAAGCCGGCCCGTTCGCGGTGTTCGATGTCGAGGTCGAAATAACGATAGAGCAAATGTCCGAACTGCACGTCGGCAAGCGTGAAGTCGTCGCCGCATAGGTAGCGGCCCTTCGAGAGCTGCCCTTCCGCAATGCCGAGATAGCGATCCAGGACTGCGACCGCGGGATTGACGGCCGCTGGGTCCCAACGTTCTCGCGGCGTGCGGATGACTTGCCAGAAGATCGGCCCGGAGAAGTTGAGCGCGAAATTGATCTTGGACCATTCCGCCCATTTGTCGATGTGTGCGCGCGCGGCGAGATCGTCCGGCCAATAAGGGGCGCGGCCATAACAATTGGCGAGATAACGCAGGATCGCGGCCGATTCCCATAAGCATTCGCCATCGCCGTCGCGCACGACCGGAATGACCCCGTTCGGGTTCATCGCCAGAAATTCCGGCGTGTCCAGGCCGCCGTGTTTGTGGCCACGGTCGTAGCGCTCATAAGGCAGTCCGAGCTCGGCTATGCTCCACATGACGACCTGAACGTTGGACGAGGTCTTTCGTCCCCAAACTTTGATCATGCGCTCGCAATCCTCCCAAGGCTGGAATCCGGACGACCCAATAGCGCACCTTCGGCTAGAACCGCGAGCGCGGGCGACAACGCGGTTGGCGCCCCTGCTTCAGGCCCCTACAAGGTCAAGCAAACTCAAAGCGAGGTTCGCGCGATGGCCGTCCTTGTTACAGGCAGCTCTGGCCATCTCGGAGAAGCGCTGATGCGGACCTTGCGCGCGTCCGGCCGCGCCGCTCGTGGGCTCGACATCATTCCTGGACCGTTCACCGACGAGGTCACTTCGATCGCCGAGCGCGCCGCTGTCGCCCGCGCGATGAAAGGCGTCGACACGGTCCTTCACGCAGCGACGCTGCACAAGCCGCATGTCGCGACCCATGCGCGCGAGGCTTTTGTCGAGACCAATGTTCTGGGCGCGCTGATCCTGCTCGAGGAGGCGGCGCGCGCGCGTGTCCGCGCTTTCGTCATGACATCGACGACGAGCGCCTTCGGCGACGCGCTGAAGCCTCCGCCCGATCAGCCGGCGGCCTGGATCGACGAACGCGTCGCGCCGGTCCCGAAGAACATCTACGGGGTGACCAAGACCGCGGCCGAAGATCTCTGCCAGTTGTTCCATCGCAACGAGGGCCTTGCGATCCTTGTGCTCAGGACGTCGCGCTTCTTTCCCGAAGAGGACGACGACCCGGCGATGCGGGAGGCTCACGCCGACGAAAACGCGAAGACGAACGAATATCTGTTTCGTCGCGTCGCGATCGAGGACGTGGTGGATGCTCACCTGCTTGCGGCCGAGCGCGCGCCGGCGATCGGCTTCGGGAAATACATCATCAGCGCCACCACGCCTTTCCTGCCGGAAGATTGTGCGCGCTTGCGCGTCGACGCTCCCGCCGTAGTCAGTCGTCGCGCGCCGGGGTGGGAAGAGGAATATGCGAGGCGGGGCTGGCGCATGTTCCCAAGCATCGATCGCGTCTACGACAACGCGCTCGCGCGGAATGAACTTGGGTGGCGGCCGAAATGGGACTTCGCAGCCATCATCGAGCGCCTGCGCGAGACCGGCGACATCCGCGGTCCGCTCGCCAAGCAAGTCGGCGCGAAAGGCTATCATTCCGAGCGGTTCGCGGGCGCGCCTTATCCGGTCTCGCGCCTGTGAGGCGGAGTGAATTCGCGGCATGGGTGCGGCTCGACCGGCCCGGCCGCGACGCTGCGTCGCTTGAGCCCATCGATGGAGGCTGGCTGCTAAGAGGCGCAGCCGCATTCGAGCATGAGGACGGCGCCGCGGCCGTCGCCTATCAGGTCGAGGTCGACACGCGCTGGGAGGCGAAGCGAGGCCTCATCAGCGGCTTTCTCGGCGCTCGAACGATCCAGCGCGAGATCTTGCGCGACGAGGCGGGCTGGCGCCTGAACGGCGCCGCGATCGAAGGCCTCGACCATCTTGTCGACCTCGATTTCGGCTTCACGCCGGCGACCAACGTGCTGCAATTGTCGCGCATCGCGCTCAAGCCTGGTCAAAGCGCGGAGGTTCCCGTCGCGTGGTTCGACCTGGACAGCGCCTCCCTGACCGAACTGCCGCAAACTTACGAGCGCCGCAGCGAAGCGTCCTACTGGTATGAAGCGCCCACGGTTCCCTATCGAGCACTGCTCGAGATTGCGCCTAACAGCTTCGTTCGTTCCTATCCCGGCCTTTGGCGCCTCGCGGCGTGATCGCTGAGGCTTACGCGAGCGCCGCCAGCCGCTCGATGAGAAACGCCCGCGCCGCCGGGTCAGCCTGTCGCCCGATCGCAAGCCCGTAGGCGCGCCGCGCTTCCTCGATGTCGCCCATTTTGGCGCAGAGGTCGGCGCGGACGACCCAGTAGGGTTCAAAGTCGGCAAGTCTGCCCTCGGCCGCCGCCTCGTTCAGCAATTTCAATCCGGCCGCCGCCCCTCGCGCATGCGCGGCCGCCGCGGCGCGATTGACGGCGACCACCGGAGAGCCGGTCATTGCGAACAGCGCCTCGTAGAGGGTGCTGATCGCGCCCCAGTCGGTCTTGCCGGTCAGACGGCGCGCGGCGTGCGCCGATTGGACTGCGGCCTCGAGCTGGAAGCGACCGGGCGCGCCGAGGGCGCTTGCGGCCTCGAGAAGCCGCTCGGCTTCCTCGATCGCCGCCTTGTCCCAGCGCTGAACCGGCTGATCGCTCAGCGGAACATAACGCCCGAGCGCGTCGCGCCGCGCGTCGCGGCGGGAATGCGCGTAGAGCATCAGCGCCAGGAGGCCCATCGCTTCGGGCTCGTTCGGCGCGAGCGCTGCGACGACGCGGCCGAGCCAGATCGCCTCCTCCGCGAGGTTGCGTCCATGCGGGTCGTCGGAGAACGCTTCCGACCAGCCGTGCGAAAAGGCGGCGTAGATCGCGTCAAGCGCCACGCCGAGCCGCTCGGGCAGATCCTCCCGCTCGGGAATCCTGAACGGCACGCCGGCCAGGCGGATTTTCGCCTTGGCGCGGGAGAGACGCTGACCCATCGCAGCGGGCGAAACGAGGAAGGCTGACGCAATCGCCGCCGCGTCCAGACCGAGAATCGTCTGCAGCATCAAGGGCGCGCGAATGGATTCCTCGATCGCCGGATGGGCGCAGGCGAACATCAACGCAAGCCGCCGGTCGGGGATGGCTTCGTCTCCGTCCGCCGCCTCCTTCAATTCGGCGTCGATCAGCTCGATCGTTTCCGACGCGCGTTCGGCGGCGCCCCGCCTGCGCGCCGCGTCGATGAGACGGCGCCGCGCCACTTTCGCGAGCCAGGCTTCGGGGTTTGCGGGCAGGCCCTGGCTCGGCCAGACAGCCAGCGCCGAGGCGAAGGCGTCGGCGAGCGCATCCTCCGCTCTCGGCACGTCTCGCGACGACGCAGCGAGGTAGGCCACGAGCTTGCCGTAACTCTCGCGCGCCACGCGCGCCGCGACCGCGCGGGCGTCCCCGTCGCCGAGAGCCGGCAGGGTGGCGTGCTGCGGGAGCCGGCGGGGCGGGGCGCGCAGTTTTGTCTTTGGCCGCGTCATCTTTGGCCGCGTCATCTTTGGCCGCGTCATCTTGGGCCGCGTCATTTGGGATCGCGTGGGCGGGATCGAGCGCGGCTCAAGTTCGGCCGCGCTCGTCTCGGCGTCAAGGCGCGCGGGTCGCCCGGTCACATCTCCCAGATCGGCCGCACTTCGATCGCGCCATCCTTGGCGCCGGGGCAGCGCGCGGCCCAGGACACCGCGGAATCGAGACTGGGCGCCTCGATGAGGAAATAGCCGCCAAGCTCTTCCTTGACCTCGGCATAGGGGCCATTGAGGACCTGAGTCTTGCCGTTCTTGACGCGGACGGTGGTCGCGGTCGCGGCCGGATGCAGGCGCTGCCCGCCTCTGGTCACGCCGGCGTCGGTCATCTCCTTGATATAGGCGCCATAGGCCGCCAACCGCTCTCCGACCTGCTGCGGGCTCGCGCTCAGGATCGTCTTCTCATCGTTATGGATCATCAAAAGATATTGCACGGATCTTGCTCCCTGAAACGGCGCGGACGTTTCGCCCGCGCTCGAGTCGATGACGGCGGCTGCGAGCCTGTCCTACCGAACTCCCGCGGCTTCGCTTTCGTAACGAGGCTCCTGGCCTTGCGCCGCCGACATCTCCCAGATCGGCCGAACCTCAATCGCGCCATATTGCGCGCCGGGGCAGCGCGCCGCCCAGGAAATCGCGGAATCGAGGTCGGGCGCTTCGATGAGGAAATAGCCGCCGAGCTGCTCTTTGACCTCGGCGTAAGGGCCGTTGAGCACCTGGGTCTTGCCGTTCTGGACCCGGACGGTCCTTGCGGTCGACGTCGGGCGCAGTCGTTGGCCGCCCTTGCTCACGCCGGCGTCAGCCATCGCCTGCATATAGGCGCCATAGGCCGCCAAGATCGAACCCGTCTCCTCCTGCGTCGCCGACTGCATCGCGTTTTCGTCAGAGTGGATGAGCAACAGATATTGCATGGTTCTGCTCCTTCTCATGCCGCGCGAGCCTGATCGCCGCGCTCAACCCAATGACGCTTGGCCCTGCCGCTTTTCGACAGCGAGATAAAAAAAGCGTCAGCGGAGACCCGAAGGGATTTTCACCGCTCGATCTCAGTGCTGTCGCGAACCCCGTGGGCTTTCTTTTTTCGAGATTGCAACCTGGATAATTGCCGGATAGCGTCAGTGCAACCGGTGCCCACATTGGGGCGGTTCCGGTGGAAATTTTTAGGAGGGAAACGATATGAGCGGAAATGAATCGCAGAACGCAGCCGTTGTGCGTCGCGGCTACGAAGCCTTCGCAAAAGGCGACATCGAAACCTTGAAGACGCTCTTTGCGCCGAACGCGCACTGGCGTCACGCCGAAACCGGCGTCTTGCGAGGAGACTATCCGGGCGCCCAGGCGATTTTGGCCTATTTTGCTCAGCTCGCTCAGGAGACGCAGGGTTCGCTCAAGGTCGAGCCGCAGACGATGGCTGCATCGGGCGATCGGGTCTTCGTTTTGGAGCGAGTGACCGGCAAACGAAACGGCAAGGCGTTGGATTCGTCGGGCGTACTGGTTTTCAAGCTGGACGATGGCGTCGTGACGGAAGCGACGCTTTTTCAGTCCGATCACCCGGCCGACGCTCGGTTCTGGGCGTAGCCTGACCGACGCCAGCGGGGAGCGGCGCGCCTCGGCTCGGCTCACATTCTGAAGTCGGCGCGCCAGCCGAGCGCCGCGGTCGCCTTGGTCGTGGATACCTCGTCGTTGGGGTCGGCGATGTTGAAGGCGCCGGGCTCGCCATGGTCGATGGCGAGCAGGGCCGCCTGCGCAGCCGCGTCGACGTGCACGGCCGGCGCGGGCGGAGGCGCGTCCGTTCCAGCGCCGGGGCCATAGAGGCGGCCGTAGCGCAAAACGACGCCTTCGACGGGCGAGGCGCCAAGAACCTGCCGCTCGAGGGAAGCGACGCCGATCACGCTGACGCCGCGGTCGCCCGCCGCATCGACATCGAGCGGATGGTCTTCGCGATATGGCCGAACCCCGGGCGCATAGGCCCAGGCGATGCTTTGCGCGATCAGGCGGCGAGCGCCCGCCTTGCGCGCCGCTGCGACGAGGTTGCGGGTTCCCTCGTCGCGGATGCGCGCGTTGCGGGCGAGCGCCTCCGGCCTCTTTGCCGGATCGTGGAGGGCCGCGAGATCCGTGAGTTGATGAATGACGATGTCCGGCTTCGCCTTGAGGACCGCGTCGACAAGGCCCTCGGCGTCGAACGCGTCAACCACGACCGGGCAGGCGCCGAGCGCGCGGAGCGAGTCCGCCTTATCCGCCGACCGTGTGGCGCCCCACACGGAGCAGCCGGCCTTGACGAGAAGGGGCGTGAGCCTGCGGCCGATCACGCCAGCCGCGCCGGCTAAAAAGACTCGGCTCAAAGGAACCTCATGGGCGAGACGGGCTCAAGCCCGCCTCAACCCCGGTCGAGGCTTTCGCCAGGTCCGGCCTCCGCCAGCGCCCGGCCGACTTCGAGCCCGAGGTCGTCCATCGAGGCCTGCTCGCGCACCGTGAGGTCTTCACCCTTAGCCTGCCGCTCAGCCTGCTCGGGCGAGCGCGCGACATTGACGGTGACCTTCGATTCCACCTCGGGATGCAAGTGAATGGGGACGACATGCAGACCGAGGGTCTTGATCGGAAGCTGAATCGCGACGTGGCTTCGGTCGACCTTATGCTTGGCCGCGGTCAGCGCTTCGGCGATGTCGCGCGCCGACACCGAGCCGTAGAGCTGCCCCGTCTCGCCGGCCTGACGGATGATCACCACCGTCACGCCGTCGAGCCGCGCCGACACCTCGTTCGCGTTGCGCTTGAGTTCGTGGTTGCGCGCTTCGAGATCGGCGCGGCGCTCCTCGAATCTTTTCTTGTTGGCGTCGGTCGCCCGCAACGCCTTGCCGCGCGGCAAGAGGAAATTGCGCGCGTAGCCGTCCTTCACACGCACGGTCTCGCCGATATGTCCGAGCTTGCCTACGCGTTCGAGTAAGATCACGTCCATGGGGTTATCTCCTGTTTGGTCCAGTCGGGGTGGTGGATGCAATGAGAGCCGCGCGCGAGCGCAGCTTGAGGAAGCCGTCGATGACGCCAAGTCCGGCGAGGACGGGGAGGGTGTACTTGGCGCGCAACACGCAGCAGGCGTAGAGCGCGATCAGCATGAGGGGGCGCATCTTGAGCCCGCGCGAGAGCGCATGAGCGACCGCGAGTCCCTGGAGCGCCAGCGCTCCTCCGAACCCGCCCGCGCCGATCGAGAAATATTGCGCGGTCGGAGAGGGCAGGGCGTAGGCGGCGCCAACGCAGGCGAGGAAGGCGATCCCCACCGGCCACGGGAGCGCGAGCGACGTCGGGATGTCGGGCAAGGGCCGCGGAAGATTGCGTGACAATTGGGTCGAGCGGGCGGCGCAATAGAGGTTGACGCTCAGCATGAGCAGCGTCGAAGCGGCGATCGCCGGCGGCCCGAACCGGACGAGGACGTCGGCGAACTCGCGCGCGGTGAAGTTGCCGGGCGCGCCGTCGAAGGCGTCAGCAGCTAGCGACACGATCGTTTCGGCGACGTGGCGCGCGGCTTCGCGATAGCCGCCGTAGACGATGATGACGGTCGTGAGCGCGACGGCGCCGCCGATCATGCCAAAGACCGCCGCGAGCGAGACCATCGCGCCGACCGAGGCGTGAATCTGGCCGCTCGGCTTGAACCGGCCGAGATAGCGGGCGAACGGCGTGACGGCGAACGCCGCCAACACCCAGGCCGGCGCCGCGACGGTGCCTGCGAACACCAGCGCCGACAAGGGCTCGGCGACCAGCGCGAGCACGGCCACCGAAATCACTCCGGCGATCGCTCCGGCGTCCAGCCCCCACCCTAAAGTCGCGATCATGATCGGCAAGGGCGCGACATAGGCGAGCGCCATCGCCAGAAGGCTCGATTGGGCGCTCACGGCAAAGAGCAGCGCAGCGGCGCAGCCCGCTCCGATCGCGACGACAAACCGATGCAACATAGCGCGCGCTGTCCCGCGTTGGTGTGCGGTTAGAAGGGGGCTCGTGGCCCGCCTCCAGCTACCGCCGCAGTCTTACCGCGGCGGTTTGACGGTTTCCGGACGCCTCGCGCCCGGGCGGCCTTTTAGCGGATCACGTAGGGCAGAAGGCCAAGGAACCGCGCGCGCTTGATCGCCTGGGCGAGCTCGCGCTGCTTGCTCGCGCTGACCGCGGTGATGCGCGAGGGCACGATCTTGCCGCGCTCCGAGATGTAGCGCGAGAGGAGACGCGTGTCCTTATAGTCGATCTTCGGCGCATTCGGCCCCGAAAACGGGCAGGACTTGCGGCGGCGGAAAAACGGTCGGCGAGGCGCGCTGGCCATCAGATTGCTCCCACATTGGCGTCGTCACGCGGGCGGCGCGGCGGGCGATCGCCGCGATCCGGCCTGTCGCCGCGGTCCGGACGATCGCCGCGCGGCCCACGCGGGCCACGATCCTCGCGGTCGCCGTCGTCGCGCTTGCGCAGCATCGCCGAGGGGCCCGCCTCATGCTCGTCGACGCGGATGGTCAGATAGCGGATGACGTCTTCGTTGATGCTGAGCAGGCGCTCGACCTCGACCACCGCCTCGGACGGACCGGCGATGTTCAGCAATGTGAAGTGCGCCTTGCGGTTCTTCTTGACGCGGAAGGCGAGCGACTTCAGCCCCCAGGGCTCGACCTTGGTGACCGCGCCGCCGAGGGAGGCGATCTTCGTCTTGATCTGCTCCGTCAGCGCCTCGACCTGCTGCTGCGTGACGTCCTGGCGCGCCAGGAAAATATGCTCGTAGAGAGCCATTGTGATTTAAGCCTTTCCAACTTCATCCGCGTCCCACGCGGAGCCCCTCGAGCCCAGGAAGGCTCGACCGGATCGTTCGAAGGCGGGAACACGGGAGGACGGGCTATGAAAAAGCCCTGCCGCGCGCTCGGCGTAAGGCGCGGCCCTCCGTTCAGCCCCCGGCGGGACGCAACGAGGGGGCCCTCATAGAGGGACTTTGCGCTTCGGGCAAGGGAAAATCCGCGATCGGCGGCCTCAGTCGCGCCCGCCGCGCTTGCGGGCGCATCAGCCAGGCGCTTTAAAGCTGAGAACGCGGTCGGAGGGAAAATCGTACAATTTCCCGGTCTCGCTCCAGGCGGGCGAGCAGATCTCGACGATCTTCGGCGCAAGGTCGTCGGGCGTCCGCAATGTCAGGGGATCTTCGCCCGGCATGGCGGTTGCGCGCATCCGCGTGCGCAGCGGTCCGGGATTGACGAGCGTGATGCGGACGTTCGAGGTGTTGGCGGTCTCGGCGGCGTAGGTGCGGGCGAGCGCATCGAGCGCGGCCTTGGAAACCGCATAGGGGCCCCAATAGGCGAGCAGTTCCGCGCGGCTCGCCGCGCCGGACGTCACCAGCGCGACCCGTCCCGCGTCGGAGGCGCGCAGCAGCGGATCGAGCGACCGGATAAGGCGCCAGTTGGCCGTCACGTTGACAGCGATCACATCGTCCCATGTCTTCGGATCGAGCTGGTGCAGGGGGGTCAGGAGACCCAGGACGCCCGCGTTGCCGACGAAGGCGTCGAGCCGGCCCCAGCGGCGATGGAGCGCCTCGCCCAGCCGGTCGATGGCGGCGAAATCCCGCAAATCCAAAGGGACGAGGGTCGTCGCCTCGGGGTCCGTGGGCCGGAGCGCCCGGATTTCGTCGTCCAATTCCTCGAGGGCGCCCTGCGTGCGCGCCAGCGCCACCACATGCGCGCCCGACTTGGCCAGGGCGAGAGCGGCCGCCCGGCCAATCCCGCGCGAGGCGCCGGTCACCAACACGATCCGGCGCGATCCGTCCTCAGACTCGCTCAATCGACACTCCCCATCTCATTTGCTAGGCTCGCCTATGGGGCACGATGGCGGGAGGACGCAATACGCAGAGCCGGGTCGGCGTCGCTCGCCGCGGTTGCGGGACCGCTGTGGATTTTTGCTTGCGCCGATAATAGGCTCGACCGCCACATATTACCGGGACTAGAAAGAGCGCGACATCGGATCGACACGTCGGCCGACGCATGTTTGGGGGCCCGCGCGGTCTAAGGCAGACGCCGCGCGGGAGGGGAATTTGATTGGGGCTCGATATGGCGGACGCTAAGGTTGGGCGTGAATCCGGCAGGACTGTCACTCGCGCCGACTTGTCGGAGATCGTTTACCAGAAGATCGGACTGTCGCGCACGGAATCGGCCGAGCTCGTCCAGTCGGTTCTCGACGAGATTTGCGATGCGGCGGCGCGCGGCGAGACGGTCAAGCTCTCCGGCTTCGGCTCGTTCGTCGTGCGCTCGAAGGGCGAGCGGGTAGGGCGCAACCCAAAGACGGGCGTCGAGGTGCCGATCCTTCCTCGCCGGGTGATGGTGTTCAAGCCGTCGAACGTGCTCAAGGCCAAGATCAACGGACGGAATTCGGACTCAGACGGAGAGTAGGCCGTTCGCCGCGTGAACGGCGTCTGGCGTTTCTGCTCCGATCGTCCAATATGAGTCATTGGCAATCGGAGGCGCCATGATTCTCTCGCCGCAGGCGCAAGCAAGCGCGACATTGGAGAAGAGCCCGGAAGCCTATCGGACAATCCGCGAAGTCGCCGACTCGTTGGATCTGCCGCAGCATGTGCTGCGTTTCTGGGAGACCCGCTTTCCTCAGATCAGGCCGCTCAAGCGCGCGGGCGGGCGCCGCTATTATCGTCCCGACGACATCCAGCGGCTGAAGCTCATCAAGCGTCTGCTCTACGAAGAAGGCTACACCATCAAAGGCGTGCAGAAGCTGTTCAAAGAGCAAGGCGTGCAGGCGCTGACGGCGGCCGGGCCGCCGCTTGCGCAGCCTTCGCCCGACCCGGAGATCGCGGCCGAGTCTCACGCCGAGCCTGAGGAAGCGAGGGTCGAGGACGCTCATGTCAGGCTCGGGGACGAAGCGATCTCGGCGCTGCGCGAGGCGCTGGCCGAGATCGCGGAGGCGCAGCGCATTTTGATGCAAGCGAGCGCGCCCGTCGCGTGACGCACGGAGCGTCGCACTCCGCATTGCGCGGCGTCGCGGCCGACACTATAAGGGCGCCGTCGGAGTGTAGCGCAGCCCGGTTAGCGCACTAGTCTGGGGGACTAGGGGTCGTGGGTTCGAATCCCGCCACTCCGACCATTTTTCTCAATCATGCCGGAAACTTCGTCAGGGCGCGCGGCAGACGCAACGTCGCGCGCGCGAGACCCGCGCCCGATCGGGCGAAAGAGCCCGTTCTACGGTTTGTTCGCGGCAGGCTTGGCCGAGGCGCCGGCTTCCTTGTGAGCCGCCAGCCGGACCGCCGCGCCGCTCACCAGCGAATCGGACGGATTGACGATCACTTGATCCTCGGTGGTAAGGCCCGTCAGCACCTCGACCTTGTCGCCGTAGTCGCGGCCGATCGTAATCGGCACGAGCTCCGCCACGCCGTCGCGCACGACGCCCACGCGCAGCCCCTCGCTGCGGAACAGAAGCGTATTGGCGGGAATGACCACTGAGCGCGTTCGCCCCGCGAGCGAAAAATGGACGAAGGCGTAGGCGCCGGGCAGGAGCTTCTCGTCGGCGTTGTCCACGTCCACTTCCACCAGCAACGTGCGGGAGGCCGGGTTGATCGCGCCTTGGGTGCGCGCCAGCGTGCCTTTGAACGTTTGCCCCGGATACGCGTCAAATGTCACCGTCGCTACATCGCCAGGACGCAAGCTCGGCGCATCGACCTCCGGCACCGCGACGAACATGCGCAGCGTCTGGGTCGAGGCCATGTGGAACAGCTCCGTGGCCGGGCTCCCGGCCCCGGCGTTGATGAGCGCGCCAACGTCGGTGTTGCGTGCGGTGATCACGCCGTCGAACGGGGCCGTCACGCTTTCGAACCCGGTCAATTCCTCCAATCGGTCCACCTGCGCCTGCGCCACCCGCACGTTGGCGCGAGCGACGTCGACCGCGGCCGTGCTCCCCGCAAAGCCGAGCCGGTCCTGATCGCCCTGTTGCCGGCTGGTCCAGCCTTGTTTGACGAGTTCCGCGGTGCGCCCGTTCGTCACCTTGGCCAGGTCCATATTGGCTTGCGCCTGGACGACCGCCGCTTCGTTCTGCGCCAGTTGCGCCTCAGCCTCGCGCAGCTGCTGATCGAGTTCGGGGGTCTCAATCTGCGCCAGCACGTCCCCGCGCTTCACGCGGGCGCCGATGTCGTATTTCCAGCTCTTCAGATAGCCGCTGGCGCGCGCGTAGATCGGCGTGTCGATGTAGGCTGTCGTCTGGCCCGGCAACACCAGCTTCATGTCGGGCGCCTCGCCCACCGGGCGCACGACATCGACGAACGGCGCCGCCGCCTCTTGGGTTTCCGTCGTCAGGCTCGCCTCGGCTGCGGCGCGTTCGCGCAAGCCGTTGTAGATCAGGCCGCCCAGCGCGGCGGCCACGATCAGGAGCCCAATCAGCACAAAGCCGCTTCGCCGCCGGGGTCGCGTGACCGGAGGGGCCTGCGGCCGGGCGAGATCGTCGGCGTTCGCGTCCTTCAGCACGGTGTCCACGAGACTCCTTACGCTGCGCCGGTTGGGAGGCCACGAATCCCCGCGAGCCGCGGCGCGCGCCTAGCATGCAGCAGGGAGAAGACACAAGGAACGAACACGAGCGTCGCGACCGTTGCAAGGAGCAGGCCGCCGATCACCGCCCGGCCGAGCGGAGCGTTCTGTTCGCCGCCGGAGCCCAGACCAAGCGACATCGGCACCATGCCGATGATCATCGCGAGCGCCGTCATCAGCACCGGCCGGAAGCGGGTGAAGCCCGCCTCGATTGCGGCGCGGGTCGAGTCGCCATGCTCGGCCAGCCGCTCCCGGGCGAACGAGACCATGAGGATGCTGTTCGCGGTTGCGACGCCCATGCACATGATGGCGCCCATGAGCGCCGGCACGCTGAGCGTCGTCCTGGACAGAAACAGGAACAGGACGATTCCCGCCAAGGCGCCCACGAGCGCTGTTATGATGATGAACGGGTCGAGCCACGACTGGAAGTTCACCACGATCAGGAGATAGACGAAAAGGATCGAGAACCCCAACCCCACGCCCAGGTTGAAGTAGGCGCCTCGCATGGTTTCGAGCTGGCCGCGCACCGTGATGAAACTCCCGCGCGGCAGATGGCCGCGATTGGCGTCGACGATGCGCGTGATGTCGCGCCCCACCGCGCCAAGGTCGCGTCCCTGCACGTTGGCGTAAATATCGATGACACGACGGATGTTGTAATGATCGACCGCCGCCATCTCCTGGGAGCGGGAGATCGAGGCGACATCGGCCAGGATCGCCTTGCTGCCTGACGACCCGGTGATCGGGATGTTGCGCAGGTCGTGCAGAGACTGGATGTCGTATTGCGGCGCCTGCGCCGCGACCTGGTAGTTGACCCCGTTCTTCCAGTTGAGAAAGAAGATTGGGCTCGTCTGAAAGCTTCCGCTCAGCGTTTCCAGGATGCTGCCCGCGACATCGCGCTCGCTGAGGCCGTTCTGCTGCGCTTTGGTGCGATCGACGTCGATATTGAGGTCCGGGTAGTCGAAGCGCTGCTGGATGCGCGCGTCCACCACCCCCGTCACGCGACGCACCTCGTCGAGAATCTGGTTGGCGACGATGCGGTTGTCGGCCACGTTGGCGCCCTCGATCTGAATGTCGATCGGCGAGGGCATGCCAAAGTTCAGGATCTGCGTGGTCATGTCGGCGGGCAGCGAATAGAACGTCACGCCCGGGAACTCTTGCGTCACCATCCGCCGCACCGCGGCGAGGTAATCGGCGGTCGGACGGTGATCGGGCTTGAGCGAGACCATGATGTCGGCGTCCGCCGCGCCGATCACGCCGGTCGCCGTGTGGGTCAGGTTGATGCCGCTGTAGGGCAAGCCGATATTGTCGACGATCGTGTCCAGTTCGCGCGCCGGGATGACCCGCCGCATCGCGGTCTCGACTTGATCGGCGAGCCGCGCCGTCTCCTCGATGCGGGTGCCCGTCTTCGCCCGCATGTGCAGGGTGAACTGGCCGCTGTCCGTATAGGGGAAGAAATCCTGGCCAAGCCAGGGGATGAGCGCGAAGAGCGCGAGACAGCAGGCGAGGAACCCTGGAATGAAGAGCCCCCGTCGCCGGACGAGCACGGTCAAGAGGTCACGATAGGCATGTCGTGTCCGCTCGAAGCCCCGCTCAAAGCCGCGCTGCAAGATCACCAGCGGATTGCGCGACGGCGCTGCGTCATGCGCCTTCGGCCGCAGGAGATACATCGCCATCGTCGGCACGAGCGTGCGCGAGAAAAAATAGGAGGCGAGCATCGCGAACACCACCGCCTCGGCCAGCGGCATGAACAGGTAGCGCGCGACGCCCTCCAGCAGGAACATAGGCACGAACACGATGCAGATGCACAGCGTAGAGACCAGCGCCGGCACCGCGATCTGAGAGGCGCCGTTGAGGATCGCCTCGCGCAGCGGCTGCCCCTCCTCGAGGTAGCGCTCGATGTTCTCGATCGTCACCGTCGCATCGTCGACCAGGATGCCGACCGCGAGCGCGAGGCCGCCGAGCGTCATGATGTTGATCGTCTCGCCGAGCGCGCTCAAGACCATGATCGACGTCAGGATCGACAGCGGGATCGACACCGCAATGATCAAGGTGCTGCGCCAGCTGCCGAGGAACAAGAGGATCATGAACGCGGTCAGGCAGGCCGCAATGACCGCCTCGCGCACCACGTCGGCGACTGCCGCTTTGACGAAGATCGACTGGTCGGCGATCGGCTTGATGTGGAGTTGCGGGGGCAGGGTCTGTGCGACCTGCGGCAACATCGCACGGATCTTGTCGACCACGGCGATCGTCGACGCCGCGCTGGCCTTCAGGACGACCATCAACACGCCGCGCTGGCCGTCATTCCGTACGATGTTGGTCTGCGGGGAGAAACCGTCGCTAACGGTGGCGACGTCGCGCAGGTAGATCGTCGCGCCGTTGACGGTGCGGATCGGCATGTCGTTGAGCTGCTCGATCGTGCGCGGCGCGGCGTTGGTGCGCACGTCGTACTCGAACTGAGAAATCTTCGCCGTGCCGGACGGCAGCACCAGGTCCTGCGCAGACACGGCGTTCAGCACATCGGTCGGCGACAACCCCTTCGCTTGCAGTCGCGCCGGGTTGAAGGTGATCATGACCTGCCGCTGCTTGCCGCCGTAGGGATAGGGAACCATGGCGCCAGGCACGGTGATCAATTGCGTGCGCAGGAAGTTGAGGCTGAGGTCGTTGAGCTGCTGCTCGGACAAGCCCTCGCCGGACAACCCAAGTTGCAGGACGGGCACGTTGGATGCACTGAAGTTCAGGATTTCCGGCGGCAGGGTTCCCGGTGGCGTTTGCCGCAGCAGAAATTGCGAGGCGGCGGTGACCTGGGCGTTCGCGGTGTCGAGGCTGGCGCCGGGCTGAAGGAAGACCTTGACGAGGGCGATGCCGTTGTAGGTGGTCGATTCGACGTGCTGAATGTTGTCGACCAGCGTCGTCAGCGCCCGTTCATATGAGGATGTCAGCCGGCCTTCCATCTCCTCCGCGTTGAGCCCGTTGTAGGTCCACACAACGGCGATCACGGGAATGTTGATGTTCGGAAAGATGTCCGTCGGCGTGCGCAGGATGACGAGCGGGCTCAAAATCAGGATCAGAAGCGACAGCACCACGAAGGTGTAGGGTCGATCGAGGGCTGTTCGGACGATCCACATGCCTGACCCATGTTCCTAATCGCTTGGATCGCTTTTTCCCGTGCGATCCCGTCAGCCGCTCAATGCGCCACAGGCGCGCTCATTCGTGGCGTCCGCTGGCGCGGGCTCCCTCCCGTCGGTCGAGCCAGCTTACGTTGCGTCGCTTGAACTTGGCAAGGCGGTGGTTTTGACTCCGAGCGCGACAAAGCCCATGCGAGCCGGGATCCGCACGCCCGTGCATACACGCATTGCGGTTGCAGGCAAAGGGCGCGGGCCTTGCGCGGGCCTCGACCGCGGAAGGGCAAGCGCGGGCAGGGCGGGACGACGTCGATCAATCCGAACTTTTTTGCTGCCGCCGCGACGACGCCTGGCGCATAAGCTTAAGGTCGCAGACATGAGCGGGACGCATCATCGCGAGGGGCGTTGAAGCCCGCGAACCAGGGAGACGACATGAGCGCGAGAGGGAGCCAAGGACGGGGCGGAGCGGATGAGGAATATGATGTCGCGATCATGGGGGCGGGGTTCTGCGGCCTCTACCAGCTCCAGCGATTGCGCCGCCTCGGCCTGCGGGTGAGGGTGTTCGAGAGCGCAGGCGCGCTCGGCGGCACCTGGCACTGGAACTGCTATCCCGGCGCGCGCGTCGATACGCCCTCGAACATCTACCAATATTCCGACGAGGATCTGTGGCGCGAGTGGAGTTTCTCCGTTCTTTATCCGGCCTATGAGGAAATCCGCGAATATTTCGACTTCGTGGACAAGAAATGGTCCTTGAGCAAGGACGTGAGTTTCAACACCAGGATCACGCGGGCGGAGTTCGATCAGGAGAGCAATTCTTGGCTGCTTTCCACCGAGGACCAGCGTTCCGTCCGGGCTCGCTTTTTCATCCCCTGCACCGGCTTTGCGTCGCGGCCCTATATCCCGGACATTCTGGGCCTCAAGGATTTCCAGGGGGAGGCGCACCACACTGCGCGCTGGCCGCAAAAGGGCGTCGAGCTCGAGGGCAAGCGGGTCGGGGTGCTCGGAACCGGGGCGAGCGGCGTCCAGGTCATCCAGGAGGTCGGCAAGCTCGCCGCCCACCTCACGGTCTTTCAGCGCACCCCGAATACGACCATGCCGATGCGCCAGAAGCGCTTCGACGCGGAGGGCATGCGCGCCTTCAAGGAGCAATTTCCCGCCCGCTTCAGAATGCGCGGCGTGACGCCCTCGGGCTTCGACATGGACATCCAGCACAGACCCGGCAGGGACGCCAGCGAGGAGGAGAGGAGGGAAGTCTTCGAAAAGCTATGGGCGCTCGGCGGCTTCAACTTCTGGATCGCGAATTTCGACGACCTCCTCGAGGATGAGGACATCAATCGGTCGGCTTATGCGTTCTGGCGGGACAAGGTGCGGGCTCGCATTTCGGACCCGAGGATGGCCGAGATGCTCGCGCCGACCGAGCCTCTGCATCCGTTCGGGGTCAAGCGGCCGTGCCTCGAGCAGAATTTCTACGAGATCATGAACCAGCCGAACATCACGCTCGTCGATCTGCGGACTTCGCCGATCGAGCGCGTCACCCGGTCGGGCGTCCTAACCCGGGATGGCGAACATGACCTCGATGTCCTCGTGCTGGCGACGGGCTTCGACTCGATCACCGGCGGACTGACGGCGATCGATATTCGGGGAACCGACGGCGAGACGTTCGCCGAGAAATGGGCGAGGGGCGTCCGCACCCATCTCGGCATGGCGAGCGCTCACTTTCCCAACCTCTTTTTTGTCTTCGGACCGCAGGGCCCATCTGGCTTCGCCAACGGACCGACATGCGCCGAATTGCAGGGCGACTGGGTGATCGAGTGCATCGAGCACATGGTGAAGAACAAGCTTCAGAGGATTGAAGTCCTTGACGAAGCCCAGGATCGCTGGACCGACCATCTGCACGAGCTCTTCGAGAAGAGCCTCTTTCCCAAAGCGGAATCCTGGTACAACGGCGCCAACATTCCCGGCAAGCCACGGCAGATCCTCGGCTATCCGGGGGGCTTCGACACCTATCTCAAGAAATGCGCGGACTCTGCGCGCAACGGATACGAGGGGTTCGCGCTGAGCTGAGGGCCGACCGCCGTCACAGGGCCAATCGCTGGATGAGCTCATCGCGGGTCTGACGCTGGCGTTTCGCAGCTTGCGACCGTGCGTGACGTCGGGCGGCGAGGCGGGACGTCGACGGCCTCGCTGAAGCCCGCCGAAGGCGCTCCCAGCCCACTCGCCCCTCAGCCTTGATTCGCATAAGAGTTATTATGGAACCAGAGGGGACTTTCAGGGAAACCTGGGCTCAGCCGGCCGTTCGGGCCGGATCAGGCGGCCAGTGTCGGCGCAATGACTTCCGTCGCTTTGGCGAGATCCGGCAGCGGCAGCCGTTCGTCGGCGCGGTGGGCGCTCGCTTCCTCGATCGTGCGCGGACCGGCGCCGTAGAGAACGATCGGAACGCCCGCCTTCGAATCGTGGCGCGCGTCGGTATAGAGCGGCGCGCCGGTCGGCTGTTGACGCCGGACCATGAACTGCGGCGATCCGATGCCGGGAATGGCCGAGCTTCGCGCGCTCAGGCCGCCGCGTCAGCCGTAAAGCGCTGAAGAACTGTGTTCGCAGCGTCGAGCGCATCGATGCCGGTCGAGGGGCGGGCGGCGTGCGCCGAACGCCCAATAGGTCAGGCGTTGAAGCCGTCGACGCGCATTCCGTCATAAGCTGGCGTCACATGCGCCGGCAGGCTCGCGCGCAAGGTCTCGTAATCGAGATCGGTATGCAAGTTGGTGAGAATCGCCCGGCGCGGGCGCATCGTTTCGATCCACGCGAGCGCCTCGTCGAGGCTGAAATGCGACGGGTGAGGGCGGTCGCGCAGAGCGTCGATGATCCACACGTCCAAGCCCTCGAGGAAGGACATGCTCGCTTCAGGAATCCGCTTCACGTCCGGCGTATAGGCGAGCCCGCCGAAGCGGAAACCGAGCGCGGTGATTTCACCGTGCTCGAGATCGAACGGCATGGCCTCGATCGCCCCGCCCGCTCCCTCGACGCGGCAAAGCTTTCCGGCGACGAGACGCTGCTCGTTTGCGATCGGCGGGTAGGAACTCCCGTCAGGGGTTTGAAAAACATAAGAAAAGGCGCGAGTCACGATGCCGGACGTCAGCGCGTTCATGTAAACGTCGAGGCGACGGCGCATCACGAGGCACAGGGGTCTCAGATCGTCGATCCCGTGCGTATGGTCCGCATGGGGATGGCTCAAAAGGACGCCGTCGAGCCTCGTCACGCCGGCGTCGAGCAATTGCTCGCGCAGATCCGGGGAGGTGTCGACGAGGACTGCGGTCGCCCCGTCCGGGCCCGAGCGCTCGACGATCACGGAGCAACGGCGGCGCCGGTTCTTCGGGTTCGACGGATCGCAGGCGCCCCACCCTTGCGCGACCCGAGGCACGCCGCCGGACGAGCCGCAGCCCAAAATCGTCAGCCGCAGCGTCAATGCGGCGATCCGGCTTGAGGCGGGAGCTTGCGGAAGACCGCATGGGTGTTGGCGCGCGTCGCCTCCGCGAGCGCCTCGAGCGTGATCCCGCGCGCCTCCGCCACCGCACGCGCCGTCAAGGCGACGAAGGCGGGCTCGTTGCGCCGGCCGCGATGAGGCGTCGGCGCGAGATAGGGCGCGTCCGTCTCGACGAGAATGCGATCGAGCGGGACGTCGCGCGCGATGGCGCGCAAGTCGTCCGACTTCTTGAAGGTCACGACGCCGGAAAACGAGATCGAGAGCCCAAGGCCAAGCGCAGTCTCGGCGAGAGCGCGCGAGGCGGTGAAACAATGGAGGAGGGCCATGAACCGCCCCTGCCCCATTTCCTGCGTGAGGATCGCGCCCATGTCGGCGTCGGCGTCGCGCGTGTGAATGACGAGCGGCAGATCGAGTTCGCGAGCGAGTGCGATATGTCCGCGGAAGACCCGAGCTGCGACGTCGCGCGGCGCGCTGTCATAGTGATAGTCGAGGCCGGCCTCGCCGAGCCCGACGCATTTGGGATGCCGCGCGAGGGCGCGCATCGCGTCGAAATCCTCCGCGTCCTCCCCGGCCGCCTCGTGGGGATGCGTGCCGACCGTGAAGAAGACATTGGGGTAGCGCTCGGCGATCGCCGCCACGCCCGGCGCCTTCGACACCTTCGTGCCGATGGTGATCATGCGTTCGACGCCGGCCGCGCGCGCCCGCTCGATG
>Ga0153954_1000625_pt1 | contig 26130 bp, 22 predicted proteins | sample TSFL038MetaG_FD_102277 | JGI IMG/M metagenome (GOLD analysis project Ga0153954, IMG submission 102277) | Attine ant fungus gardens microbial communities from Florida, USA - TSFL038 MetaG | ecosystem: Host-associated > Fungi > Mycelium > Unclassified | place: USA: Florida, Wekiwa Springs State... | reverse complement strand
TTGTCATCGCCCTCCGAAAATGCAGAGGGCGCGGGGAATGCCGGATGCTGGCCGCACCCATGGCCCGCCTGCAACAAGGAAAGCAGGCGGCAGTCACCACAGGTTCAGCCGGGACAACCGGCATTCCCCGCGCAACGGTTTACGGCTTATAGCGCGCTCTCCTCGGTGTGCCGGGCTTTTTAGCCACCGTCGCCTTGGGGATCACGGCGTGTCGGGCCCGATAGGGCCGACATCGCCATCCCAAAGACTTGACACCAGCGTCGGGGTGTCAGGACCACACGATTTTGCCGTCCGCGGCTACATCACTCGTCAGTTGATGCAGCGCGCGTCCATCGCATCCTGCCGCCGACGTCCGTGACGATCGCGAAGCGCCCCTCATGTGGAGCAGGACGCAAGAACAAATACACGATTTCTGATTTTCGTAAATAGAAATATTTTCGCGGCCAGGGCTGGACACCCCAAATCAGCTTGAAGCGGCTTGCGAAATTGGATTTTTCGCGCACGCGATTTCGCCGCGTTTCAGGGCTCCCGATGCGCATTTTTGACGCGGGATTATCATGCAACAAACATGTTGCATGATAATCCATGGCGGCGTAAGCAGCACAGATGGACCTTGACCGGTTATTCCATGCGCTGTCGGACACCACGAGACGCCGCCTGCTCGACGAGCTTGCCGAGCGCGACGGACAGACACTGTTCGAACTCCACGTTCGGTTCGTCACGTGGCAGCAGTCGAACCTCTCCCGACAGGGACTTTCGAGGCATCTATCGGTGCTTGAAGAGGCAGGTCTGCTTCGGACCGAATGGCGCTGGCGAAGCAAGCACCACTTTCTTGTTCGCGCTCCGCTGCGCAACGCGTGGAAAGTGTGGCTTCAACCTCTCGCGACGGGAAAAAGCAGAACTGGAGAAAATGCTCATGAAGATCGTGCTGACAAGTGTGCTGGTCGATGACCAGGAAAAGGCGTTGCGCTTCTATCGCGACGTGCTCGGATTCCGGTTGAAACACGATATTCCGATGGGTGGGCATCGCTGGCTTACGCTCGTCTCTCCCGAGCAACCCGATGGCGTGGAGCTGGTTCTGGAGCCTGACGAACATCCGGCAGCGAAGCCATTCAAGTCGGCGCTCGTTGCTGATGGAATTCCCTGCACATCCTTTGGAGTTGAGGACGTTCGAAAGGAGCATGACCGGCTGACGAAGCTGGGTGTCAAATTTACGCAGCCGCCGGTCGAAATGGGCCCCGTGACGACAGCGGTGTTCGACGACACCTGTGGCAACCTTCTACAGATCGCGCAGCGCCACTGAGCTCGGCCCGCCGCCGCCGATAGCGCAAATGTTGAGACCGGGCACCGTGGACGCGGCGGTGCCGCCGCGCGTCCGATGCGCCAAATCCTGTAAGCTTGGTCAGAAAATCCTACTGTGCTAGCATTGCGAGGCAAACTCAGGATTTCAGTGAAGACAAATGGCATCATCGATCCGAACCGGCGGCGCCTCGGTAGAAGGAGCCACGACTTGGGCCAGCGGGCGGGAAGAGTCGCACCGGCGACGGCGCCATTTGATCATCCGCACGGCCGCAAAACTATTTGCCGACAAGGGATACGAGAACGCATCGATCGATGAGGTCGCCGACATCCTCAAGGTCTCGAAGCCGACGATCTATTATTATCTGAAGAACAAGGAGGCGCTGCTGGTCGAGATCGTGCTGCTTGCCATCGAGCAGCTCGATGAAATGCTCGATCCCGCGCCCGACAGCACGGGATGGCAGCGCGCGGAGGATTTTGCCCGCGCCTACGTCCGCTCGCTTCTGGACGATCTCGGCCGCTGTATGATGCGCAACGCCAATAGCTGGCGCGGATCGGAGGCCGCGAAGCGCATTCGCAAGGCTCAGCGCGGTTTGCAACAAAAGCTCACCGATGCCATCGATCTCGGCGTCCGCGACGGCTCGATCCGGACCGAGAGCCCCACCGTGCTCGCAATGACCATCTTCGGCGCCCTCCATACCGTGCCGGTCTGGTACCGAAAGGAAGGAGGCCTCGCGCTCGACGAAATCGTCGACATGACCATGAGGATCATCCTCGACGGCGTCAGGGGCACGCCCAAGATCGCCGCGACTGCCGCGCGGCCAAATTCTGCGCGGGCGGCGGCGGCAAGGAAGCCGCGCGATAAAGGAGCGAAATAGCGGCAGGAATTGGCACCCTTCCGCCGCGCCTCCTTCAGATCCGGCGCCCGAGACCCCGCCAGTATTTCTCCCGCAACTCCTTCTTGCTGACCTTGCCGGCGGCGCTGCGCGGCAGCTGTTCGATGAACTCGACGGATTTCGGCGCCTTCACGCCGCCGAGCGCGTCCCGGCAGAATTCCAACAGCCCTTCCGCGGTCACGGCGTGGCCGCTGCGTATTTGCACCACTGCCTTGACGGCCTCGCCCCATTTGTCGTCAGGCACGCCGATCACGGCGCAATCCTGCACGGCCGGGTGCGACCACAGCACCTGTTCGACCTCGCTCGGATAGACGTTGAAGCCGCCCGAGATGATCATGTCCTTCTTGCGGTCGACGATGAACAGGCAGTTGCGCTCATTGAGATAGCCGATGTCGCCGGTGTGGTGCCAGCCGTGCTCCGACACCGCAGCCGTCGCATCCGGGTCCTTAGTAGCCGCGCATCACGAGGTTGCCGCGAACGACGATTTCGCCAGGCTGGCCTGCGGGCAGCAGCGCGCCGGAATCGTCCATGATCGCCACGCGCGTGTTCAGCATCGGACGGCCGCAGCTGCCGATCATGTCTTCACTAATCTTGCCGTCTGGCGCCAGCTCCCATGGCGCGAGGTAACAGCAGGAGGCGGGAGCTTCGACCTGGCCAAAGCCGGTCGCCATCACAGGTCCGAAGATTTCCACCGCCTTGCGGATCGCCTCGACGGACGTCGGCGCCGCGCCATGATAGAAATACTGCAGCGACGAGTAGTCGCCTTCGCGCACGCGCGGATGCGCCAGCAGCATGTAGAGCGCGGTGGGCGGCAGGAAGAAGTTCGTCACCCGGTAGCGGCCGATCGCCTCGATCACCGCTTGCGCGTCGAACCCCGGCAGCACGACGTTGGTGGCCCCGTTGAACATGTGCACCAGGCCGATCACGCCCGCCGCATGCGAAATCGGCGCGACGACCAGATGCACCGGCGCGCGGGACGGCTGCGATACGAGCTGGTTGGAGATCATGGTCTGCCATGTCAGGTTCGACCACATCACGCCTTTCGGCTTTCCCGTGGTCCCGCCAGTCGGCGAGATCGTCACGATGTCATCCCTGCCGCCGCGCTCCGGGGCGGGACCGTCATAGGGACCGAGCCAATCACGCAACGCCCGGTGCCCGGGCAGCGGCCTGTCGATGGCAATGAAGCGGCGGATGCGCGGACACTGCTCGATGAAGGTCGCGACCTGGTCGGCGCTCTGGCTGTGGTAGAAGACGAAATCTACATCGAAAGCGTTGAGGATGTAGACGTTCTCGGCCGTCGCGTTGCGGTAATTGATCGGCACCCAGCAACCGTCGGCGCGGAAAATGCCGAGGATGCATTCGAACATCTCCTTGCAGTTCGGCCCGATCACCGCGGCCTTTTCGCCGGGCGCGAGCCCTGCGGCGATCAGGCTTTTCGCGAACTGGTGGGTGCGCCTGCCAACCTCGGCAAAATTGTCGCTGCCGGCATCGGACGTCAGGCATGCCCGGCCGGGCTCGATGGCTGCCGCACGATCGAAATAGTCGATGACCCTCATGGAATCCCACCCTTGCAAGCTGACCCTACTCTACAGTAGACATTTAATAATCCAAGTAGTATTGTTGCCTCTCTTGGTGGAAGCGGAGCTGGCCGAACATGCGTGACGTCTTCGTCGTCGGAACCGGCATGACCCGCTTCGCGCGGCATCCGGACAAGACGCACCAACAGCTGACGGCGGACGCGGTCCGGGAGGCATTGGTGGACGCCGGCGGCACGCCTGCGGATATCGACATGGCGTTTTACTCGTCCGTGGCCCAGGGGATGCTGTTCCAGCAATGCGTCGTGCTTGGCCAGTTCGCGCTGCGGCCGCTGGGCTTCGAAGGCACGCCCATCGTCAACGTGGAGAACGCCTGCGCCAGCTCCAGTTCCGGCTTCAATCTCGCCTTCAGCCAGGTGGCATCGGGCATCAGCGACGCGGTGCTGGTGGTCGGCACCGAAAAGCTGTTCAGCGACGACAAGCAGCGCCGCATGAGCATGTTTCAGCAGGAGCCGGATTTGCGCGAAGCCGCCGCCTTCATGCAGAGGAACGCAGCGCTGCTCAAGGAACGTCCCCAGGAATTCGAGGCGACTGAACCGGGCAGCGCCCTGATGGACAGCTATTCCGCGCAAGCGCGGCTGCACATGGCGCAGTTCGGCACCACGCAACGCCAGCTGGCGGCGATTGCGGCGAAAAATCACCACCATTCCGAACACAATCCGCTGAGCCAGTACAACAACGTGATGAGCATCGACGACGTGCTGGCGGCCCGGTCGGTCTCCTGGCCGCTGACGGTGCCGATGTGCGCCCCGATCAGCGATGGCTCCGCGGCAGCGATCATCTGCTCCCGCGACGCGCTGCATCGTTTTCCGAATGCCGAGCCGGTGCGCGTGCTCGCCAGCATCATGCAGGGCGGCCGGGATCGCGACGTGCTCGATTTCCAGAAACAGGCGGCGCGGCTGGCGGCGCGCCGGGCCTATGAGATGGCGGGACTGGGCCCCGAAGACGTCGACGTCGTCGAGGTCCACGACGCCAGCGCGATGGGTGAACTGACCGAAGTCGAGGCGTTGGGCCTGTGTGCATTGGGCGAAGGCGGCCCGTTCGCCGAGAGCGGAGCAACTTCTCTCGGCGGCAAGGTCCCCGTCAATCCGTCCGGCGGCCTGGAGTCGCGAGGCCACCCGCTCGCCGCGACCGGCATGGCGCAGATCCACGAACTGGCGAACCAGTTGCGCGGCCGCTGCGGCCGGCGGCAGGTACCCTCCGCCCGAATTGCCGTCGCCGAGAACGGCGGCGGCTTCATCCACAATGAAGGCGCAGTGGTGCTGGTCACCATCCTCTCGGCGTAATTCCTGGAGCGGCGGGATCTCGATGTATGCTTCCGTTCCAGCAAACCAAAAGCGGCGTTGAGGCCGACAGCCAAGGCCTCTCTGTAATCCGCGGTACCTATAGAGGGAGGCACGCATGCCCATCGGCTCAACACTCCGTCTCGTCGGCGCGGTCGTCGCCATCACCATCGCAACGCAAGCGCCCGCGTTCGCGCAAAAAGCCTACGGGCCCGGCGTAACCGACACCGAGATCAAGATCGGAAACACCGCGCCCTATAGCGGCCCCGCGTCGGCCTTGAGCGCCGTCAGCAAGACCGAGGCTGCCTATTTCGCCATGATCAACGAGCAAGGCGGCATCAACGGCAGGAAGATCAATTTCATCTCCTATGACGATGCCTTCTCGCCGCCAAAGACCGTCGAGCAAGTCCGGAAGCTGGTCGAAAGCGACGAGGTGCTGGCAGTGTTCCAGTCGATCGGAACGGCGACCAACAACGCGATCCAGAAGTACCTGAACGCAAAGAAGGTGCCGCAGCTGTTTCTTGCGTCCGGCGGCACGCGCTTCGGCGACCCGAAGAATTTTCCCTGGACCATGGGCTGGCAACCGAACTATCAGAGCGAGGGTCGCATCTACGCCAAATTCATCCTCGACCATTTTCCGAACGGCAAGATCGGCGTGCTCTGGCAGAACGACGACGCCGGCAAGGACTCCTTCAAGGGACTGCGTGACGGCCTCGGCGACAAGGCAAGCAGCATGATCGTCGCCGACCGATCCTATGAGGTCACAGATCCCACACTGGATTCCCAGGTCGTGGCCTTGCGCTCCTCCGGTGCCGACATCTTCTTTTCATGGGCCGCCCCGAAGGGCACCGCCCAGGCGATCAGGAAAGTCTACGAACTCGGCTGGAAGCCCACCTTCTTCGTGCCGAGCATCGCCTCTTCGGTTTCTTCCGTCATGAAAGCCGCCGGCCTCGAAGCGTCGCAAGGCCTGCTTTCGGCAGGCTTCCTCAAGGACCCGACCGATCCGGCCTGGAAGGATGATCCCGAGACGATGGAATGGCGCGCCTTCATGACGAAGTACATGCCGGATGCGGATCAGACCGACGGCAACTACGTCACCGGCTATGCCGCAGCTCAAACGCTGGTGCAGACGCTCAAGCAATGCGGCGATGACCTGACCCGCGAAAGCGTCATGAAACAGGCCGCAAACCTGAAAGACTTTGCGCCGAAAATGATCCTGCCCGGAATCAAGATCAATACCAGCCCGTCGGACTTCCGTCCGATCGAACAGATGCAGCTGATGCGTTTCGAAGGCAGCGGCTGGAGGAATTTTGGCGACGTGATCGCGGGCGAGGTCGGCAGCGAATGACGGCCGCGCCAGGAGCCTTGTGTTTGGCCGGACGGTCGCTCCAAATGTCAACACATGACCGCCTCGCAAGCGACAAGCCGGCACCGCGTTTCCAGCGCAAACATGGCAGATGCTTGCAATCGTTGCGGGAACGACGACGGGGACGATTCAATCATGGTGGGTGCAGACGAGAACAGGCCGCTTGCGGAATCCGGCAAGCGCAATGGAAAGGCGGAGCTCGCCGGCAAGAAGCCCGAGAAGCGGCGCCGCAAGCCGAGCCAGAAGACGAGCGAAAAATCCGGCCCAAGTCCGGATGCGTTGCTTCAAGCGGCGGAATCCTTGCCGGAAGCGCCGGAGCCGACGGCCACGCCCGACCAGATCGCCCCGCCGGCGGCTGCCGCGGTCGAGAGCCCGGCGGACTTCGCGTTTGCGTTCGCAACTGACGCCTCGCGTGAGATCTCCGGCGATGTCGGCCTTGACGCCGCCGCGACGCCGGCAGACTCCGCGCCGGTCAACTATCAAGCCATCACGGACGCCTATGGCACCTACACGCGCAAGTCGCTCGAACAGACCAGGTCGTTCTTCGAACAACTCGCGGGCGTGCGATCCATGAACAGGGCATTCGAGCTTCAGGCACAATTCGCGCAGCAGGCCTACGAGACCTTCGTGTCCGAGTCGCGGAAGATCCGCGAACTGCACAGCGAACTGGCAAGGCAGAGGCTGAGAAGCCTGGAGAGCGCCATGACCGGGAGAAAGGTCGCGCGCTCCCGCTAGGCGCTCGCCGCTTCTGCCGGGCTGGGCCGCTGATGAAGGGCGGCGGGTGGCGTTGTGACGCGGTAGCCCGCATAAGCGAAGCGCGATGCGGGACTTCGCTCCCGGGTATCGCTTCGCTCACCCGAGCTACGGCTTCACGGCCGCTGGCTTGCTTGCTGCTTGCGGCGTACGCCTCAGCCTCATCCCCTGCAATGCGCCGACCACGCCCTGCGGCATGAAGATGATGCAGAGCACGAGCAGGATGCCGTAGATGGTGTTGGCGGCGCCGATGAATTCGGTGCCGAACCACACCCGCAGGCCCTCGGTGAGCGCCAGCGTCAGGAGCGCGCCGACGCTCGGCCCGAACATGGAATAGACCCCGCCTGCGATCGCCGCGAAGACGATCTGCAGCGATACCGTGATGCCGGAGACGGTCTCCGGATTGAGATACATCACGTACTGGCCATAGATCGCGCCTCCGAGCGCCGTCAGCGCGGCGCTGATGATGGTGACGCGCATCTTCTCGCGCATCACGTTGATGCCGACGGCGGCCGCGGCGTCCTCGTCCTCGCCGATCGCCTCCAGCGCCTCGCGGCTGATGCCACGGTCGATCCGCCACCAGACCAGAAGCCCCGCCAGCCAGAGCACGACCGCGATGCAATAGAAGTAGCCCTTCTCCGGAAATTGCAGCGCATACCAGGAATGGCCGACCGCTCTTTGCGTGAATCCGAGCGAGCCGCCGGTGATGTCGCGCGCGGCCGTGAGCGACAGCAGCACGACCTGGCTCAATGCAAGGGTCACCAGCGCGAAATAGTGCCCGACCACGCGGCGGGCGAAGCAGGGATAGCCGACGATGATGGCGAGCAGCACGGATGCGGCCACCGCGAGCGGAATGCCGAGCCACGGTGTGACGCCCCAGAAGGTCCAGAGCAGCGCCGGGATATAGGCGCCCACACCCAGGAAGGCGCCATGGCCGAACGAGACAAAGCCGAAGCGGCCCATCAGCGACCACGCGGTGTAGATGAAGGCCCAGATCAGGATCTGGATCAATAGATGCAGGAAATATGGCGGCGCAACGAAGGGCATGGCGATCAGGATCGCGATGCCGACGGCCAACAGCGTGGGGGTCATGCTCATGGCGCGCGTCATGGCGTGAACAGCCCCCGCGGCCGGATGAACATCAGGACGATGAAGAAGCTGAAGGCGAACACGTAGGAAAGCTCGGTCGACGAATAATAGCCGCCGATCGCGATGATCGAGCTGATGATGAAGGAGGCAAAGAAGCCGCCGAGCATGTTGCCGAGTCCGCCAAGCACGCAGATCATGAAGATCACGGGGCCGAAGGTGTTGCCGATGAAGGGGTGGACATCATATTGCAGCGCCAGAAGACAGGCGGCGAGCCCGGCCATCGCGCCGCCGATCGCGGACACCACGAGATAGACGCGGCGCTGGTCGATGCCCATCAGGCCGACGATTTCGCGGTCCTGCGCGATGGCGCGGATCGCGGTGCCGACATAGGTCTTCTTCAGGAAGAGATAGAGCATGACCGCGCCAACCAGCGCGACGCCGAAGGCGATCAGCCGGGCGAAGCTCACATACATGGTGGCGACCTCCAGCACCGGCAGCCGTACGCCGATATTGCGGAAGTCGGTGCCGAACAACAGCGTCGCAAAGCTCTGCAGGAAGAATAGAAGCCCGCCGGTCGCGAGCAGCTGGTTGAGCGGGGCCGCATCCAGGACCGGCGCGATGATCAGCCGGTGAACGAGGACGCCGAGGCAGGCGGAGCCCGCGATCGCGATGAGGCAGGCGAGCGGCAGCGGCACATGGTACTGGGCATAGAGGAAGTAGACCGCGTACATGCCGCACATGACGACGTCGGCATAGGAAATCCAGACTACGTCGATGACGCCGAAGATCAGGTTCAGCCCGAGCGCGAGAAGCGCGAGCACGCCGCCGAGCAGGATGCCGTTGATGATGGCTTCGAGAAGATAGATGTCCATTCTCTAGAGCCCCAGATACGAGGAGCGGATGAAACTGTTGCCCTTCAGCTCGTCGGCCGTGCCCGACAATTTGATCGTTCCGACTTCGAGCAGATAGGCGCGGTCGACGACATCGAGCACCTGCTGCACGTTCTGCTCGACGATCAGAACGGTCAGACCCTCGGCGCGGATCTTGCCGACGAGGTCGAACACCTGTTGCACCACCAGCGGCGCGAGCCCCGCCGACGGCTCGTCCATCAAGAGGACCTTCGGCTTCGACATCAGCGCTCGCGCGATCGCGCACATCTGCTGCTCGCCGCCGGACATGGTGCCGGCCGGCTGCTTGCTGCGATCCTTCAGCCGCGGAAACAGATGGTAGACCCAGTCGAGCTGCTCGGCGAAGCGCGCGCGGGCCGCCGGGATGAAGGCGCCGACGCACAGATTCTCCTCCACCGACAGCCGCGGAAACAGCCTGCGGTTCTCCGGCACATGGGCAATGCCGTGCGCGATGATGTGGTGCGCCGGCAGGCCGCTGATCGCCTGCCCTTCCAGCGTCATGGTCCCCTCGCTGAGGGGGAGCATGCCGGAAATCACCCGCATCAGGGTGGTCTTGCCGGCGCCATTCGGACCGATGACGCCGACGGCTTCGCCCCGCGCAACGTCGAGCGACACGCCGAACAGCGCCTGGAACGATCCGTAGCCGGCGGAGACGGAGGCGAGCGAGAGCATGTCGCTCACGCCTGGGTCTTGCCGAGATAGACCTCGGTCACCCTGGCGTCGACCGCGGCCTCCGCCGGTTTGCCCTCGAAGATCTTCTCGCCGTGGTCGAGCACGATGACGCGATCGACGACGCGCATCAGCACGCCCATGATGTGCTCGACCCAGATGATGGTGATGCCGATCCGGCTTCTGATATCGCCTAGCAGATCGGCGGCCCGCTCCATCTCGGCGCGGTCGAGTCCGCCCAGGCTCTCATCGGCCAGCAACAGCCGCGGCCTGGTCGCAAGCGCGCGCGCCAGCTCGAGCTTCTTCAGCGCCGCTGCGCCCAATCCACCGGTCGAAGCGGACGGATCGGTCGGCAGCCCGACCATGCCGAGCGCCTCCACGGCGCGGTGCTCCGCCTCGCTGCGCGAGATCTTGCCGGCCTCACCGTAATAGGCGGCGAGCGTGACATTCTCGAGCAGCGACAGCTTGCGGAACGGTCGCGGGATCTGGAAGGTGCGCCCTATCCCCTGATGGCAGATCGCGTGTGCCGGCAGGCCCGCGATCTCCTTGCCGTCGAGGCGGATCGAGCCCGCGCTCGGCCGCAGCGTGCCCGCGATCAGATTGAAGGTCGTGCTCTTGCCCGAGCCGTTCGGGCCGATCAGGCCCAGGATTTCGCCCGCGCGCAGCTCAAAGGACACCTGGTTGACGGCCAGGAATCCTCCGAAGCGCTTGCAAAGGCCCTGGACCTCGAGCATCGAGCCTCTCTATTTGAATTTGAGCATGACCTCCGCGCAAACGCGTTTCGCGTTTGTCGCGAGGGAAAACCGGCACCCGCTTTGCGCTAACGCGGGCCTTCGGGTCCGGGTCATGCTCTAAGCCGCGTAGATCGACGATTTCGGCAGCGGGAACACAGGATCCTGCGTGCGGATGTTGGTCGGCCAGACCACCGTGATGCGCTCGCCGTTGTTCTGCATCACCACCGGGGTCGAGCGTTCGTTCTGGCCGGACATCGGCGTATCCGGCGGATAGAATTTCACGCCATAGCCCTGGATGGTGCCGCCCGGGGGAATGTCGACGTCGAGCGCGGCCTTGCGGATGGCCTCGGGGTCGAAGCCGCCATACTTCTCCTTGGCGACCGGCAGCACGTTGTTGAGCAGGATCCAGGTCTGATTGAACCCCATCGAGCAGTGGGTCGGCACCGCGGTGGCGCCGGTCTTGGCCTTGTACCGCTCGACCATGGTCTTGGTGAGATCGCCGAGGCCAGGCGTCAGTTTGGCGGGATCGAGCAATTGCGCCGGGACCGGATCGATGTTGCAGAAATTGTCGATGTCCGCACCAAATGTCTCGCGCAATTTGTCGAGCTGGCTGTAGCCGGCGCCGGCGCCGAACAGCATCTTGAAGCGCAGCCCGTTCTCGCGCGCCTGGCGCAGGAACAGCGTGATGTCGGGGTTGTAGCCGGCATGGGAGATCACGTCGGCGCCGGAGCGCTTGATCTTGGTCACGAGCGAGGAGAGGTCGGGGGCCGCGGCCGAATAGCCCTCCTTCAGCACGATCTGGACACCCGCCTGCTTGGTGAAGGCCTCGTCCGCGGCGGCGACACCGACACCGTACGGGCCGTCCTCATGGATGAGCGCGGCCTTGAGGTTCTTTGGCTCGATGCCGAGCTTCGCTTTGGAATATTCGGTCAGGAAGCCGGCAAAGGCCTGGCCGTATTGATCGGAATGAATCTGTGCGCGGAAGACGTAATGCAGGTTCTTGTCCTTGAACACCGCGGTCGAAACCGCCGTGGTGATCCAGAGGATTTTCTTCTGCTGCTCGACCTTGGCGGCGAGCGGCACCGCATGTGCGCTGGAGAAGACGCCGTCGATGATGTCAACCTTCTCCTGGCTCATCAGCCGTTCGACCTCGTTGATCGCGACATCCGCCTTGCTCTGTGAATCGGCCTTCACCGGCACGATCTTGTACTTTCCGGCGACGCCGCCCTTCTCGTTGACGAGATCGATGGCGATGTCGGTGCCGACCGCGGACGCCACCGAGCCGCCCGCCGCGAACGGACCGGACAGGTCGTAGATCGTACCGATGCGGATGGTTTCCCCTTGCGCCTGGGCGCGCGTCCAATCGAGGCTCATTACGGCTGCGGCAGCCGCAGTACCCTTCAGCAGCGACCTGCGTGAAGTCGGCATGGCGTTCTCCCCTCCGAGATGACGTCGTCCTGAGCGATCGTTTCTTGTTTTTTCGGAAGTATTGAGAGAGTGCCTGGGAAAGTCAACACGCCGCGCGGCTGCCGGTCTGCGACTAATGCAGGAGCGGTCTCATCTGTTCGCCGGATGATTTTGCAGACGCACGGATGACGCCAGTTTCGCTGCGCCCCGTTTTCTCCGTCGTCATTCCGGGATACGCCGAGAGGCCCAGGCCCGGAATCCATATCCACCGGCTGGGGTTATGGATTCCGGGCTCGACGCTGCGCGTTGCCCCGGAATGACGGGCAAAAATAAAGGGCGTGCCGTCAGACACGCCCTCGTCACTCACACCGCACCGGCCTTTTGCGCGTATTCCCAGGAGGCCTTCGCCAGCGGCACGGTGCGCTTGGCGGACTCCATGGCCTTGGCGTTCGCTGCGGTGCCGTCGCGGATGCGGCCGGCGATGCCCTGGGTGATGCCCGCGAGGCGGAACAGATTATAGGCAAAGTACCAGTTCAGGTCGGGCACCGCCGTCTTGGCGACGTTGCAATAGATCTGGGCCGCCTCCTCCATGGTCGGAATGTTGAGCGCCTTGAAATCGGCGCCAGCCAGTCCCGGCATGGTCCATTGCATCAGGAGATAGGTGAAGTCGGCCATGGGATCGCCGAGCGTCGACAGTTCCCAGTCGAGCACCGCCTTCACGCGCGGCTCGGTCGGATGGAAGATCATGTTGTCGAGGCGGTAGTCGCCATGCACCACCGAGACGCGCTTTTGCTCAGGCAGCGTCCTCGGCAGCCACTCGATCAGCTTTTCCACTTCAGGGATGTGCTGGGTCTCGGAGGCACGATACTGCTTGGTCCAGCGGTCGACCTGTCGCGCGAAATAGTTTCCGGGGCGGCCGAAATCGGCAAGGCCGATCTTCTCGGGTTCGAAATTGTGCAAATGCGCGAGTGTCTCGATCTTGCTCTCGAAGATCTTCCGCCGCACCTCCGGCGGCACGCCCGGCAGCGTGGGGTCCCAGAACACCCGGCCCTCTTCCATCGACATGACGTAGAAGGCCGAGCCAATCACCGTGTCATCGGTGCAGAGCGCATAGGCATGCGCGACCGGAAATTTCTGCTTCGAGAGCGCGTCGATGACGCGGAACTCGCGGTCGACCGCATGCGCCGAGGGCAGCAATTTCCCGAACGGCTTGCGGCGCATCACATAGGAGCGGCCTGCCGTGTCGAGCCGGTAGGTTGGATTGGACTGGCCGCCCTTGAACTGAAGGACGGTCAGCGGGCCCTGATAGCCCTCGACATTCTGCGCCAGCCAGCGGTCGAGACTGATCTCATCGATCCGATGCCGCTCCTCGACCGGCTTGGTGCCGGAAAATTCCTCGTCCTTCCTGACGCCGTCAGCCAATGTGGCGCTCCTTCAATTTTCTTACTTCTTCGTCGTTCCGGGATGGTCCGACTTGTCCGCCGTAGCTCGAAGAGCGAAGGCGGAAGGACCAGACCCGGAACCTCGAGATTCCGGGTCTGGTCCTAACGCACCATCCCGGAATGACGAGTGTGGGAAACGCCGAAGCACTCCCCTTAATGTTTCGTCGAAGAGTTTGCATACTTCCGAAGTTCAAGTCTGGCAATGGCGCGGTTATGAACCTCGTCCGGACCGTCCGCGAGGCGCATGGTGCGCATCGAGGCGTAGTCGCGTGCGAGACCCGCGTCATCGGAGACACCGGCGCCGCCATAGGCCTGGATCGCCTGGTCGATGATCTTCAGCGCCATGTTGGGCGCCGCCACCTTGATCATGGCGATCTCGAGCTGTGCGGTCTTGTTGCCGACCTTGTCCATCATGTCGGCGGCCTTCAGGCACAGCAGCCGGTTCATTTCGATATCGGTGCGAGCCTCCGCGATGCGCTGCTCCCAGATCGAATGCTCGATGATCTTCTTGCCGAAGGCGGTGCGAGATGCCAGCCGCTTCACCATCTTCTCCAGCGCCTCCTCGGCCTTGCCGATGGTGCGCATGCAGTGATGGATGCGGCCAGGGCCGAGGCGGCCCTGCGCGATCTCGAAGCCCCGGCCCTCGCCGAGCAGGATGTTCTCCTTGGGCACGCGGACATTCTCGAGCAGCACCTGGGCGTGGCCGTGCGGCGCGTCGTCGAAACCGAACACCGGCAGCATCTTCTCCACCTTGATGCCGGGCGTGTCGAGCGGCACCAAAATCTGCGACTGCTGCTGGTGGCGCGCCGCGTTCGGATCGGTCTTGCCCATCAGGATCGCGATCTTGCAGCGGGGATCGCCGACGCCGGACGACCACCATTTGCGGCCGTTGATGACGTAATGATCGCCGTCCTTCTCGATGCGGGTCTCGATATTGGTGGCGTCCGACGAGGCGACCGCCGGTTCCGTCATCAGGAAGGCGGAGCGGATTTCGCCGTCCATCAGGGGACGCAGCCATTTGCGCTTCTGCTCTTTCGTGCCGTAGCGCATGAACACTTCCATGTTGCCGGTGTCGGGCGCCGAGCAGTTGAACACCTCGGAGGCCCAGCCGATATGACCCATCTCTTCCGAGAGCGGCGCGTATTCGAGGTTGGTCAATCCCGCGCCACGGAATTCGTCATCCTCATGCGCATTCGGCGGCATGAACATGTTCCAGAGGCCTTCGGCCCTCGCCTTCTTCTTCAGCTCTTCCAGGATCGGGATCACCTTCCAGCGCGGCCCCTCGGCATCCTGCTGCTTGTAGATCGGCACCGCCGGGCGGACATGGGTGTTCATGAAGGCCTGCACCCGGCCGAGCCATTCCTTCTGCTTGTCCGACATCGTGAAATCCATGGGACGCTCCTCTACCCTTTCGTCAGAATTTGTTGGGCCGCACACTCTCTCCGCCCCGCGCGCACCGCAAGAGCCTTGGATAGCCCGGCGCATGACGGACGCGTGACAGGCCGGGCGATGCAATGCGATTTTGATTTGAACCGCGCATTGACATTTCCGGCCTTTAAAACGATAGTTTCATACAAATGTTTGAAATGCAACCGCCTCGGCACTTCTCTGTCATTCCGGGGCGACGCGACAGCGTCGAACCCGGAATCCGGAAATTGTGACACGAGATTCTCAGGTGCGCGATCGCGCACCATAGTTCACGGCTTCGCCGTGCCCGGGATGACGAAAGAGGCTGAACCCATGGCGAGCGATCAGACCAGAACCGCCATCCTCGCCGCCGCCGAACGACTCTATGCCGATCGCGGCTTCGGCGACGTGACGTTGCGCGACATCGTGGCGGAGGCCAACGTCAACCTCGCCGCGGTCAACTATCATTTCGGCTCCAAGGACGAACTGATCGCCGAATTGTTCGTCACCCGCAGCCTGGCGCTGAACAAGGAACGCTTGCGGGAATTGCGCGAGGCGGAAGAAGCAGGCAACGGGCGCGCCGACATTTACGAGGTGTTGCGCGCCCTGGTCGGACCGACGCTTCGCGGCTGCCTCGGCCCCGAGAACCAGCGCTCGACGCCGGCGCGCTTCATGATCCGCGTGAGCATCGAATCGGTGCCCGCGATCCGCCGCATCCGCAACCGCGAGATCGACCATTTGCGCAAATTCATCGCGGCGATGCGCCGGTCACTGCCCGATCGCAGCGATGTCGAGCTCTACTGGGGCCTGCACTTCGCGCTCGCCATGGCGCAGCAGACCGTACGCGACAGCGAGCGTCTGGCAAAGCTTTCGGAAGGCAAATGCGACGTCGACGACGTCGCGGCCGTGATCGAGCGCGTGGTGGGCGTTGCGGTGATGGGACTGACGGCGAGAAACCCGGGCGAGGCCGAGCCCGACACGATCGGCGCGCGCCGCGCCCGCATCAGCTGACCCGAGCGCCGCCTCGAGCGCGACCCGTTGCGCGTCTCACCAGTTCGCCCGCAGCGAGCCGATGCCGGCATAGCTCTGCCCCGCCCCTGAAAATTCTCCCGTCAGCCGCGCCGACAAATCCCACCAGCGGTTCAGCACCAGGCGCGATCCCAGTTCCAGGCGTCCGGCATCGGCCGCGGCGCGCGCGCCTTCGACCGTGAACGCCGGCAGCGCCATCGTGGTCAGCGTCGCCGTGACATCGCGCGTCGGATCGAACTCGTGCACCCAGGCCACGTTCACGAAAGGCATCCACAGCATTCCGTTGCCGGCGTAGAACCGGCCGTCGAACTTGGCACCGAGGAAGATCGGCAGCGAGGAAACGTTGTGCGCGGCATAGCTCAATCCGAGCACGCCGGGCAGCGCGCCCGCGGTGCTGGTCTCGGTGTAGGCCGCCTGCCACAGGCGCGCCGCCTGCACCGCGGCGAATGGCGTCACCGTGACGGGATTAAACGCAAAGGAGTGGCCGATCTCGAGGCGACCGCCGAACTGGTCGCTGCCGAAGGCGCCGGTTGCGGTCTCGCCGGGTCCAACACCGCTGATCGACCGCGTGGTCGTGTTGTTGAAATGACCGTAGGCGATCTGCGCCGAGAGATAGCTGGCGCCGAACGTCTGCATCGCATAGGCGCCGACATGGGCGCCGTCGAGATGGCCGGAGGTTGCGCGATCTTCGACGGAGAAGGACGCGCCGGAGCCGCCGGCGGCGAGGCCAACGAGGAGATTGGGATTGACGACATGATCGACGCCGATCGCACCGCCCGCGACCCGATCGCTGAAACCTGCGCTGCCGGTCGCGGCGTCGCCCGACAAGGATTGCCCGGCACCAAATCCCGAGACCCAGGCGTGCCACTCCGGTTGCGCCATGGCTGGCGCCTTCAGCGCGTTGAAGGCCGATACCACCGCGTTCGGACGCTCCTCAGCATAGCCGAGAGCCATGCCGCCGGCGACGCCCCCGCGATGGCCGGCGCGCCATGCGTTCATCTGGCTGTCCATGGTCTGGCCAAACAGCGTGCCGGCGGTGAACGCCGTATTCTGCGTCCCGCTGGCGCCCTCACCCGAAAGCTGATCGAGCACGCGGACCGAGCCCGCCTGCAACAGCCGGGTATAAAAGGTCGCGGCCGTGCCGGTCAGCCCGGTCGAATAACCGGATTCAAGCGAATTGCCGACGGCGCGCTGGTTGCCGGTCTCGCCCGGCACCGCGCCGAAGGCATAGCGCGTCAGCGTCAGATCGACCGAATTAACGTTGTAGGTTGCAACCGCGTTGAAGAATGCCGACGACGAGGTCACGCTGGAAAATTGCCCTGATACGCCCGAGCTGCTCTGGACCACGTCGGTATAGGTGGTCGACGCACCGTACAGTCCCGGTTGCAGCACCGCGCGCAGCGTGCCGTTGAGGTTGACATTGTCGGCGAACAGGCCGTCACGGGCACCGGTGTTGTCAACGCGCAGCGCCAGCGTACCTTGTGCCGTCTGAGTGAAGGTGCCGCTGAAGCCGATATTGCCGGTTGCAAGCGGCGTCAGCGGATCGGTGATTGTGATCAGGCCGGCATTGGTCAGCGAATTGTTGGAGAAACCAACCACCATCATCATGCCATCCAGCGTGCCGTAGTTGGTGATGACGGTTCCATCCGTGCCGAAGGAGAACAGCGAATAGCCAGCAAGGCCGCCCCTGATCGTGCCGTAGTTCACGATCTGGTTGTTGGAGTCGCCAATCGCAAGCGCAATTCCATTGTCGCCGGTCGCATTGATCGTGCCGCGATTCGTGATCGTGTTGCCGTGACCGAATATGTCGACGCCGATGCTGTCCGGCCCGGCTGCGGTGACCGTGCCGGTGTTGGTGAGGATGTTGTTGTTCAACAGAAAGACACCTGCACCATTGGTGCCTGTGGCACTGCCGACCGTGATGACGCCCGAGTTCAGAATGGTGTTGCCGTCACCGTTGGCGGAAATGCCATAGGATGCCGTGCCGGTCAGGGTGATCGTCCCGGAATTGGTCAGCGTGTTGCCGCTGCCGAGAATATCGAAGCCGAGGGCATTGAATGCAGTCGAGTTGATCGTTCCGGTATTGGTCAGCGCGTTGTTGTTGCCGAGCAGGAACATCGCCACCGAGCCCGAGCCGAGCGTCATCGTGCCGGCATTGGTGAAGCTGTTGTTGTCGATCCCCTGCATGCCTAGGCTGCCGTCGCCGACCGCGATCGTGCCGCTGTTGAGCGCGGTGTTCCCGCTCGCAACATTGATCGCAACCTGTGCTGCACCGACGGTGATCGAGGCGTTCGGCTGAACCGTCACGGCAAGGTTGTTCTCCGCGCCCGTGCCGAAGCCGGTGCTGGTCGCGCCGCTGCAGGTCACGACATTGCCGGACTGCACGCAGGCGGCAGCCGCCGGTCCGGCAGGGAACGTAACCGCCGACAGGATCAGCGGCGCCGCGAGCGAAAAGGCGCGCCTCGACGGCGCACCAAGGCGGTATTTCAATGCCGACACCATCTCGATCCGCGCCGCGCCAGCTTTCGATTTCATCTTTGATTCCCGAGTCTTGCAGGCCGAAGCAGCCATGGCGGGCAAAGTGAGGCGGCCGCAGGCAATTGTCGTGGTCTAACCGGCACAGGAAATTGTCCTGAACGGAACGGATGCCGCCTTCCCGGACGGGTGTGGCGCCGCCGCCACGATCGGTGGGACATCAATTGGCTGGAGCGGACATCAGGAGTGGACCAGGCGGACCTGAATCAGGACCCGAGCCAGCCGAGAGATTTGAACGTATCGGCGAGAAGCTGCGTCCAAGGGACCGACGACGATCTTTCCGTGGGGACCAATGCAAGATAAGGGGCCGTTTCGCGTCCACATTTCGACGCAGGAGTTTCCCGAACGCAAGCGGCTCGAAATGTGGCGCGAGGTCTATGGGCGGGCCATCGCCAATGTCGACATCGAGCCGATCGGCGATCCACCGTTCCACGCCAACGTCACCTTCGACCTGCTCCCCAATGTCAGCATCGCCGCCGGCTCGCGCTCGCCGGCGCATTATCACGCTTCAAAGGAGCTGGTGGCGCGCGGCAAGAACATCGTGGTGATCAGCCTTCTGCGCAGCGGCACGGCTTCGGCGACCCAGTTCGGGCGCGAATTGATCGACGGTGTGGGCAGTGCCAGCGTGCTCGCCCCGTACGTCCCATCATCGAGCACGATGCTGACCGAAGGCAGCTTCATCACGCTTGCGCTTGCGCAGCCGGCCATTGCGGCGTTGGCACCGCGCTATCCGGACGCGTTCGGCCGGACCATCCCGCGCGACAACGCGGCGCTCGCCTTGCTGGCTCGGTATGTCGACATGGTTCGCAACGACGTCGAAGAGACCGATCCGGCATTGAGGCGCCGCATATCCGACCATATCGTGGATCTGGCGGCACTGGCGCTGGGCGCAAGCGGCGACTATGCGGAGATCGCACGCCAGCGCAGCGCCACTGCGGCGCGGCTCGCAGCCATCAAGTCGGACATTCTCCACGCCCTCGGCCGCAGCGACCTGTCGACAGAAATGATCGCCCTGCGTCACGGCATTTCGCCGCGCTACGTACGAAAGCTGTTCGAACAGAGCGGGTCGTCGTTTTCCGACTTCGTTCTCACCGAACGGCTGGCGCGCGCGCAGCGCATGCTCACCGACAAACGTTGCGCCCATCTCAACATTGCGCAGATCGCCCATGAGAGCGGCTTCGGCGACGTCTCCTATTTCCACCGCGTCTTCCGCCGGCGCTTCGGCGCCACGCCCTCCGACCTGCGCGAGATGGCAAGACCGTCGTGGCTGGCGCAGGAGTGAGCCGGTTCGGGGCCGTTACGCCAGCCCCAGCATCACGCGCGCGTCCTTCGAGGTCGCGATATCCGCGCCCAGCATGCGCAGGATGCCCGCGGCGTGCGTGACCAGTTCGGCATTGGTCTTGGCCAGCACACCCTTCGACATATAGAGGTTATCTTCCATGCCGACGCGGACATGGCCGCCGAGCAGATAGGCCTGCGCCACCATCGGAAATTCGGCGCGGCCGATGCCGAAGCCGGACCAGATCGCTCCGGGCGGCAGCAAGCTCCGCGCATACATCATGGTCTCGGTCGACGGATTGAAGCCGTATTTGACGCCGAGCACGAGCGAAAACAGGCCCGGGCCTTCGAGCGAGCCGTCGGCAAACATGTCGCGCGCGAGATGGCAGTCGCCGCTGTCGAACAGCTCGATCTCCGGCAGCACGCGCGCCGCGCGCATCGCAGCCGCCATCTTGCGCACGTTGCGCGGGGTGTTGATCACGACCTCGCCGCCGGAGTTCATGGTGTTGAGATCGAGCGTGCAGATGTCCGGACGCAGCATCTCGACATGCTCGACGCGCTTTTCCGGCAGCGTCAGCGTGGTGCCGGGACCGGCGACCTTCGGATCATGCTCCGACGGCACGAAACGCCCGCCCGGGCCGGTGGTGAGATTGATGATGAGATCGCGGTTCTTGGCGCGGATGCGGTCCATCACCTCGCGATAGAGATCGGTCTCCATCGACGGGCGGCCGGTTGCGGGATCGCGGACATGGATATGCGCCACGGCAGCGCCCGCTTCGGCGGCTTCCAGCGCGCTGTCGGCGATCTGCTGCGGGGTGATCGGCAGATAAGGCGACTGCTCCGGCTTGGTGATGTTTCCCGTGATCGCGCAGGTGATGAAGGTCTTGCCGTTTGCCATTTGGCTTTCTCTTAGCGTGCGTCAAAATCCGGCCGCGGGACCGGTGCGTCTCCCTCGCCACGCTTGCGGGGAGAGGGCTGGGGTGAGGATGATGCGACGTAGCCGAAGCTACGCTTCGGCGTTCTTAGCACGGCCGCCGCAGGCGGCCTATGCCTCTCCCCGCATCCGCCTTAAGCTTCGGCGGACAAGAGCGGGGCGAGGTGACCAAAAATCAAATCACGCCCTGCTTCTTCAGGCCGTCGAGCTTCGCCTCGTCATAGCCGAGCTTGGAGGACAGGATCTCGCGCGTGTGTTCGCCGAGCCGCGGCGGGTAGCGATATTCCGTCACCGGCGTGCCGGAGAAGGTCAGCGCATTGCGGATCAGGGACAGCGAATGCTCGAAGGGATGATCGACCTTCACCTCCATCCCGCGCGAACGGACATGCGGATCGGCGAACACCTGCGCGAAGTCGTTGATGGGACCGGACGGCACGCCGGCCTTCTCCAGTTCGTCCAGCCAATAGGCGACCGGCTTCTTCAGGAACAAGCCGGCGTAGATCGCCATGATCTCCTTGCCGTGCTTCACGCGGTCGTTGTTCTTGATGAACTTCGGATCGGTCGCGAGTTCGGGAGCGCCGAGCACCTGGCAGGTGCGCGCGAACTGCGCGTCGTTGCCGACCACCACCATCAATTCGCCGTCGGTACAGCGGAACACGCCGGCCGGCATGCCGCCATTGCCCCAGGTGCCGCGCCGTGGCGGGATCGTGCCGTTGACGAGATAGATCTGGAGCCAATGCGACAGCGAGGCGATCACGGTATCGAACAGGCAGACGTCGAGACGCTGCCCCTCGCCGTCATTGGCGTCACGATGATAGAGCGCGGAGAGAATAGCGATCGAGGTGTTCATGCCGGTCATGTAGTCGACGATGGAGGGGCCGACCTTCATCGGGCCCTCGCCGGGCTCGCCGTCGATATGGCCGGTGACGCTCATCAGCCCGCCCATCGCCTGCAGGATCGCGTCGTAACCGGCGCGCGGCGCATAGGGCCCGGTCTGGCCGAAGCCGGTCACCGAGCAATAGATGATGCCGGGATTGACCTGCTTGATCGCCTCATAGTCGAGGCCGTAGCGCTTGAGATCGCCGACCTTGTAGTTCTCCATGAAGACGTCGCAGTCCTTCGCGAGATCGCGGATGATCTGCTGGCCCTCAGGAGACGCGATGTTGATGGTGACCGAGCGCTTGTTGCGGTTGGCGCAGAGGTAGAACGAGTTGTTGTTGTTCTGCTTGCCCTCGGGATCGACGAGATAAGGCGGACCGAATTGCCGCGCGTCGTCGCCGGTGCCGGGCCGCTCGATCTTGATCACGTCGGCGCCGAGATCACCCAGCATCTGCGCCGACAAGGGACCGGCGAGCACGCGCGTGAGATCAAGAATCTTGATGCCTGACAGCGGCAGGGCCGACATAAGCTTCCTCCGGAATTTTGGCTTTTGGCGCGACACGGGAAAATCGCGAGGCCACGCCCGCTAGCGGATACACTATTTTCGTCCCGGGAGCACTGCGCCTGAGGAATGACGCCATCCGCCCTTTGGAGGTCCGCAGGTGCCAGGGGCCCTACCAGTTCTCACCGGAGGACTGCATTTCCGTCAGGAACGACCAGGCCGAGCGTCGCTGGTGCGCGAGATGCCAGGCTTCGTCGGCGATCGACAAGGCAGAAATTGCCGACGGAAAAAGATTTCGCCGGGCAACATTTTCCGAACGCGGCATCGCGAATAGTCGGAACACCGCAGAATAAAGCGATTTCACGTTATTGCGATCGTGGCACGGGCGTTGCTTGCAGAAAAGCAACCTTACAGAGAGTGCCAGGATGCAAGTCTCGCCATTCACCCCTTATTTCGGGCCCACCACCACCAAGCCGACAAGCAATGCCGGTTCGACGAACCCGACCGGCGCAACCGCCGCAAGCGCTTCCGGGAATTCCAAGCTCCTCTCCAAGGGTGACGACGTCGTCCAGGAATTCCTCGACTACGCCAAGATGAATCCGATGGAGCGGATGCGCGCCAACATCCTCAAGGGCATGGGGATGACGGAGGACGATCTGAAGAACATGTCGCCCGAGCAGCAGAAGGCCGTGGAGCAGAAGATCGCGCAACTGATCCAGCAGCAACTGCAGAAGAGCGCGAACAAGACCGGACAAGTCGTGGACATCTCGGCCTGAGCGCCGCCTCACACCATCGCCGGCGGCGCCGCAGCCATGCTTCGATGAAAGCCGAGATGTCGTATCGGAGCAGCCCGGTCAGAACAACCTTGCGCCGTTCGGTACAGGTTTGTCCGGCTTGAACATCACCACATTGCCCTCTTCGTCGGGAAAGCCGAGGGTCAGGACCTCCGACATGAACTTGCCGATCTGCCGCGGCGGGAAATTGACGACGGCGGCAACCTGCCGGCCGATCAGGGCGCTGGCCTCATAATTCTGAGTGATTTGCGCGCTCGATTTCCTGGTGCCGATGCCGGCGCCGAAATCGATGGTGAGCTTCAGCGCCGGCTTGCGCGCTTCCGGAAACGGATCGACGGCAACGATGGTGCCAACACGGATATCGACGGCGAGAAACTGATCGAACGTGATCTGTGGAGCCGGCGCCGCGGCGTGGTCGTGAACGAGGTGCATGTCTTCAGTTCCTTGGCTTTCGATGCCGGAAGTCTAGCCGGCCCCGGCAGCCTTCGCGACGCGAATATCGAGCCAGCCGAACGCGTTGACGGAAAGCTGATCGCCCGCATTGATCACGACGGTGGTGGTTTCGGCCTCCACGATCGCCGGCCCCTCAATCGAGTGGCCGCCCTTGAGGTCGTCGAGCGCGTAGACGTCGACGTCCCGCCACGCGCCGAAGAAGGCCTTGCGTTTCGATCTCGGCTTGCAGGGCGTTGCCGCCTGCACCGCCTTGGTACCCTCCTCGCCTGCGGCCACCGCCCCTACCGCCGCAACGCGGGCGTTGACGAACACAACCTCCTGGTCGCGCGAAGCGTAGGTGTAGAGCTCTTCGTGGCGGATGTGGAAGCGATCCTCGATCTCCGCGATCAGCGACGGCGAATTGAGATCGATGCCGTCCAGCGGTACGTCGATCTCGAAGATCTGCTCACCGTAACGCATCTCGGCGGAGCGCTCGACCTTGATCGGACCGTCGAACCAGCCGCGCAGCCGCTCCACAGCGCGCTTTTCCAGCCTGGCAAAGATGTCGCGCACCTCGGCGGCGGTCGAGCGCGCCCCCGTCTCGAAATGGGTGTGGCTGACCTCATAGCGGAGATCGCTGGTCAGCATGCCCCAGGCCGACAGCACCGAGGCCGTCGTCGGCACGATGATGCGCGTCAGTTCAAGCTCGCGCGCCACTTCGGTCGCGTGCAGGCCGGCGGCGCCGCCAAAACTCAGGAGCGCAAAGCGCCGGGGATCGACGCCGCGCCGCAAGGTCATCAGACGGATGCCGTCCGCCATCTTCAGATTGACCAGGCGGAAGATGCCGAAGGCCGCCTCCTCGCGCGTGATCTTCAGCGCGGCGGCGAGCCGATCGACCGCGGCTTCCGCGGCTTTCGTGTCGAGCGGCCGCCTGCCACCCATGAAGGCGCCGGCATCGAGATAGCCGAGCACGACATTGGCGTCGGTGACGGTCGGCTCCGTCCCGCCCTGGCCATAGCAGGCCGGCCCCGGCATCGCGCCCGCGCTTTGCGGGCCGACATGGAAGATGCCGCCGGTATCGACCGAGGCGATCGAGCCGCCACCGGCCGCGATCGAGGAGATGTCGAGGCTGCGCAGCGCGATGCGCTCGCCGGCAAGGCCGCCATCGGCCGACAGCGTCACGCTGCCGTCAGCGATCAGCGAGAAGTCGGTCGAGGTGCCGCCCATGTCGAAGGCGACGAGATCGGGAATCCCGAGCGTGGCGGCGCAACGCCGGCAACCGGACATGCCGCCCGCCGGTCCCGACAACACCGTCGCCGCCGCCAGCCGCGCGGCCTCCTCCACCGGCGCCATACCGCCATGGGACAGGATGATGAAGAGCGAGCCCTTGAAGCCGGCTTCCGCAAGCCGCTTCTCGAGCCGTTCAAGATAATGCCGCACGATCGGCTGGACATAGGCGTTCACGACCGTGGTCGAGACGCGCTCATATTCCTTGATCTGCGGCAGCACATCACTCGAACGCGAGATGCTGACGCCGGGCAACTCGCGCGCGAGCCGCTCCGCCGCGGAGATCTCATGGGCCGGATTTCGGTAGGCGTGCAGGAAGCAGATCGCGACCGAACTCGCGCCGGATTGCTTGATCGCGGCGATGGCGCTGCCAAGAGACGCTTCGTCGAGGGGCGTCAGCACCTCACCATTGGCCCTGAGCCGCTCCCGCACGCCAAAGCGGAGCTCGCGCGGCACCAGCGGCTCCGGCGACGGGCTGCGCAGGTCGTAGCGGTTGCCCTTCAGCCCCTCGCGCATTTCGAGCACGTCGCGATGGCCCTCGGTGGTCAGCAGCGCAACCTTGGCGCCCTTGCGCTCCAGGAGCGCATTGGTCGCGACCGTCGTGCCATGCACCAGGCGCTCCGTCTGCGCCAGCATCTCTACGCGGGAAAGGTTCAGGCGGCGCGCGAGCTCGTCCAGACCGGCCATCACGCCGATCGACTGATCCTGCGGCGTCGACAGCGATTTCGCGAATACCGTGCAGCCCGTTGCATCGATGGCGACAAGGTCGGTGAAGGTGCCGCCGACGTCAATTCCGATGGTCAGCATCGCTTATGTCGCCTTCGCCGCATCTGAGGTGACGAGGCCCTGCAGGAGGTCGCGTTCGCGCGCGGCCTGCGCGCGCTTCAAAGGCGGCCCCCAGCCGCCCCCTCCCCCCGAACGCACCTCGAGGCAATCGCCCGGCCTGATCTCGATGCCGGTCTCCTTGGTGTACAATACCCGCGGCGTTCGGCCTTCGCCAAGCAGGCGGTAGCGGTGCGGTGCGCCGTTCTCGCCGCCGAGCATGCCGCAGGCGCCATAGCGGATGCCGTCACCTGCGGTGTTGCCGAGCGCGACCTTCTCGGTCTCGATCACGAGATCGAGTGCGACGCCAAGCCCGCCGCGATGCTGGCCGTCGCCGCCGGAATCGGCGAGGAACTCGTGCTGGCGGAAATACAACGGGAAACGCGCTTCCGCGACCTCGACGCTGCCGAATTTCAGACCGCCGACGGTGTGCCACTCGCCGATCGACGACCAGCCGTCGCCGCCCTTCGAGGCGCCGCCGCCCGGGCGCGCGTGAAACATGTGCCAGATAAAGCCGCGCCTGGTCGTCGGGTTCTCGCCCTGGATCGCGATGCGGAAACGCCGGCCCCAGCCCGCCATCACGCGATCGGGACAGGAGCCGGCGAGCGCCTTGACGATCGCCTCGACGATCTCGTCGGAGGGATGGCTGGTGCACATCGTCACCGGCTTGCCGGGATCGGCCCAGACGATGGTTCCTTGCTTGGCCACCACTTTCAGCAGGCGCAGTATTCCGGAATTCTTCGGCGTATCCGGATCGATGAGGTAGGCCAACGCCATGGTGACCGCCGCA
>Ga0153954_1000624_pt1 | contig 26150 bp, 13 predicted proteins | sample TSFL038MetaG_FD_102277 | JGI IMG/M metagenome (GOLD analysis project Ga0153954, IMG submission 102277) | Attine ant fungus gardens microbial communities from Florida, USA - TSFL038 MetaG | ecosystem: Host-associated > Fungi > Mycelium > Unclassified | place: USA: Florida, Wekiwa Springs State... | reverse complement strand
GGTGTGGGGCGGGGAGTCGGGGCTCGAGGATGGCCCATTGGGCCTCGGTCAGATCGCTGGGATAGGGTTTGGTTCTCATCCCCTTTCTACGTACGAATCCGCATTATGGAACAGACAGTAAGCCCAGAGAATACCCTAGGCTATACGGCGGTGACCTATGCAGTGATCAACTCACGGTCATGGGGGGGATATTGGCACGTCGCGCAGCCCGATCCCAGACTGCTGGAAATCCTTCTCGCTGCGGGGGCCCAGTACAGACTCCGCGAGGCCGTGCTGTTGAACGATATCGAACTCGTCCGAACAAAACTTGATGAAGAGGCCAATGTCAATACCGGGGAGGGTACTTACGACGGCCCCCTGCTCAAAATCGCGGCTGAACTCGGCTACCTCAACATCGTGGACATCCTGCTCGACTACGGTGCCAACATCGAAGCGACCGATGATCTGGGTCAAAGAGCTCTGTTGAGCGCAGCGCGTTTTGGACGAATCGACGTCGTGCACCACCTTCTCGATCGCAGTGCAGAGGTCAACGCCGTTGATTGGTCCGGTCAGAGTGCCTTGTCGAACTCTGCAGTTGGGAGGCATTATGACGTTGTAGAATTACTCATGACTCGAGGAGCGGAGCGAGGTGTTGTCGATGCCCTTGTGCTCGATGAGATATCACTGTTCGAAGTCCTTTTGGATAAGGAACTTCGTAGCGGGTCCACGGTCGATGGACTGAACGACGGTCGGGTTCGACTTGCAATGCTTGCGGTAGAACGTGGGAATGTGGCCGCCGTTCGCCTCCTACTTGATCGTGGTGCTGCTAACTTTCTCGCTTCGTACGACGAACATACATTACTCGTCGAGGCGGCGAGGTACGGGCACGTCCACATGGTTCGACTGTTGATCGAGCGTGGCGCGGATCTCCACGTCATCGGCAAAGACGAACTCACACCCCTGGCCTGGGCAATCAGAGAAGGCTACGTCGAGGTCGCCCGCATGCTCAAGATTGCAGGCGCGGAACGGTGATTCCATCAGCACATCATCCATTGAATTCTACATTTGTATAATCTGAAAGGAATTCCAGGGACACCAGACTTAATTCTTGACTAGGTCTGGTGTCCCTGGAATTCCCTGTTGACCTTCGCATTCCCGGGTCGGCGCATTCAGATCGTCCGCCCGTTGAAGATTCGGGTGACGTCCCGCTCCCTGGGTCGATAGGCGAAGATGAGGATGGGTGGGGTGGCTACGTTTCGACGCCTTGACATTTTTCGACGATCCGTCAACAATCCTCAGCCATGACGGCTTTGACGCGAAAGCAGCGCGAAATTCACCTGCGCGAGCTGCTCTTAACTTGATGTGGATCACAGGATGCTCGAGGAGCAAGGTCACGCGGGGCTGAGAGCATCTTCTTCGCCATCTTTGGCGATGTCGATGGGCGTGCGCTCCTCGATCATGAACTTCCGCCAATTCCTGGAAAACAACCGCAGCTCCGTAAAGCCGAAGTCTTTTCACGAAAACGTCCAGCCCCTGTGCGAGGGATTTGACTGGAGGCCGCTCCAGGTCGAGTAGGAGTACGCAGAGACGTAGGCTTGCATCTCTCGGGAGGTCTTTGCTGATGCATGGAAGCGCGAGAGGTTCAACGGAGCCGCCCTTTTTTTTCGCCGTTTTTGACGATGTGTCGCAAATCGACACCAAGTTTACTTGTCCTGGATGTCGCGACGGGGGCGGGGCGTTGGCAGGTTCGCGCCACCGGCGAAGCCCGCAGCCTGTGAGATCACGGGCTTCTGGACTCGGTCGGGTTGAGGCGTCGGGGCGTTTCGCAAGACTGCGAAGCGCCCTAAGACCTGGCGATTTCCTCGAATTGCACCTTCCTTCGATCACTTGTCGAGGGCATGGCCCTGCCACGTGCAGCGTGGGCGTTGGCCGGCCCGTAGGGGCCAGGGATTCAAGTCCCACGGACTCAGGAGGAGACCGTTACCATGCGGACGACGAGGCGCGGGATCTTCGCATTAGCGACGGCCATCGTGTGGGCGCAGGCCTCGACCACCGGACGGGCCGAGAGCCTGAACCAGGCCTGGGCGATCGCCCTCTCGGTCAACGACGGCTTGCAGGCCCAACAAGCCCAATCCCAGGCCTCGGCCATGAGCCTCGGCGCGGCACAGGCGGCGAGGCGGCCCACGGTCCGCAACCAGACGATCGACGCGATGCTCACCCCTTCGGTCTCGATTGCGAGCATCACGGGGGCGGGGACGACGTCCCCCGCGTCGGCCGGAGGATCCTCCAAGGTACCCGGGTCGAATCAGTCGAATGTGCCGATCTCCCTCACGATGCTGAACTTCCCGATCTATACGGGAGGGAGGCTACGAGCGAACGTCGAATCCGCTCGAGCCCAGCTCGGTGCGCAACGGACCGAAGAGTTCCGCACCGTGCTCGATCTCAAGTTGACCGTTGCGGAGGCGTACGTCGGCGTCCTACGTGCTGTCCGCGACCACCAGGTCGCCGAGAGCGATGTCGCCCGGCTCTCCGCCTTCGCCAAGGACGTGAAGAACCGTCGAGTACAAGGCCTGGTGACCCGAAACGACGAGCTGGCCGCAGGGGTCTCCCTCTCCAACGCCCAGCTGCGGGAGATCCAGACGAAGCGACGGCTCGTGGTCGCCTGGGCCACTTACAACCGTTACCTCTCCCGCCCGCTGTCGCAGGCCGTCGACCTGGAAGACCTGGCCGCCGCGACCGGCCCCCAGAACCGTGACGCGCTCGCCCACGGCCCACTCGGAGATCCCTCTGGGAATCCCGCCGTTGGGGAAAGCGAGGTTCTCGAGCTCACCGCCATGGCCCTCCGAGGCCGTCCCGAGCTGGCCGGACTCGTCGAACAGGCACGTTCGCTCAACGCGCAGGCCACCGCCACGAGCGCCGGCCTGCGGCCCCAATTCTCGGTCCAGACGGGCTATGCCTATCTCGGGCTCGATGTCTTGCCCGAGCGAAGCTTCTACACATCCGCCTTGGTCCTCGATTGGACCCTGGCCGACTTCGGCACCACGAAGCGCCGGGCGGCCTCGCAGCGCAACCAAGAGATCGCGGCGCTCCGTCGTCGCGACGACACCGCAGCAGACATCGCCCTCGACGTCCGCTCACGCTGGCTCGACGTCCAGGAGACCCGCCTCCGCATCCCCGTTGCCCGCCAGGCCGTCACCCAGGCCGAGGAGAACATCAGCGTCGTCACCGACCGCTATCGGCAGGGGCTGAGCACCTACACCGAAGTCCTCGACGCCGAGAACCGCCGCGTCGAGAGCTTCACGAACCTTTATGCGGCCAATTACGACGCCGTCCTCGCCGTCTTCCGCCTTCGCCGCGCCGTCGGTGACCTCTAAAGCGGTTGGCGATGGGATAGCCTACAAAGTTACGGAAGACCGTGGTGAGATCCTTGAATTTTATATGTTGAACACAAAACGAATCAATATAATTAAAGAATACAAATAATTCAATTACAAAAACTTGCCCCCCAGCAGACCAAGGCTTGCGTCACTGGTGGAATTCCGGGGACGTCATACTTAATCAAGAATTAGAGCGGATTTCGCTCGGATCGCCCACACGAGAGCTGGAAAGCGACCACGTGGCTCGAGGGCCGTAAAGAGGCTTTGCGAGTGGCCCTGGTGGCTTGTCCACCAGTGGGCCCAGGCTGGCGCCACTGGTGCAACAACCGAGAGCCATCCAACACACGCGACGACGGTTGCGAAGCCGAGTTGCGGACTTCCGTCTCCTCGTAGGAGAGTCGGAGCCTCCATCAGAACGATTGCCACAATCGCCACCGCGATCATGAGCGTGCGAATTCGGAAGCTCGGCAGTCGCATGGTCCAACTCCGGCATTCTGGCTTCGGCGGATCTGGTAGGACGAGGAACCATGGCGTACGAGCGGCACGTTCGTTCTCCAGCCTGAGACGGTCAAACTATTCAACCCACTTGGCGTGACGATTGCCATCTACGAGCGGTTCGCCAAGGCGCGGATTGATTGATACGAAGCGACGGATTGTTTCCGCTTGACGCTCGCGACGAGTTCACCGACGTCCGGCGGGCTTCTCTCAGGATGTGCGATTTTTGCTTACGTTCCTGCTGTCAGTTTGTTATCAATTGACGAATGAATCACGAGTCAGGCACCCGACAAAACTCCTGCCCCGAGGGGAGAGGCTCGGAGTCGCGACAACCCATTTACAGGTTCCACATGACTCGATACAAGCAGCCCGCTGTTTTCCTTGTAGTTTGTGCCCTTCTCTTGCTGATTGTCTGGTTACCCATCCGCCTCTGGCTCACGTACATGCCGGCGCCCGCAGCCTCCCCGACCGAATCCGACTCCAGAGCGGGGCGGACCGTCGCGGCCGGCCCGCTCCCTGCGGATTCCCTTCCGAGGCTGGAAGAGCGGGTCCGCAGAACAGCCCAGGCGGTGCTCCCGTCGGTTGTGGCGGTCAGGAATCCGGTCGCGCCCCCCTCAGAGGAGGGAGGGTACCAGAAGAATTATGCCTCCGGTGTCATCATCACCGCCGACGGGGTCGTGCTGTCACAGTGGCACGTCAGCCACTGGAAGGCGTCCGAGCAAGGGGGCCGAGCAGTTCCCTGGGAAAAATTGGCAACTTGCTCAGCGGGCGACAAGACGACGGTCGTTCTCCACGACGGACGCGAATGTCCCGCCGAACTGCTTGGCGCCAATCGCACTCATGATGTCTCTCTCCTACGCCTGCTCGAGCCCGGTCCGTATCCGCACGTGCCGATCCACTCGACCGTTCCGGTCCAGGCGGGAGACTGGGTTCTCAAGGTGGGGCACCCGTTCGGATACCGCAAAGGCCGATCCGCTCCCCTTCGGCTCGGTCGAATCATCTGCGGAACGGAAGAAATCTTTGGCACCGATTGCCTGTGGTCCGGTGGCGACTCGGGTGGCCCTTATTTCACTCTCGACGGACAACTCCTGGGAATCTTCTCTCGGGCACCATCGCCGGTCTCGTCTCCCGACGCTGGCTTCGTCCGACGAACTGGCGGATCGAGCCTGGCACTCGTCACGGGGAGCAAACTCATCCACTCCTTGATTGACGAAATGCTCGGCGGAGAGGTCTCGCCCTACGACATGCAGGAAAGCGGCCGAATTGAACGTCAGCTGGCAACCAGGGCACGTCTACGAGCGGACGACTACTTCCAGGGTCGCGCATCGTTGGCCCATTATCGGTCGATCGTGGAAGCGACTCGATCCAGTGTTGTCGTTGTGCTCAACAAGGGAGTCGCCGTCGGCCTCGGCAGTGTCGTCGGACACGAGGGGTGGATTCTTACGAAAGCGAGCGAAACACCCAGCGAACCGAAGTGCCGTCTTCCCGATGGTAAGGTGGTGTCCGCTCGAGTCGTGGGCGTCGAACCGGCATCGGATCTCGCCTTGCTATCGGTGCGGTCCACGGGCCTGAAGCCGGTGCAATGGGCTACTGAGTTCAATCCCCCGGTTGGAACACTCCTGGCAGCCGTCGGCACAACGGAACTTCCTTTGGCGGTTGGCGTCGTCAGCGTTCCGCGTCGCGATTTGGATCCGACGGTTCGTCGTACCAATACGCTGCCGCTACGGATCGCCGCTGGACGCCCCGAGGCTTTCGGAAGGCCGCAACCCATCAGCGGCTACTCACTGCGCGCCGCGTTCGGTCTACCCCGTCGGACCGCCTATCATCTCAACGCCGTTTCCGGCCTTGCCTGGTCCTCGGGCGTCAGACCCGGTGATCTCCTACACACGATCAACGGACAGCCGATCCTCGTTGAAGAAGACCTGAACACGGCGGTCGACAACCACATGACAGGGGATGTCGTCCCGATCCGCCTCGAGAGGGCCGGCAAGATGATCGATCTGCGGCTCGCCCTGGGACCGGAACCACGTATTCCCGACGCCAGCTTCCGCGCTGACGGCTTTCCCACGGTGATCGAATGCGCAGTCCCCTTCTATTCGTACGAATGCGGGGGGCCGGTCGTGGATCTCACCGGCCGCACGATCGGGATCACGATCGCCAGGGTCGGTCTGCATGGCGGAATGGTGATCCCGGGAGACTGCATCCTACGGATCTTGCAGGATTTGCAGGCTGGTCGATTTACAGAAAAATGGTCGCCGGGAAATGCTCGCGGCAAGTAAGCACCGCCTCTCCTTGCCACGGTCAGACCGGAGCCGCACGCGGAACCATCAATAATTCCGCAGGATTCAGTTCCACGTACCTTGCCACGGTCAGAAGATGAGTTCCCTCGAGCACGAAGGACGCGAAGCGTCCCGGCCACAGGGATCCTCACCACCCTTGCCGAAAGTTGACACGCCGAATGTATCGCCGGTGCGCCTCCTCAGAAGGTCGGCTGACGGAGATTTCCGCGCTGTGTAATGGGGTGGGGAATACCAGAAGCAACGACGCATCAAAAAATTAAGCACAAGCACATAACAACGATGCCGATTTACGCATTTAAATGTTTCGATAAAATCCCCGCTGTGCAATATTCTCCGTGTTGCGAGAGGCTATTTAAGCAGAATTGCGGATATAGCGAGGGTGTCGCTTGATGCTCTGAAGAGTGCCCCCTCGAGAAGCATGATCTGATCCGTCACCATAATCGAGACGCTGGTGGTCTCGAGCTCGCTGGGGGGCGAGAACCGGAAAGCTCGGAGGCAAGTTCAACATGAACGGCCTCCGTTTTCGAGCAATTCCATGAGTTGTACAAGGGTCTGGGGATCGAACCCGAGGGCGATCCTCAAGCAGCGTCCGTTAGCCAGAACGACGTCGATGCTCGGAATAGGTGCCTCGGCCTCCCCGGGAAGGACTGGGACGGGGAGAAACGCGGGCTTCGGCTGGTCTCGCCGCAGGGGTTCCCGACACCACCAGTAATACGACGGCGCGCTCAGATCCTCGGCCAGGTTAGAACGCCCGGACCGACGACCCACTCCGCTTCCATCGGGCCAGAACAAGCTACCGGTATCGCGCCCGCTCAATGCCCGATCCCGCCACTCGGCCCATCGTTCACCCTTTCGCCCATGCACCAATCGTAGCATGGGCCGCGAACAGGGATTCACCGGACACACACCCGATTCTATGGGCTTCTAAAGCACAAACTCGGTGTCCAATCTCCTGGGGGCCATGGACGAGGCAGAAACTATGGATGACGGTTAGGGCAATCAAGGAGAAGTTACGGAATATCATCATCAGAAAGGCGGTACCGCAGAGGACGGTCCCGACGAATAAGGCCCTGAACGGTCCGCGTCGGAATTTGCCCCGATGGCGGCGCCCAAGAGTCCGACGATCGTCATCAGGGACACGCCGAGGAACCAGAGGTAGTTCCCCTTCAGCGACGCAAAACCGACGCTCAAAGCCGCGACAACAAGAAGAAGACTGCCGAGGGTAATTCGAGGTAGATGCATCGTGATTCTCCCTGGAACGATTTCTGCATCCTAATCTCCTCAGCGAAACCGGTCAACGATTCCGGCTGGAGGAAGGGGCCTCGTCTCGCAAACACACCAGACGAAGATCGGTGGCCGGAGCCGGGTTCCTACAGGGTTCGTCGGGGACCTTTCATCGTGCACAACCCACGGGCCAATCGCTAAAACTATAACGAATCAACGAATCAGTAGAGCATGTATCAGGACTATACACCAATGATACTGCAAGACATTTTGCTAAAGAGCACCAGGGTCTACGGCGACGCTGCTATATCGTGCAACACACCGAAAGGCTAGTGGATGACGTGCGAGTCGCTATTCGATCGTGCATTTGCCCACTATGCAGATAGCGGTGAGTGAATACGAAGGTGAACGAGCAGATTGATAGAATCAACAATGTTAGCGACACAGTTTACAAGAAGATAGGCGACGGATTCCATTCTAGAAATATCGTCGATTGCGGCTACGATCTTAAAAACTTCCCGTGGCATGCTACGCTACAACCGCCCTCAAGCACAAGGATCGCTGTCTGCTGATGCACTTCAAGGTATCGTGGAAAACACTCACAAAGTAATGATGCAAACGTCCATTGTAGAGAGAAGGCAATTTGCAGGCGGATCACAAAGCCTACAATAGGCTGAAGAGTAGGATATCGTTGGAAGAATGTCACAAATCCTCCGGTGGCCCACTACGCTCGACGAGGGAAGTGAAGGGCGAGTAACACGAGAAGTCTGAGAGCAGAAGATTTGGTAAAGATGTTGCGGGCGGCCGCCCAGGGAATGGATACGGCTTATCCAGATGATGAACAGTATTCATCGGTCTGCGGGCGCATCTCGCCTTTAATACAGATGGGACTACTCGCTGCTGCAACAGCACTTGAGAGCTCAACGCGGCATCTCAACAATTCCTACATCATTATACCTATTATCATGAAATACTTACACTCTCGAAGAGCATGACGAAGTCCGCAGCGCACCTCGACGAGTGGCTGAGCCTCGGGAGACGGTGAAAAGCGAAAGGTCTCGGCTTTCGTTCGCTTATATGCAGATAATAAAGCAATCAGTGTTCCAGAGGGGCAGCTTGCCCCGATCCCGGCGTCGGTTCCGGAAAACGAACAGGTGACCGGACAAGGGATCTTCTGGAGGACACTCTGCACAAGATGTGAGAGACCGTCGTCGGATCTGCGGTTCGCCACGCAGTTAGCGTGGAACCTCAAACCGAAGGTGCGGGCGAACACAGGGAAAGCGGTTTCACCTGGCGCTATCGGTGCCTGTATGATGAGGATGGGCCGCATCGTGCGGTCATGGCACCTCAGGAATCGCTGAGCACTCATAGGTGGGATCGTGGCAAAGCCGCAAGAATCCCTGCTTCAAGCCGCTGTGCTCTGTGTCATGCGGCATCGCTACCGCTATCGTGGCTACGAAACGCTTGAAAAGGCAAAGGCTGCGCTCCGCAGGCGATATCGTGGGATCTCGATGCAAGTGGCGGAGGAGGCCTATGCGCAGGCCGACGCGATGTACGAGCGGGCGGAAGAGATCACCTGGGAGAACCGTGATCGCCTGTCGGCGGAGGGAGTCAGCGACCTTGAGTCGCAGTTACTTCAGGAGTTCCCTTCGTTTGAAATCGAAGCCATCCGCAGCGCCTTAGGATGGGCCTATTACTGGCGGATCCTTCGGTAACAGCGATCATCGCGTGGCAGCGAACCGGCCCCCATGTTTTGCTCACACTCATTTATTGATCATCAGAAAAGCAAGATTAGGTGATGCGAGACTTTTGTAGGACCGGCCTTGGCCTGCCGAGGCCGTTTGCCAATGTCTCGGCAGGCCAAGGCCGGCCCTACGGGAACCAATCCCGATACGTGACTCTGAGCGGATAACCGATTAGTTTTTGCTCGGGGCCGGCTGACGGAATCCTCGCTCGACTTCGTCCTTCGGGTCGGTGGACACAGGACCGTCCCGCCACAGCCAGCGCATCATCTCGGGCATGATCGCCCCGCCGAACTTCTGCCCGTGGTTGTTCATTCCCCACGAGTAGTTTACGTCGTACCCCTTCTGCGTGAGGGCCTTCATCAGCCGTACGTTCTGGAGGAACCAGTCCCGCGTCTCGTCGTATTTGCCCTTGCGGAGGCCGCGATTGTCGTTTCTCCCGTCGCACAGGTACACTCGGATCGGCTTTTTCTCGCTCGCCACTACCTTCTCCGGATAGACGTGGCCGCCCCGCAGGTTCACGAAGCTGCCGACGTTGCTCAAGACCTTGCGGAACTCATTCGGTCGCTCCCACGCGACGGTGAATGCCGCGATAGCCCCCGAACTCGAACCGCCGATCCCGTGCATCTCCGGGTCGTTCGAGATGTTGTAGTCCTTCCGCAGTGCCGGCATCAGTTCCTCGGTGATCACCCGCGCGTATTTGTCGTCGAGCGTGTTGTACTCGGTCGGCCGGTTGGTGTCCCGGTCTCCCCAGTTCTTCGGAGTCGGCTCCGGCTGGTCGGGTCGCCGTCCGGGGTTGATGAACACGCCGATCATGACCGGAATCTCGCGCCGATAGATCAGGTTGTCCATCACGTTCTGGGCCCGCACGTCCCCCTTCTCGTCCTTGAACGCCTGACCGTCCTGGTAGACCATCAGAGCGGCCGGAATGGATGGGTCATACTGGGCCGGGACGTAGACCCAGTACGTGTGCTGGGTACCGGGGTAGGCCTGACTCGGGAGCGTGTACGGCCCGCGGATTTCCCCCTTCGGGACGCCCTCCTGCGGCAAAGAGTCGGGCCCCAGCCGGTACTGGGAATCCGGGTTAGCGGGCCGCGCGGAGGGCGATTGCCCTCTCGCCTGCGCGAGGGCGAGGACCACGACCCCCACACATCCGACACCGACAGCATAAATCACGGCTTTTTTCATTCGACAACTCCCCGGCAGAGCGGATTTCCGAACCATGAACCGGGCGACGTGCTCGCGCACCCCGGCCAGTTTAAGATAGCGGTGATGGAGCAAGTGTCGCCTGTAGATTATTCGACCGGCCGGGTCGTCGCCAGCGGCCGGGTCGTTGATTCCCTGGAGAGCGCCAGCCCGCTTGCCGACGTAAGCAAGTCAGGCCTTGACCTGCCTCGGCGTTGGCGAAAGCCGAGGTAGGCCAAGGCCTGCCCTAAGAGGTACGAACACATGCGGGATCTTAGACTAAGGCGTTGCGAAAACCTATCAAACACCTAAACAGGGTCAGAAGTCGAACTGATCGATATTTTCCTTCGTGAATTTGAATGGCTTGCCGAGCATGATGTTGTCCCCTTCGACGGCGATGGTGCCAAGGCGGCCGGCCTTGATCTCTTTGTCGCCGGGGTGGAGAGTACCGCTCTTGAGGGCGTGGGCGGCGTAGACCGTCAGGTAGCCCAGGTCCATCGTGTTCCAGAGGATGAGGCAGTCGGTGATTCCCTCGCGGACGAAGCGTTTGTTGTCGTTGGGGAGTCCGAGGCCGATCACTTTGACGTCGCTGCGGCGGGCTTGCTTGACGGCCTCGGCGGCTCCTGGAGGGGCCGGGGTGCAGATGCCCATGATGAGCTTGACGTCGGGGTCGGCGTTGAGGATCGCGGTGGTCTCGTCGAAGGCTTTCTTCTGGAGGTCGTCGCAGGGCCGGAGGGCGGCCATCTGGATGTCCGGGTATTTCTCGGCGCGGCGGGCCTCAATGGTTTTCTGCCACTCGATCATGTTGGCGGCCGTCAGCGAGGCGGTGATGATGGCGAATTTGCCTTTACCGCCCAGGATCCGCGCGGCGTTGTCCATGAGGGCCTCGCCGATCCCTTGCGGGGTCGCCTGGTTGACGAGAAAGTCGCGGGCTTCGGTCCGGGCGTCGGCGTCCCAGGTGATGACCTTGATCCCCCGGTCTCTCGCCTTGCGGAGTACGGACGAAATCCCCTCGCGATTTTCGACGGCTACGGCGATCACGTCGACGCCTCGGGTGATCCAGGTGTCGATGACCTCGTTCTGCTTGGCGGGGTCAGGGTCGGTGGGACCGTCCCAGATCATGGTATCGCCCAGCTCCTTGGCCGCTTCCTCGGCCCCCTTGCGGCTGGCGATGAAGTAGGCATTCCCCTTGCTCTTGGGCATCAGCGCGATGGTGAGGGGCTTCCCTTTTGAAGGGGCCTCGGAAGGGGCCGACGACGCGCCCACGGATGAAGCGGCCGGACCTCGACTCGAGAGGTCTTCGCGGAGGGTGCGGACGAGGTACACGTTGCTCGCCGCGACGATCAAGGCCGCCGCGAGGATCACGCCGCAGATAACGGCCACTTGCGCGTTCTTCACGTTCAATACCTCAAGGGAGGAATGTGTTGGTGCGATGGCCGGTCCCCGCGCCGGCTTCCGATCGAGTCCGATCGCCAACAGGAGCAAGACACCCGTCAGGACCCCGGCCAGCTCCGCGGGCAGGTCCGCCAGCCGCAAGCCGTTTTGCAAGACGCAGATCGCGAGCAAGCCGAGCAAGGTTCCGAGCACGCTCCCCCGGCCCCCGAAGATCGACGTCCCTCCCAGGACGACCGCCGTGATCGCCAGCAGTTCATAACCGGTGCCGGCATCGGCCTTCGCCTGACCAAGGTGCGCCACGTAGATCACCGCCGCCAGGCTCGACACCAGGCCGGCGAGCAAATACACGAGTCCGACCAGTTTCCCGACCGGCAATCCGGCGTGCCGCGCCCCTTCCGGGGCGAACCCGACGGCCACTAGCCCGCGCCCGATCGTGGAACGATGGAGCAGGACCCAAAACGCGAGCGCGACTAGCACGAAGATCGGCAACTGCGCAGGGATGACGCCGAAGAAATAGCCTTGGCCCAGGAAGAGGAAGTTCGCGGAGAACCTCGTATAGTTGTCGACCCCGCCGGTCAGGCCTTCGGCAAGGCCCCGGAACAGGGAAAACGAACCGAGGGTCACGATCAAGGGGGGGATCCGGAGCCGGGTGATCAGCAGGCCGTTGAGGCTGCCGGCCAACGCCCCCACGCCCAGCGTGAGCACCGCCGCGACGCCGATCGGCAGCCCCGCATCGCGCCAGAGCTCGCCGAAGAGTACGGCCGAAAGCCCCATCAACGAACCGACCGAGAGGTCGATGCCGCTGCTGATGATCACGGGGGTCAGAGCCACGGCCAGGAGCCCGACCTCGACGCTGAGGCGCAAGACTTCCAGGGCGTTGTCGAGCGACAGGAAGTTCGTGCCGATGGCCGAAAAGATCGCGACCTCGGCGGCCAGGAGCAAGAGCAGGATCCGCTGCGACGGATCGAGCCAAACGCGATGGCTGGATTCGGCGGAGATAGGGGCGGCAGTCGTCGACATCTCATTTCCCCTCGCGGCCGAGTGCGTCGGAGGCCACCGCCAGCAAGATGATCGTCCCCTGGATGGCTTTCTCCCACTGAGGCTGAGTCCCCAGGAAGACCAGGGCTGGCCCGATCGACCCGAGCAAGGCCACGCCGACCAGGGTACCGAAGAGGGTCCCGCGCCCCCCGGAAATCGCCGTGCCTCCCACCACCACGGCGGCGATCACCTGCATCTCGAGTCCCACGCCCGAGTTGGGGTCGACGTCGGCGAACCGCACGGCATTCAGGAGGGCTCCCAAGCCGGCCAAGGCCCCCATCGCCACGAACACGAGAAAGACGACCCGGCGCGGCCGGATACCGACCAGGCGAGCCGCCTCGGGGTCGGAGCCGGTCGCATAAACCGACCGCCCGGCCGAGAGGTTGCGAAGGCTCCAGAGAAAGATCAGGAACACGACCAGGGCGACCGCCACGACCAGCCACTGCCCGCTCCCCTGCCCGGCTCCGAACCATTGGAAGCCCTGCGGAATATCGCGGACGAATGAACCCTCGCGAGCGTAACGGAGCGACTCGCGAAGGATCACGAGCGTGGCCAGGGTCACCACGATCGAAGGCAGGCCAAGGAAGGCGATGAGTGCGCCGTTGATCGCACCCAGGCCGCCTCCCACGAGCAGTGTCCCGAGACCGACAACGGGGAGCGGCAGACCGGTCTTGGCCAGAAGGCCGGCGACGACGCCGCAAATGCTGAATTGCGAGCCGACGGAGAGATCGATCTGGCGGCAGAGGATGACGAGCGTCATGCCGATCGCCGCCACCAACACCGAGGAGTTACTGACGATGAACGAGCGAAGCTGCTCGGGCTTGTAAAACCGAGGAGCCGCCACCGCCAGAAGGAGGAGAAACAGGGCGTAGGCCAAAGCCACGGAAAGCTCTCGGCGATACTTCGCGACGGCGTTCATGCGGGCACCCCGCTCATGGCTCGATGCCCCAGGGCCAGTTCGAGGATCGCTTCCTGCGTGGCCCCTTCGCGGTCGAGAGCGCCGGCCACGGTGCCGGCGTGCATCACGACGATCCGGTCGCTCATGCCAAGGATCTCGGGCAGTTCGGAAGAAATCATGATGATCGCCAGACCTCGGGCGGCGAGGTCCCCCATGAGTCGATGGATCTCGGCCTTGGCCCCCACGTCCACCCCTTGCGTCGGCTCGTCGAGGATCAGGACGGCCGGTTCCGCGGCGAGCCAACGCGCAAGCGCCACTTTTTGCTGGTTGCCGCCCGAGAGGTTGCCGACCGGCGTGTCGATCGTCGCCGTTTTGACCCCGAGCCGCTGGACGAAGTCGGCGGCGACGGCTCGCTCGCGGCGGAAGTCGAGCAGCCCTGCCCGCGAGATCGCCCCGAGCGTGGCCAGGGTCGTGTTGGTCGCGACCGACATCTCCAGGATCACGCCGTGGTGGCGACGGTCCTCGGGGACGTACGCAATCCCGAGCTCCACGGCTCTGGCCGTCGTGTCGATCGTCACCCGCTCGCCGCGGAGCAGGATTTCACCGGCGTCAGCGGGCGTGAGCCCGAAGAGGACCCGGGAGACCTCCGTGCGACCGGCTCCGACGAGTCCGGCCAGGCCGAGGATCTCCCCCGCCCGCACGTTGAAGTCGACCTCGTGGACCCCCGAGGCCCGGCAGCCGAGGCCTCGCACCTCGAGGACGACGTCCCCTCGCTCCACGACCGTCTTGGGGAAGACGGCCGAGAGCTCGCGACCGACCATCATCCGGATCAGGTCGCCGCGATTCACCTCGCTCATCGCTTGGGTGCCCACCAAGGTCCCGTCCCGAAGCGCCGTGACGCGGTCGGCGATGCGAGGCAGCTCTTCGAGCCGGTGCGAGATATAAATGATCCCCACTCCTTGCGCCTTGAGCTCGCGGATAACGCGGAAGAGATTGTCCACTTCTTGATCACCGAGCGAGGCCGAAGGCTCGTCCATGATCAGGATCCGGGCGTCGGCCCCCAGGGCTCGCGCGATCTCGACGAGCTGCTGCTCGGGCATCGTCAACCGACGGACTTCGGTCTCGGGGTGAATGTTCGCGCCGATCCGGGCGAGCAGACGCTCGGCTCTGGCTCTGCGCTCGCCCCAGCGGATCCGTCGCCAGGCCCCTCCCGGCTCCAGCCCCAGGGCGATGTTCTCGGCCACCGTGAGCTCCGGAAAGAGGGCCGGCTGCTGGTAGATTGCTGCGATCCCAAGGTTTCGGGCACGGACCGGGTCGTTGTCGATGATCGGGTTGCCCTGGACCTCGATCGTCCCCTGGTCCGGAGCATGCGCGCCGGTGATCACCTTGATCAGGGTCGACTTCCCCGCCCCGTTCTCACCCACAAGGGCGTGGACCTCCCCTGCCTCGAGCTCGAACGAGACCCCGCGGAGCGCCTGCACCCCGGCGAACGCCTTGTGGATCCCATTCAGCTTGAGCAAAGTCGACACCGGCCGGTCTCCTCGAAACTCTTACGGAGTGTGGGCAGACTACCCACTCAAGGTAATTGATTCTCGTAAGGTGGGCACTGCCCACCAAGAGGGTTACTTCAAAAACAAAGGTCGGTAGGCAATACAAGCAAACAGGCGGGTCATGCAGGAAGAAGGGTGGGCGATGACCACCCTTCTCATCGCGTTGAAAGAACGTCTCGCTCGTAGGTGCGGACTTCGGCAAGCCAGTCGCGACCCACGGGAACTCCTTGCGTCAAGCAATGATAATCCCAAACAGCGCTGAAGGGCAAACCTTTCAGTTCCTCGAGCAAGGCCAACCGCGCGGTGAGGTCACCGGCCGATTCGCGCTCGCGCAAGAGCGTGGTCGGCTCGAGCAGGGCGATCAGGAAGGCACGCAGGATGTTTCTCGTGCCCACGACCCAGGCGGCGACCCGGTTGATGCTCGCGTCGAAGAAGTCGAGTCCGACGTGCACCCGCCCCAGATAATCGCCACGAACGACCTCCTGCGCGATCGCCACGAGTTCTTCGCCCAGGGTCACCACGTGGTCGCTATCCCAGCGCACGCCTCGGCTCACGTGCAGCAAAATCTCGTCCAGCCAGTTCATCACCGACGAAATCTTGTCGGAAATCACCTCGGTGGGATGAAAGTGCCCCGCGTCCAGGCACAACAAGGTCTTCCGGGCCATCGCATAGCCGAGATAAAACTCGTGCGAACCGACCACGTACGACTCGGATCCGAGCCCGAAGAGCTTGCACTCGACCGCATCGCGACCGAACCTGGGATCGATCGGCTCGGCAAAAACGGCGTCGAGCGCGCGGGTCAGACGCTCTCGAGGCCCCTTGCGGTCGACCGGCGTGTCCTTCGAGCCATCGGGAATCCAGACGTTGGTGATGCAAGGACTCCCGAGCGCCTGACCAATCGCCGCGCCAATCCGTCGGCAGACGATTCCATGCTCGATCCAGTACGTTCGAATGGCGTCGTCGGGATGAGACAGCGTCAGGCCGTCGGTGGCTTTGGGGTGAGCGAAGTAGGTGGGGTTGAAATCCATCCCCATCCTCTTCCGCTTGGCCCAGTCGATCCAGCCCTGGAAATGCTCGGGCAGCAGTTCATTCCGCTCCACGCGACGCCCACCGGTTTCGGCATAATTCGCGTGCAGGTTGAGCCGGTGCGTCCCCGGAATCAACGCCAGGGCTTTGTCGAGATCCGCTCGCAGCTCGTCCGGAGTTCGGGCCTTCCCCGGGTAGTTCCCCGTGACCGCAAGCCCGCCCCCGAGTTCCGCGCCCAAGTTCTCGAAGCCGGTGATGTCGTCCCCCTGCCAGCAATGCAAGGAAATCGCGATCCTCGAAAGCCGCGACAGCGCTTGGTCGACTTCAACTCCCCACTCGGCATAGCGTTCCTTCGCCAGCAAGTACGCCTGCTCAACCCGTCGATCCGCGATAACCATGATACTTCGCTCTTCGCCTCCGGCTTTCGGGAGTCCCGTCAACCATTCCCACCGAAAATTGTTTGATCCTCCTCGATGCACAAAGGCGCGCAGGCCGCTCTCCTTTCGAGAACGTCGCTCGTCGCGTGCGATCGGACCAATGAATGCGTTCGGAGGAACCCGAAATCCTACTTTACGGTATCATCCGCGCGGACACGAGACCCCAGTCCTGCCGAACCGGAGAATCGTAAAGAATTCGTGTCTTCTTATCAAAACATCTCCACGGAGCAAACCTGGAAGACGATCCAGGAAGCGTTTCTTGCCATGAGGTTCGAGAGAAGGGGTGGCTGAAAAGGATCTTCAAGTCCCCAAACAACAGACTCTATTTTCCGCTACTTCCTATGAGTTATACACCCAGTCCGAGCAACCGCTCGGCAGCGCCAATCTCTCCCTCCGTCATCCCGCCGCGTAGAACCGCACGGATTTCATCGGCCAGCAGAGCCTGACGCCATGCCCAGCGCTAGTCCGAGTCGCTCGGACAGTGCACTAACGAGTTCCTCGGCAAGATCGAGTGGTCCACCAACTCGTTTGCAGGGCGATCCGAGGCCGACATCTCGGCCATTCCAAACACCCACGCCTTTACTAAAGCGAATGCGATGGGATCGCCTACGAAATCCTGGAAGATCCGAGTGAAATCCCTGGGATCTATGTGTGGGACGCACCATCAACCGATGTCATGTAGATAGCCGCATGGGGTAGCACTAGTGGTTTGTCCACCATCCCTCTCAACATTTACGTTCGCTGATACAAAACAAGCCCTGCTACCACAAAGGAACGAATCGTAACATGGGAGCCGTAGGGTGGGCATTGCCCACCGATCTTCGCTGAGGCCAACAGTTTGGTGGGCAATGCCCACCCTACCAAAAGGAATCGCTTACCCGTCAATCGAACGTTGACAAAGCACTAGCTCTTCGCCAGATCGCGGTCCACCTCGCGAATCCATCCGACAATCTCGCCGGCATTCCGTTGCTTCTTCATGGAGTCCTCCTGGACACAGTCTATCGAAGGACTGCCATTTCAGGTGGACTAAATTTGGGGGGAACAGACCAGGTGGTCGTCCCGTCGTTGCGAGAGCCGGGAACAGGTCCTCGCTCAGCCTCCATTGGTCGTCGCGGAGTTGATGCCGGAGCAGGGCGACTTCCTCGGGCAATCGGCGATGTCTTGATGCATCATCCAGGACACCAATACGTTGCGAAGGGAGTGCCGCTTTTCCGACGAAGCCTAAAGCACGAACGCTGAGAAACTCCGAATTCCCGACCGGGAATTGCCGCCACACGCCCTAATCGCGCAATGCGACACTAAAGTCACAACCCGCACAAGCCGATCAATATTCCATCCTCCCCTGGCATGGCCTATTCGACCATTCGCTGAGGGCGCTTGGTCAGCGGGATTGCCGAACAAGCGCAAACTCCTCAAGGACGAGGCAGATGAACCACTCGGTAAGATTCTCAAGCACAAAGCATATAAAGCACGTGATTGCGAAAGCGATCGCTTGCAGCATCATGCTGCTGGTTCTGCCGTCCTGCGGAATCCCTCCGCTCCGCAAGGCGGAGCCGCCACCAGGCCTGCCGGAAACCCTCAATGGAGCGACCAACTCGGAAAACTCATCTCAGCTCACGATCGAACAGTTTTACCATGATCCTGTGCTGACAGGCTTGATCGACCTGGCCGTGGCCAACAATCGGGAGTTGAAGGCCCTGAATGAGGAAGTCCAGATCGCCAGCAACGAGGTTCTGGCGCGGTCAGGGGCCTATCTTCCCTTCATCACTGGCGGGGCCAACGCGGGGGTGAACAGAGCCAGCCGCTTCACGATTGAAGGCGCTGGCATCCTCAACGACCCGTATCTCCCCGGGCAGTTCTTTTCCCTTGCGCATGGGAATTTCGGGACGGGCATCAACCTCAACTGGCAGCTCGACATTTATCGGCAGTTGCGGAATGCCAGGGACGCGGCAGGGCAGCGCTACAACGCCGCCCTCGAGAGGCGGAACTACTTCATAACCCGTCTGGTCGCCGATGTTGCCGAGAATTATTACAGGCTGATGGCGCTCGACAAACGACTCGAGAACCTGAATCTCACCATCGAGCTTCAGGAACGAAGCCTCGAGATCGCCAAGGCTCAGAAGGAAGCAGCCCGCGGCACCGAGCTGGGTGTCCTCCGATTCGAGGCCGAGGTTCGCAAGAACCAGAGCGAAAAGCTGATCGTGAATCAGGACATCGTCGTGACCGAGAACAAGATCAACTTCCTTCTCAATCGCTACCCGCAGCAAGTCGGACGCCTCTCCGAAGGATTCTACGATCTACAAATTAACACGCTGAGCGTCGGAGTGCCCTCGCAGTTGCTCCAGAACCGACCCGATATCCGCCAAGCCGAGCGAGAGTTGGAGGCTAACGGGCTCGACGTCAAGGTGGCCCGGATTAACTTCTTTCCACAACTGGTGCTCAGCGGCGGCGTAGGCCTCGAGTCCTTCGTCATCAATCATCTCTTTGAGCCGAATGCGGTACTTGGCAGTATCGCGGGTGGTCTGGTCGGACCGTTGATCAACAAGCGAGCGATCCGGGCCGAGTACCTCTCCGCCAACGCCAGGCAATTGCAGGCTATCTACAACTACCAGCGCGTCATCCTCAATGCCTTCACCGAGGTTGTCAACCGCCTGTCCATGGTGGAGAAATTCAGCACCAGCATCGAACTCAAGAAACAGCAATTGAAAGCGCTTGAGTCCTCAGTCGAGGTCGCCAGCAATCTTTTCCAGAGTGCCCGCGTCGAATACATCGACGTGCTGTTCGCCCAGCGTGACCTCCGGGACGCGAGAGCGACCTTGATCGATACCAAAGTGGAGCAACTCGCCGCCATCGTTAACACCTATCAGGCCCTTGGCGGCGGTTTGATGTCGGTTCCAACGGCGGCAGGTGCTCCCCCTCAGAACCAGTACGTCCACACGGTTAGTCAAGGCGAGACCTTCCGGTCGATCTCGCAGCGCTACTACGAGTCGGAACGGTATTACAGGGCCCTCTGGTCGGCCAACAAGACGGCCGTCCCCGACATCGACCATCTGACCGCCGGCGACAAGATCGTCATCCCTCGGGTCGACCAGCTTGACCAGTCCCTGATCGATGTGGGTCCCGGCCCCGCCCCGAACGGCCCCGCACCGGCGCCCGACAACGATTCGGCGGTCCCACCACCGCCCCCAGGCTTGCCTGGCCCGTTCGACCAGAATGGGAATGGGATCGAAGATCCCGCCGTCAAGCCCCCCGCGGCCCCGCCAGGCCCCGGCGTCCAGGCCACCGGCGGCACCACCCCTCCCACGGTCTCGCTGAATCCGGCGGCGACGAGGCTGTGACCGGCCGATGCCCTGGCGGCCATCCTCGGCCTGGTCGATCCGTTCGAGCAACGGATCGCCGCCCTCGAGGCGCGACTCAATCGGAATTCGTCCAACTCCTCGAAACCGCCAACCTCCGAACCGTTCCATGTCAAGCAGCAGCCGCCCAGGCCTGCCTCGCAAGAGGCGGCCGGGCGGCTAGGTTGTTCACGAGCGTCGCACTCACAAGTTGGTCCCGCCCGAGCGATTGACCTCCGCCGTCGAGATCCAGCCGCGCATCAGGTCGTCGAACTCCCCGAGATGCTCGAGTATCGCCTCCATCGGCTTACCTGCCCGGGGCGTGGGGCCGCCACAGCCGCCAGGCTCCCCAACGATGCCGCCGCAGCCTGTAAGCTCTCCGGGTATCCCAGATGGGACTGGTCAGGCCGAAGAAGGAGCATGTGGAGCTCGCTCACCTCGTCATGCGACTCGACCGAAAGCCTTAGCGGGCGGTCCAGGCGCACTTCGTAGTGATTCCGCCGCCCACGCGCGAACGCGAGAGGTCATCTCCCTCCCCGAGGTCGGCCGCGTTTCGCGGGAAGGTCGCTCGGTGATTCCCACCCGAACCGGCACGTCCCGGAGGCCCCCCCGGGGTCTCTTGCGATGCCGAGCAGCACGTGGGCGTGGTTACTCAGAAATGCCCACTTGCGACCCTCTGACACGTTTCGAACAACCATTCGCCATCCCTTGACTTCCGTCGACGGCGCAGCTATAAATTTTACGACTCGGAAGTCGGGAATGGTTTGCCCGCAAAATTTGGGTTCCTCGCACGTTGGAACAGCGTATATAATGCGAGGTCGCGGGCTTCCGACCAACCGGAGAAACCGCGAAGCGATCTGGTTAGGAAGGAAAGGCGTCCCGCCGGACCCAGGCGAGCGAGCCTCGAAGCACGACGTTCGAGAAGCGATGGGCCATGCTCGACCGTAAACGCCTCATCTCCATGCTCTGGATCGCAACCTCGCTGTCGCTACTAGCGTCGGTGCTGGCTTCTCCGATCCGGACGCCAGGGTTCGTCAGCTTCTCCCTCCGGGTCGATTGCCTTCGCCGCAATTTCGCCCTACCTCCAGGCCAACGTACGACTCGTTTCAGCACAGCGACGGCCACGGACGCGGTCGTCCAGGAGAATACCCTTCCTTTCGAGAATGAAGAGCCGGATCGGGCCGATGCTCTGGACGAGTCTCGGGTTTCCTTCTTCATCCCTAGTTCCTCCTTTAAGGTTCCCGATCGTCAGTTTATTGTCCCCCCCTCGATCCTTTCCCCCTACCCTCTCCGTTGTTGAACCTTCGCAGATGGACCCTTGATTACTGACCCATGTGTCATTGGTCCTTCATGCGTTTTCAAGACCCTGGCCTGGGGAATTGCAACCTATCGAAATCACCGACTCGGCCAAATCGTGCCTTCTCAATGTCCAGGTCCGGGGGACTTGAGGTCCCTCATGGTCATCGTTTCGACGTGACCCGGACGCTGACGTCCGCGATCGATTGACGACGACCTGGTCGAGAAGTCATTCTGCGCGCCTCCCGACGCTACCTCCCCCCCCTCTGGCGTCGAACCGAGTCGGATCACCGTCCGTACTCGAATCCCCCCAATCTATACCGCATTTCCTTGCCGAAGGAATCGGGACAGAGTCAAGTCGAACAGGAGCCCTGCAATGAATCCGTTTAAATTCGCCATACGACGGCCGGTGACCACCCTGATGCTGGTCGTCGCCCTGATCTGCGGCGGCGTCTACGGCCTATACAAAAAGCGTATTGATATCCCGTCGCTGCACACATCCAAGGTTTATGCATATCTTGATGACATCGACGTGCGCACCAAGCCGATGCAAAAGTACATTATCCGCCAGTATGAGGCGAATTTTCGCAAGCACGAGGAGGAGGCCCACCACGAGGCGCATAAGGTCGTTGTCACCGCCCCCAAGGCAAACGACGTCATCCTCAGCCAGCCCTATGTCTGCCAGATTCATTCTCGTCAGCACATCAAGATCCGCGCACTAGACAACGGGTATCTCCAGGAGATCGCGATCAAAGAGGGTCAGTCGGTGAAGACGGGGGATGTGATGTTCAAAATCCTACCCGTTCTTTACCAGGCAAAGCTGGACGCCGAGGTGGCCGAGAGAGACCTCGCGCAACTGGAATTCAACTACACCAAGAAATTGGTTGAGCAAAAAGTGGTCTCTCCGAATGAGCTGGCCCTGCTCAAGGCCAAACTGCTAAAGGCTCAGGCCAAGGCGCAACTGGCGCGAGCGGAATTGAACTTTACCAACGTTACAGCCCCCTTCGACGGCATCGTCGACCACCAGCACGAGCAGTTGGGCAGCCTGATCAAAGAGGGAGACATCCTCACAACCTTATCTGATAACCACGTGATGTGGGTCTATTTCAACGTGCCCGAGGCCCAGTACCTCGAATATATGACCGCGCTGAAGGGTGGCAAGGATACTCAGAAGGTCGAGCTCATGCTGGCCAACGGCAACAAGTTCGATCAGCTCGGCACGATCGGTGCGATCGAGGCCAAGTTCAACAACGAGACCGGGAACATCGCCTTCCGCGCGGATTTTCCGAATCCGGACCGCCTGCTGCGTCACGGTCAGACCGGCACCGTGTTGCTCAAACGCGTGGTGAAGGACGCCCTCGTCATCCCGCAGCGGGCGACCTTCGAGATTCTCGACAAGCGCTACGTTTACATCGTCGACAAAGACGACAAGGTGCATCAACGCGAGGTCCTCATCCAGAACGAGATGGACGACATCTATGTCGTCAGTAAGGGACTTGCTGTGGGCGACAAGATCGTGCTCGAGGGGATCCGACAAACTCGCGACGGCGAGAAGGTGCAATACGAGTTTCGTCGCCCGGAACTGGTTATGGCACAGCTTAAAAACAGGGCAGAATAGCAGCCTCTTCCCGGTACGGAAACCAACCGAACCAGATTCCCGGTACCAAAACAACCCAACCGGATGATCCTAGAACCATGTTCGCAAAAATCCTGTATCGGCCGGCGTTGGCGATTGTTATCTCGGTAATCATCGTGTTCCTGGGGTTGCTGGCAATCAAAACCCTGCCGATATCCCAGTTCCCCTCCGTCGCGCCGCCGAGCGTGGTCGTCACGGTTGCTTATCCCGGCGCCAGTGCCAATGTCTTGGTGGACTCGGTACTGATTCTTTTGGAGCAGGCCATCAATGGCGTACAGGACATGCGCTATATGGCCTCCGCCGCCACCAGCGCCGGTGAGGCGACGATCATGATCATTTTCGAGCCCGGCACGGATCCAAACGTGGCGGTCTTGAACGTGAATAACCGGATCAACATGGTGAAAAACCGACTCCCTCCCCTGGTAGAGCGGGAGGGGATCATCGTCATGCAGATGATGACGAGCATGTTGATGTATGTGAACATCTACAGTACTGCGCCAGGTGTCGACCAAAATTTCCTTTACAATTACGCGTTTGTTAACATCCTGCCCGAGGTCAAGCGGGTCCGTGGCGTCGGCACCGCCACGATTCTCGGCAGCCGCCAGTATGCCATGCGAGTCTGGCTGAATCTCGACCGCATGCGAGCCTACAGTGTTTCCTCCGACGACATCATGAAGCGGCTGGGGGAACAGAGCATGATCGGCTCACCCGGACGACTCGGCCAGGCGACGGGTAAAACGTCGCAAACAGTCGAGTACGTGCTCACCTGGGTGGGACGTTACAGCAAGGTGGAACAGTATGAAAACATCGTACTAAGAGCCAATCCTGATGGCGAAATTCTTCGGCTCAAAGACGTCGCCAAAGTCGAGCTGAGCGCTTCGTACTACAACCTCTACTCGGATATGGACGGCTATCCCTCGGCTGCCATTGTGCTCAAGCAGACCCCCGGCTCCAATGCCGCCGTTGTCATTGAGGAGGTCAAGGACAAGCTCAACGAGATCAAGGCGGATTCGTTCCCTTCGGGTATGGACTTTGCAGTTACCTACGACGTCTCCGCGTTCCTGGAGGCCTCCATCGACAAGGTGCTCCACACCCTGTTCGAGGCCTTCGTGCTCGTGGCTCTCGTGGTCTTCCTCTTCCTCGGTGATTGGCGTTCCACGCTGATCCCGACCCTGGCGGTTCCAGTATCGCTGGTCGGGACCTTCTTTTTCATGTTGCTGCTCGGTCTTTCGATCAACCTGATCACGCTGTTCGCGCTGGTGCTGGCGATCGGAGTCGTGGTGGACGACGCGATCGTGGTGGTCGAAGCCGTGCATGCCAAGATGCACGAGAAGCACCTTTCACCTTATCGGGCGACCATGGAGGTCATGAATGAGATCAGCGGCGCGATCATCGCCATCACTCTGGTGATGACAGCCGTGTTCGTTCCGGTGACCTTTATGACCGGGCCGGTCGGCACCTTCTACCGCCAGTTCGGCCTCACGATGGCCACGTCCATCGTCCTCTCCGGTGTCGTGGCCCTGACACTCACGCCGGTTCTCTGTGCGATGATTCTCAAGCCGCACACGGGCCACAAAAAACGTGGGCCACTGGCGATGCTGCTGCATCTTTTTGACCGTGGCGTCGAAAACGTCACGGGCAAGTATGCGGGAATCCTACGCCGGATCGTCACTCTCCGAGCGCTGACCGCGCTCGTCATCATAGGGTTTGGCACCGCCATTTACCTTGTGAACACGGAGCTTCCGTCTGGCTTTATCCCGCTCGAAGACCAGGGCATGATCTATGGGATCATCCAGACGCCTCCAGGCTCGACGCTCGAGTACACCAATTCCAAGTCCCGAGAACTGCAGCAAATCGCCAAAAAAATCGAAGGAGTCAACTCGGTCTCCTCGTTGGCCGGTTACGAGGTTCTGACCGAAGGCCGTGGCTCGAACGCCGGGACTTGTTTGATCAATCTGAAGCCCTGGGAAAAGCGCAAGCTGACTTCAAAACAGATCATTGAGGAACTCGAAAGAAAATGCAGTGTGATGTCCAACGTCAAGCTCGAGTTCTTTGAACCGCCCGCGGTTCCTGGCTTTGGTGCGGCCGGTGGTTTCTCGGTACGTGTTCTCGACAAGACGAACTCGATGAACTACCAGCGACTCGGAGAAGTGACCGACAAGTTCCTGGCGGAACTGGGGAAACGCAAGGAGGTGAAGGGTCTATTCACTTTCTTCGCCAGCAACTACCCGCAGTACGAGTTGGTCATCGACAATGACGTGGCCATGCAGAAGGGTGTGTCCATCGCCAACGCGATGGACAACCTATCCATCGTCGTAGGCAGCACCTGGGAGCAAGGCTTCATCCTCTTCGGCCAGTTCTTCAAAGTCTTTGTGCAGGCCGCACCCGAGTTCCGGCGGTATCCCGAAGACCTGCATAATATGTTCCTCAAGAACGAGAATGGAGAGATGGTCCCCTACTCCTCGTTCATGAAACTCAAGAAACTGCAGGGCTTGAACGAGATCAACCGCTACAACCTGTATCCCTCCGCCGCCATTCAAGGCGCGCCGGGGCCAGGCTTCAGCAGCGGTCAAGCCATCCAGGCGATCCAAGAGGTCGCGAAGAAGACCCTGCCCCCCGGTTACGACGTCGGGTGGGAAGGACTCTCTTATGACGAGGCCAACAAGGGGAATCTGGCTGTTTACATCTTCTTGATCGTCGTCGCCTTCGTCTATCTGGTGCTGGTTGGACAATACGAGAGCTTCATCCTGCCGTTGGCGGTGATCCTGTCGCTACCGGTCGGGATCTACGGTTCTTTCCAGTTCCTCAAATTCATGGGATTGGCCAACGACGTCTACGCCCAGATCGGTCTGGTCATGCTGGTCGGTCTGCTCGGCAAGAACGCGATTCTCATCGTCGAATTCGCGGTACAACGGCGCAATGAGGGCGTGAGCCTCGTGGATGCCGCCATCGAAGGAGGAAAGCTGCGTTTCCGGCCGATTTTGATGACCTCCTTCGCGTTCATCGCCGGTCTCCTTCCTCTGGTCATTGCCACCGGCCCTGGGGCGATCGGAAACCGCACCATTGGCTCCGCCGCGGTCGGCGGCATGCTCCTGGGCACCCTGATCGGGGTTATGGTCATTCCCGGCCTTTACTACATATTCGGCAAGATTTCCGATGGACGCTATCTTCTCAAGGATGAGACGGATCAACCTGTCAGTGAAGTCTTTTCACACGGCACAACCGGCGACCATGACG
>Ga0153954_1000623_pt1 | contig 26250 bp, 23 predicted proteins | sample TSFL038MetaG_FD_102277 | JGI IMG/M metagenome (GOLD analysis project Ga0153954, IMG submission 102277) | Attine ant fungus gardens microbial communities from Florida, USA - TSFL038 MetaG | ecosystem: Host-associated > Fungi > Mycelium > Unclassified | place: USA: Florida, Wekiwa Springs State... | reverse complement strand
GCTTTCCGGGCTACCGCGAGGACTCGGTGGTCCAGTACGCCGACTACCACGCGGAAGTCGACTTCGCCGACGAGATCGAGCTGATCTGGGGCAAACGGTGGGGCGCCCAGGGGATCGGGAAGCTGCGCGAGGTGGCGATGAGCCCGCCGACCGAGGTTGAGGCCCTGCCCCTCTACGACGAGGCGCCGTCCTTCTTCGCCTACGACGGCACCCTGCCGGACCTCGGCCTGATGCGCGAGCAGCACGCGCGGCTGATGGAGACCTACCGCTCGCTCGGCATCGAGGTGCACGAATTCATCTACCCGGAGACCCCGCGGTCCGCCTACGGGGTGATGAAGCGCGCGGTCTCCGCGGCGGCCGGCTTCGTCGTCAACGGCGGCGCGATCATCGCCCGCGAGGCGGCGCCCTACTGGCGCGGGCGCTCCCGCTACGTCTCCCAGTTCCTCAGCGCCGCCGGCTGCCCGATCCTGATGACCGTCCACGGTAAGGGCGTCTGCGAGGGCGGCGCCTTCACCCGCATGGCCGACGACTTCATCATCGGCATGCTGTCCACCGACGCCAACCAGGAGGGCATCGACCAGGTCGAGCCGGTGCTCGAGCGGGCTGGCTACAAGCTCTGGGTGGCGCGCTGCCCGGGCCCGCTCTACGACTTCCATCCCGAGGTGCCGGGCTGGATGCACGCCGACATGTGGATCGCCCCGCTCGACGCCCGCCTGGCGCTGATCTACCCGCCCTGGTGCGACTACGAGACGATCCGTTACCTGCGCTCGATCGGCTACGAGCTGATCGAGGTGCCGCGCGAGGAGCAGGAGAGCCACTGGCCGGTCAACATGATCACGATCGAGCCGCGCCGCGTGATCATGAACGAGGGCTGCCCGAAGACCCGCAAGCTGCTCGAGGAGCACGGGGTGGAGACGATCGAGGTCGAATACGACGAGGTGCAGCGCTACGGCGGCGGCATCCGGTGCACGACGATGCAGCTCGTCCGCGATCCCGGCCCGCGGGTCTTCGACTAAGTGACTATCCGAGAACTCACACGCACGTCTGACGGCGCCGCACACACTTCGCGGGGCGTCGTCCTCAGTCGGCCAAATGGCGCTGCCATTAGGCCTCCTTGCGTCCTACCCCCGCTCGGTGCGGCACTCGCCAGCCGCACGCGGGAGTTTTCGGATAGTCACTGAGCCGATGGGCGCCGGCGCCGTCGACGTCCACGCGCACCACCTGCCGGGGGCGCTGGTCGCGGCGCTACGGCGGCGCGAGGCGCCGCCCCGCATCCGGCCGGGCGGCGAGCTCGACCTCCTCGACTGCGGCGCCGGCCTCGCCTACCCGCTGTTCCCGCCCCTGGTCGACCTCGGCTGGGCGGCGGAGCAGCGGCTGGACCTGGGCATCGAGCTCCAGCTCCTGAGCGGCCCGCCGCCCGGCGTCGCCGGCCTGCCGCGGGCCGAGGCGGCGGCGGTCGCCTGCGCCTGCAACGACGAGCTGGCGGCGGCGGGCGAGGGCACCCGCGCCCTCGCCATCCTGCCGCTCGAGCACCCCGACGACGCCGCCGCGGAGCTCGAGCGCGCCGCCGCGATCGGCCACGTCGGCGCCCAGCTCCTCTCCAACGCCGGCGGCGCGCCGCTCGAGGTCGAGACCCACCGCGAGCTCTTCGAGACCGCGGCGCGCCTCGGGCTCCCGCTGGTCATCCACCCGACCCTGCCGATCGACCGCGGCGCCGTCTCCTCGCACGGCCTGATCACCACCCTCGGCTTCGTCTACGACACCTCGGCCTGCGCCGCCCGCCTCGTCCTCGGCGGGATCTTCGAGCGATGGCCCGACCTGAAGCTATTGCTACCCCACGCGGGCGCAACGCTGACGCCCCTGCTCGCGCGCTTCGACTACGAGCTCGAGCTGATGGGCGTTCGCGAGCTCTCGACCAGCCCGTCGGAGCAGCTCCGCCTGCTCTACGTCGACTCGATCTGCGATTCTCCCGCCGCCCTGCGCCTGGCGCTGGACGAGTTCGGCGCCGACCGTGTCCTCTACGGCAGCGACGAGCCGTTCTGGGGCGCGGCCCGCGGCCTCGCCGTGGTCGACGCGACGCTTGCCGACGACCCCGCCGGCCGCGCCGCGGTGCGCCGCGGCAACGCCGCCCGCCTCTTCGACCTGGGCTGAGCCCTGGATGAGTAGTTCCCGGGGTTCGTCACGAACTCTCGTAGGGGACGCCGAGTGCCTTCGGCACGCGGCTGCGGCCGACCAGCCCGGCGAGGACCAGCAGCACCAGCACGTAGGGGAACATCAGCCAGAACTGGGAGGGCAGGTTGATCGCGGGCTGGGCGATCGCGAGGAAGGCGGCGACCAGGGCGAGGCCGATCGAGCTGAAGATCCGGGCCGGGTCGCGGGAGCCGTGGAGGAGCGGCCAGCCGACGATCAGGACGGCGGCGACGCCGAGCACCACCCAAGCCTCGGGCGGGATGTCGCCGGCCGCCTGGAGGCGCAGCTGCAGTGCTTCGGCGCCGCCGAAGACGAGGCAGGCGCCGAGCGCCCCGAACGGCCGCCAGCGACCGAACAGCACCGCCGCGATCGCCAGGAAGCCGCGTCCGGCGCTGACGTTTTCCGAGAACACGCCGAGCGAGCCGACGGTCAGTGCGGCGCCCGCCAGGCCGCCGCCGACGCCGGCGGCGAGCAGCGCCGTCCAACGCGCCTTCGGAACGCTCGAGCCACTCGCCTCGACCGCCTCCGGCGCCTCACCGGCCGCCCGCACGACCAGGCCCCAGCGGGTGCGGAAGAGCAGTAGGTAGACGGCCGGGACCGCGAGATAGGCGAGGTAGACGAGCGCGGTCTGGTCGAAGAGCCCCTTGCCGACCAGCGGGATATCGGCGAGGACCGGGATCCGCAGCTTGTCCAGGTGCGGCGCCGTGGCCTGGTCTGAGCCGGTGAAGAGCTGTTGGAAGGCGAACGCGGCGACACCGCCGGCGGTGATGTAGAGGCCGAGGCCGACGATGATCTGGTTCGCCCGCGCGTTGATCGAGAGGAAGGCCATGATCGCGCCGGTGAGGACGCCCGCGCCGACCCCGGCGAGGATGCCGACCCAGGGGCTGCCGGTCGCCCAGGCGACGTAGAAGGCGGCGAAGGCGCCGATGATCACCATGCCTTCGATCCCGATGTTGAGGACGCCGCTGCGCTCGGAGATCAGCTCGCCGAGGGTGGCCCACAGCAACGGCACCGTGAAGCCGACCATGGCGACGAAGAAGGTGGCGTCAAACAGTCCCATCGATCTCCGGCACGAGGGCCGCCTCCGGTCGGTTGCGGGAGACCTTCAGCAGCACCAGGCCGGACAGGGCGACCAGGATGATCACCATGCCCTGGGCCACCTCGACCGAGGCGGACGGGACGCCGACCCGGGTTTCGACCAGCGCCCCACCCTGCTGCAGCGCCGCGAAGAGCAGCGCCGAGGCGATGCAGCCGACCGGGCTGTTGCGGGCCAGCAGGGCGACGGCGATGCCGATGAAGCCGTAGCCGGAAGCGAAGTTTTCGGTCAGCGACCCGGTGAAGGAGTCGAGGACGAGCGAGCTGCCGGCGATCCCGGCGAGGGCGCCGGAGCAGAGCAGGGCGCTCGCCGCGATCCGCTTGGTCGAGATGCCCATGTGCTGGGCGGCCGACTCGCTGGCGCTGATCAGGCGGAGGCGGAAGCCGACCGTGGTCAGGTGCTGGACGACGGTCAGCGCGAGAACCGCGGCGGGGATCAGCATCACGTCCCAGCGCAGGCCGCTGGTACCGAGCTTCGGCCATAGCGCGTCCAGGTCGATCGGCGAGCTTTCGATCAGGCCAAGGCCGCCGGGATTCTTCAGCGGGCCGCGGATCAGGTAGGCGATCAGCAGCGCGCCGATGAAGTTCAGCATGAAGCTGGAGAGCAGGACGCTGACGTCGCGCAGTACGTAGAGGATCGCCGGCAGGAGCGCCCAGATCGCCCCCGCCAGCGCTCCGGCGATCACCGTCAGCGCCAGGTGCGGGGCGGCCGCGAGGCCGTCGAGGTTGGTGCCCGCCAGGGTCGCGCCGAGCCCGCCCATCAGCACCTGCCCTTCGAGGCCGAGGTTGATCTGGCGGGCCGAGGAGGCGAGGATCCAGGCGAGCCCGATCAGGACCAGCGGGATCATCACCATTACCGTCGCGGCGAGTTGGTGAGAGCCGCCGAAGGCGCCGTCGATGAAGGCCGACGCGGTCGCGGTCGGCGAGTAGCCGATGATCGCGATCAGCGCCAGCATGATCAGCAGGGCGGCGGCGGCGACCGCCAAGGAGGAGGCGAGCGCGCCGAGCGAGCCGGTGAGGCGCTCGCGGTCGAGCCCGAGCGCGCTCACGCCGCGGCCCTCTCCTCGACCCCGGCCATCAGGCTGCCGACCCGGTCAAGCGTCGCCTCGGCGTTGTCGAGGATGGCGACGAAGCGGCCGCCGACCATCACCGCGATCCGGTCGGACAGCGACATCACCTCCTCCAGCTCGGTCGAGATCAGGAGCGTCGCGCCGCCGCTCCGCTTGAACTCGGCGATGCGGCCGTAGACGAACTCCATCGCGCCGATGTCGAGGCCGCGGGTCGGCTGGGCGGCGATCAACAGGCGCGGGCCGCGGTCGAGCTCGCGGGCGAGGACGACCTTCTGCTGGTTGCCGCCGGAGAGCCGGCCGAGCGGCTGGGCGGGCGAAGGGGTGCGGATGCCGAACTCCTCGATCAGCCGGCGCGAGTGCTCGCGCACCGCCGCCTGGCGGCGGAAGCCGAAGCGGGCGAAGCCGGGTTGGTCGAAGCGGCGCATCATCAGGTTGTCGGCGACCGATAGCTCCAGCGCCACGCCGTCGCGATGGCGGTCCTCGGGGATGACGCCGATGCGCGGGTCGTGGGCGGTCTTGCTCCCCGGCGCCAACCGCTCGCCGAGCAGGCGCACCGAGCCGTCGAAGCGGCGGTTGCCGCTCAGCGCCTCGACCAGCTCAGCCTGGCCGTTGCCGTCGACGCCGGCGACGCCGAGCACCTCGCCGGCGTGGACCGTGAAGCTGATCTCGGCGACCGCGTCGCGCGCGCCCGCGGCGACCCGCAGGCCCTCGACCGCGAGGATCTCCTCGCCGGCCGGCAGGTGCTCGCGCTCGACCCGCAGCGCCACGTCGCGGCCGACCATCAACCGCGCCAGCTCGGCCTTGTCGGTGCCGGCGATCTCGCGGGTGCCGACCACGGCGCCGTCGCGCAGCACCGTGCAACGGTCGGCGACGTCGAAGATCTCGCCGAGCTTGTGGGAGATGAAGACGACGGTGCGTCCCTCGGCGACCAGCCGGCGCAGGATCGCCGCCAGGCCCGACCACTCGGCGGGCGTCAGGACCGCGGTCGGCTCGTCGAGGATGAGGATCTCGGCGCCGCCGACCAGGAGCTTGAGGATCTCGACCCGCTGCTGCTGGCCGACCGAGAGCGCCTCGATCGTCGCCTCCGGGTCGACCTCGAGGTTGAAGCGCGACGACAGGTCGGTGAGCCGCTCGCGCAGCGGCCCGAGCTCCAGCCCGACGAGCCCCATGCCGCCCTGGGAGAGCACGATGTTCTCCAGCACGGTCATGTCGCCGACCAGCTTGAAGTGCTGGTGGACCATGCCGATGCCGCGCTCACGGGCCTCGCGCGGGCCCGCGATCGTGACCGGCTCGCCGCCGACCTCGATCGTTCCCTGGTCGGGATGCAGCAGCCCGAAGACCAGGTTCATCAGCGTCGACTTGCCCGCCCCGTTCTCACCGAGCAGCGCGTGGACCGAGCCGCGCGCCACCGCGAAGGAGACCTCGTCGTTGGCGACGACCGCGCCGAACCGCTTGCTGACGCGGTCGAGCCGCAGGGCGGGCGCCGCCTGGCGCCCGCCCTGGGTGACCTCTGGTGAACCGTCGGGCACTCGGGCCTACTCCTCTTCGGACTGGGCCGCGGTGTATTTTTCCGGCGTTTCCAGTTCGCCGTTGGCGAATTCCTGCTGCGCGGCTTCGACCGCTTCTTCGACTTTCGGGTCGACTTCGCCGGGGCAGAATTTCAGCCCCGCGACCTTCGGGTTCTGGACGCCGTAGATGGTGTTTTCGATCGTGCCGTCGACCATCCCGTGGACCTGTTCGGAGATCAGCGCCCCCTGGTCGGAGACGGTGTCACCGAGGTCGGTCCCCTGCGAGATTTCGCACTTCGGGACGACCACGCCGATCAGCTTCACGTTGCCCGCTTCCTTCGCCGCTTCGACCGCGCCGAGGTGGCCGGCGTCGACGAACGCGTAGACGACGTCGGCGCCCTGGCCGATCTGCGCCTGGGACGCGTCCTTGGCTTTGGCGGTGTCTTCGAAGTCACCGGTGATCGTCGAGAGGACCTTGACCTTCGGGTTGGTGGCTTTCACCGCCGCGTCGAAGGCGGCCTCACCCGCGATCGTCGGCGGGATCTCGCCGCCGCCGACGAAGCCGACCACGTTGGACTTCGTCTGCGTTGCCGCGGCGACGCCCGCCAGGTAGCCGAGCGGGTACCAGTCCTGGAAGGCCCAGTGCAGGTTGTCGGCGCTCGGGATCGAGACCGCGTAGGCGGCGAACTGGGTTTCCGGGTGCGCTTCGGCGATCCGCGGCAGGCCGCCCATCAGGGAGATCGCCCCGTTGATCACGTACTGGTCTTCTTCGGCCATGTTCTGTAGCGCGCTCTGCGCTTTCTGCGGGTCGCCGGCGACGTTGTCGACCACCGTCAGTTCGAGGCCGAGTTCTTCGGCCGCCGCCTTGGCCCCTTCGTACGTCGCTTGACCGAACGATTTATCGTTGCGGCTGACGTCCATCAGCAGGCCGAGCTTGCCGCCTTCACCGCCGCCGGACGTTTCTTCGTCCCCGGGTTCCGCGGCAGCCGCCTCTTCGCCGCCGGATTCCGTTTGCGCCGCGGTCGAGCCGCCGCTTTCGCTGCTGGACGAGCTGCTCGAGCCGCACGCACTCAATGCCAGCGCCGCAATCATCAAGGCGGCGAGCGAGAGTAGCGCAGTGAACAACGGATGCCTCTTCATTTTTTCTCCTGTCACGAACCCTGAGCCCCGGCTCGTCCCCTGAGCCGCCGAGTCAGGCTGTACAAAGCGGAGCTTTTGTATTACAAATGAGCAGCACTGTCAATAATGGGTTCTGGGGAAAGCTTTCTTCCACGTACCGTGACCGGGCGTGTCGCAAAATTTGTAATACCAGTAGAACGGTAGACCGATGATCATCGATAGCCACAGCCATCTTTTCCCCGCGCGTTGGCGCTCGTTCGGCCATATGCCAGAGCAGATGTTCGACGTCGAGGGCCTGTTCGAGCGCCAGGCGGAGGCTGGCGTCGACCTGACGATCGTCTCCGATCCGCACATCTGGTACGGCGAGCTCGACCTCACCGACATCGCCTTGACGCGCGAGTACAACGAGTACGTCGCCGAGGTGCAGCGCTCCCATCCGGGCCGGCTCGCCGGGCTCGGCTCGGTCACTCCGTGGCGGGGGGAGGAGCACGTCGCCGAGGCGGTCCGCGCGGTACGCGAGCTCGGCCTGCCGGGGCTGGCGATCGCGACCAGCGATCGAGGGCGCTACCTGGAGTCGGTCCCCGAGGCCTTCTGGGAGGCGGTCGACGACCTCGGCGTGCCGGTTTTCGTCCACCCCGGCGGCACCGTGATCGGGCAGGAGCTGATGGACCAGTACCGCCTTGGCGAGGTCTGTGGGCGCCCACTCGACATGACCGCCTCGCTCGCCCGCTTCGTCCTCTGGGGCGTCTACGAACGTTGGCCCGGCCTGCGCCTGCTCTGCGCCCACGCGGGCGGTGCGATCTGCACGATCGCGGACCGCCTCGACTTCGGCCACGAGCTGCGCGACTACGCGCCCCTCGGCCCCTGGGGCGAGGTGCAGCTCTCGCGGCCGCCGTCGGCGTTCATCGCGAAGCTGGACCTCGACACGGTGACCTTCGGGCCGCGGGCGCTGCGCCCGGCGCTCGACCTGGTCGGCGCCGGCCACGTCCACCTCGGCTCCGATGGGCCGCCGCTGCCGTTCCCCCTCTCACGGGCGCTCGCCAACGTCGATGCACTGGGCCTCTCGCCCGCCGACCGCGCCGCGGTCCTCGGCGGCAACTCCGCGCGTCTCTTCGGGCTCGGCGAGGGGTAGCCGCGAGAGGGAATGGCGACGGCGTAGCCGGTCGACGCCACGACCGCGGTCGTCCTTAGTTAACCCATGGCTAACGAGGGTCGACCGCGTTTCGATTGGCTGGGGCGAGGGACGGGCGTGCCTCCGGCCATCGCGCCCTCCCGAGTTTGCGTCCCGGGCTCCTCATGGGGATCCTGGCAGGCTGTGACCCCCATGAGGAGCCCGGGACGTGAAGGTTCCGTGGGGAAGAGGCCAGGGCTCGGCACGAAGTCGGGGTTTCGCCACAGGTCGTGACGAAGTCCGGCTTTCCGTCACGGTCCCGTGCGGAAGAGAGGCCACTGAGGGCCTGTCGTTGACGAAGATGCCGGGAACGTCACACTTTCCGGTCCGTCTAAGCCCCGGAAAGGGGCCCTGGAACGCGCTGCGTGGATTCACCGTGCTATAGCAGGGTCAACTCACGCAGCGTGATTGCGACGCCTGAAGAAGGCGCGCGGAAGGGTGACGCCGGCGGCATCTCCGTGACGGGCCGGGCTTCGGTGATGGATCCGTGGCACCGCCATGAGCGATTCGTCCCTCTCCCGTGACGAGCTCCCGCCACAGATTCGCCGCTCGCCGCAGACCGGCCGTCTCGGCAACGGCCACAGCCAGCCAGGGCCGTGGACGAGACGGTTCGTCCCTTCCCCGCGCCAGCTTGAAGAGGCCCCATCCCATCCCCGACCGTCGCGGGACCCCCAGACCTACTCATCTAAAGAGGAGAGCTGGGACCTCCCGCTCCCGGCGACAGGCTCAGGCGGCGGCTGCGGCGGAGGCGGATTCGAGGGTTCGGCGGACCAGGACGGCGGCAAGGTGGCGGCGGTACTCGGCGCTCGCGTGCTGGTCGGAGCTGGGATCGAGTCCGGCGGCGGCGGCGGTCGCGAACTCCTCGAGCGCCTCGCGCCGTGGGAACTGGTCCAGGAGCGACGTGGTATCCAGGGCGAGTGCCCGGTCGGCGACCCCGATCAGGGCGACGCGGGCGTCGCGCACCCGGCCGCGGGAGAGGTGGACCATCGTCGCCGCCCCCGTCATCGCGAAGTCGCCGTGGCGGCGGGAGATCTCCTCGAAGGCGGTGCCGGCGCCGGCGGGCGGCGCCGGCAGGCGCAGCTCGACCAGGATCTCGGTCGGCTCCAGCGCCGTCGTGTAGTGGGTGAGGAAGAAGTCGGCGGCCGGGATCTCGCGCCGGCCCGTGGTGCTCACCGCGACCATCGTCGCACCGCAGGCGAGCATCACCGCGGGCAGCTCGGCGGCGGCATCGGCGTGGGCGACCGCGCCGCCGACGGTGCCGCGGTTGCGGATTGCCCGATGCGCGATCAACGGCGCCGCCTGGGCGGCGAGCGGCACCTGCGCGGCGATCGTCGGGTCCATCTCCAGCTCGCGGGTTCGGGTCATCGCGCCGAGCGCGACGCCGCCGTCGTCGAGCTGCCGGATTCCAGCCAGGCCCTCGATCCGGTTCAGGTCGATGAGCACCTCCGGCTGGGCGAATCGCAGCGCCAGCAGCGGCATCAGGCTCTGGCCGCCGGCGATGACCTTGGCGCCGTCGCCATGTCGCTCCAGCAGCTCCAGCGCCTCCCCGAGCGAGGTCGGCGCGGCAAGCTCGAACCGCGCCGCCTTCATGGCTCGCCGGCGGCGACCGCGGCGACGGCCTTGACGATGTTCGCGTACCCGGTGCAGCGGCAGAGGGTGCCCGAGATCGCCTCGCGGATCTCCTCCTCGCCCAGCGGTGCGCCGTCGGCATCGGCGAGGAGCTCGTGGGCGGTGGCGAGGAAGCCGGGGGTGCAGAAGCCGCACTGCAGGGCGTGCGAGGCGCGGAACGCCTCCTGCAGCGCCCGGCCGCGGGGGTCGTCGGCGAAGCCCTCGATCGTCATCACCGCGGCCCCCTCGGCCTGCGCCGCCAGCATCAGGCAGGAGCGGACCGCGCGGCCGTCGACCAGTACCGTGCAGGCACCGCAGACACCGTGCTCGCAGCCGAGGTGGGTACCGGTCAGGCCAAGCTCATCACGGAGAAAGTCGGCCAACGTGGTGCGCGCCTCGCACTCGCCGCGCCGGCGGGCGCCGTTCACCTCCACCTCGATCCGCCGATCTCCGGGCATCGAAGGCGAAGCTACCAGACAATTCCCTCATTTGTATTACCATTTCCGCGATGGGAGTCCTCGACCTGCAAGCCGCCGCCGGACTCGGGGAGGCGGCGACCGTCGCCCCGCCGCGCCGGCGTGAGGCGGCGCCCTACCGGGGCCGCTCGCTGCGCCGGCCCGAGGACATCCCGCTGACCGAGGGCACGGCGGAGTTCGTCGGCGATGTCTCTCGGCCCGGCCAGCTGTTCGCGCGGGTGGTGCGCAGCAACGTCGCCCACGGCAACCTGCTCGGCGTCGAACTTGACGAGGCGCGGGCGATGGAGGGCGTCGCGGCCGTGATCACCGCCGCCGACCTGCCCGACGTCCGGGTGCCGATCCGGATGCCGCTGGGCGACCTCGAGCGCCAGGAGAAGGCGCTGCAGCCGCCGCTCGCCCGTGGCCGCGTCCGTTACGTCGGCGAGCCGGTCGCGGTGGTGGTCGCCACCAGCCTGGCGATCGCCGAGGACGCCGCCGCGATGGTCTTCGCCGACGTCGAGGAAATCGAGCCGGTCCTCGACACGGCGGCCGGGGTGAGCGCGGCCGCCTCGGTTCTCCACGACACCCTCGGCGACAACATCGCCGATCGCGTCTACTGGCGCAAGGGAGACGTCGACGCGCTCTTCGCCGGCGCCGACGTGGTCGTCTCCGAACGCCTCACGACGCAGCGCCACACCGGCGTGCCGATGGAGACGCGCGGCCTGCTCGCCGAGTGGGACGGCGCGACCGAGCGGCTGACGATCTGGGGCGCGGCCAAGGTCAAGCACTTCAACCGCGCCGCCCTCGCCGGGATGCTGGGGATCGAGGAGGAGTCGCTGAACCTGGTCGAGTGCGAGGTGGGCGGCGGCTTCGGCGTCCGCGGCGAGCTCTATCCGGAGGACTACCTGGTTGCCTGGCTGGCCCGTGATCTCGGCCGGCCGGTGAAGTGGATCGAGGACCGGATCGAGCACCTGGTCGCCACCAACCACTCGCGCGAGCAGGACCACGTTCTCGCGATCGCCGCCCGCGCCGACGGCACGCTGCTGGCCTTCCGCGACACCGCCCACAGCGATCTGGGCGCCTACGTCCGCACCCACGGCGCGATCGTCCAGATCGCCGCGTCGACCCAGCTGCCGGGCGGGTACCGCTGGCAGGGCTTCGAGATCGACCATCGCCTCGTCCTCACCAACAAGACCCCGACCGGCACCTACCGCGGGCCCGGCGGCGTCGAGGCGTCCTTTGTCCGCGAGCGGCTGCTCGACACCCTGGCGGGCCGGCTCGGGATCGCCCCGACCGAGCTGCGCCGCCGCAACCTGATCGCCCCCGCCGACATCCCTTATGCGGTCGACTACGACATCGGCCCGCCGCCCTATGTCCACGACCACGGCGACTATCCGCGGCTCTGGGACGAGCTGATCGAGCGGGCGGGCGGCGAGGCGCTCACCGCGCGGCTGCGCGCGCGGCGGGAGGAGGGAGAGGCGGTCGGCTTCGGCACCGCGACCTTTGCCGAGGTGGCGGTGATCGGGCCCTGGGAGCAGGCGCGGGTCCACGCCGAAGCGGACGGCACCTTCCGCGTCGCGATCGGCGTCTCCTCGGTCGGCCAGGGGGTGCGGACGGCTCTGGCGCAGATCGCCGCCGATGCTCTCGGCGTCGACTTCGAGTCGGTGGTGGTCGACTTCGGCAGCACCGACCGGACGCCGTTCGGCTTCGGCGCCTTCGCCAGCCGGGTGACCACGGTCGGCGGCAATGCCGTCCACCTTGCCTGCGAGGACCTCGTCCGCCAGGGGCTCGAGCCCGGCGCGGTCGGCGAGGGCAAATTCGACAAGCCGGAGATGAGCGTCGGCTTCGGCGCCGCCGCCGCGGTGGTCGCGGTCGACCGCGAGACCGGCGTGCCGACGATCGAGCGCCTCCTGGTCGCCACCGAGCTCGGCAACCCGGTGAATCCGGAGATGGTCCGCGGCCAGATCCTCGGTGCCGCCGCGCAGGGGATCGGCGGCGCACTGCTCGAGTCCTTCGCCTACGACGAGGTCGGCCAGCCGCTCTCGACCACCTTCGCCGACTACATGCTGCCGACCGCGACCGATGTCCCGGCGATCGAGATCGTCAGCGAGGTGATCCCCGCGGTCGACAACCCGCTCGGGCTCGGGCCGGCGGGGGAGAACGGCATCTACGGCGTCGCCCCGGCGATCGCGAACGCGTTGGTCGACGCCCTTGGCGATCGTCCCGGCCTCGCCACCGACCTGCCGCTGACGCCGGAGCGGATCTGGCGGGCGGCGCGCGAGGCGGGCACGAATCCGCCCGCGCCGTGAGTTCGGCGAGCCCCCTCCCGACGACGTTGCGGCAGGTCGCCGCCGCCGGCGAGTGGCTCCGTGCGGGGCGCCGCGTCGTCCTCGCGCTGCTGATCGGAATCGAGGGCTCGGCGCCGCTTGAGCCGGGCGCCACGATGCTGATCGCAAAGGACGGGGCGATCGAAGGCTCGATCACCGGCGGCTGCGTCGAGGCGGCGGTGGTGGGCGAGGCCCGCGAGGTGTTCGCGGGCGGCCCGCCGCGGACCGTCACCTACGGAATCTCCGATGAGTTGGCGGGCACGGTCGGCCTGACCTGCGGCGGCACCGTCCACGTCTTCGTCCACGAGCTGGGCGGCGCGGCCGCCGACGTGGTCATGCGCGCCCAGGCGGCGATCGGCGACGATCGCCCGGTCGCGATCGCGACCCTGCTGGATGGCCCCCGGGCGGGCGCCAAGCTGGCGGTCATCGGCGGCCGGGTGGAGGGCGGCCTCGGGTCGACGCCGCTGCTCGACCGGTCCGTCGCCCGCGATGCGGAAGGGCTCCTGGCCCAGGGCCGGACCGCGGTGCGCCGTTACGGCGCCGATGGCGCGACCCTCGGCGACGAGCTGCCGGTCCACATCGCGTCCTTCGTGGCGGCGCCGACGATGGTGATTTTCGGCGCGATCGACTTTTCGGCGGCGCTTGCGCGGATCGCCGGGGCGGTCGGCTATCGGGTCACGATCTCCGATCCGCGGGCACCGTTCCTGCGTTCCCCCCGCTTCGAGAGCGTCGCCCGGGTGGCGGTGGGCTGGCCGGAGGCGATCTACCGGGAAGTGACGCTTGGCCCCCGCGACGCGGTCCTCGTCTTCAGTCACGACCCGAAGCTCGACGTCCCGGCGGTCCGCGGCGCGCTCGCCACCGGGGCCGGCTACATCGGCGCGCTCGGCTCGCGCAAGACGACCGCCGACCGCCGCCGCCGACTGCTCGAGGACGGAGTGCCCGCGCTCGACCTCGACCGGGTCCACGCGCCGTGCGGCCTGGACATCGGGTCGACCACCCCGGAGGAGGTCGCGATCTCCGTCCTGGCAGAGGTGATCGCGGTTCGCGCCGGCCGCCCCGGCGAGCCGCTGCGTGAGAGCTCGGCCCCGATCCACCCGCGCCATCGCCACGACGCCGAAGGTGCTTTCGTCACGGCCGGAGACTGATCCGGGGCTGAGGAGCTATTCCGGTGGGCGCGGCGGAGCCCGGGACGTGAGGGCTCTGTGGGGAAGGGCCACGGGCTCGGCACGAAGCCCACCCGGCCCCCAGGAGGCCGAAGGCGAGGCCCTGGGACGCGCTTGGGGAAGACGGCCAGAAGAGTGACGCCACCGGCATCTCCGTGACCTTCCGACCTTAGCGGCCATATATGGCCGCTAAGGTCGGAAGCACCACAGCCGGCCAGGGACGTGGACGGGACGGCCCGTCCCTTTCCGGGCGCCAGCTTCAAACGCCCCCATCCCTCCCCCGGAGTCCCTCCCTACCGAGGCAGGTCCTTAACGAAGCTCAGCCGCGTCGGTCCCGTTTGAACAGCCCGACGAACCAGCGGCCGAGGGCGGAGAAGAAGAGGCGCAGCCCGTTGATCGGCTTCGCCTGCGGCGGTGGGGCGGGGGTGGCGCCGGCCGACCCCTCGGCCGCCGGCGAGTCGAGGCGGTGGGCGAGGCACTGGGCAAACTCGCGGGTCATCTGGGCCGAGATCTCGCCGACCACGCCCCGGCCGAACTGGGCAAGCGGGCCCTGCATCTGCAGGTCGGTGACGATCGAGACCTTGGTGCCGCTGCCGACGGAGACGAGGCTGGAGGAGATTTTCGCGTTGGCACGGCCGCGGCCTTTCAGCTCCTTCGCTTTCGCCGCCAGGTCGACCGCGTGGGCCTCGACGTCGGCTTTGGTCCGCGTCACCTCGGTGCTGAAGTTCATCGCGATCGGGCCGACCTTGGTGGCAAGCTGGGCCAGCCATTCGTCGTCGCCACGGGTCTCGATCAGCTCGGCCCCCGGCATGCACGGGATGACCGCGGGCACGTCGTTGAGCAGCGCCCAGGTCTCCTCGATCGGCGCCGCGACCTCGAAGCTGTCTTCGATCTTCATATCTTGGTCGTTTCCCTCTCCCGTAGCTGACCTGTCGGCGAATTAGTATGACAAAGATCAAAGTCGTAGACTGCTGGTATGAGAGCTGCCCTCCTGCAGGCCGACGGCACCGTGCGCCGCGGTGAGGTCGAGGTGCCGGACGCGGGCGCCGAGGCGGTTGCGGTCGAGGTGACCGCGGCTGGACTCAACCCGATCGACCTGATCACCGCGGCGGCGGAGGCGGGTGACGGGGCGACGCCGGTGGTCGGTGGGCGCGAGGGGGTCGGGCTCCTCGACGGCAGGCGTCACTACTTCGGCTCCACCGTGCGGCCGTCGGGCTCGCTTGGCGAGGTTGCCGCAGTCGCCAGGGAGCGCCTGGTCGAGCTGCCCGACGGGGTCGACGACGCGTTGGCGATCGCGCTCGGGGTTGCGGGCCAGGCCGCCTGGCTGGGGCTCGAGTGGCGCGCCCGCCTCCAGCCTGGCGAGCACGTCCTGGTGCTGGGCGCGGGCGGCAGCGTCGGCCTCCTCGGGGTCCAGGTCGCGCGCCTGCTCGGCGCCGGCCGGGTGGTCGCGGGCGCCCGCTCGGCGGCGGGCCTGGAGCGCGCGCGGGAGCTTGGCGCCGACGCCGTGGTCGACCTGTCCGGTGACGACGTCCCCGCGATCGCCGAGCGCATCGGCGCCGCGGCCGCGGGCCGGGTCGACGTCGTTCTCGACGCGCTTTGGGGCCTGCCGGCGCTCGCCGCGCTCGGCGCCGCCTCGCCCGGCGTACGGGTGGTGCAGCTGGGCAGTGCCGCCGACGGCGCGGTGCCCTTCAACCCGGCGCCGCTCCGCGGTCGGCTGGTCGACCTGCTCGCCTTCTCCTCCAGCTCGGTGCCGGTCGACGCGCGTCTCGACGCCTACCGTCGCTCGCTCGGGCACGCGGTGCGCGGCGAGCTCACGGCGCCCGCGCGGGAGCTCCCCTTCGACCAGGTCGAGGCGGCCTGGGAGGAGCAGCGCCGCGGTCCCGGCGCGAAGCTGGTGGTGCGGCTGCGATGAGCCCCGCGGCGCCCGCGGTCGGCTGGGTCGGGCTCGGCGCGATCGGGCTGCCGATGGCGGCGCGCGCGGCGTCGGCGGGCCACCGGGTGCTGGCCTGGGACCCGATCGCCGAGCGCTGCGATGCCGCCGCCGTGGCCGGGGTCGAGATCGCCGCCGACCTCGCCGCGATCGCCGCCGCCGCGGGCGACCTCGTCTTCTGCGTGGTCCGCGATGCCGGGCAGGTCGAGGAGGCGCTGCTCGGTCCCGGCGGGGCGCTGGCGCCCGGCGGGACCGGGGTCGCGATGAGCTCGGTCGGGGCGGAGGCGATGCGCGCGCTCGCGGCGCGCGCGGCGGAGCACGGAGCGCGGCTCCTCGACGCGCCGATCCTCGGCAACCCGGCGGGCGCCGAGGCCGGATCCCTGATCGTCCCGCTGGCCGGCGCGGCGGATGCGAAGCGCGCGGCGCGCCCCGTGCTCGACGCCTTCAGCGCCTCGGTGCTCGACGTCGGCGAGCGGCTCGGCGCCGCCCAGGTGGTCAAGGACGTCTCCCAGCAGGTGCAGATCATCGGCATGATCGCGACGATCGAGGGCCTGGCGCTGGCGGCGGGGGAGGGCGTCGACGAGGACCTGATGCTCGAGGTGCTGGAGCGGACCGAACCGAGCTGGGCGACCGCCAACTGGCGTTACGCCCACGGCCTCTGGGAGGGCGCCGACCCGACCACCTCGCTCGGCCTCTTCGCCAAGGACCTCGCTGCCGCGGTCGCCGACGGCCGCGCCGCCGGCGTCGACATGCCCCTCACCGCCCGCGCCGTCGAGCTGATCGCATCCCGCCTGGGCCAATCTTTGTATTATGAATGAGTAATGGCTGACTACGGACCGGGAGAGGGCCGCGCGTGGGCCCGCGAAACGATGTCGGGGTGCTGCGGCTGCCTGCTGCCCACCTTCACCACTGATCTCGAAGGGCTGAACGAGGCGGCGATCCGCTTCGACGTCGCCCGCGAGAAGGAGCTCGGCATGAAGGCGATCCTGATCGTCGCCGAGGGCGGCACCGGCGAGGCCGAGTTCCGTCAGTTCATCGACATCGCCGTCGACGAGGCGGGCGAGGACCTGATCACCTTCGTCCAGGCCGCCCAGCCCAGCTTCGACGGGATGATCCGCACTATCCAGTACGCCGAGGAGGCGGGGGTCGACCTGGTCCTGCCGTCCTACCCGATGACCTACTACCCGACCTCCTACGACCAGGTCTTCGAGGACACCAAGCGGGTGATGGGCAGCTCCAACCTCGGCTGCTTCATCTTCTGCATCGACCAGTGGAACTTCGCCCGCATGCACCCGGCGGGCTTCCCGGTCGACCTGCTCGCCCGGCTGGTCGACGAGGTGCCGAACCTGGTCGGGATCAAGAACGAGGTCGGGCTGCCCTACGCGGGCGGCCTGGTCGACGTCTTCGAGAAGTTCGGCGACCAGGTCGTCGTCACCGACCCGCTCGAGTACAACGCCCCCGCCTGGATCAAGCACTACGGGATGAAGTTCATGGGCACCTCCAACTACGAGTCGATGGGCGGCTCGACCCCGCGCATGCTCGAGCTCCTCGGCGACGAGGCGACCTGGGACGAGGGCATGGACCTCTACTGGCAGATGGCCCCGGTGCGCAAAGCCAACAGCGCCATCGCCAGCGCCACCGTCGCTCTCACCTCGCTGGTGCCGCGCTTCATCTGGAAGTACCAGGGCTGGCTGAACGGCTTCAACGGCGGCCCGCTGCGCAGTCCCCAGCAGCGCGTCAACCAGGCGCAGATGAACCAGATGCGCGCCGCCGCGACCGCCGCCGGCCTCGATGTCACCGCCGACCCCGACGAGGCCTTCTTCCTCGGCAGGAACCCGGCCTGACCCGATGCGACTGCTCCGCTCCGACGACGTCGACGCCCTCGCCACGGTCGAGGTCGGGCTGAAGGCCGCCCGCGAGACCGCCGAGCTGGCCCTCCGCGGCACGATGACCGACGGCCGCCTGCAGGTCGGCAAGGGCGACGAGGAAGCCTGGGTCAGGGTCCTGGTCGGCATCATCCCCGACCTCGACGTGATCGGCTACAAGGAGTTCCACCGCGTCGGCAGGCGGGTCCACTACAACATCTCCCTCTTCCGTCACGAGGGCGGCGAGCCGCTCGGGATCGTCGACGGCCGCCGCATCACCAGCCTGCGGACCGCCTCCACCGCGGCGCTCGCCTTCCAGCACGGCTTCGACGGCGCCGGCCTCGGCAAGCTCGCCGTGATCGGCTCCGGCGAGGAGGCTCGCGAGGGCCTGCGCGCGGTCGCCGGGGCGGTCGACGTCGGCACCGCGTCGATCTTCTCGCCGACCCCGACCAACCGCGAGGAGTTGGCCCGCTGGGCCCGGGAGGAGCTCGGCATCGAGGCGCGCCCGGCCGCCGGCGTCGCCGAGGCGACCGAGGGCGCCGATGCCGCCTACGTCGCCACCGCCGCGCGCGCCCCGGTGGTCGCCGCCGCCGACGTCACCACGATGCGCTTCGTCGGCGCGGTCGGCGCCACCCGGCCCGACCACCACGAGCTCTCCGGCGACGTCTTCGGCGCCGCCGCGCAGGTCGTCGTCGACTGTCGCGACTCGCTCGAGGAGCCCGGCGACGTGATCGACGCGGTCGAGAACTTCGGCTGGGACCCGTCCCCGGCGCTGCTGCTCGGCACCTGGCTCGGGCAGGAGCCCGCCGCCGCCGGCGGCCCCGTCCTCTTCAAGTCGATCGGCAGCGTCGAGCAGGACCTGGTGCTGGCGCTGGAGCTGCTGCGGTCGGGCGAGGAGCGCGGCTTCGGCGAGGTGATCGAGCCGATCTCCAGCCTGCGGGTGATGCGGTGAGCGCGGTCGTCGGCGACCTCACCCGCGCCTCGCTGATCGGCGGGCGCGAGGTCGAGGGCGACGGCTGGATCGAGGTGCTCGATCCCGCCGACGGCACGACCTGCGGGCGCGTCGCCGCCGCCACCGTCGCCGACTGCGAGGCCGCCGTCGACGCCGCCGCGGCGGCGCTGGGCGAGTGGCGGGCGACCGCCCCCCGGGTGCGCTCCGAGCTCCTGCGCGCTGCCTTCGAGCTGATGCGCGAGCGCCGCGAGCAGTTCGCCCGGCTGATCGTCCGCGAGAACGGCAAGGCATTGCCCGACGCCCGCGGCGAGGCCGACTATGCGGCCGAGTTCTTCCGCTGGTACGCCGAGGAGGCGGTGCGCCTGGGCGGCGAGGCGGGCCTCTCGCCGGCGGGCGACAAGCGCATCCTCGTCACCCGCGAGCCGATCGGCGTCGCCCTCCTGATCACGCCCTGGAACTTCCCCGCCGCGATGGCGACCCGCAAGCTCGCCCCGGCGCTCGCCGCCGGCTGCACGGCGGTGCTGAAGCCATCCTCGGAGACGCCGCTGACCGTCTACGCGGTCGCCGACCTGCTCGCCGAGGTCGGCGTGCCGGCCGGCGTCGTCAACGTGGTGACGCCGCGGCCGACCGGGCCGGGCGTGAGCGCGATGATCGAGCGCGGCGCCACCCGGGCGATCTCCTTCACCGGCTCGACCGCGGTCGGCGCCAGCCTGATCGGCCAGGCGGCGGCGCGGGCGCAGGTCTGCTCGATGGAGCTGGGCGGCAACGCGCCCTTCGTCGTCTTCGCCGGCGCCGACGTCGACGCCGCGGTCGAGGCGGCATTGGTGGCGAAGATGCGCAACGGCGGCGCCTCCTGCATCGCCGCCAACCGGATCTACGTCGAGGAGCCGATCCGCGCCGCGTTCACCGCCGCCTTCGTGGCGCGGATGGAGGGCCTCGTGCTCGGGCCGGGGGTCGAGGAGACGACGACGCTCGGGCCGCTGGTCTCGGCCCGCGAGCGCGACCGGATCGCGGCGTCGGTCGAGGCGGCGGTCGGCCGCGGCGCGACGCTGCGTTGTGGCGGCGAGGCCCCCGACCGCGACGGCTTCTTCTACCCCGCGACGGTGCTCGAGGTGGACGCCGCCGACCCGATCCTCGGCGAGGAGATCTTCGGCCCGGTGGCGCCGATCGTCGGCTTCTCCGGCTTCGAGGAGGCGGTCGCGCTGGCCAACGACACCGACGCCGGCCTCGCCGCCTACGTCTTCGCCGGCGACCTGGCCCTCGCCCTGCGCGCCGCCGAGGCGCTGGAAGCCGGGATGGTCGGCGTCAACCGCGGCTTCATCTCCGACCCGGCGGCGCCGTTCGGCGGCGTCAAGACCTCCGGCCTCGGCCGCGAGGGCGGCCACGACGGGGTCGAGGAGTTCCTCGAGAAGAAGTACATCGCCGTGGACTGGAGCGAAGCGCGGTGAAGGTGAGCGTCGATCTGGAGACCTGCCAGGGGTACGCCAACTGCGTGCTCGAGGCCGACGCGATCTTCGACATCGACGACGACACCGGCAAAGCGGTGGTGCTGCGGGAGACGGTCCCCGACGACCTCGCCGAGAGCGCCCGGGCCGCCGCCGCCAGCTGCCCGGTCGACGCGATCACGATCGAGGAGTGAGCGCCACGGCCCGGGCAGTGGTGGTCGGCGCGGCGGTGGCGGGCGTCGCTGCCGCGGTCGCCCTGCGCGATGCCGGGTTCGCCGGCGAGATCGTGCTGGTCGGCGAGGAGGTCCACGAGCCCTACGACCGCCCGCCGCTCAGCAAGCAACTGCTGCGCGGCACCAGCGAGCCCGCCGACCTGCGCCTGCCGGGGGCGCCGCAACTGCGCGAGCGCGAGGTCGAGCTGCGCCTCGGCGTGCGCGCGGTCGGCCTCGACCCGGAGCGGCGCGAGCTGCGGCTCGCGGGCGGCGACGCGCTCGGCTTCGACGGGCTGATCCTCGCCACCGGCTCGGTGCCGAAACGCCTGCCCGGCCAGGTCGACCTACCCGGCCTCCACATGCTGCGCACGATCGACGACGCGGTGGCATTGCGGGCCGAGCTCCTCGGCGCCGCCCGGGTCGGCGTCGTCGGCGCCGGCTTCATCGGCCTCGAGGTGGCCTCGGAGGCGCGCGCGCTCGGCGCCGCGGTGACCGTCGTCGACCTCGCCCCGCACCCGCTCGCCCGCGTCTTCGGCCCCGAGGTCGGCGCCCGGGTCCGCCGGCTGCACGACGCTCACGGGGTCGAGTTCCGCTGTGGCGAGCCGATCGAGGGGCTGGCGGTCCGCGATGGTCGCGTCGCCGGGATCGAGCTCGCCGACGGGGTCGTCGACGCCGACCTGGTCGTGGTGGGGATCGGCACCGTCCCCGCCGTCGGATGGCTGGAGGGGAGTGGGCTGCGGCTGGGCGACGGGGTCGTCTGCGATGCCGAGCTGCGCGCCGCGCCCGCCGTCTACGCGGCCGGCGACGTCGCCCGCTGGGACCACCCGCTGTTCGGCTCGATCCGGGTCGAGCACTGGACCACCGCCGGCGAGCACGCCCGGGTCGCCGCCCACAACCTGGCGCTCGACCTCGGCGGCGCGGGGGAGCCGCGGCGGGCCGACGCGGTTCCGTACTTCTGGTCCGACCAGCACGGCGTGAAGCTGCAGCTGGCCGGCTGGATCGCGGGTAGCGACACGATCGCCGAGTTCGAGGGCGAGGGCGTGCGCAGCGCGACCCTGTTCGGTCGCGACGGCCGGTTGGTCGGCGCGCTGGCGCTCGACTGGCCCGCCTTCGTCGCCCGCCGCCGCCGCGCGATCGGCGCTTCGGCGGGTTGGGAAGAAGCGGTCGAGGCGGCTACCACCGATGCTGCCAAAGTTGGTATTACTAATCTCCAGACATGAACCTTGCGAGCTACCCCGACACCAACGATCGGCCGTTCGCCGATGACACCGTCCACGCGCGCCTGCGCGGCTTCCTCGACCGCGAGGCGGAGCTGATCGACAGCCGTCGTTACCGCGAGTGGCTCGACCTCGTCGCCGATGACTTCAGCTATCGGATGCCGGTCCCGATCACGCCCGACAACCCGGTCGCGCCCCACTTCGATCCCGACGGGATCATCACCGACGAGACCAAGGAGACGCTGACCGAGCACTGGTTCCGTCGTTTCGAGCGGGACATGTGGGAGATGGCCTGGGGCGAGGTGCCGCCGGTACGGCTGCGCCACTTCGTCACCAACGTGCGGGCGCGGGTGATCGAGGACGGCGTCTACGACCTGCGCTCCAACGCCCTGGTGACCGCCACCCGCCAGTCCGAGCAGGCGGACATCCTCGCGGTCGAGCGCTTCGACGTGGTCGAGTCGACGGCCGAGCGGACCCTGCTGCGCTCGCGCTTCACCGTCGCCGAGACGACGGTGCTCGAATTCGCCTCGCTGCGGGTGGTCCTGTGAGTGGGAGCGGCGAGCACGACGAGGTCGACGGCGAGCTGCGGATCTCCAACGAGTTCACCTCGGTGACGCTGCGCAAGGTGATGACCCGCAACGGCGAGGTGCTGGAGATCTCCTCGGCGCAGGTCGACCGGACGGTCCGGCTCGACGCGCTAGTCCTCGAGTCGCTGACCTGGCGCTCCGAGGAGGAACTCTCGAGGGGGCTCGAGACGCCGTTCGGCGCGGACGCCGCGGGCGGCGCGGAGTGAAGGTAGCCGTCGCCCAGCTCGAGCCGGTGGCACTCGACCTCGAGGCGAACATCACTGCGACGGTGGCGGCGATCGAGGCTGCCGCCGCGGACGGCGCCGGCCTCGTCGTCCTGCCCGAGTGCGCCAGCAGCGGCTGGCTCGACGACCCGCACGGGGTCGGGCCGCTGGCCGAGCCGGGCGACGGCTCGGGCCCGGCGCTCGTCGCCTGGTCGGCCGCCGCGGCGCGCGGCGAGATCGCCGTGGTCGCCGGGTTCCCGGAGCGCGCCGGGGACGTCCTCTACAACTCGGTGGCGGTGATCGGCGCCGACGGCGCGGTCCTCGGCAACTACCGCAAGCTCCACCTCTTCGGCTCCGAGCGCGCCGTCTTCGAGCCCGGCGACCACGGGCTGCCGACCTTCGAGATCGGCGAGCTGAAGGTCGGCGTCCTCGTCTGTTACGACCTGCGCTTCCCCGAGGCGATGCGCCTGCTGGCGCTCGAAGGCTGCGATCTGATCACCGTGCCGACTGCCTGGGTCGGCGGGTTCGACGCCCAGACCCCGGCGGGAGAGGGCGGCCGCGTCGGCCAGGTCGAGGGCGCGCTCGTGCAGGCGAACCTGAACAGCGTCTTCGTCGCCTGCGCCGACGCGACGGGCGCGGTCGGCGACGCCCGCTTCCTCGGGCGCTCGCTGATCGCCTCGCCCTACGGCGAGCCATTGGCCGGACCGCTGCCGGCGGCGGGCGCGGGCATGGCCGCCGCCGAGGTCACCGCCGAGGCCGCCCGGGCGGCCGCCGACCGCGGTGCCGGGGTCTCGCCGCGGCTCGACCGGCGGACCGACGTCTACTCGCTGGAGGGGTCGCCGGCCGCCGCCGACGGGGCCACGATGCTTGCCGACATCGAGCGGCGGCGCGGGTACCTGCTCGACATGCACCGCACGCTCGCCGACCTCGACCCCGGCTTCCTCGCCCATTACGAGGACTTCCTCGGCGCCGCGTTCCTCGCCGAACGCTCGCTCGACCGGCGCGAAAAGGAGCTGGTCTACACCGGCGTCCTCACCGCGCTCAGCACGCCGCGGTCCCACCTCGTCGCCCACCTGCGCGCGGCGCACGCCGCCGGGGCGAGCGAAGAGCAGATCCTCGAGACCCTGGAGCTCGTCCTGCCGCCGGTCGGCGTCCCGCGCTTCATCGAGGCGATGGCCGCCTTCGAGGAGGCCTTCCGCGGCCCGGCCGCGACCAACCGACCCGAACCGAACGGAGACCAGGCCCCATGACCGTCAGCAGAATCGCCCACGTCGCGCTCGACGTCCCCGACCTCGACCTGGCCGAGGAGTTCTACGCGGCGATCTTCGGCCTCGCCACGATCGAGCGCGGCGCGCGGCACCGCTATATGTCGAGCGGCCGGTCGGGCACCTACGAGCTGGCGCTGCGCGAGGGCGAGGCGCGGATGGACCACTTCGCGCTCTCGGTGACCGGCGAGGAGGGCCTGGAGGAGGCGCTCGCGATCCTCGCCGAGGCGGGCGTCGCGACGATGACGGTCGAGGCCGGGCCGGGCGTCGCCCGCGCGGTCGAGTTCGCCTTGCCGACCGGCCACGCACTGCAGCTGGTGGCGGAGTCGGAGCCGGTCGCCTTCGTCGTCAACGCCGCCGCGCCGCGTCCGCACCACCGTGGTGTCGGGCCGGTGCCGATCGAGCACGTCACCCTGCATGCTCACGACATCAGGGCGAACGTCGAATTGCTGACCAGGTTGGGGATGCGGCTGAGCGAGTCGATCCAGCCGCCCGACATGCCGCGCTGGAGCAACTCCTTCCTGCGCGCCGGGACGATGCACCACGACGTCGGCATGATCACCAACCCCGAGGACACGGTCGGCCTCCACCACTTCTGCTTCGAGGTCCCCTCCTACGGCGACCTGGTCAGCCTCTCCGACGCGGTCGCCGCCTGGGGGATCGAGCTCGACGCGTCGATCGGCCGCCACGTCTCCGGCAACAACGTGTTCCTCTACTTCAAGGATCCGTTCGGCAACCGGCTCGAGGTGAACACCGACATGGCGCGGGTCGACCTCGCCGCGCCGCCGTTGATCCGCACCGCCCCGGCGCCCTTCGACGCCTGGCGCCCGGGCCGCCCGCCGGCGATGACGGCAGGGTCGCCGGCACGTGATGCCAGGGTGCCGGCGACGGCCGCTTGACAGTCTCCAAACTTCGTACTACAAATGAGCAAGATGGAGAGCCTGGTCCGCGAGACGAACGGGAATTTCACCGTCGGCCGCCGTGCGTGGTTCGACGACGAGGTCCACCACGAGGAGCTGCAGAAGATCTTCTCCAAGGCGTGGCTGTTCGTCGGCCACGAGAGCGAGATCCCCGAGCCGGGTGATTACGTGACCCGTCGCCTCGGGGTCGAGCCGGTGATCATGACCCGCGACAAAGAGGGCGAGGTCCGGATCGTCGGCAACACCTGCCGGCACCGCGGTATCCGCCTCTGTCGCGCCGACCGCGGCAACAGCTCCCACTTCCGTTGCCCGTACCACGGCTGGACCTACGCCGCCAACGGCGACTTGACCGGTGTTACCAACGTGCGCGAGATCTTCGATGCGTCATTCGACAAAAAGCGCTTTCCGCTCTATACGCCGGCCAAGATCGACTCCGTCTTCGGCCTCGTCTTCGCCACCTGGGACCCGGCGGCGCCGAGCCTGGAGGAATTCCTCGGCGATGCGCTCTGGTACCTCGGCTCGATCTTCGGCGCCTTCGACGACGGGGTCGAGGTGGTCGGCTCGCCGGTCCGCACGAAGATGCAGACGAACTGGAAGCTGGAGAGCGAGAACCTGAGCGGCGACGGATACCACACGCCGATCACCCACCAGTCCGCCTTCGTGCTCGGCATGTTCGCCGGCCCCGACGAGTGGGAGCAGATGGGCGACGTGGTGGCGAAAAAATTCCGCGGCCGCGTCGTCGACGCCGGCAACGGCCACACCTTCCGCGTCCATCACCTGCCGATCGCCGCCGAGCCGCCGAAGTTCCACGGCTTCCCCGAGGAGCTGTGGCCGCAGATGGAGCGGAACCTGGACCCCGGCCAGATCGACGTCCAGTCCCGGCTGTCGATCATCCACGGCAACATCTTCCCCAACCTCACGGTGATGGAGAACTTCAAGACCTCGACCGAGTCGAAGGGCAGCGCCACCCGTTACATGCGGCTCACCGTGCAGTACCCGCTTGGCCCTTACGAAGACGAGATGCTGTGGTGGAACCTGGTTCCGAAGGGCGTCGACGAGACATGGCGGCAGCAGTCCTCGCGCGCCTACCTGCGCACCAACGGCCCCACCGGAATGCTGCAGGTCGACGATAACGAGAACTTCGCCGGCTTTGCCGACTCGCACAGCGGCGAGGTGCTGCGCGACGGCGAGATTGTGCTGGAGGCCGGGATGAACGATACGATCGACGAACCCGGCTGGCGCGGAACCGTCTATGACGCAGACAAGACGGAGCAGACGATGCGGGCCTTCTGGCGCCGCTGGGCCCACTACATGGAAGACGACGCGTCGGCGCCGACCCCGGCATGACCTTGGCCTCGGCGCCGTCGCGTAGACTGAAACCTTTGTACCTACAAACTTCGAGCATTCGGCCCTGATGGCCCAAATTTCTCAAGATGCGTCGCAGGGGAGTTCGGTGCCCCGGGTGGGTCACGGCTCGTCGCTGACGCACAAAGTGCTGGAGGCGATGGTCAGCGCGGTGCGGCTCGGCACTTTCGAGTCCGGGCGGCTCCCGCCGGAGGACGAGCTCGCCGCCCAGCTGGGGGTGAGCCGGACGACGGTGCGGCGGGCGCTCCAGTCGATGGAGCAGATCGGTCTGATCGAGCGCCGGCCCGGTCGCGGCACGCGGCTGCGCACCCACGCGCGCCCCGACCTGCTGGCACTGCACGGCCTGGTCCCGTTCCCGACGCTGCTGCGCGAGCTCGGCCACGAAGTCACCTCGAAAGTCTCCTGGCGACGGCTTGACGAAACGCCGCCGAACCTCGCGGTGCAGACCGGGCACGACGCCGACGGCCCGAGCTACGAACTGAACATCCTGCTGGTCGCCGACGACGTGCCGGCGGTCTCGATGCTGGAGCGCTTCCCGGTCGACGTGCTGGGCTCGACGCCCTCCGACCAGGACCTGCAGGCG
>Ga0153954_1000622_pt1 | contig 26303 bp, 26 predicted proteins | sample TSFL038MetaG_FD_102277 | JGI IMG/M metagenome (GOLD analysis project Ga0153954, IMG submission 102277) | Attine ant fungus gardens microbial communities from Florida, USA - TSFL038 MetaG | ecosystem: Host-associated > Fungi > Mycelium > Unclassified | place: USA: Florida, Wekiwa Springs State... | reverse complement strand
GGCATCGCACGCTTGGCGGGGTGGGATTTTCCTTGAGAACGGACGGATTATTGGCTTTGCGGCGGGAAAAACCCCGGCGGCACGGTCGAGACTCCGCTCCCGCCGAAGCTTGCGATTGGCCGGCGGGAACCGCCGTGCTGTAACTAAGGCTACCTTGGCAACCCCTGCGGCGGCGCCTACATTGGATCAACGTGCGCCACTAGGAGCGCCTCATTGAGCAGGCTCGTTCTCCCCATCGGGATTAGGTGTCTGTGGCGAGTTAAAGATGCATCCGAATTTCAGGAATTTTGCGCTCTGGGTCATAATTTTTCTGCTCGTCGTCGCGCTCGTGATGTTGTTCTACAACCCGGGTCAGCGGACGACGGCGGCCGACAGCATCAGCTTCAGTGAGTTCCTGAGCGACGTCCAGGGCGGCCAGGTCCGCGAGGTTACGATCGTCGGCAACGAGGTGTCGGGCCATCTGAAGAACGACAAGGCCTTCGAGACCTATACGCCCAACGATCCGTCGCTGGTGCAGAACCTTGTCAAGAACGGCGTGACGATCAACGCCAAGCCGCCGTCCGACGGCAATAGCTGGCTGCTGACGCTCTTGATCAACGGCTTGCCGATCATCGCCTTCGTCGGCATGTGGATTTTCGTCACCCGGCAGATGCAGGGCGCCGGCGGCAAGGCGCTTGGCTTCGGCAAGTCGAAGGCCAAGCTGCTCACCGAGGCGCATGGGCGCATCACCTTCGAGGATGTTGCCGGCGTCGACGAGGCCAAGGAGGATCTGCAGGAGATTGTCGAATTCCTGCGAGATCCGCAGAAGTTCCAGCGGCTGGGCGGGCGGATTCCGCGCGGCGTGCTGCTTGTCGGGCCGCCCGGCACCGGTAAGACCTTGCTCGCCCGCGCCATCGCCGGCGAGGCGAATGTGCCGTTCTTCACCATCTCGGGTTCCGACTTCGTCGAAATGTTCGTCGGCGTCGGCGCGAGCCGCGTGCGCGACATGTTCGAGCAGGCGAAGAAGAATGCGCCCTGCATCATCTTCATCGATGAGATCGATGCGGTCGGCCGTCATCGCGGCGCCGGTCTCGGCGGCGGCAATGACGAGCGCGAGCAGACGCTGAACCAGTTGCTGGTCGAGATGGACGGGTTCGACGCCAATGAGGGCATCATCCTCATTGCCGCGACGAACCGGCCGGACGTGCTCGACCCGGCGCTGCTGCGCCCGGGCCGGTTCGACCGCCAGATCGTCGTCCCCAACCCGGACGTGATCGGCCGCGAGCGCATCCTGAAAGTGCATGTGCGCAAGGTGCCGCTGTCACCCGACGTCGATCTCAAGACCGTCGCGCGGGGTACGCCCGGCTTCTCCGGCGCCGATCTCATGAACCTCGTCAACGAGGCGGCTTTGCTCGCCGCGCGGCGCGGCAAGCGCATCGTGACGATGACGGAGTTCGAGGACGCCAAGGACAAGATCATGATGGGCGCCGAGCGCCGCACCCTGGTCATGACCGAGCAGGAGAAGATCCTGACTGCCTATCACGAGGGCGGCCACGCGATCGTCGCGCTCAACGTACCGGCGACCGATCCCGTCCACAAGGCGACGATCATTCCGCGCGGCCGTGCGCTCGGCATGGTCATGCAGCTTCCCGAACGCGACAAGCTATCGATGAGCTACGAACAGATGACCTCGCGTCTCGCCGTGCTCATGGGCGGCCGTGTCTCGGAAGAGATCATCTTCGGCAAGGAGAAGGTCACCTCCGGCGCGCAATCGGACATCGAGCAGGCGACCAAGCTCGCCCGGGCGATGGTCACCCGCTGGGGCTTCTCGGACGAACTCGGCACCGTGATGTATGGCGAGAACCAGGAGGAAGTCTTCTTGGGCTACTCCATGGGCCGCCAGCAGAACATTTCGGAAGCAACGTCCCAGAAGATCGACGCGGAGGTGCGCCGTCTGGTCGAGGCAGGCCTCGCTGAGGCCACGCGCATCATTACGGAGAAGCGGCAGGACCTTGAGACGCTGGCCAAGGGTCTCTTGGAATATGAGACGCTGACCGGCGAGGAAATCTACGGTCTGCTGCGCGGCCAGAAGCCGATCCGCGATGCGGGCGACGAACCGCCGCCGGCGCCGGCGCCACGGCCTTCGCCCGTGCCGGCGACCGGCCGCCAGACCAAGACGGGCCCTGAGCCCGGTGGTCTTGAGCCGCAGCCGCAGACCTAAAGGATTTGCTGGTCTCTGAAGTCTAAGAGCGGCGCCCATGGCGCCGCTTTTTTTGTGCTGCGCGGCTCTTGCCGTTCGCGCTTAGTCTAGCCTCTCCAAGGCGATGCAGATCCTGGGAGGCTCGGACGATGGTGGGATCATTCAATGTCGTGACCGCGGCGGGCGTCGTCGTTGCGACGGCGGCGACGGATGCGGTCTATGTCAGGTTCACGTCGGCCGTCGCGACACGGCGCCGGATTTCGGCGGCGAGCTGGAGCAGCTTCTGGTATCTGCTCTCGTCTTACGCCGTCATCAATTACACCGAGAACTGGATTTACGTGTGCTTCGCCGCCGCAGGCTCGTGGGTCGGCGCGTTCTTTTCTTTGACGTTCCTGCGCGCGGCGCCGTCGCGGCCACCCGCGGGCGCGACACCGGAATAGGCGGCGAACAAACAAAAAGGCCGGCCCCGAAGGCCGGCCCTTTGCAAGACAAAACCGCTTTCGACCTAAGATTGGCCGGGGTTCAGATCGGTCACCGCGCGGCGGTTCTGTGACCAGCAGGAAATATCGTTACACACCGCAACCGGGCGTTCCTTGCCATAGCTGATCGTGCGGATGCGTTCCGCCGAAATGCCGCGTGCGGTCAGATATTCCTTGACCCGTTCGGCACGGCGCGCGCCGAGGGCGAAATTGTATTCACGCGTGCCGCGTTCGTCGGCATGGCCTTCGACGACGAAATTGTAGCGGCCGTATTGCTGCAGCCAGGACGCCTGCTTGTCGAGCGTCGCTTGCGCGGTCGACGTCAGTTCGGTCGAATCGGTGTCGAAGAAGACGCGATCGCCGACGTTCTGGCTGAAGTCTTGCGGTGAGCCGGGTGTCGCTGAGCCGTAGCCCCCTGCGAGACTGTCGGCTCCTGGGTTTTTGGCGCAAGCCGCCATCGCGAGGGCGGCGCCCAAGGCCAAGGCAAGCTTCAAAGCGCCCGCGCGCTGGTGAAGGCTCATGACAAAAACTCCTTTCATGGCACTCGGTCCGCCAGTCCTACCGGGCGATGGTTAATCGAAGGTTCCGTCAACCTTTATGAGACCTTCTTGGGAAGCGTTGCATTCGCGTCATCAATCCAGATGGTTAAATTGGCCTTGATGGCAGTAATGGGGCCAGCGCCTCGCTTTGGTGCAATCTGGCGATTTTCCCCCGGGGAGCGTGCCCCAAAAGCCTCAGGTCCCCATCGCGGAGGCCAAGCTTTCGCTCCGGAACGGATGCGGCGGATAAACGCCGAGGATTTTGAGTTCCTTGCAGAAAAAGGCCAATTCCTCCAAGGCCCGCGCGAGCGCCGGCTCGTCGGGATGGCCATCGACGTCGGCAAGAAACTGCGTCGCGGTAAATTCGCCGTCGACCATATAGCTTTCGAGCTTGGTCATGTTGACGCCGTTGGTGGCGAAGCCGCCAAGCGCCTTGTAGAGCGCCGCCGGGACGTTACGGACGCGAAAGACGAAGGTGGTCACCGTCGCCCCCGAGCCGAGCGTCGGCCGGTGCGGCTCGCGCGCCAGAATGACGAAGCGGGTCGTATTGTGCTTCGCGTCTTCGACATCGGCAGCCAGGATATCGAGGCCGTAGATTTTTGCCGCCAGTGCCGGCGCGAGCGACGCCTTGGTCGGATCGCTCCATTCGGCGATCTCCTTGGCCGAGCCCGCCGTATCGCCGCTGATATGCGCGACAAGGCCGAGCTTACGGATGATCTTGCGGCATTGGCCCAGCGCATGAACATGGCTGTAGACCGATTTCAGGTCTTCGATCCGCGCGCCCTTGACGCCGAGCAACTGGAAGTGGATCGGCAGAAAATATTCGCCAATGATATAAAGCCCGGCCGTCGGCAGGAGGGCGTGAATATCGGCGACGCGGCCGGCGAGCGAATTCTCGATCGGGATCATCGCATATTTGGCGATTCCCTCCGTGACGGCGCTCAGCGCGTCCTCGAAGGTGGCGCGGGGCAGGGGCGTGAAATCCGGAAAGACGTCGCGGCAGGCGATATCGGAATTGGCGCCGGGTTCGCCCTGATAGGCGATTTTCTTGTCAGTCATCTCTGCCTCTGGGATATGCGCGCCTTCGAACGCCCGCGCTCTAAGCATAGTCTCCGTTGCGATGATAGAGGAAGACCGCGCGGGGAGCGGGCGGCTGTCCGTCCTGCCGGAGGCGAAGCCGCGGCGGGACCCAAACGGCTGCCGAACAGACTTTTGCCTAAGACGAAAAATACTTATACGGGTTGCCAAGGCAGCGGCAAAACGACTAATCAACAAACGCCTATGTCTGCTGTTTTACTAGGCGCGATGGGGGAGTGTGGGTAGCCATGAATTCTTTTGAGTTCAATAAGATCGCCGGGGGCGTTCTCGGCACGCTGCTTTTTCTGCAAGTCATTTATCTCGCCTCGAACGCGATTTTCTCGCACCCGACCCCGGCCAAGCCCGGCGACAATCTGGCCGGCGGCCAGGCGGAGAAACAGGCCGCGCCCGCCGCTGCGGCCCCGACCGAGCTTCTGGCGAGCTATATCGGCAAGGCCGACGCCAAGAAGGGCGAGGACGACACCAAGCCCTGCCAGATTTGCCACAATTTCGCCAAGGGCGGTGGCGTGATCCTCGGCCCGCCGCTCTATGGCGTCGTCGGCCGCGCGCGCGCCTCGGTTCCGGGCTTCCAATATTCCGACGCCATGAAGGCGAAGGGTGGCACCTGGACGCCGCAGGACATTTTCACCTTCATCAAGAACCCGCAGGCTTTCGTTCCGGGCACGAAGATGACTTTTGCCGGCGAGCCTGACCCGCAGAAGCGCGCCAACATCGTGGCCTATCTCGACACCTTGTCCGATCATCCCGTGCCGCTGCCGGCACCGGCAAAATAAACGGCGGCCATTGCTTCATCTCTCGCTTCGCGGCACCTGCCGCGAAGCCCTCAACGGTTCGTGCGCGCCGCGTCACCTTGCGCGTCCATGTCAAAAAGCGACATAATCCTCCGACATTCTGACTGAGCTTGCACAGCGTCAGAGAGGCTTTTTTGACATCGCAGAAACGTCCGGTCTTTTCCCGCCGCTCCGTTCTTCAGTTTTGCTCCGGCCTTCTCGGCGCCAGCGTTCCGCTTCGTTCGATCCGCCTTTTGGCAGATACGCAGGCCGCTGGCCGCGAAACACACGGATTGTCGATCTTCGGTGATCTGGCGCTGCCGCCGGATTTCAAATCCTTTGCCTATGTCGATCTCAAGGCGCCGAAGGGCGGCCAGATTGTGCTCCAGCCGAGCAGCGGCGGCGGCAATGTCAATCCGACGACGTTCAACACGTTCAACGTCTACATCCTGAAGGGCGATGGCGCGACCGGCATGGGGGCGATCTTCGACTCGCTGATGGTCGGCAACAGCGACGAACCGGATACGCTCTATGGTCTCGTCGCCAAGAAAGTCTGGGTTTCGGCGGATAAGCTCACCTATCGTTTCTTCCTGCGCAAGGAAGCGCGCTTTCACGACGGCACGCCGCTGACCGCGCATGATGTCGCCTTCTCACTGAATATTCTGAAAGAGCAGGGCCATCCGGCGATCGCGCAATCCTTGCGCGATCTCGAGAGTGCGGTGCCTGAGGCGGACGATATCATCCGCGTGACCTTGAAGAAGACCCACAGCCGCGAGGCGATCCTGGCCGTCGCGGGGCAGCCGATCTTCTCTGCCGCTTATTACGGCAAGAACACTTTCAATGAGACGACCGTGGTGCCGCCGCTCGGCTCAGGGCCCTATAAGGTCGGCAGCTTCGATCTCGGGCATTTTATCGCCTTCGAACGTGTCGCCGATTATTGGGGCAAGGACCTGCCGGTCAATGTCGGGCAGAACAATTTCGATACCATCCGCTTCGAATATTTCGCCGATCGCAAAGTCGCGTTCGAGGCCTTCAAGGCGGGCGTTTTCACCTTCCGCGAGGAATTCACCTCCGCCGTCTGGGCCACGCAATATAATTTTGCGGCAGTGAAGGACGGCCGGGTGAAGCGCGAGACTTTGCCGGATCAATCGCCGCTCGGGACACAGGGCTGGTTCCTCAACGTCCGGCGCGACAAGTTCAAGGACATTCGCATTCGTGAGGCGTTGGAACAATGCTTCGATTTCGAGTGGACCAACCGCAACATCATGTACGGGCTCTATACAAGGACGGTCTCTTATTTCCAGAATTCGCCGATGATGGCGAGCGGCAAGCCCGCGCCGCAGGAGCTTGCGATCCTCGCGCCCTTCAAGGCCAAATTGCCGGCCGCGGTCTTCGACGACGTGCCGGTGCCCCCGGTTTCCGACGGCTCGGGGCAAGACCGGGCGATGCTGCGTAAAGCCAATGACCTGCTGTTTGCCGCCGGCTGCAAGCGCGATGGCGACAATCTGCTGCTGCCCGACGGCAAGCCCTTCGAGATCGAATTTCTCGATTTCGACAATGCGCTCGAGCCGCACACGGCGCCCTTCATCCGCAATCTCAATCTCCTCGGCATCACTGCGCGCTACCGCGTTGTCGATCCGGCGCAGTATAAAGAGCGGACCGACAATTTCGATTACGATATCGTCACCTCGCGCTTCGGCCTCGGGCTGACGCCGGGCGAGGCGATGCGCGCCTTTTCCGGCTCGCAAGTGGCCAATGTTCCGGGCTCCTATAACATCTCAGGCATTGCCGATCCGGTGATTGACGCTTTGATTGCAGAAGCGCTGACGGTCGATACGCGCGAAAAGCTCACCTATATCTGCCGCTGCATCGATCGCATTCTGCGCGTCGGGCATTATTGGGTGCCGATGTGGAACAGGCCCAATCATCTCGTCGCCTATTGGGATTTGTTCTCGCGGCCGTCGCGCAGCGCCAAATACGACATCGGCGTCGTTTCGACCTGGTGGTACGACACGGCGAAGGCCGCGGCCGTCCATCTTCCCGGCCATTGATATGCTTGCCTATATCGTCCGCCGCATTCTTTTGATGGTTCCGACGATCTTCGGCATCCTGCTCATCTCCTTCGTCATTGTGCAGTTTGCGCCCGGCGGACCCGTCGAGCGCATCCTTGCGCAATTGCAGGGCCTTGAGACCAATGCGACGGCGAATTTCACCGGCGGGGCGGATACGCGGGCAGGGGCTGGCAGCTCGGCGGATTATGGCTCGCGCTACCGCGGCGCGCAGGGGCTCGACCCGAAATTCATCGCCGAGCTCAACAAGCAATTCGGCTTCGACAAGCCGGCGCCGGAACGCTTCTGGATCATGGTGCGGGATTACCTGCGCTTCGACTTCGGCAAATCCTATTTTCGCGACACGTCCGTTCTTGAGCTGATCAAGGAGAAGCTGCCGGTCTCGATCTCGCTCGGCCTGTGGATGACGCTCATCTCCTATCTCATCTCGATCCCGCTCGGCATTGCGAAGGCGGTACGCGACGGCTCACGCTTCGATGTCTGGACGTCGAGCGTCATCATCATCGGCTACGCAATCCCGAGCTTCCTTTTCGCGATCTTTCTGATCGTGCTCTTCTGCGGCGGCTCGTTCTGGCAGATTTTTCCGCTACGCGGCCTGACGTCGGAGAATTTCGACACCTTGTCGCTCATCGGCAAGATCAAGGACTATTTCTGGCACATCACCTTGCCGGTGACGGCGCTGACGCTGTCCGCCTTCGCGACCGTCACGTTCCTCACCAAGAATTCGTTTCTCGACGAGATTCGCAAACAATATGTCCTGACGGCGCGGATGAAGGGCTTGAGCGAAAGGCGCGTTCTTTACGGCCACGTCTTCCGCAATGCCATGATGATCGTCGTTGCCGGCTTTCCCGGCGCCTTCATCAACGCATTTTTCGGCGGCGCGCTGCTGATCGAGACGATCTTCTCGCTCGATGGGCTCGGCCTGCTGTCTTATGAGTCGGTGATCAACCGCGACTATCCGGTGGTCTTTGCGAATGTGTACATTTTCGCGCTGCTCGGCCTTGTCGTGAATTTGATTTCCGACCTCACCTATACTTGGATCGATCCGCGCATCGATTTCGAGACGCGGGAGGTTTAGGCGTGGCCGCCGCCTCTTCACGCGCCGAAGTGAAGGCCGGGCTGAGGCTCGCGCCGCCGTTGCCGAAGAGCGGAATGATCCGGCTGACGCCGCTCAACCAACGCCGGCTCGCTAATTTCCGCCATAACAAACGCGGCTATTGGTCGTTCTGGATCTTCATCATCCTGTTTGTCATTTCGCTCTTTGCCGAATTCATCGCCAATGACCGGCCGCTGATCGCGTCCTACAAGGGCGAGCTTCTTTTCCCGATCTTCCGCGATTATCCGGAATCGAAATTCGGCGGCTTCCTGGCGCGTACCGATTATCGTGATCCGTTCGTCGCCGACGAGATCAAGGCGCATGGCTGGATCATCTGGCCGCCGATTCATTATTCCTATCGTACGATCGAGCGGTCCTTGCCGACACCGGCGCCGTCGCCGCCGACCTGGATGCTGACCAAAGCCCAATGCGAGGCCGCGGCCGCGCGCGTCTTGCCGCCGGGGCAGCCGAACCGCGGCTGCGCCGACATCGAATGGAACTGGCTCGGCACAGACGATCAGGGCCGCGATGTCGCGGCGCGGCTGATCTATGGCTTCCGCATCTCCATTCTCTTCGGTCTCGCCTTGGCGTCGATCTCGTCGGTCGTCGGCGTCGCCGCCGGAGCGGTGCAGGGCTATTTCGGCGGCTGGACCGATCTAATCATGCAGCGGCTTATCGAGATCTGGTCGTCGGTGCCGCAGCTCTATCTGCTGATCATCCTGTCGTCGATCATCACGCCGAGCTTCTTCGTGCTGCTCGGCACGCTGCTGCTCTTCTCCTGGGTGAGCCTCGTCCATGTCGTGCGCGCCGAGTTTTTGCGGGCGCGGAACTTTGAATATGTAACGGCGGCGCGGGCGCTCGGCCTTAGCAATGCGCGGATCATGGTGAAGCACGTGCTGCCGAATGCCATGGTCGCGACCCTGACCTTTTTGCCCTTCGTCCTCAACGGCTCGATCTCGACCCTGACGGCGCTTGATTTTCTCGGCTTCGGCCTGCCGTCGGGTTCGGCCTCACTGGGCGAGCTCCTGCTTGAAGGCGAATCGAACCTTCAGGCGCCGTGGCTCGGCCTCACTGGATTCTTCGTCATCGCCATCATGCTGTCGCTGCTGATCTTCATCGGCGAGGCGGTGCGCGACGCCTTCGACCCACGGAAGACGATCGCATGAGCGAGGCGCCGCTGCTCGACGTCCGCGATCTCTCCGTCACCTTCCGGGCGGGCGGCGACGCGGTCGCGGCCGTCAAAGGGATTTCCTTTTCGCTGGCGCGTGGGCGCACGCTTGCCATTGTCGGCGAATCGGGGTCCGGCAAATCGGTGACGGCGCTGTCGATCCTGCGGCTGCTGCCTCCCGCCGCGCATGTCTCCGGCACCGCGCTGTTTAAGGGCGAAGATCTCCTGAAATGCAGCGAAAGGCGCTTGCGGGCCATTCGCGGCGCGGCCGTCACGATGGTCTTTCAGGAGCCGATGACATCGCTCAATCCGCTGCACACGATCGAACGGCAGATTGGCGAAATTCTCGAATTGCACGGCGCGCGCAAAGGCCCGGCCTTGAGGCAGCGCGTCGTCGAGCTTCTCACCGAAGTCGGCATTCCCGATCCGGCGCAACGGCTCTCGGCCTATCCGCATCAATTGTCCGGCGGCCAGCGCCAGCGTGTGATGATCGCCATGGGCCTCGCCAACCGGCCCGACCTCTTCATCGCCGATGAGCCGACGACGGCGCTGGATGTCACGGTTCAGGCGCAAATCCTCACGCTGTTGAAGGATCTGCAAAAGCGTCACGACATGGCCATGCTGTTCATCACGCATGACCTCAACATCGTGCGCAAGCTCGCCGATGATGTTGCGGTGATGCAGCGGGGCGAGATCGTCGAAGCGGGCAGCGTCGCGCAGATTTTCCGGTCGCCGCAACATCCCTATACGCAGGCGCTGCTCGCGGCCGAGCCCAAGGGTGTGCCGCCGCAAAGCGATCCGTCGGCGCCCGTGGTGCTCGAAGCGCAGGATGTGCGTGTGCATTTCCCCATCCGGCGCGGTCTGCTGCGCCGCACGATCGGCGCGGTCAAAGCGGTCGACGGGATTTCGCTGAGCTTACGGCAGGGCGAGACGATCGGCGTCGTTGGCGAGTCGGGCTCCGGAAAGACGACCTTGGGCCTCGCCGTCCTGCGCCTGATCCGTTCGCAAGGTCCGATCGTCTACCTCGGCCAACGCATCGACGGCCTCAAGTTCAGGGCGATGCGGCCGCTGCGGCGCGACATGCAGATCGTCTTTCAGGATCCTTATGGCTCGCTGTCGCCGCGGCTTTCGATTGCTGACATTGTCGCCGAGGGCCTGATCGCGCAAGGCACGCGGCTCAGCCTCGACGAGCGGCGCGAAACCGTCGCCCGGGCGCTCGCCGACACCGGCCTCGACCCCGCGGCGATGGACCGCTATCCGCATGAATTTTCCGGCGGCCAGCGCCAGCGCGTGGCGATTGCGCGCGCCATGGTGCTGGAGCCGAAATTCGTCGTGCTCGACGAGCCGACCTCGGCTTTGGATATGTCCGTGCAGGCGCAGATCGTCGATCTGCTGCGGCATCTGCAGGAGAAGCGCCAGCTCGCCTATCTCTTCATCAGCCACGATCTGCGCGTCGTGAAGGCGCTGGCCAACGAAATCATCGTCATGCGCCACGGCAAGGTGGTAGAGCAGGGCGCCGCCACCGAGATTTTCGCCAATCCGCAGAGCGACTATACGAAGGCGCTGTTTGCGGCGGCCTTCGCGATCGAAGCCGACCGCAGCGGTGTCGTCGCGCAATAACGTTCACTTGGCTGGGCGGGAAGCGAAGCGCGGCTCATCCGGTCTCTCCTTCGAGAGCCGTTGAAGCGACGAGGCCGATGCTGAACAATGCCGCGAGATTGACGGGGAGATCAAAATCCGGCGCGGCTGCCTGCGCATCGGCCGCGGCTTCGGCGAGCGTCGCGCCTTGCGCCAGCGCTTTGAGAAAGGCCGCGCCGCCCGGCGGCAGCGCGCGGACCTCGACATCGAAATGCGGTCGTGAGATCAGCGCCGCTTGGCCGCGCCAATCGTCGATTTCCGCGAGTTTTTGCTCGCCGGCGTTCATTGCCCAGATGGTGACGATCGGATGCGCCGAGGCGATGACGGTGACGGCGGGATGCAGCGTGAGGCGCAGATCGCCGAGCAATTCCGGCGCAAGGCTGGCAAGCGTCTCCGGACCGAGCGGCGTGACGTCGCCGGCGTGGTAGGCCTGTGTGCGCGCCGCTTCGAGCCGGGCGAGATCGCCGAGGTAGGGTAGCTCGGCGCAAGCGGGCAGAGCTTCGAGAAAATCGGCAAAGCCATCGCCGTAGAATGCGATCATCCGCGACCTTGGCGGACGGTTCGCAACGAACAGCCGTGCGGCCTCAGTGAAAAACGCGTCGCCGACGACACGGCGCACCGCCGGAAAGCGCGTCGCCAAGGCTTCGATCAGGCTCACCACGACATTGTTGCGATAGATCGCAAAGCGGCTGCGATAGGACGCGCTGATGGCCGCCGGCGCGGGCAGGTCGGGATCGAGGAGGGCGGAGGCGAATTGGGCTTCTTCCATGGCGCTCACGCCGCGTGATGCGATTGGGGTTTGCGCGCAGCATCGAGGATCTTGCCTGCGGTTGCGGCCTCACTCGCCAGCGCCAGCCAATCCGGAACGTCGTTGTCGCGCTCGATCAGGCTCGGCCGCGGCCCGGCACGCGTCAGCACCCATTCGTAGAGCGCAAAGACGGGATCGGCGATCGGCGCGCCATGCGTGTCGATGAGCATGGCGCGGCCCTCGGCATCGGTCGCATCGCTATGGCCGGCAAGATGGATTTCCCCGACCAATGCGAGCGGGAAGGCGTCGAGATAGGTCTTGGGATCGAAGCCGAGATTGACGGCGCTGACATAGACATTGTTGACGTCGAGCAGCAGGCCGCAGCCGGTGCGGGCGGCGAGCTCGGCAAGGAATTGCGGCTCGGTGATCGTGCCGTCGGAGAAGCTGAGATAGCTCGCCGGATTTTCGATCAGCACGCGGCGGCCCAGCGTCGTTTGCAATTGATCGACATGCGTCGCGACGCGGGCAAGCGTGGCCTCGTTCAGCGGCAGCGGCAAGAGGTCGTTGAAATAGGTCTCGTTGTGCGAGGCCCAGGCCAGATGTTCGGAAAAGCTCTCTGGCTGATAGCGGGCGCAGAGCGCTTTGAGGGTCGCAAGATGGCTGTGGTCGAGCGGCGCTTCGCCGCCGATCGAAAGACCGACGCCATGCAGCGAGAGCGCATAATCGCGTCGCAATGCGGTCAGTTGCGCATGCGGGACGCCGCCGGCGCCGAAATAATTTTCGGCATGCACCTCGAAAAAGCCGATGGCCGCCGGGGCCGCGGCGATGGCCGAGAAATGTTGCGGCTTGAAGCCGAGCCCGATCTCGGCCGGCAGCGAAGCGAAGCTCATAGTGAAAATCTCCGCGTCCATCGACACGCGGACCGCGGCCCGCGCGCCTGCGCAAGATCACGCGCGCATCACATTTTCTGGGTCAACGAGCCCGTGCCGTTCGGCGTCTTCATCGCGGTGCAGGTGCCCTTGGGCACGAGCTTGAAATAACGGCCGTCGTGGTCGATCGGCTGCGTTCCGGCGCAGGTCGCACCGGGACCGGCGGCGCAATCGTTATGGCCCTTCATCGCCACGCCGTAGCATTTCTCGGTCTTCTTGGTGTCCGCCTGCGCCTGGGCGGATACGAGCGCGATGGCGGCGGCGAGCGAAGAAGCCAAGGTGGTCTTCGTTAGTCCCGATTTGGTCGTCATAATTTGCTCCCTGAACCTGGTGGATAGGGCCGGCCCGTAGTACGGCGCGCCTGGGACGGCCGTTACTGGCACGCCGGGCGATTTTAGATCACGAAGGCGTGACAAGACGACGCCAAAAAGGCATGTAACGCCAAGCTGGGCTTTCGCGAACAGGTTAGAGGGAGCGTGCGGGCAGACCGGGACAGCGAGTGGAGTTCTCTCCTGCGTGCCGCTAATGCCGGGGATTCGCTGGCTTATCAGCGATTCCTGCGGGAATTGGCGCCGGTGCTCCGGGCGTTTGTGCGGCGTTTGCTGGCGCGTACAAATTCGGCGGGAGCTGAGGCTGAGGATATTGTGCAGGACATTCTGCTGGCCATTCACCTGAAACGGCAGACGTGGATCGAGACGGCGCCGGTGACGCCTTGGGTCTTCACAATTGCTCGGCATAAGACGATCGATGCCCTGCGCCGCCGCGGCCGGCGGATCGATGTGCCGATCGACGATTTTGCCGAGATCCTCGCCGCCGATACGGAAGAGCCGAATCTCGCCAGCGTCTATATCGACCGCCAGCTCGGCACTTTGCCCGATGTGCAGCGCAAGGTCGTGCAGGCCATTGCGGTCGCCGGCGATTCGATTGCCGAGGCGGCGGAAAAACTGATGATGACGCAGGGCGCGGTGCGGGTCGCCCTGCATCGCGGCCTTGCCGCGCTCGCGGCGCGCACCTCCCGGGGAGGCGGCGCGGCATGAAGACGGACGATCTCATCCGCAGTCTCTCGCTCGACAGCGCGCCGCGCATGCCGCTGGCGCGGGCGCTTCTTTATGGCTTTCTGCCGGGCGTTGTGGTCTCGCTCGTTTTCTATGCGCTGACGATCGGCCTGCGGCCGCATCTTTTCGATCTGCTGCCCAACTGGCGCATCTTCTTCAAGATCGGTTTCCCGATCGCGGTTTTCGCCTGCGCCGGGCCTTTGGCTCTGCAATTGGCAAGGCCGCGCGGCGACCCGCGGCCGTTGGTGTTCATCTTGATCGCGCTGCTCATCGTGCTCGCCGCCGCGGTCGTCATCGAGCTTGCTATCCTGCCGCCGGACCTCTGGCGCGTGCGGCTCATCGGCCATAACGCCCGCGTCTGCATGATGCTGATCCCGCTGATGTCGGCGGCGCCCTTGGTCGGCGCGCTCATCGCTTTGCATCGCGGCGCGCCGCAAAATCCCGGCCTTGCCGGCGCCGGGGCGGGGCTCTTCGCCGGGGCCTTCGCCGCGGCGCTTTACGCAACCCATTGCCCGGATGATTCGCCGCTTTTCGTCGCGACCTGGTACACGCTCGCCGTGCTGATCGTGATGCTGGTTGGCGCGCTCGCGGGCAGCCGCTGGCTGCGCTGGTAGCTTATTTCACCTCAGCTATTTCACTTGCCGCTTTTCGAGCTTGCGGGCGAGCGTGCGCCGGTGCATGCCGAGCCGCCGCGCCGTCTCCGAAATGTTGAAATCGGCTTCGACGAGCGTGCGGTGGATATGTTCCCATTCGAGCGTCTTGATTGACGTTGGGCGCTCGGTCAGCGGCACCCCGGTATCGCCCGCCGACTTCTGGAAGGCTTCCTCGATGTCGTCGGTATTGGAGGGCTTGGCGAGATAATGGCACGCGCCAAGCTTGATCGCCTCGACGGCGGTCGCAATGCTCGCATAGCCGGTCAGGACGACGATCAGCATCTCTGGATCATGCGCGTGCAGGGCTTCGACGCAGGCGAGGCCCGAGCCGCCGCCGAGCTTCAGATCGACGACCGCATAGCCGGGGCTCTGCGTCTCGAGAAGTGTCTTGACGCCCGTGAGGCTGTCGGCGACCAGCACCTTATAATCGCGACGCTCGAAAGACCGCTTGAGCGTATTGGCGAAGGCCGCGTCGTCTTCGACGATGATCAACTGACGCTCATTCGCCATAACGCGGGGCTCCAATCGCCAAGGCGGTCAAGGGCAGGCGCAAGGTGACAACAGCGCCGCGGCCGCGATTGCGCGCCTCGACGGTGCCGCCAAGCTTCCTGACCACATTGACGACGAGAAACAAGCCAAGGCCGCGGCCGGGCCGGCCTTTGCTCGATTGATACGGCCGGCCGAAATTCGCCAGAATCTCCGGCGCGAAGCCCGGGCCGATATCGCTGACTTCAAGGACAAGCGAATCGGCCTCGCGCGCCGCGGTGAAGCCAACCCAGCTTGGCGAGGCCTCGGCGGCATTGTCGAGCACGTTGAAGACGATCTGCTTCAGCGCCGAATCCGAGACGATCGGCAGGTCGGCGCCGAACCTGTTCTGATAGGCGAGCTCGGCCGCTGGCCGGCCGGCCCGCCAGCCCGCGACGACGTCGTCGAGAAATTGCGTCACGGTCGTCACGCCTGGCGCTTCGCCGCGTGCTTCCCCGGCCGAGAGCAGGATGTCGGTCACGATCGCCTTGCAGCGATTGACCGCCGTCTGCATCTCCTCGACTTCCTGGCGCAGGTCCGCATTGGCCTTGACGAGCGGCATGCGCCGCCAATCGCCGAGAATGACCGACAGCGAGGCGAGCGGCGTCCCAAGTTCATGCGCCGCACCGGTCGCGAGCAGGCCGATGCGGACGACATGATCCTCTTCGATCGCCGCCTGTCTCAACGCGGCGAGACGGGCGTCACGTTCGCGCAGATTGCGCGTGATACGGCTGATGAACGCGACCAGCATCGCCGCATTGAGGATGAAGCAGACGAGCATGCCGAGAACCGGCAGGGTGAATGTGTCGCCGGACCAGCGGTTGGGAATATCGAGCGGTTCGTGAAAGCTGACGAGGACGACGAAGCCGGTAAAGGTGAGCGCGGCGATGAGCCAGGTCGATTGCGCGTCGAGAAGGACCGCCGCCATCGTGATCTGCAGCAGATAAAGCGACACGAAGGGATTGTTCGCACCGCCCGAGAGCCAAAGCTGCGCCGTCAGGGCGAAGACATCGAGCATCGAGACGAGGAGCAGCGCGGCGCTGCTGATATCGTCATGCAGCCGCAGCCAGAGGCTGCTCACGAGATTGAGCAGAACCAGAGCGGCGAGCACGCCCATCATCGGCGGCAGCGGCAAGGAAATGCCGAGGCCGAATTGCACGAACATGATGGTGGCGAGCTGGCCGATCACCGCGATCCAGCGGAACTGGATCAACAGGGCCATGTTCTTGCGGTTGGCGGCGTCCGAGATCCGCGGCGCGGCCTTTGGTCCCGGGGCACGGCTCGTCCGTGCCGCCGCAGCGGCGGTGTCCGCTTCAAAGCCTGCGATATGCGCCTCTTCGCGTGCCAGCATCATGATCCGGTTTCGGCGGCGTGCCGCCCACGCCATTCCTCGCGCACATTATAGAGGGTGACGCCGGCCAACAGCAAAGCCAGGCTGAACCAGGTCAGCGCATAGACGAGGTGATTGTTGGGGAAGCTCAGCACGGTCAGGCCGCCGCGCGGCCAGGCTTTGGGGTCGGCGCCGGCCTCGGCATCGACGAAATAGGGGGCGACGTTGGCGAGCCCGCGCGCCGCGGCGATCGCCGCGACATCGCGGGAATACCAGCGCTCCGCCGCCGGATCGTTCGCCCGCAGGAACCGGCCCTTCGGCTCGCTGATCCGCAGCAGGCCGGTGACGCTGGTCTCGCCGGAAATCGTGCCATGCAGGGCCGCTGCACGCCGTTCCGGCGGAACAAAGCCGCGATTGACGAGGACGAGGAAGCCCTGGTCCGTCTTGAGCGGCGTCAGCACCCAGAAGCCGGGGCCAAGATCGGTCAGGGCCTGGACGAAGGTTTCGCGGTCGTTGAGGAAGCGACCGGTCAGGCGGACGCGAAGATATTCGTCCTTGGCGGTCGAGATCGCCGGCCAATCGGCGGGACCGGGCGCCGCGATGGGCGCGGCATGAACCCGCGCCTCGACGCGGGCGATGAGATCAAGCTTCCAGACGCGCCGTTCGAGCTGCCAGACGCCGAGGGCGGTCAATCCGGCGACCGCGAGCCCAGTAAAGACAAAAAGCGCAAATCGCGCGAGCGGCGAGCGTCGTGGCTCCCCGCCGCGCGGGTCTGTCACGGCATCTGCCGCATGACGGCGGACGTCGGCGCCATGTTCGAGGTCAAATGATACATGACCCACAGCGAGCCGCTGAGCGTGATGAACAGAATGACGACCGTGAAGATGAACGTCATGATCGTCCAGCCGCGCTCGGACTTGAAGTCCACGTGCAGAAAATAAATGACGTGGACGATGATCTGCACGAAGGCGAAGGCCATGACCGTGATCGCCGCCAGCGCCTTGTTGGCGATGATGTTGGACATGATCAGCCAGAACGGAATGGCCGTCAGAACAACCGACAGGCCGAAGCCGATCAGATAGCTCTGCAGCGTGCCGTGCGGCGGCCCATCGTCATGATGGCCGTGATCGGATTCGTCGAGCGCGTGCGCGTCAAGGCTCATCGCAACATCCCTAAGAGATAGACAAAGGTGAACACGCCGATCCAGACAACATCGAGGAAGTGCCAGAACATGCTGAGGCACAGGAGCCGGCGCTTGTTGGCTTGAACCAGCCCCTTGGTGGCGACTTGCACCATCAGCACGACCATCCAGACGAGGCCGGAGGTGACGTGCAGGCCGTGCGTGCCGACAAGGGTGAAGAAGGATGACAGGAAGGCGCTGCGCTGCGGCGTCGCGCCCTCGTGGATCAGGCCGGCGAATTCGTGCAGCTCGATGCCGACGAAGGCGGCGCCGAAGAGCGCGGTGACGACGAGCCAGCCCAAGGTCGCACCGACCTTGTTCTTGTCCATCGCCAGCATCGAGAAGCCATAGGTGATCGAGGACAGCAGCAGCATGGCGGTGTTGACCGCCACGATCGGCAATTCGAACACGTCTTTCGGGGCGGGCCCGGCGGCAAAATTGCCGCCCAGCACACCGAAGGTCGCAAACAGGCACGCGAAGATGAGACAATCGCTCATCACATAGATCCAGAAGCCGAGATAGGTGCTCGAGCCTTCCGGATGTTCGTGTTCGTCAGCGACATAGAAGACCGGTGCAGGGGCGCCGGCTGTGGCGGTGTCGGTCAGGACGGTCATGATTTAAGCCTTGGCCGAGAGGACTTGGGTGCGTTCGGATTCAGTGTCGGCGATTTCGGCCGCCGGAATGTAGAAATCGCGGTGATAGTTGAACGTATGGGCGATGCCGGTGGCGATCGCCGCAGCAAAGCTCCCAATCGCCAGCCACCAGATGTGCCAGATCATCGCAAAGCCGAAGATCGTCGCGAAGGCCGCGAGGATCAGGCCGGCCGCCGTGTTCTTCGGCATGTGGATCGGCTTGAAACCCTCGAGCGGGCGGACGTAGCCGTGCTGCTTCATGTCCCACCAGGCGTCGATGTCATGCACCACCGGCGTGAAGGCGAAATTGTAAGCCGGCGGCGGCGAAGAGGTCGACCATTCGAGCGTGCGGCCGTTCCACGGATCGCCGGTCGTGTCGGCGAGCGCTTCGCGATTCTTGAAGCTGACAGCGATCTGGATGAGGAAGCTCGCAATGCCGATCAAGACCAGCACGGCGCCGAACGCGGCGATGAGAAACCAGATGTGCAAGGACGGGTCGTCGATGACGCGCAACCGGCGGGTCACGCCCATGAAGCCCAGCACATAGAGCGGCATGAAGGCGAAGTAGAAGCCGCTGACCCAGAACCAGAACGACATCTTGCCCCAGAAAGGATCGAGCTTGAAGCCGAATGCCTTGGGGAACCAATAGTTGACGCCGGCGAACATGCCGAACAGCACGCCGCCGATGATCACGTTATGGAAGTGGGCGATCAGGAACAGGCTGTTGTGCAGGACGAAGTCGGCCGGCGGCACGGCCAGCATCACGCCCGTCATGCCGCCCAGCACGAAGGTCAGCATGAAGGCGATGGTCCACATCATCGGCACTTCGAAGCGGATGCGGCCGCGATACATGGTGAACAGCCAGTTGAACATCTTCGCCCCGGTCGGGATCGAGATGATCATCGTCGTAATGCCGAAGAACGAGTTCACGCTCGAGCCGGAGCCCATGGTGAAGAAGTGATGCAGCCAGACGAGATAGGAGAGGATGGTGATGACGAGCGTCGCATAGACCATCGACGTATAGCCGAAGAGCCTTTTGCCCGAGAAGGTTGCCGTGACCTCGGAGAAGACGCCGAACGCCGGCAGGATGAGGATGTAGACCTCCGGATGGCCCCAGATCCAGATGAGGTTCACATACATCATCGGATTGCCGCCGAAATCATTCGAGAAGAAGTTAAACCCGAGATAGCGGTCAAGCGAAAGCAACGCGAGCACGGCGGTCAGGACCGGGAAGGCCGCGACGATCAGAATGTTGGTGCAGAGCGCCGTCCAGGTGAAGACCGGCATGCGCATCAGGGTCATGCCCGGCGCCCGCAGCTTCACGATCGTACAGATCATGTTGATGCCGGAGAGCAGGGTGCCGATACCGGCGATCTGCAAGCCCCAGATGTAATAATCGACGCCGGCATCGGCGCTATAAGCCGCTTCCGACAACGGCGGATAGGCCAGCCAGCCAGTGCGCGCATATTCGCCGACGAACAGCGAGATCATGGTGAGCACCGCGCCGGCGACGGTCATCCAGAAGCTGAAGCTGTTCAGGAACGGAAACGACACGTCGCGCGCGCCGATCTGCAGCGGCATGACCAGATTGATCAGGCCGGTGACGAACGGCATGGCGACGAAGAAAATCATGATGACGCCGTGCGCCGTGAAAATCTGGTCGTAATGGTGCGCCGGCAGATAGCCCTGGCCGCCATCCGAGGCCAAGGCCTGCTGCATACGCATCATCAGCGCGTCGGCGAAGCCGCGCAGCAGCATGATGGTGGCGAGGACGAGATACATGACGCCGATCTTCTTGTGATCGACGCTGGTGAACCATTCTTTCCAGAGATAGCCCCAGGCGCGCAGATATGTGATGGCGCCGAGGACGACGAGACCGGCGACCGCCACCCCGATGAACGTCACGATCAGGATCGGCTCGTGATACGGGATCGCGTCGAGCGTCAGGCGGCCGAAGATTTCTTTCTGAAGGGTCGGGTTCATTCGCGCAATACTTGCCTTGAGAGGATTATTCGGCGTTGGTGGTTTGCAGCGGCGACAGATGCACCGATGCAGAAATCTCATGGGCGAGATCGGCCGGAGTGGCCGCAGTCCCGGTCGCCGCATTGCGCTGGCATAGCGCGGCGACATAGGCGCGCGTCGGGCCGGTGCCGCGGCGGGCGTATTTGTCATAGATGAGCGGCATGACGTTATTGATGCCGGCGAGGCCGAGGCCGCCCTTGGCATCGATCGCCATCATCTCGTCGAGACACATTTTGCCGGAATCGACGCATTGGTTGACTGCGAGCCTGAAGAGCGCCGGATCGACCGTGCCGAAGGTCTTGGGCGGCACGTTCTCGCTCGGCTCTTCGAGCGCGAGATAGGTGTTGCGATCGAGCGCGCCGCCGTCGGCCTTCACCTTGGCGACCCATTTGTCGAAGTCCGCCGCGCTGAGGCTGGTGAACGCGAAATGCATCCCGGCGAAGCCGCTGCCGCTGTAATTGGCGGACAGGCCGCGGAACACGCCGGTCTCGTTCATGACCGCATGAAGCTGCGTCTCCATGCCCGGCATCGCGTAGATCATGCCGGCCATGGCAGGAACGTAGAACGCGTTCATGACGCTCGACGAGGTGATGCGGAACGCAATCTCTTTATTGATCGGTACGGCCGCCTGGTTCAGCGTGGCGATGCCGTATTGCGGGTAGATAAACAGCCATTTCCAGTCGAGCGCGACGACGTCGACTTCGACCGTCTTCGCCGATTCGGGCACAGGCTTACCCTCGGCGATACGGTCGATCGGCCGGAAAGGATCGAGGAGATGGGTGCTCATCCAGGTGACCGCGCCGAGCGCGATAATGATGAGCAGCGGCGCGCCCCAGATGATGAGCTCGAGCTGGGTCGAGTGGTCCCAGTCCGGCTCGTAGGGGGCGGCCTCATTCGACTGGCGGTAGCGCCAAGCGAAGAGCACCGTCAGCGTCATCACCGGCACGATGACGAGCAGCATCAGCCAGACCGAATCGAGCAGGGCGTCGCGTTGCTGGATGGCGACATCGCCCGCGGGATTCAATACGATCGCCTTGCAGCCGCCGAGGAGGGTCAAGCACGAAAGCACAGCGATGGAGCGGAGACGTCTCACGGCAATTCCCGTTTTTTGGCGCGGACTATGATGGTGGTGATTGGCTAGCTGCACTGCAAAAGGGGAGCCATTGGACAATTTGCCCAATGCCCCTATGGCGCGTTGCAGCAGAAAAGACGGGGAACCTTGCCGGGCCCTCCGGCGCTGGTTGCCGCCGCTTGCCATTTTGGGAGTAAGATCGATCCATGAGCGCCGAATCTGCAGCGCCTTCAGCAGTCCTTCCTTCCGGCGCGGCGCGCTCAAGCGCCCAGCACGGCGGCGTGAATCCGGCCGATCTCGCGACCGGCGTGATCATCGGGCGGACATCGGAATATTTCGACTTTTTCGTTTATGCGATCGCCTCGGTTCTGGTCTTTCCCAAATGGGTCTTTCCCCACGCGACGCCGCTGAACGGAACGCTCTATTCCTTCGCGATTTTTGCCCTGGGCTTTCTGTTCCGGCCGGTCGGTGATGCGATCTTTCTGACGGTCGAGCGGGCCTTTGGCCGCGGCGTGAAGCTGACGGCGGCCTTGTTCCTGATGGGCGCCTGCACCGTGTCGCTCGGCTTCTTGCCGGGCTATGCGCAGGTCGGCTGGGTTTCGGCCCTGATTCTATCGATCTTGCGCATCGGCCAATGCATGGCGTTCGGCGGCGTCTGGGACGGTCTGCCGTCCTTGCTCGCGATCCATGCGCCGGAGAAGCAGCGCGGCTGGTATGCCATGATCCCGCAGCTTGGCGCGCCGCTCGGGCTGATCGTCGCCAGCGGCCTGTTCGCCTATTTCATTTCCTATCTGACGCCGCAGGATTTCTACGATTGGGGCTGGCGCTATCCGTTCTTCGTCGCCTTCGCGATCAATGTCGTGGCCTTGTTCGCCCGCCTGCGCATCGTGGTCGCGCCGGAATATCGCGAGCAGTTCGAGGCGCTCGAACTTCAGGCGGCGCCGGTGATGGAAACGATCGAGGCGGAAGGCCGCAACATCATCATCGGCGTCTTCGCGCCGCTCGCGAGCTTCGCCATGTTCCACATGGTGACGGTGTTCCCGCTGTCCTGGGTCATGCTGTTCACCAAGCAGACGGCGGAGAAGTTTCTCATCATCGAGCTCATCGCGGCGATTTTCGGCGTCTTCGCGATGATCGCCTCGGGCCTCATCGCCAATCGCATCGGCCGGACACGAGTCTTGAGCATCACGGCCGCCGCCATCGCGGCCTTCAGCGGCTTCGCGCCCCAGCTCCTCAACACCGGCGACGTCGGCGAAACGGCCTATATGATCATCGGCTTCATTCTGCTCGGCCTGTCGTTCGGCCAAGCCTCGGGAACGGTCGCCTCGAATTTCTCGCACATCTACCGCTATACGGCTTCGGCGCTGACGTCGGACCTCGCCTGGCTTTTCGGCGCCGGCTTTGCGCCCTTCGTCGCGCTGGCGGTTTCGAGCCGGTTCGGCGTCATGGCGTCGGGCGGCTATCTGCTGTCGGGCGCGATCGTGACGGTCCTCGCCCTCGCGATCAACCGCCAGATCGAAGAAGATTAAGCCGACGATGGGGCGCCGCAAGGCTACCCATCGCAACGCGCCGCAATTGTCGAGACGCTCGTTGAGAGGCGCGTGGGTGTGATACGGCGTGAGGCCGGAAAATCGCCTCAGGCGAGACGTAAATTGGTCCGCCGGCGCAGTTAAAGTCGCAAAATCGTGATTAAATAAAGCTTCGGCAAAAGCGCGCCGACGGCGCGCGGAGACGCGCCTCTCGCGAATCCGCCGTCGCCGCTTCGTATAGTGCAGGAGATGAACATGCGGTCATGGGTTTCGATGCTCGTCGGATTCACGCTGATCGTTGCAGCAATAGCGCCCGCGTCTGCCGAGCCTCTTGCATTGGCGTCATGCGCGAAGTTCACCGCCGCGAAGGATGAAAAGAGCGCTCTCTTTGCAGGCTATATTTACGGGTTCCTGGCGGCGCGGCTCGGCACGCAGGATGAAAAGCGCCTCACCGCGACGGCAGGGAAAGTGCGCTCCGCGGCGCTCGATTTCTGCGGCAAGAACCAGAATGCCGTTTTTGTGAAAGTCATCGACGCTTTGGCGGCTCGTGCGGCGAAGAAATCGTGGATTCCAAAGCTCTGATTATATTATATATTCCTTCATGACGATCGCGCGCGCCATGTCCTTCGCACTCTCGGACATGTGAGCGCCGGCAAGGGGGATCCGCGTTAAATTGCGTGCGGATCCGTTTTTTCTTTTTGGGGGCGGACATGGTTCGGCTTTCTATCGCTGTCGCGGCAATTCTGTTTCTTGGCTGCGGGTCGGTCGCGCTTGCGCAGGACAATCCGGCACCGAAACACGCTGCGCACAAGGCCCACGCCAAAAAAGTCGAAAGCAACAACAACAACGCCGGCAACGACGCGTCTGAGGACTGGTCGATCGCTTTGCCGAAGTCATCCGGCGGCGGCGGTGCGACGGATGTCAGCTCCGATCCGAACGTTGCCGCGGGACGCAAGAAATTCTTCGAGCAATCGACGACGATGGGCGGCGGCGGCCCGGACGGCGCTCATACGGGATCGAGCAGCGGCTTCACGCCGTCGATGGGCTTGAGCTTCTGATTTAGCCCGTCTTGAGCGTCAGCTTCACTTCATCTGCCGCCGAAACATCGAGGCCGCGTGTGCTGTCAGAGGGTTAACGACCGGTAAAGCTAGAGCGTAGGCGGCTTAATTGGCCGTGATCCCGCCTTTCGGGGCGTGATGCCACATTTCGGCTGTAACATCGCCACTTCGCGCGAGCACGGTGCCGTCATCGGCCATGGCCGAGATTGCATATCAACGCCCTCTGAATCTCATTGAGTACGACCATGCTTGAAGTCGTTTCCAATGCAGGTCCGGCGCCTGCGAGCCCCGCGTCCCTGCCGCCGCCTTTGCCGCCGTCGTCCGACGCAACGCCGCTCGAATTAAAGGTGGAGCCGGCCGATGCGATCTTCGGACCTGCGCCTCTCAAAGATTTCGGCTCAGCCCCTCTCAAAGATTTCGGCTCTGCCCCTCAGCGGGAGAACGGGACCGAGGAAGCTGCACCGGGAAGGGTGGCGAGTTTTTTCGGACGCCTCTTCCGATTTGTCGTGCGGACCACGGCCGTTGTTTTGCTGTGCGCCCTGGCTTGGGCGGCCGGCACATTCTACTCACACAGCCATTGGTCCAATGAGCTGCTGAAATCTGCGCAAGCGCCGCAGGCGCAAGCCACTCAAGCGCCGCAGGCGCAAGCCAGTCAAGTGCCGCAGGCGCTGCAAAGCCCAGCGCATGAGGATATGGCCGGCGCCATGCAGCAAATGGCTGATGACATCCGCGCGCTCAAAGCCAGCGTCGACAATAAGGTCGTGACGCCAGAGGCGGGCAGCCAAGCGGATTCGGCGCAGACCACCGCGATCGCCAATCTTGCGGGCCGGGTCGACAAGCTCGAGACCGATTTCACGACCAAGATTTCGCAGGTCAGTGAACAGCTTGCGAGCATCCAGCAGCAGCTCACCGCGTCGCATGCCGCTTTGGCGGCACGGCGGGCGGCGGTACATAAGCACGTCCACGACGCGTTCAATCCATCGCAGGAACCCGGCGCGCCCGGCGCGCCGCATCCGCTCGGTTCCGCCTGGTAAGCGCCAGGCGATCTCCTGGCAGATAGCGTGAAGCTTCAGCTCGCAGACGGCCTCCGGCGGAATATTTGACGCCGGAGGGGAGGGTTCGTAACCTTCGTGGACAGCGGGGAGCACCCACATGTCCCGTCCGCATTGGCCAGACCAGGCGACATTCCGGTCGATTTTACCTGAAGACCTCGATTGGCAACCGTTTCCGGCGTTTCCGCCGGCGGCGCGCTTGGCCGTGCTCGTCGGCCATCCTTCGGATCCCGGTCCTTACGTCATCAGGGTGAAACTACCCGGCGGCACGAAACTCATGCCGCATAAGCACCCGGAAGACCGCATCTACACTGTGATCTCCGGCGTCTTCTACATCGGGCTCGGCGAGGAATTCGATGCCGACAAGCTGAAGGCCTATCCGCCGGGATGCATCGTCGTGCTGCCTGGCGACACGTGGCACTTCCACTGGGCGAAGAGCGGGGACTACATCACCCAAGTCACGGCGATCGGTCCGCTCGGGCTTGAATACAAGGACCCGCGCGACGATCCGCGCCGACACCATCAGTAGCTCCTGACGTCGCGGGCTCGGAGGTTCACATGGGCTTCACGCGAGATATCTCTAGTGCAGCTCATCAGGCCCGCATCGACGGCGGCATGGCATTATCTCGAATTTCACGCGCGTTTCCGGAATAGCCAACGTTTGCCGAAGCAAGCGGCGCCTTAGCCGCCTGCGTGCGAGTATGGGAGGCTTCGATGGATGCTCCGTCAAAAGACCAAAACGATCACCTGGACGCTCCCGTGCGATTTGACCCGTCGGTGGAACGCGTGGCCGCTGATGAGGCCGCGACCACGCAAGGCTTGATCGCGACCATGCGATACATCAGCGACAGGACATTCGCCGACGGCGGCCATGCGATTCGCCCGGTGCATGCCAAAACCCATGGAATCCTTGGCGGATATCTCGAGGTTCATTCGGGCCTTCCGGAAGATCTCGCGCAAGGGCTGTTTGCAAAGCCGGGGCGCTACCCGGTTGTGATGCGCTTCTCGACGATTCCTGGAGACATCCTTGATGACAGCGTCTCGACGCCGCGCGGGCTGGCAATAAAAGCCATTGGCGTAGAAGGCGAGCGGCTCGATGGATCCGAAAGGGACGTGACGCAGGACTTCGTCATGGTCAATGGTCCGGCCTTTGGTGCGCCAAATCCGAAGGTGTTTCTCTCGGTTATCAGTCTGCTTGCGAAGACCACCGACCGGGTTGAATGGCTGAAGAAAGCTTTGTCTGCAGCCCTGCGCCCGTTGCAGCATGTCGTCATCGGTATCACCGGCCACCCGAGTTCAACTGTTGCGACGCTTGGCGGACATCCTGAAACGCACATTCTCGGCGAAACCTTCTATAGCGAGGGCCCGCTGCGCTTTGGCGACTTCATCGCGAAAATATCGGTGACACCGATATCGCCGGAGCTCGCGGCGTTGAAACAGGCGCCGGTGAACGTGAACGATGCGCCCAACGGACTCCGCGAT
>Ga0153954_1000621_pt1 | contig 26310 bp, 20 predicted proteins | sample TSFL038MetaG_FD_102277 | JGI IMG/M metagenome (GOLD analysis project Ga0153954, IMG submission 102277) | Attine ant fungus gardens microbial communities from Florida, USA - TSFL038 MetaG | ecosystem: Host-associated > Fungi > Mycelium > Unclassified | place: USA: Florida, Wekiwa Springs State... | reverse complement strand
TTACAGGACTCCGGGTTCGGTCCAGCGTAAACTGGGTCACTGTTTGGGTAAGATCGGCCACAAACGACCCAAAGCAGCGAACTTGCGTCTATCGCCTAATGAATTAGTGAATAATCCGGGTTAACGCGGCGGGCAAGATCGACAAAGACGCGAAGTCGCTGGCGATTCTCAGGACGTTGGACAAACCGATTGCGATGAACTTTGCCAAAGAGACACCGCTTGACGCCGTATTGAAGCACGTCAAGGCCTCGACCCGATCTCCTGAGCTCCCCAAGGGGCTGGCGATCTACGTCGACCCCATCGGACTCAAAGAGGCCGAGCAGTCGCTGAACGCGCGGGTTTCGATCGATCTCGACGGTATTCCGCTCCGCCGGACGCTCACGCTTGTCCTCGGTCAACTTGGACTTCGGTACCACGTCCAGGAGGACATGATTCTCATCAGCAGCGCGTTCAGCGAAGTCCATGACTTGCTGGATCCGAATTCCGCAGGAATTTCGCCAATCGCTCGAATCCGCGAGCTCGTCAAGCGCGGCGAGATGAATCCCGAACAGCGCAAGGCCTTCATCAAAATGCTCGAAGATCTCCACTTGATTGACGACCTTGTCAATCCGAGAGATCATCATGCCTCAATTCCGACGGCCCTCCAGGCGAAATAACTGCCTGAAGGAATCGGGTTGTTACATGCTATTAGCATGAGTCTCTGTGTGCCACGGACTCGATGTTGATCGGTGGCACACAAGATTATTCCAAGAATCGAACCCGGCGCGAGATGAGCCTTCTTGTCGAGGACGTCAATCGGCGCGCCCTGCTTCTCCCGCGGCGGTGCTGGTTCCCTGCTCGGGAGCCTCTTCGGGGGCAAGGCCAAGGATTCGCTCGACGGCCAGGCCGATGTCCGGGGCGCGCATCAGGGTTTCACCGACGAGGATAGCCGAGACTCCGGCGGCCTCGAGCCGCTCGACGTCGGCGCGGGTGCGGATGCCGCTTTCGCTGACCAGGAGAACTTCGGGGGGGATCTTGTCCCGGAGCCGGAGGGTTTGGTCAAGGTCGGTGACGAAGCGGCGGAGATCCCGGTTGTTGATCCCGACGAGATCCGCTCCCGAGGCGAGCACGCGGGGCAGGTTGACTTCTTCGTGGAACTCGACGAGCGCCGCCATCCCCAGGCTGCGCGCCCGGGCAAGCAGACGGCTCATCGTTTCGTCGTCGAGGATTTCGGCGATCAAGAGGATGGCGTCCGCTCCGGCCAGTCGCGCTTCGACAACCTGGTAGTCTGCGATGATGAAGTCTTTACGCAAGAGAGGGACGGCGACCGTCGCACGGATACGAGCCAGGTACGACAGGTGTCCCTGGAAATAAGGGGCATCGGTCAAGACGCTGAGGCAGGCCGCGCCGTGCGCCTGGTAAGTCCGGGCGATGGCAATCGGATCGAAATCGGCACGAATGACTTTGGCCGAAGGGCTGGCCTTTTTGACCTCGGCGATGAGTTGGATCGGTCCGGGCCCGGCCAACGCCGCGCGAAAATCTCGCACGGGAGGCGCCGAGACGGCCTGGTCCTCCATCTCCTCCAGCGGCATCCGAAGCTGCGCTGCGGCCACCTCACGTCGCTTCGACGCGACAATTTCGTCAAGGATCGTCGCCATAACGCTCGCCCACCTTCAATTTTCGGTTCACGCTTGCGCGTCATTTAAAAATAGTGCATCCTAACCGACCGAAGTGGATCTTGAGAAAGGGAACTTCGCCAATGCAGGCAAGAACCCATTGTCTCTTCTTGCGGAAGCACGAAGACCTTTCTCTCGAGTGTCTGCCGCAGTCAGCACTTCAAGGCCCGGAAATTCACGGAAGTCTGGCATCGTGGAGTTCGAACGGTGCCGGACGATGCTTTCCTCAGATCGTAAATCGGGCACTGATCCTCGGATCGGAGCCTCACGTCTTATCAGCCTCTTCTCAGGCTCTTCATGAGGAGCCATGGGCTTCGGATGTTATCGTGGAGAGCGTGCAAGTGAGGCCCCCTTGGTTATCAAGCTCGCCTGAGCCCTGAGGCACGGATTCTTTGGTATGGAAAAGCCTATGGGTCTCTCCATCTTGATCATCGAGGATGAACTCGAGTTCGCCGAGTTCATCATCAGCGGGCTTACCGAGGAGGGGTTTTCCGTCGAGCACGCCGTGGATGGAAACCAGGGGAGCCAGATGTTGAATAGCCGCCCTTGGGATTTGGTCTTGCTCGACTGGTCCCTCCCACGCCAGGACGGCCTGAGCCTGCTCAAACGCTTTCGCGGTTCTGGTGGTGAAACCCCTGTCATATTCCTGACCGCCCGCGATGAAGTCGATGATCGAGTCCAGGGCCTTGATGGTGGAGCCGATGATTATCTTTGCAAACCTTTTGCTTTTGCGGAACTCCTGGCCCGCGTTCGCGCCTTGGTCCGCCGTCGCGAGCGGCCATCAAGCCTGATCCTTCGTCATGGCGATGTCAGCATCGACCTCGTTGCCCGACGTGCTCAACGGGCCGGCCAGGACCTCGATCTCACCACCAAAGAGCAGGCGCTTTTGACCTTCTTTCTCCGTCACCCACACCAAATTCATAGTCGGGAACGCATTTACGAAAGTGTTTGGAACGAGGGTTTCGACACGACGTCCAACACCTTTGAGGTCCATCTTAAGGAACTCCGGCGCAAACTCGAGTCCGTCGGACCTCGCCTCATTCACAATCGGCGCGGCCAGGGCTACTTTCTCGGCAAATCACGATTCCGCGAGGGGCTATGAGCCTGACCAATCGCTTCTCGGCTCTTTTGCTGGCGACCCTCGGTCTTACTTTAGCCGGATTCACAACGGCTCTGTTCGTCTCATCCCAAATGTACCTCAGCCGTCAAGTAGACGACCGGCTGGCGGCGATTCTCGCTGTACTCAATGCTTGCGTGGATTTGAAGCGGGAATGGGTGCGATGGGAACCCAGGGAAAAGCGATTTCCCCCAAGCCGGTGGAATGACCAACCTGCATCAACCTGGCTGGTTTATAACAGCGAAGGACGGCTTCTCACCCATCCCAAAAAGCTGCCGCTTGAGCAACTCACGCAGACTTGGGTGCCCAACATCAAAACAGGAACTCTGCCCGATCGCGTAATGGACCGCCTTGGACGATCATGGCGAGTCGCGTATCGCCGGATTGATCACCTCGCCCATCGACAGCCTGGAGTTCAGCGGCCCAACGACACCAACGATGGGAAAAGTTATCACGATGCGGTGATCTTGCTTGCATTTTGTTCCCTTGACGAGACCGAGGCCGCTCTCGCCACACTGGGTTGGTTCCTGATAAGTATCAGCGCGCTGATCTGGGGCATGGCCGCGCTCTGCGCTCGCTGGCTGTCGAGGAAGACGCTGGTTCCCTTGACCCGCCTCGCCGAATCGGCGCGAAATCTCGACGCGACCAAACCCGGCTGGTCTCTGGTTGAAGTCGGGACCAATGACGAATTAAACGACCTTCGGAATGCCTTCAACGATCTGCTCGGTCGGCTTCACGAGGCCTACGAGCGCCAGCGTCGGTTCAGCAGCGAAGCCTCTCACCAGTTGCGCACGCCCGTAGCGGTGATGCTCGGACATCTTGAAGTGGCGCAGCGTTTCGAACGATCTCCTGAGCACTATCTTCGGGTGATTCAACTGGCCCACCGACGCGCTACGGATCTTGGCCAAATCGTCGAGTCGCTCCTGTTCCTGAGCCGTGTCGACTCCACCACACTTATTCAGACCGAGCCTCTCAACCTGAGCCGCTGGTTGAAGGAGTACATGGAAACGCGGGCCGAGAACCCACGCTCAAGCGATATCATAGTGAAATTATTTTTCAATAATCACCTGTGGATCAGTGCGCAGCCGCACTTGCTGGCGCAGTTGGTCGAGAATCTGCTGGACAATGCCTGCAAATACAGTCGGCCGGGGTCGCCGATTCTGGTGACGTCCTTGGAGGAATGCGGCGCCGCCCTCCTCTCTGTCGAAGATTCGGGTTGTGGTATCGACAATGAAGACCTCCCGAGAATCTTCGAGCCGTTTTTTCGCTCGACCGTGTCTCCGCTGGAGCGGGTCACCGGCGTTGGGCTCGGACTTTCGATCGTCGAACGGATCGTCCGCGCCTGCGGTGGAACGATCTCCGTCCAGAGCGAAGTGGGCCGGGGAAGCCTGTTCAGAGTACGCCTGCCTCTGACCTCGGCCCCCCAGCCGTGAAACCGTTCCTCCGCCTGGTCCTCTCATGGCGGTCCGATCGCTTTAGACCTTGTTATTGATATGAGTTTTGGTTGCGCATGATCTATGACTCTTGAATTTCTCGTCAACCTGATTCTTCTCGTCCGGATCGACCGATTCAAACCCAGGCTGCCGCGAACTCGTCCCCAGCGATCACGAGAATCCCTCTGAGCCCAAGTTGACGCAAGGCGGCACGTATGAGTGAGAGAACCGGTTAGAGCGGTTTGCGATGGGATCTCCTACAAAATCCCGGAAGATCCGAGTGAAATCGCTAGGATTTATAGATTAGAAGCACAATCAATCGATGTCATGTAGATGGCCGGATTGGGTGGTGCTGGTGGCTTGTCCACCAGTGGGTCCAGGCTAGGGCCACGGGTGTGTCATCCCAATCGGCCTTTTGACTTCCTTACGAGCCACAGGGTCACTCTCCGGCCTGAGCGTGGGCTATCCAAGCGATAACCGCTCTACGCGGAGCATTCAGCAAGCTTTTTGTAGGCCGGCCAAGGCCTGCCCCACGACAAGACATCTTGGATGGGCGGTCCCCATTCCACGAGAAGGGGACTTGCCGGGTGCACCAATGGGAGTGGATAAGAAATTCTTTAATCTTCTCGCGAAGTGACTCTGAGCACCTACTGCTCATCGTGAGTAAACCCAAGTCAGGTCGCCATTTTGGCCGAGAGTAAAGATTTTTTTAGAGCAAGTAATTCGTGTTCTTAGATCCTTTGTTGGATTTTCATTATTGTCTTGATCCCGCCCAATCTATCATCACCGTTACATGCGACGGGTGATCGGTTTTCCCCGGATTTATCCCCCCCGGAGGCAACGATGAGGCGGCATGGTTTTACACTGATTGAGCTGCTAGTTGTGATTTCGATCATTGCGGTACTCATTGCCCTGCTCTTGCCCGCCGTGCAGTCGGCCCGAGAGGCTGCACGCCGGATGCAATGTACGAACAACCTGAAGCAGATCGGCCTCGGCCTGCATAACTACGAGAGCTCGAACGGGGCTTTTCCCCCCACCTCGATCCTCGCCGGGGTTGAGAAGGGAAGTCCCGTGAAACAATTCAAGTCGAACTGGAGTGTCCTGGCGCGGATCGCGCCGTTCCTCGAGCAGGGATCGCTCTACAACACGATGAACTTCTCGTTCAAGAACTCCGACGTTCAGAATGCGACCAGCGCGGCCATGGTGATCTCATCCTACCTTTGCCCGAGCGATCCCGCTCCTACGAAGGACGCGACCGGTGCTAACGGTGGCACGAGCTACGGCAATGTCGTGGGTGACTGGTATGTCTGGGAGGAGCTCGGTCAGATCAATCGCGTTGCCTTCAGCCCGAACGTTTCCAAGCGTCTGGCTCAGTTCACCGACGGTTTGAGCAACACGATGCTCTTCTCCGAGTCGCAGATCGGCCACTATGAGTTTCGCAAGTGTTCGTCACTGGGTGGCATGACCTACACCAGCTACCCGGATGTTGCGGGCACCCCCGCCATGATCGCCACCATCGCCCCGACGTGCAGCACGTCCGATAGCGGGCCGGTCGGCCACGTCTCTTGGAGCAACGGCAGCGTCTTCAACAGCGGTGTGACCACGGCGATGCCCCCCAACAGCAAGGTGATCGTGCCTGGTTTCAACTCCTTCGCGTGGGACCTGGTGACGATCGACGAGAACCAGGGCGGGCCGGTCTTTGCCTCGCTCAACGCCGATAGCTATCACCCGGGAGGCGTCAACGTCCTCTTTGGTGACGGCTCGGTTAAGTTCATCAAGAACAGCATCAACGGCGCGAGTTGGCGCGCACTGGGCTCCATCGCCGGTGGTGAGGTCATCTCATCCGACTCCTATTGAGATATCGAGAGATGTAGGGTGGGCGCCGTCCACTCGCATTTCGGGAAGACCTGGTGGGCTGTGCCCACCTAACCCGGGTTGATCAGGATCGATTCCTTGCTTTTCGTTCTCGAACGCCGGAGCCTCTCCATGAAAATGTCTCACGCGTTGATCAACGCCTTGTGGCCACTGGTACTCTGCTCGGGCCAGGTGCTGGCCGAAGATGCTGCGCCCAAGGCGGATGTCAAGTCTTCTCAGGGCGCATCGATCAAGGCTCCCGTTCCTAAAGCGCCCGAGGGGCCGTTTCTCGTCAAGCCGTACTTGCAGCTCGGCCACAAGCAGGTGGCGGCGAAGCTCGTGCTCTTGTGGCACACGCTCGACACCGATGCCGCCTGGACGGTTGAGTATCGCCCGGGGGCCGGGACTCGCTGGCAAGCCGCCAAGACTCCGGGGATCCGCCGCGTCGCGGTGGCCGGTGTGGAGCCGCACCGGATCTATCACTTGCCGCTGGAGCGCCTCGAACCCGGAAGCACGTTTGCTTACCGCGTCAGCCAGGGGGGAAAGGTTGTTTTCGAGTCCGAAGCCCTCGCTCCCAAAGCGGTTGACCAACCGCAGCGGTTCGTGGTTTTCGGTGACTCCGGGGCCGGTACGCCCGAAGAGAAGGCGATTACTTATCGCGCCTACCTGTCCAAGCCCGACTTCGTGATGATCACCGGCGACATCGTCTACGGCAAGGGGTTGATCTCCGAGTACCGGGAGAAGTACTGGCCGATTCTGAACGCCGACCAGGCTTCGCCGTCCGAAGGAGCGCCTTTGCTCCGTTCAACCCTGACGCTCGCCGCGCCCGGTAATCACGACATCGCCTCACGCGACCTTGGCAAAACGCCGGATGGCCTTGCCTACTTCTATTACTGGGTCCAGCCTCTGAATGGGCCGAACGGCCAAGTGGGAGGACCTCTCGCCGCCCCGTTGGTCGGTTCCGAGGCGAACCAGAAGGCGTTCACCCAGGCCGCAGGCAAAGCTTTTCCTCGGATGGCCAACTTCTCGTTCAACTACGGCAATGCCCACTGGACCGTCCTTGATGCGAACGCCACGGTGGATTGGACCAATCGTGAGCTTCAGGAGTGGGTTGCCAAGGACCTGGCCGCCGCTAAGGGAGCCACCTGGCGATTCGTCAGCTTTCACCAGCCCGGCTTCAACTCGTCCAAGACCCACTTCGACGAGCAGTACATGCGGATTCTGTCCCCCATCTTCGAGGCGGGGAACGTCGACATCGTCTTCAATGGCCATGTGCACAATTATCAACGGTCGTACCCGCTCCGCTTCGCCCCTTCCGTGGAGAATGGTGCGGCACCTGTTGTCGGCAAAGACGGCAAGTTGTCCAAACTCCGGCATGTCGATGGCAAGTGGACTCTCGACAAGACGTTCAATGGTCAATCCGACATGAGCCCTGAAGGTGTGATTTACCTGGTGACGGGCGCGGGAGGACAACACCTCTACAACCCCGAGCAGCAGGATGACCCCGCTTCTTGGCAGGAGTTCACCTACAAGCATGTCTCCAAGGTGCATTCTCTGACCGTGGCCGACGTCGACGGATCAACCCTGATCGTCCGTCAGCTTACGGCCGATGGCGAGGAAGTCGACCGCTTCGAGATCAAGAAGTGAGCTGAGTCCCCCAACATCCTGACTACGGGCTCCCGTCCGTAGTCAGGATCGGTATGCTGAGAAATCCGTCATGATAATTTGTGAAAGCCTTCTGGTGTTCGACGTTGGAATCGATTCTTCGTGTCAGTGCTTTACTCCGTGAATTCTGGGGAACTCGCATTGGGGCTTGGTTTGATGAGGCGAAGTCCGGGGAAGTCGACGATGGACTGTTGAGCCGTATCTTTGGTGAGGAACGAGGGAAGTGGGGTCGGTGTTCGTCCGCTGGGGCGTTCGTGAGCGTACCAGACGTTCGAGGGTTCGGTTTCCAGGAGTTTGCGAAGTCGATTGGTTTTGGCCGAGAACGAGAGAATCCGCCGATTGCGCTCGAGGTAATATTCGGAGGCGTCGATCTTCGCGTTGAGCACAACGACCGCTGCGTTCGGATCCTTCTGTTTCAAATAGGCGGCCGCGCTTTGCCAATCGGCTTTGAGTCCGCGGGCGTAGACCAAGGTTTGGAGCAGGCTGACCGCGCAGATCAAGAGGAACCCTGCGGCGGTCAGTCGAACTTTCCAGGGCAGTGTGGCGAGTCCGCGCGCCAGGAGCAACAAGTAAGCGGGTCCGACAAAGAGCGTGTACCGCGCTGGGCCGAAGATGGGGTGGGTGCTCCAGGAATAGGCGTAGAGTAGCAGCGGGGACATGAGGAACCAGATCAGCAGCGAGCGCGTAATCGACGCATGCCCGTTGCTGTCGTCGCGGCGAAGGTCGTTCCAAAGACCGAACGCGATCACCACCAAGCAGACCGCGAGGACGCGGAAGTCGCCCCCTACGAATCCGATCGGAAGTCCGAACAGGAAGCGAATCGGAAGCTGGCCGACGATGTAGGATGGCGGGTGGTCGAGATACCGCGATAGCCAGGGGGCGACTAACAAGGCGGCGGTTCCATGCAGAAGCAGCCATCGCCTGACCGAGAGCCGATAGGCCGAGCGGTCCACGAACGAGGCGAACCCCAAGGCTCCCCCCATGAGGATTCCAAGCGGGTGTGAGAGGGGGAGAGCCGCGAGCGCCAACACGTACAAGACCCTGCGCCATGTGGCCGCATCGTTCCGAAACGAGAAGAGGAGCCACCAGCATATGGAGGTCAGAAGAACCATCCAGGCATACATTCGTGCTTCTCGCGAATACATCACCAATAGCGGACTCCATGCACAGAGCCAGGCAGCCCAGAGGCCGGTCTCGGCGTCGAACACGGACCGCCCAATCGCGAAGAGGAGCACGACGGTGGCAACCCCGCATAACACACTGAAACTTCGCCCCGAGACGTCGGCAGGGCCAAACACCCCGAGCCATCCCTGAAGCAAGAGCGGATGCAAGGGAGCACGCGTGGCGTCGATCTGGTTCAAGAGCCGGATCAGGTCCTGCGGGCCCCTACTTCGCGCCAGCCGCATGGTGATAACTTCGTCGAACCAGAGACTCTCTTGCCTCAACCAGGCCAGTCGCAGCACGGATGCACCCACCAGGATCGCAATCAAGAGCAGAGATGTCCTCTTGAAAACACGCCTGCTCTGGCCGTTGCTGGTGTCAGAGAAGCGAGAATTGGTCGGAATCATAGATGAAAATCAAAATTGGATGATAGGGTCGCGTTGTGGCCGCTACAGCTTGTGACGACCCTTTGGGAGCCTTTTTGGAAATCTCGTTGAAGTACCTTCAGAAGAATCAGGTGAGGAATTTCGAGAGGCGTCGTGAGCTGCGGACCCGCGCTCTCGAGATTATTCTCGTCAGTCTGCCTATTGCATTATGCGTTTTCCCCAGAGATAGGGGACAGAGTTTTGGCCAGGCAGAGCGGCAAAACGGAATGCGATGAGAAGTTGGGAAGTATTACGTAGGCAGCGAAGTAAAGCGGCCGAGGCAGTTTTTCGCTGCCTCGGTCATTTATGGTCGATTGGCTTTATGAGTGCGTGGAGGTGTGGATTTAGAAAGATTCGAGCACGATTTTTCCTTTGGCTTTGCCGCTCTCAAGTAGCGCATGGGCACGCTTCAGGTTTTCGGCGTTGATCCTGCCGAAGTGTTCGCTGAACGTGGTACGAATGATGCCGGCGTCGACGAGGTCGGCGACTTCGTTGAGGAGTTGGTGTTGAGCGATTAAGTCGGGGGTGTTGAAAAGCGAGCGAGTGAACATAAGTTCCCAGTGTGCCGAGAGGCTCTTCCGTTTGAAGGGCGCAAGTTCGACCCCTGGGGGGTCGTCAATCAGGCCCAGTTGACCTTGGGGAGCGAGCGACTCGATGATCTGGGGGAGGTGCTTGTCGGTCTGGGTCAGGCTTGCAACATGGGTGACATGGGGGATGTCCACACGCTTGAGTTCTTCCGACAGTGGCTTGGAATGGTCGATCACCTGGTCGGCGCCGAGGGAGCGGACCCAGTCGGCGGTTTCCGGACGGGAGGCGGTCCCGACGACGGTCAGGCTCGTCAGACGCTTGGCGATTTGGGTGAGGATCGATCCCACGCCGCCCCCTGCCCCGATGATCAGGAGCGACTGCTCGGTGGGCCGCTTGCCGGGTACGACCCCAAGGCGATCGAAGAGCAGCTCCCACGCGGTGATTGCTGTCAAAGGGAGCGCCGCGGCGTGGGCGAAATCCAACGAACACGGCTTTTTGCCCACGATCTGCTCGTCGACGAGGTGGAGTTCCGAGTTCGTCCCGGGCCGAGCGATCGATCCGGCGTACCAGACCTCGTCACCGGTTTTGAAGAGCTTGGCCTCGGATCCTGCGGCGACCACGACGCCGGCCGCGTCGTAGCCCAGGACTTTCACGCCGCCCGGTTCCGGCTCGGCGCGCTTGCGCTGTTTGGTGTCGACGGGGTTCACGGAAACGGCATGCACCCGTACCAGCAGGTCTCGGCCCGAAGGGGACGGATCCGGCAGTTCGAAGTCGAGGAGCGATTCAGGGTCGGTGATGGGCAGGGACTTGCGGTATCCGACAGCCTTCATGGTTTCTCCCAAAAGCGAGCACGTTGTGGCGGGTCCTACGCCGAGTTCTCCGTCGCGGTACGGGAAGGGAGCGATCGAGGGAACAGGGGCAAGGCCTGTTCCCTCGAGGTGGTTTTCCCGGCTCGTCCCTCTCAGACGGTGACGACAATCTTGCCGAACTGTTCGTTCGACTCCAGGTAACGGTGCGCTTCGACGATCTGATCCAGGGGGAAGGTCTTGGCGATGATCGGCTTCAGCTTGCCGGTCGAGAGACCTTCCACGATGAAGGTTTTGGCCCGTTCCAGGCTAGCGGGATTGCTCGTGATTTCCCCCAGGATGTAACCTCGGATCGTGAGGGACTTGCCGAGGACGTCGAAGAGAGGGAGCGGAGTTGGTTCGGGGCTGAGGGCTCCGTATTGGAAGAGGATGCCCCGTTGGGACATCGCCTGGCAGAGCTTGGTGACGGTGGGGCCGCCGACGGGGTCGAAGACGACGCGGGCTCCTTTTCCACCGGTGATTTTTCGGGTTTCGGCCACTAGGTCCTGCTCGTTGGTGACGATCACGTGGGGGGCGCCGGCCGCTTCGAGGGCGGCTCGCTTTGCGCTGCCGCGGGTGAGCGCCACGGGCACTGCGCCGACCGTGCGGGCGATCTGGATCGCGGCCAACCCCACGCTGCTCGAGGCCGCCGGGATCAGGAGCGTGTCGTTGGGCTGTAGGTCGGCGATCTCGATGAGGGCTCCGTAGGCGGTTCCGTACATCATCCAGACGGCTGCGGCTTCTTCCCAGGACAGGAACTTGGGGTGCCGCGCCAGGGCATAGGTGGGGACGATTGCGGCATCGCCGTAGAGACCGTATTGGTTCAAGCTGAAAGCGGGGACGACGCTCACGACGTCGCCGGGCTGGTAACCCTCAACCCCTTCCCCGATGGCCTCGATAATCCCCGATGCCTCGTATCCGAGCTGTGCGGGGAACTTCGGCGTCTCGAGGTATTGTCCGTTGCGAAACATCGACTCGGCGCGGTTGAGGCCCAACGCCTTGACGTTGAGCCGAACTTCGCCCGGGCCGGGCGGTGGTAGGTCCACTTGCTCGATCTTGAGGACCTCGGGACCCCCGGTCTCGTGGAAGCGAACGACGCGTGCCATGGCCCAATCCCCTCTCGTAAAGTGTTCAGCAATCGCCCTTCGCGGGTTTTTCGCAGTCTTCGGCGGGGTGGGCGTTGCCCAGCGATCTTCTTATCACTAAAGGCTTTCGGTGGGCTGCGCCCAACCTGCGACGAAGGGGAAGCTTAACCACCTTGATATGCGACGACCGTATTCTGGACCTTGGTCTCCCTGTAAGCAAGAACGTACAATCTTGTAGAAATCCCTGGGATTTCTGCGTGGGACGCACCATCCGTCGATGCTATGTAGATGGCCGTATGGGGTGGCGCTGGTGGCTTGTCCACCAGTGGGCCCAGCCTCGGCCCACAAAATAAAGCAAGAGGTCCCTTTCCAAACGGCTCCCTGGAAAGGGGTTCCAGCCCAAGTCCTCACGGAAAACCTCTGGTCGCTTCGCGACCCTGGTTGCAAGCAACCGCGGCTACCCATAAATATATCTCTGATGCCGATGCCAGTCGGAGTTGTAACGGAGTCGTACTCGCCGTTTGTGAGGTCTACTCAAGTATAAAAATAAAGCGGGGTTACTTGGTTGTTTTGGCGTCGGTTGCGCGGGTTGCAGCGGAGGTGATGGCGTCGGCGAAGGTTTTCATGAGCGCGACAGGGAGGTCGTGTCCCATTCCAGGGATGATGCGCAGGTCGGCCCCCGGGATGTTGGCGGCGGTGTCTTTGCCCCCTTCGACCGACATCAAAGGGTCCTCGGCGCCATGGACGACAACGGTCGGCACCTTGATGGTCTTGAGCTTCGCTCGGCGATCCTCATAGAAGCCGAGGGCCACCGCCAGGTTCTGTCGCGCCAGGCTGGCTCGATCGTCGGCTCCGCGCTTCATGGTACGAACGATCACTTCCCGCAACCGTTTTTCATCGGGCGGGTAGCCTGGCCCGCCCAGGAGCTGGGCCAGCTTGATCGCGTATGCGACGGCTGCTTCCTTATCCCCATCCGGGGGCGGCAGCGGCATTTTCGCAAAGATGTCGGGCTTTGCCGGCAACGGGATCGTCGGGTTGCCCGAGGTCGACATGATCGAGGTGAGTGAGTGCGTGCGCTCCGGATGGTTCGCCGCCACAATCTGCGCGATCATCCCTCCCATCGAAACCCCGACGATGTGGGCCTTCTTGATGCCGAGCGCATCAAGGAGACCCACCGCGTCTTTCGCCATGTCGTCGAGGGTGTACGGCGCGTTCACCGACTTGCCCGCGATCTTCGCTGCCATGATCGCGTTGACGTCGGGCGAACCGGCGGAGGCGAACTTGGTCGAGAGGCCGATATCGCGGTTGTCGAAGATGAGGACACGGTAGCCCCGCTTCACGAGCTCATCACAGAGCTCGACCGGCCACGCGGTGAGTTGAGCACCGTACCCCATGATGAGGAGCATCGTTTCACGATCCGAGGGGCCGAAGCTCTCGTACGCGATCGTGATGCCGTTGGCCTGAATCTTGCCCTCGCGTTCGGGCGATGTCGGTTGGGATGAACTGGGTGCCGACGGCTCGTCGGTCCTGGCGACCGAACCCCCGAGAAATGCCCACGCCATGATTGACAGGACGAGTGTTGTTCTCTTGCCTGGAAAGACTCCCACGCGTGGGTAAGCCATCATGCTTGGGCTCCTTGCTCGGAAGTGGTCAACAGGAAGAACATCTCGCGGTTTCGCGACTCTTGCAGGGTGGGCACCGCCTATCCTGCAAGAGTCGCGATATGCGTGCACTTCTTGGTCACTGTTTCATCGTTGCGCGATGGTTCCCGAGTCAGCTTCGCGGATTCATCATTCGTCCCAGGAAGAGGATGCTTCCCGAGGCGTTGTCGCGGATCAGGAACAGGAACGGGTGGTCGGCGCGGAAGATCAGGGGCGGTGTCACCGCGCTTCTGACCCCGGCGGCAATGGCTGTGGCGGCGGCGGCTTCCGTCCCTTCTTCATGGACGTCAACAAAGGCTTGATGAAGCGCCGCGCCGATGAAGAGGTCGCGACGCCCGTTGATGCCGGAAAAGTCGGCCTGCTCCGGCATGAACGCCTTGGTGATCCCCAGGGCGTTCAAGGGAGCGACCAGATCCACCTGGTTCGATGACTTGAAACGGGGGATCGCAACCGAGACTCGCCGTGGTTTCAGGCCCGATAGCCATCGCGTCAGATTCGCCGACGTTAGCTTGGCTTCGAGTGTAGGGAGGCCTCCGACGTCGTTGGGCAGGAGGATGATCATCGACATCTCCCCTGCCTCGTAATTGAGCTCGAGGACCTTAATCCCGTCGCTCGCACTCAGGCGGTATTGCCCCGAGCGGTGCATCATCGGAACGAGGATGTTCTTTCGGCCTTCGACGTAGAACGGGGCGTCGTGCGTTGCCGCTTTGTCGAACTGGTCGGCCCAATTGGCTTTGAAATAGATCGCATCGGTGAGAACCAAGCAGGTGTTAGTGCTCAGCTCGCTCGGGAGGAGGTCCTTGATTTTTCCTTCGGTCTGCTGGCTGACCCAGTCGTTGATCGTTTGCCGGGTCTCTTGCGGATGCTGGCGGAAATCGACCTGTGCCAATTCCGCGTTGTAGTGGTCGCGGGTGAGAGCGAGGTACTCGGGCAGAAACCCGTAACCGCGCTGGCCCCAAAGGCGGTCGGCGATGCTGAGACGATAGCCAGACCCATTACCTCGAGCCTTGAGACCCTTGACGAGGGTTCCGAACGCGCGATGGAGCTCGTCTCGGGGTTGGTCGTGGTGAAGCACCTTGAGCATCTCGGCTTCCGTCTCTCCCCTGGCCCCTGCGACGGTCATCGCCAGCGCCGTGGAGATGCTGTGGGGAGAGAAGAAGATATTGTCGGCTTGATCCTGGCGGAGCCTGGCATACAGGTCGAAAGCGAATGCGTTGTTGCCGGGGACGACCGGATTCGCCGTATCCTCCCTCCGGGACTCGGCGGCGAATCCGATCCTGCCGAATACGACCAGGATCACGAACAGAAGCAAGAGCCGGATCATTATGTTGTCTCCGGAGAGTTGAGGTGGTCCCGGTAGCTCAACGTCCGGGGCGTCCCGATCATTAGATCATTTTGCGCGCTCGCTGCCCACCTCGCTGAGTCTCCGGGTCGAGTGAGGCCCTCTCTTGGATTCGAAAACCCAAAGGATCTCAGGAGCTTTGGCCTGGGCATCGGACTCAGTTCGGTCGGCTGATAGGCCATGTGCGGCAGCGGTCTTTCGTGGCTTCAGAAGTTTCACAGTGGACATGCCAAGGAATTGTAATCATCATGGCAATTCGGGCAGACATCGATGGATTGCCATGAGCCGGCACGGTTATCGTTGGCTTATGGGTTGCGGATTGACGATCGGCCAATCTTCCTTTCTCCCTCGAGAAAGATGCGAATTTCTTCGGCGTTCCGGGGATCAGCCTCGGCGTCGGATTTCCCAAGGGCATGATACTCCCTTCACTCCATGCCGAGGCATCGTCATGAACCGGGAGCCCCTCCGTCTTGCTCGCGAGTTGATTGGTAAAGTTTTGAGAATGGGTCGGTCCGAGACTCCTCGGCCACCCCGCCGAACCGCTTTCCGGTGGTGGGTCGAGGCCCTGGAGTCGCGCCTGACTCCGACGACGCTGCCTCTGGGATTTGCCGAAACCACGATCGCGACAGGACTCACCGGCGCTACGGCGATGGAGTTCTCGCCCGACGGCCGCTTGTTCGTGCTCGAACAGGATGGAAACGTTGAGCTCGTGCGCGGCAACGGCACGACCTGGACCGCGCTGCACCTGAACGTCGACGCGGTGGGAGAGCGCGGACTGCTTGGCATCGCTTTCGATCCTGCTTATGCGACGAACCATTACGTTTATCTCTATTACACCAACCCCAACCCGGGTGCGGCTCCTTGGGCGACCGGCGAGCACAACCAGCTCAGTCGGTTCACGGTCAACGACACCAACCCTCAGCAGCCGGTCTTCACGAACGAAGCCCCAATTCTCGATTGGAACAATCTGAGCGCGGCCACGAACCACAATGGAGGGGCGATCCACTTCGGACCCGACGGCATGCTCTACGCCGGCGCTGGGGACAATGTGCAGACCTTCGCGCAGGGAGGACAAACCTATTCCGTCTCTCAGACGCTGAATAACCTCCTGGGCAAACAGCTACGCATCAATGTGTCGGCATTCAATAGTGGGGTCGCAACCCGCGACGACGTCACAGTCGGGCACCTGATCCCGGGCGACAACCCGTTTGTGGGGACGGCTTCGGGGATCAACCAGCTCATCTATACCCTTGGTCTGCGCAATCCTTACACCTTCGCGGTCCAACCAGGCACGGGAAAGATCTTCATCAATGACGTGGGTGAGGTGACCTGGGAAGAGATCAACCAGGATTTCGCGGGGGCCAATTACGGCTGGAGTGGCGGCGCTACCGATGGGTTCGGTCAGAAGCCTCCCGGTCCGGGGGGCTACCACGACCCTCTGCTCGCCTACAATCACTCGGGGGGACCGGCCGGCGGTGGGATTGCGATCGTGGGCGGCGCGTTTTACAATCCGGCCACGACGCAATTTCCCAGCAGCTATGTCGGCAAGTATTTCTATGCGGATCTGGGCGGCAATTGGATTCGCGTCTTCGACCCCAGCAACCCGGGGACGGCTTCCAATCCTGACACGTCGACCAGTTTTGCCACGGGCCTCATGGGCAGCCCGGTCGATTTGGAAGTCGATTCACTCGGCCGCTTGCTCTACCTGACTCACAGCGGTGTCGTCGCCGCGATCTCTTTCCAAGCGCCCAAGATCAGTTCGCAGCCGGCTTCCGTGACGGTCAGCCAGGGCCAGACCGCCACGTTTGACGTCGTTGCGACCGGCCCCACGTTGAGTTACCAGTGGCAGCACCTGGTTGGAAGCAATTGGTTGAATGTGGGGGGGAACTCCCCCTCGCTCACGATCGGTAACGTCGTCGCTTCGAATGCCGGGGACTATCGCGTTGTCGTCAGCAATCCGTTTGACCAGGTCATCAGCAGCTCGGCGGCGTTAACGGTGAATGCGCCCAGTGTTCCGACCCTGGTCCCGGGCCTGAAGGCCGAGTTCTTCGATTTCACGACCGGGCTCCGAGGGTTTCCCAACCTGAACGGCCGTAGCCCCGATGTGACCCGGACCGACGCCGTCCTTGGCTTTCCTCTTAGCCGAGGCCCTTGGTCCGGTCTCGACGCTCGTTTTGCCACCACGTTCGCGGCGAGATACACGGGCTTCCTGAAAGTGGACACCCCCGGGCGTTACACATTCGTGCTCAACGCGAACGATGGCGCAAGGCTTTCGCTCGATGGGATTCTCCTGATCAACAACGGCCTGAATGGCATGTTAAGGAGGCCTCGAGCCGTCAACCTCTCGCCGGGTCTCCACACGATCCAGGTGGATTACGTTCAAAACCGAGGTCCGGCTGGCTTGATCCTCTCGTGGTCGGGGCCTGGGATTCCGCGACAGCTCGTGCCCGCCAGCAACTTGTTCCACAACACCGAAGTGGCTCAAGCCGCCATCGCTTCCCGAGCGTTCGGACAAACGCTCGCGCGGACAAGGGCGATGCCTCCGCGATCCGTGGGTTTTGCCCAGCAGGCCAGGCTTCGAGGGCCAGCTCTCCACGCGTTAGCCTTCCGTGGGTTGCATCTTGGAGCGGCGCGTAGATAGAACGAAATGTTGAGATCCTGGTGATATAATTAAGTAGAACATTCGGCAAGTTTTTGTAGGGCAGGCCTTGGCCTGCCGAGGCTCTTGCGAACGGCCCAGGCAGGCCAAGTCCCGCCCTACGACAAGACCTCTTTGGATGGAGGTGCTCACGCAACAGAAGGGGACTTGCCGGATGCTTCACTAAGCCAGTTACTCGTTCTCGAGTTGCCGCCTGGCTTCGGCCAGGCCCTGCTTCTGGGTCTCGCTCAGTTCGGGATAGCGGAGATCCAGCGCGCGGATGGAGGTGGTCAAGATGTCGGCGACGATTGATCGGGTGGCCCATTTGTTGTCGGCCGGAACGATATACCAAGGAGCCCATTCGGTGCAGGTGGCGCTGAGGGCTTCTTCATAGGCCTCCATGTACTGGTCCCAATAGGCACGCTCGGCAATGTCGGCGACTGAGAATTTCCAATGTTTCTCGGGGCATTCGAGCCGTTCGAGAAAGCGTTGCTTTTGCTCCTGCTTGGAGACGTTGAGGAAGAACTTGAGGATCAGCGTGCCATTGCGCACCAGGTGGTGTTCCATGGCGTTGATGTCGTCGTAGCGGGCCTCCCAAAACTTCCGTCCTCGTTTCCCGGGAGGGAGTTTCTGCCGTTCCAAGATTTCGGGGTGGATTTTTACGATCAGGACCTCTTCGTAGTAAGAGCGATTGAAAATGCCAATACGTCCTCGTTCGGGGGCGCTCTTCATATATCGCCAAAGGAACGCGTGATCGAGCTCCTCGTTCGAGGGAGCCTTGAAGCTGTAGACCTGGCATCCCTGGGGATTGACCCCGGACATGACGTGCTTGATCGTGCCATCCTTGCCGGCCGCGTCCATGGCTTGGAGGATGATGAGAACGGCATGGCGATCGTCGGCATAGAGAAGCTCTTGAGCGTCGGTGAGCTCGATCAGACTTTCCTTGAGGAGCTCGGTCGCGTGCTCTTTGACAGACTGCTTGCCCAAGGCCTTCAGTTCTTTCGTCTGGGCCCAGCCGGTGTCGTGGTCCTTGAGGTGGAATTTCTTCCCTGGGGTGACGCGAAAACGGTCGATGATATCCTGTGTGATCATGATACCCTCGAGCCTGGATAGAGAGATGATCTCTGAAAATCGATGTAATGTTGCTAAAAACGTTCTCGTGATAGATTGGTCATTCCAGGAAGACGGCCTCGACCGCGAGGCCGGGACCGAAGCCCATGGCGACGCATGGTCGAGGGGCCTGGGCGCGGCGGAGGCGGTCGAGGATGAACAGGATCGTTGGCGAGGACATGTTGCCGCATTCGGCCAGCACGCGATGTGAGACCTCGAGCGCATTGCGGTCGAGGCCGACGGCTTCCTGAACGGCCGAAAGGATGCGCGGGCCGCCCGGGTGGACCGCCCACGATCCCACGGTTGCGGCGGTTTGGCCGAACTGCGCGAGCCAGGGATCGAGCCAGGGGCGGAGGTGCTGGTTGATCAGTTCGGGAACGCGTGGGGAGAGCGTCATCTCAAATCCATGATTACCGATCCGCCAGGACATCGCATCTTCGGAATCGTCGATCAAGGTTGAGCCTGTCCCCCTCACTCGATAAGGAGCGAGAGTGTGCTCGCGCAATCCCGAGGCGAGCCCCACGAGCGCACCGGAACCATCGGCGAAGAGGGAGTTGGCCACGAGGTTGTTGGGGTTCCACTCGTACTGATGGTGTAGACTGCAAAGTTCGGTCGCACAGATCAGCGGGCACGCGGAGGAGTCGACTTCGAGGAACGCCTTCGCTACGCGTAGGGCATTGAGCAAGCCGTGGCATCCCATGAAGCCGATCTGGGTGCGGGCCACCTGGGGATGGAGCGGCAGTTGCTTGATGAGAGCGATGTCGAAACCAGGGGCATAGAACCCGGTGCACGTGACGGTAATCAGGTGCGTGACCCGGTCGGGACCAATCCCCGCATCGTCGAGCGCGGCCCGCGCGGCGGACACGGCCAAGGTGCTTGCCTCGGCCTCGTATTTCCGCATGCGATCGAGGGTGGTCGGGTCGTTCTCGGTAAAGAACGACTGGCGGCTTGCCAGGTCGCCTTCCGACTTATCGAGCACCACGCAATGTCGTGACCCAACCGCCGCCTTGCGGTAGATCGTTTGGAAGATGCGCTCCTGCGCAGCGGTCTTGCAGGAGAACTGCTGCGTGATTTCCGCGGCATCCGCTTGTGCGATCCGATGCGGTGGCAGTGCGGTTCCGATGCCGGCAATCCATGTGGGCATGGTCAGCTCGTTTCCAAGGGGACCGGTGGAGAGTTGACTCGCTGCATCAAGATTCGGGCCGTTGCCGGGATCCGCGTGGCTGTCGCGAAGACGACGCGGGACAGCCAGGGGTGCCGCAAAACTGTTGCCATGCCTCGACACACGGTCTGTCGACGCGCGACCAATCGTCCATGGAGCCGAGACCAGGCCCTTTCGAGCGCAGGATGCCAATCGTCGATCCCTTGCAGGGCCAAGGGCGCAATCGCTTGCCCGGACGCCAGAGCCCAGGCCATCCCTTCTCCTGTGAAGGGCTCGACATAGCCTGTGGCGTCGCCGAGCAGGAAGAGACGATGCTCGGCGATCGGCCGGGTCCGGCGCGTCAGGCCCGGCGTGCCCTGCCAGGGGGTCGACGCGAGTGCGGGGATGGGAATGCACCCCGCCTCACTCAAAATGAGGGAGGCGGCTTCCCCGGGACCACCGCAACGCTTGATAATCCCTTTATCCAAAGCGGCGGCCACGTTGAGCCGGCCATCTTCGGTGCGGACAAGTCCGACGTAGCCTGCGCGGCCGACCGCCATGAAGATCGCGGGCTCGCGGTAGGCGGCTGGGAACTCGTCGAGAACAGTCCCCGCGCCGATTCGCGCCGAGTCGGCAATCCGGGTGCGCACTCGCTCTGCGCGATCGAGGCAGGTGTTGCCGATCCCCGCAGCCACGAGCACGAGCTTGGCGTGGATCGGGGTCGTAACGCCGAGATGCGTGAGCCTTGTGGAACGCGTTGCTCCCTGGGCGGGCTCGACGGCGGCCTGGGTCTCCTGAAGCAGGTCGGCGCCCGCCGCCACGGCGGCTTCAACCAGCGCGGTATCGAGCCTGCTGCGCGAGAGGACCAGGCCTTCGGGCAACGGGAATCGGGCCGAGCGGCCACGGACTCCGATCTGAAGGAATTCCGGAGTGATCGCCCCCAACTGGCTGGCGAGTGAGCCGAGGCCGACGGAGCGCAGGACGGACAGCGCCTGGCCGTTGAGACAGGCGCCACAGACCTTGGGGCGGGGAAAGACTTTCTTGTCGACAAGCAGTACACGGACCCCGGCGGTGGCGAGCTGCCTCGCGGCCAAGGCGCCGGCGGGTCCTGCGCCCACGACGACGGCATCCCAGAGCCGGTCGGTTGCGGCGTCGAGGCCCAGGGTGTTGCTGAGCGTGGTGGTGGACGTCATGTGCGGGTCCAGCTCAAAAGGAACCGCTGGGGCCAGTGCCGGCTCACGCTGACGCCTCGCAGCCCGGCCCGCTCCGCCAGCGCTTGAGCTTCCGCAGGAGTGAACGCGGCCTCGACCGAGACCGGGCCGTCGAAGTGCACCACTCGCGAGCGGGACAAGAGCCGACAGCCAACTCGTGCGAGCCAGTAACCGTATCGGCTTCGAATCAAGTCGTTCACCAGCACCAGGTGACCGGCGGCCTCGCCCATCCGCCGCAAAACGTCGACCGCCGCATCCTCGTCGAGGTGATGGAGGAACAGCGAACAGGTGACGATGTCGTATCGTTCAGGAAGCGATCCGCTCAGGGCGTCCCACACAAAGAAGCGTACATCCGCGCCCTGTCGCTCGGCCTGGTGCTGCGCGTACTCGACCGCCCGGGGACTAATGTCACATCCCTCGACATGCAGGTTCAGCCCAGCGCGGGCCGCGCGACGTGCCAGGGCGATGGGAACGTCCCCGCCGCCACTCGCCAGGTCGAGTACCCGCACCGTCGGCTCGTGTGCGCCTCGGGTTCGAGCCAAAGCCGCGATCGAAGGCCAGAGAATCGCATCGCTACGACTCAGGACGTTGATCCGCCCGAGCCCTCGGAGAGCAGACGCGTGCTCCTCGGGGGCCAGGTCCGGCTGATCCATGATCTCGGGTACTCGATGACGTATCGAAATGTGATGACTTTTCATGTTTGATCGGATCGTTAAGAAAAGGCGTGAGGTGCGCTCCTGAGACCAGACCATCGGGACCTGCCCTTATGGTACGACGCCAGGAACGCACTAGCGACAGCAATTGGGCGAAATCCCCGCTCCTGAGAATACGAACCGTGCATGGTTAGTAAGAGAAGACGAGATCGCTGAATTTATGTTACATGATGATGTGCTTGGAGTTTGCGGTGATAATAAATTCCTGCTTCTGCCTCTCGAGGGCCTGGTCGATGGGCATCCCAGGCGCCGGCAAGGGCGCGTGGGAATGGGTCTTCCCTCGATCAAGGCTGCGGAACCAGGCGCTCGACCTCTTTCAGCCGCCTCATGGCGTCCTGCTGACGCAGTAAGCCATCGTTGATGCCGCTGGCGTTGAGTGAGCTCCCCAACTGGTACGGGTACTGATCGAAGTCGGCGAAGAACTCCTTGATTTTTCCCTGGATGGGCACCAGCAACCACATTTGCTTCGCGAGGAATTTCGTGGCATCAGGCCCCCTGGGGCGACGATGACCGCCGAGAGCCGGCCCAAACACTCCGCTGACTACTTTACCGAGGGCCGCCCCTCTCGGAAACGATCGACTTACCCCTGCCCTGTTTACAAAGGCCGCATCTGCGTCTCTCCGAACGAAATCATGGATCGGCTTCGTTCTCGAAGGGCCGGCAGTAACGGCTGAGGGCGTACCCAGATTGTTGCGAATTCCGCTTGCTATCTACGGGTCGTCCCGTACTATTGAGCCAGTTGATTGGCTAATGCGGAGGAACTCGGATGGCGGAGAGTTTACCGACGGGACGTGAGTTGGAGGCACTGAAGCGACTCTGGACGCGCGGCAAGGCCACGGTTCGGGAACTGTATGGAGACATGCGTCCGAAAGATGGCGAGTTGGCCTATACGACCGTGCTGAGCCTTTTGCAAACGATGGAGCAGAAGGGCCTCGTGCGGCACGAGGCGATGGGCAAAACTTATGTGTATTACCCCAAGGTGAAGCAGGAGCAGGTCTTTCGAGGACTGGCGGGGAGCTTCCTCGACCAGGTGTTCGATGGTGCCCTGGGCGAATATGTCGCCCGAGCACTCCAGTCACGGCGGCACAGCCTTGAAGAGTTGGAAGGCCTGGAACGGATGATCGCGGATGCCAAACGCGAGGCCAAGGAACGTCCGGAAGGAGGTCGTCGATGATCACGGGGTCGTCGGCCTTGGGCTACTGGTTGGTGGATGTTTATGCGATGGCGACCGTCGTTCTGGCGGCTGCCCTGTTAATTCTCGGCTGCCTCCGGCAGCCCGCGAGGCGGTTGACCGTCGCGCGTTGGACGCAGCACGTGCTGCTCTGTCTGCCACTGCTGGCACTCTTGACGAGGTCGACGGGAGTGGCCAGCGCGGTTCCCAGTCTGGAGCCGGCTGATCAGTCGGTGATATGTTATTGCGTCCCCTCAGAGCCGACCGTGAGCGGCCGGATGCGGATTCTTGCGACGAGCTTCGCAACGTGTTCCGGCTTGGTCGTAGCTTGGCTGACGCTTGGGGCGCTCGTCAAAGCGCGACTGGTGATGCGAACGACGGAGGCGCCGGCGTCGTTGCGAACGCTCTTGAAGCGAGTGGTTCTCGATGGTTCCGCGTACCCCCGCCTGCGCGTCGGCGGCGTACCACAGCCGGTTGCGTTTGGATTGTTGCGGCCGACGATCGTATTGCCCGACTGGTTCGTCGAGACGGAGCCCGAGGTACGTGTCGAAGCCGCGCTGGCTCACGAGTGGGCGCACCTTCGTAGGGGCGATCTCTGGACGCTGGCGACGACGCGGTTGCTGTTCGTGATGTTATTCGTACACCCATTATTTTATGTGTTGCGCCGGTGGCTTCGGGCGGATCAAGAAGTCATCGCCGATGCCGAGGCGGCTGGATCCAGTGGGAAAGTCGCCTATGCGGAAGCACTCATCGGTTGGGCGCGGCGGATTTCGAGCCGCTCCGCCGGCTCGTCACTGACACTGCTCGGTCGGTCGTCATTGCTCCGCAAGCGGGTCGCATTGCTGCTTGATGCCGAGTTCCGTGTTGAGCGAGCATGTCCACGCGCGTGGATGGTTATGGTTCGCGCCTCTGCGGCCGCCCTGGTGATCGGCCTTAGCGTGTTGGCGTCGAATGGGACAGTCCGGACCGCTGTCTCCGCCGTCGTACCCGTTACCCCGCCGGCCGTGCCGCATACCCACGTCTCGGACACGAAGACCATCGGCTGGCCGCACGTTCCGGTCTCGACAAGGTTGTCAGCGTCTTACAGGCTGAGGGGTTTCGGCTGTGAGGCCATCGCGAAATAAGACGGATTGCTCTCGACGGTTTCTTGTGGCGTGTATTTGTTGAGTCTCAGGAATTCGGAGGTTTTTTCATGTTGTCCCTCTCCCGAATGTCAGGCGCGGTCTCGCACCGCGGATTTCTCATTGGATTGTTGAGCACGATCGCAACCGTTGCCTTGCTGACCGTCACCTCGAGATCGGGCTCGACACAAGAGTTCAACGAGATGGCGGATGTTAACAACCCGTCCGCGAACACGCCGGGTCGCGCCCGGACCGCGTTCAAGCTGGTGAGCCGGCCCGACGTGCTCGACCTGGAATCGTCGCTTCAACGGGCCGACCTGGTCGTGGCGGCGAAGCTCACGGAGATCACCGAGTCAAGGGTGGTCCAGGGGGGGCGAAACGTTCAGGTCACCGAGCAATACCGCTTCGAGCCAATCCGCGTCATCAAAGGCATCTTCGCGCGTCAAGCGCTTTTGATGACTGGAGACGACCTTGGCATTTATCAATTCGCGGCGACCGGCGATCGGTTGCAACCGGGACAGATTTTACTCATTCTGCTGGCCAGACAGGGGCAGAACTTCGTGAACTGCAATGCGGCGGCGACGCTCGAACAGTCGATCCCCCGATTGACAGGGGCAGACGACCCCTTGTTATCGGCTGTGTCTGTTCTGATCGCTGCGGCCCATCAGCGCGACCGGAAGGCACGGGTGCAGACGCTACTCGAAGGTCTTACGAAGGCCAAGGGGCGGGAGGCAGGGCCGCTCTTGCTGGCCCTCCAACGCCGAGCCGTGATCGTGGCGCGGAACACATCGTTGCATAAGGATGCCGATAAGCAGGAGAATCGCGAATCCGTCGTAGGGCACGCCATCTTGCCGCTTCTGAAATCGGACTCGGCTTCGCTTCGTGAACTGGCGGCGTACACGATCGGCTCGGTACTCGAAGCGACGCCCCGAAAAGCGGCTCCGAAGGGTCCGTTGCCCGCAGCGTCCGCGCCGACGCAGCTTCAATTCGAATCCGCTCGGGCGATCGATACCGCCCTGGCGACCGCAGGCCCTGACATCGCCTCCCGCGTGGCGATGATCGAGGCCCGAGGATTGACCGGAGGCGAGGGGGTCGGGTTGAGCGAGGACCAGCAAGAACAACGGCGCAAGTCGCCTTTGCCCAAGACCTCGTCAAACGCCGAAGCCGCGGCGTACTTCCGGGCCATCGCCATGGATCCCGCTCCTTGGCGCAAAGATGAAGTTGTGAACCAGTATCAGACCTTGCTCCTGGACGCCCCCGCCGACTTTCCAATCGCCGTCGGCCGCGCCCAGGTCGCGCTCGATGCCTCGAAGGCCCCCGAGTTGATCTCGCGACGTCTTGCACGAAAGGATGACGCTGGACTGGATGTGTCGACGGAGATCAATCTCCTGGCCGAACTCCCGGCGGTCATGGCGGCGCCGGCGCTGCTCAAGGCGTGGGATCGTTCGCTCAACGCAGCGGAACGACTCGCTTTCGCACGAGCATGTCTGAGGGCTCCGGACGCTCGTCTCGTCCCTGCGCTGTCGAGGCTTCTCAACCCTCGAGAGTGGAACGTTCGGCTGCTCGCGATCGGAGCCCTTCGCAAAATCAACACCGACGAGGCCGCGAGCGTCCTTCGCATGCATCTCGACGAGGAGATTGACCCCTCCCACAAGCTCCGTCTCATCGCTTTCCTGGCACGTCACAATATCCACGACGGCGACGTCGCCGCGCTCGAGGCCCTGGCCGATGCGAACCTGCGCGAGGAGGCGATCAACGCCGTTGTTGCGGTGGGTGGTCCGAAGGTTGTGGCCGAACTTCAGCGGATCTGGCAGACGAGCAACGACCCGATCAGCAACGCCGCCGCCTTCCGCGCGCTCGCCAGGCTTGGCCAGCAAGACATCGCCCCAAGATTGCTGGAGATCGCGAAGACGGCGGGCGACCCACTCGCTCCCCCCGCCCTGCTCGCCCTGGCTGACCTGGGAACCGCCGAAGCGCTCCCGATCGTCGCCAACGCCCTGAACTCACGCCGCGATGCCGTCGTCCTCAACGCCGCGCGTGCCGCAACCATCTTGCTCAGAAAGCCCGCTCTGAAAGGCGACAATGTCCGCGACCGTCTCGCGTCCCTCCTCGCCGATGCCGACGCCTCCCTCGAGGTGCGAGGCGCGGCCCTCAACGCCTTGGAGAGCCTCGACGACCCTCGACTCCTCGCCTCGCTCAACGCCGCGGCAAGGGACGTCAACCTCGAAGGCACACCGCTTCTCGCCAAGATTGAGGCCGCGCTGGAGACAAGGCCGGAGAATCCATAAAAGACGCGATCTTCGTTTTAACCCTCTGAGAGGCTATCCGGATAGGGGTTGGCCATGTGAAATCAGGCAGGCTGGGTGGCCGGGGAGGAGCGTAGCGACGCCCCGGGAACGGCCTCGACTGATCCCCGGGGCCTCGAAGACTCGTC
>Ga0153954_1000620_pt1 | contig 26336 bp, 21 predicted proteins | sample TSFL038MetaG_FD_102277 | JGI IMG/M metagenome (GOLD analysis project Ga0153954, IMG submission 102277) | Attine ant fungus gardens microbial communities from Florida, USA - TSFL038 MetaG | ecosystem: Host-associated > Fungi > Mycelium > Unclassified | place: USA: Florida, Wekiwa Springs State... | reverse complement strand
TGGCGCTCCCAAGGGGACTCGAACCCCTGTTTTCGCCGTGAGAGGGCGACGTCCTGGGCCGCTAGACGATGGGAGCTATTTCCGTAGCGGGACGCGCCTATATATCGGCGTCAAACCTGTCAGGCAAGCCGCAGGCGCCGCACAATAATAGGCGAGTTGGCCTCGGGGTTCACGTCTTGTTAAGCTTGTGGCGCGGAATTTGCGTTTCTATCATCGCGATTCGAGTAGCGGCCAGGGACGCCGCGATGGAGTTCGAGCCATGCCCTTGGGGAGCCTCGCCCGGCGCCCGAGCGTTCTGATCGTTCTGCACCAGGAGCATTCGACGCCTGGTCGCGTAGGCGCGGCGCTCAAGGCCATGGGCGTAAGGCTCGATATCCGACGGCCTTGTCTCAGCGAACCGCTGCCGGCGACTATGAGGGACCACGACGGCGTTGTGGTTTTCGGCGGTCCGATGGGCGCCAACGATACGCTCGAGTGGGTGAGGCGCGAGATCGAGTGGCTGGAAACTCCGCTGGCCGAGGCCAAGCCGCTGCTTGGCCTGTGCCTCGGGGCTCAAATGCTGGCGCGCGCCCTCGGCGCGCGAGTCTTCAGCTACGAAGACAAGCGCAGCGAGATTGGTTATTTCCCGATCGAGCCCACGCTCGCCGGCGAACACTTATGTTCCTCGCCTTTCCCACGTAACGTCTACCAGTGGCATTCCGACGGCTTCGATCTAGCTCAGGGCGCGGAGCTTTTGGCCACCGGGGGGGCGAACTTTCCGAACCAGGCCTATCGGTATGAGCGGCATGCGGTCGGCCTGCAGTTCCACCCGGAAGTCACCTACCATATGATGTGCCGTTGGACCCACCGCGGCGCCGAACGTCTGACGCGCCCTGGGGCGCTCAGCCGTCCTGAGCATCTCGGCGGCTGGTTCCAGCACGACGGCCGGGTCGCCGCATGGCTCGAGGCGTTCCTGCCAGCGTGGTTGGAAGGACGCCTCACGCAGCCCCCGCCGAAGGCGCGCTCTGCGGCCTCCCTCGACAGCCTCCCGGAACGGGCAAGGCCCGCTATCCAGCCCGCAGAGGCCTGACCAGAGTCGCTGCGGTCACCGCCGACTGGAACTTGTCGGAATTGTTCCCCTCAACTCTTCTCAGTCGAGGCGGGCCACCACCGCCAGACGCTTGACCTGGCCGGACTGGTAGGCGCGCAGGAAGGCGTCATAGTTCTTGAAGGACACGCATCCGTTGGAATCCCCTCTCGGCCCCAGCATATACGGGTGCGCGAGCAGCCCAACCCGACCGAAAAGGTCGCCCTCGCCGATCGGGGTGAGGCGGAGCGCTTGCACCCCGTGGAACAGGCTTTCACGCAGCTCGAGTTGGTAGAGATGCGGCGGCGTCGCTCCGCGGTCATGCACGCTGACATAGCGCGGGTCGTCCAGCGAGTCGCCAAGGCCGGAGTGAGCCTCGAGCCGCGTTCCATCGGGCAAATAGACCGAGCGCGCCGTGATGTCATAGACGGCGGTCCATTTGTCGTATCCTGAGGTCAGCAGGGCGCCCAGGCGCCGAGGCGTCGTCAGGATAGGGTTCTCGGATGGGCGGATCGGCGGCAAAGGCGCTTCGATTTCCAGGCCCATCGGTTCGCGGACCGGAGGAACCGGAGCGCTCGACGCATCCGGACTGGGCGGAGGAGACGTATCGTCCTGAGCGCCCCCGGCGCCGAACAAGCCAGCGCCCGGCGTCACAGTCGAAGGCAAAGGGCTGGCTTTCTCAATCTCACGGGAAGGCGCGAGCATGGCGAGCGGCGGCAGACCTCGGCCGACGTCGCCCGCCGTCGTCGCGGGCCCATGCGTCACCACCAGGCCGACATAGCCAATCGTCACGACGAGCGCCGCGCCGCCTGCGACCAAGAGAGCAACCCTGTCCGCAAGGCTGGCTGCGACAGTTCGGGTTCGTCCGCGCGATGTCGACGGCGAAAGGTCCATGGCCGTTAAAGTTACGATGGCCGGGCGTTGCCCCTCCGGCAAGCCCAGGGTCCGTAGCAGAAGATAGACGGGCGGGATGTGCGCGGCGTCACAAGGCCGAGGCGCCGCTGGAAGTTTGCGGGCTTCTGGAGGCGTGGGGCGTCGGACGCCGGGCAGCGCCCGAGTCGACGTAGCCGCCATTTTACCGGCGCGCCCCAAATTTTTCAGTGCCTTAGGACCCCGTTTAGTTCCGCGCTTCAGGACGTGGCGATTTCGATGAATTATACTATCTGTATTTGTTACATACTCAGGCCGGGAGCGTGGATCCGCCCGCCCCGCGGAAAAGGCCCTAGCTCGAGCTTGACCCCACCGCTTTGCGCCCTCCGACAGGCGCTTCAGCGTGAGGGGCGATCTCTAGCCAGATCGTGGAACGCTCTCGTCAATCAGAGTCTGTGTCGGCCTCGGACCGCCAGTCGCCCAATCGAGAAGTTCGACCGTGTGGACGACGGGCACGGTCGTTCCGCTGGCGATCTGGGTGAGACAGCCGATATTGCCGGCGGCGATCAAATCAGGCGAGGTCGAGCCAATATTGGCGACCTTTCGGTCGCGCAGCTTGCGGGCGATCTCCGGCTGCAAGAGGTTGTAGGTGCCGGCCGAGCCACAGCACAGGTGGCCCTCGGGCGGGTCCAGCACGACGAATCCTGCTTGGCTGAGGAGTCGCTTGGGCTCATCGCGGATTTGCTGCCCATGCTGGAGCGAGCAGGCGCTATGGTAGGCGACGCGCTGTCCCGTCGGATGGACCGGCGCTTCGAGCCCGATCTCGCTCATGAGTTCCGTGACGTCTCGCGCAAGCGCCGAGACGATCTTTGCGCTCTCCGCAAGCTCGGGATCGGTGCGAAACATGAACCCGTAGTCTTTGATCGTCGTGCCGCAGCCGGACGCGTTGATGACGATCGCGTCGAGGCCGCGGTCGGCAATCTCTTTCGACCAGGCCAGAATGTTGGCCCGGGCGTAGGCATGCGCATCCTGTCCTAGGTGATGGGTAAGCGCCCCACAGCATCCCGCGCCCTCAGCGACGACAACCTCACATCCATGGCGCGTCAATAGGCGGATCGTCGCTTCGTTGATCTGCGGCGCGAGAACTTGCTGAGCGCAACCACTGAGAAGCGCGACCCGACGGACCTGGCGCCCCTCGCTCTTGAAAACCTGCGGACGGTCGACGGGTGAAGCCGGCGGCAGCCTCGAGGGCGCGAGCGCCAGCGCCGCTTTCAGCCGCGCGGGCATGAGTCCTGCGAACGGGCCGCCTAACCAGGCCCCCCACAACGCCGCGCGAAACAGTCGCGGATTCGGCAACACAATCCCAAAGGCGCGCCGCAGCATCTTGTCGAACCACGGGCGCTGGTACGTCTTCTCGATATGCTGCCGGGCATGGTCGACGAGATGCATGTAATTGACGCCCGACGGGCACGTCGTCATGCAGGACAGGCACGAAAGGCACCGGTCGATATGCTTGACCACCTCGGCCGTCGCCGGGCGGTCGTTCTCCAGCATGTCCTTGATGAGATAGATGCGCCCGCGCGGGCTGTCGAGCTCATCGCCAAGCAAGGCGTAGGTGGGGCATGTCGCCGTGCAGAAGCCGCAATGCACGCATTTGCGTAGAATCTTCTCAGATTCGCTTGTGTCGGGATCAGCCAGTTGCGCAGCCGTGAAATTCGTCTGCATCAGAGGCCTTCCTGCATGCGTCCCGGATTGAGGATGCCGCGCGGGTCAAACCCTTTCTTTACGCGGGCGCTAAGTTCGGCCAGCGCGGCGCCCATGGGCTCAAACACCGGGGTCGCGGCGCGGACGGCTTCGGGCGCGACGATCAGCGTCGCATGACCGCCCGCCGATTTCACCGCCTGGCGAACGACGGACGCCCCGGCGTCGGCGCCGGCTTCGGCGGCGTCAAGGCTCAGCCAGATGAGCCCGCCGCCCCAGTCGTAATAGAATTCCGCGGAGGGTCTTGCCTTGAGAATCGAATACGCGACAGTCGCGGCGTGGCTAGGGGTTGGACAGATTCGCCACACGACGCGGCCGTCCGGTCCCAGCATCGGCCGAACGGTCCCGACCTCCGACCACAGCTTTTCCGTCTCTGCGTCGTCGAGACGCGCGCCGCGCCCGACCAGAGCCTCCAGCGCATCGGCGCGGTAGGCGACGGACGGGCGGGGGCCCTCAAGCCGCAGCGCGGTCACGGGGCCGCTGCCCTCCGCTGACACGCCCGTCTTCGACCGGCGCGCGATCGACGCCGGCACGTGAGCGGCGCCGGAAACCTCGAACGGCGAGTTGAGCGCCTTCGCCAACGTCCGAATTGCGACGTCGTCGGCGAGGCCGTGCAGCAGGATTGTAGCGGCGGCCTCGGGTTTCGGCATCGCTTTGAGCGTGAGCTCGGTCAGCGCCGACAAGGTGCCGTAAGCGCCGGTCTGCAGCTTGCACATGTCATAGCCGGTGACGTTCTTGACGACCTTGCCGCCCGCTTTCCAGATGTCGCCGAAACCGTTCACGGCGGAAAAGCCGAGAAGGTAATCCCGCGCCGATCCCGCGCGCACTCTTCGCGGGCCGGCCAGGTTGCAGCCGATTACCCCGCCCATCGTCTCCTCGCCCTCGCCGCCGATGAGCGCGCGCCAGTCTGGCGGCTCGAACGACAGCATCTGCCCGGCCTTGGCCAGTTCGGCCTTGATCGACGCGAGGGTTTCACCGGGCCGTACGGTCAGGATCAGCTCGGCGGGCTCGTATTCGACGATCCCCTTCAAGCCCGAAACATCGAGCACGTGATCGGTTTTGAGCGGACGCCCAAGCGCGCGCTTGGTGCCGCCGGCGACGACCTCGAGCGAAGCGCCCTCCGCGGCCGCCCACGCGATCGCCTCCGCCGTTTGTTTGGCGTCTGACGGCTGCATTCTCGACATCGTTCGGGCTTTTCCCTCAGAATCGCGGCAGATCGGAAAAAGCGAGATTGCCGGCGTGCACATGCATCCGCCCGAGCTCCGCGCATCGGCAAAGCTGCGGAAAAACCTTGCCCGGGTTGAGCAGGCCGTCCGAATCGAAGGCGCATTTCAGTCGCTGCTGCTGATTGAGGTCGACCTCATCGAACATCGTATCCATCAAATCGCGCTTCTCGATGCCGACGCCATGCTCGCCTGTCAGCACGCCGCCGACCCTGACGCACAGCCTGAGAATATCCGCGCCAAAGGCTTCCGCGGCGTCGAGTTCGCCAGGCTTGTTGGCGTCGTAAAGAATCAGCGGATGAAGGTTGCCGTCGCCGGCGTGAAAGACGTTGGCGACCCGCAATCCGAACCGAGCCTCCATCTGCTTCATCTGCTGGAGGACGTTGCCAATCTCCTTGCGCGGGATCGTTCCGTCCATGCAGAGATAGTCCGGCGACAACCGGCCGACCGCCGGGAAAGCCGCCTTTCGCCCCGCCCAGAAAAGCAGACGCTCGGCTTCCGATTGACTGACCCGGCAGCTCGTCGCCCCATGGCGCCTGGCGATCGACTCGACCTCCGCGATCAGATGATCGACCTCGGCTTCAACGCCATCGAGCTCGACGATCAGCAGAGCTTCGCAATCGAGCGGGTAGTCGGCGTGGACGAAGGCCTCGGCCGCGGCAACGGCCGGGCGGTCCATGATCTCCATGCCTCCGGGAATGATCCCCTGTCCGATCACCGCCGCGACGCAGTCGCCCGCGCCCTCGACGGTTGAGAAGCCGATAAGCAGAGCGCGCGCGCTTGGAGGCTTTGGCAGAATGCGCACGGTCACTTCGGTGACCACGCCAAGCATGCCCTCGGATCCGACCATGACGCCAAGCAGATCGTAGCCGGCGGAATCGAAATGCTTGCCGCCGAGCCGCATCACCTCGCCGTCGATCGTCACCATTTCGACGCCGAGCACGTTGTTGGTCGTAAGTCCGTATTTGAGGCAGTGCACGCCGCCGGAATTCTCGCCGACATTGCCGCCGATCGTGCAGGCGATCTGGCTTGACGGATCGGGCGCGTAGTAGAGCCCGTGCGCCTGCACGGCGTTCGTTATCCCGAGGTTCGTCACGCCAGGCTGAGTGACGACGCAGCGGTTGGCGACGTCGATTTCAAGGATCTTGTTGAACTTGCCCATGCCGAGGAGAACGCCGTCGGCCAGCGGCAGCGCGCCGCCCGATAACGACGTTCCGGCGCCGCGCGGAACGACCTTCACTTTGTTCGCCGCGCAATAGCGCATCACCGCCTGCACTTGCGCGACCGTCTCGGGAAGCACAGCGACCATCGGCGGCTGCCGATACGCGGTGAGCGCATCGGACTCGAAGGCGCGCAATTCGCGCTCGCGGTCGATCACGCCTTCGCCCGGAACGATCCGCCGAAGCGCTTCGACGATCTCCGCGCGGCGGTCGAGGACGCTGCGGTCGGGTTCGGGCATGAGGATCATGGCGCGCCTCCCACGGCTAAGGCTTTGGAACTAACAGATATCGCGGGCGGGGGCCGAAGCAAGGACTCATTCCTGGTTGATCAGGACGGCGCGGAAGTCGTTGACATTGGTCAGAGTCGGCCCCGTCACCACCTGATCGCCGAGCGCCTGGAAAAAGCCGTGCCCGTCATTGTCGGCGAGCGACGCCCGAGCATTGACCCCGAGCGTCCGCGCCCGCGCGAGGCTGTCGGGGCTCACGATCGCGCCGGCGACCTCCTCGGCCCCGTCCACGCCGTCGGTGTCCCCCGCAATGGCGAAGATCCGGGGCCGGCCGTCAAGTTCGACCGCGAGCGAAAGGAGAAACTCGACATTCCGCCCTCCCCTGCCTCCGCCCCCGACCGTCACCGTCGTTTCGCCGCCGGAGATGAGCACGCATGGCGCGGCGGTCGGCTGGCCATGGGTCGCGACCTGGCGGGCGATGCCGGCCATCACCTTGCCAACCTCGCTCGCCTCGCCCTCGATCGCATCGCCGAGGATGAGCGGCCGGTAGCCGGCTCGAGCCGCCACCTCCGCCGCCGCCTCGAGCGAAGCCTGCGGAGCGGCGATGATGCGCGTCTCGCTCCGAGCGAAGGCCGGGTCGCCAGGCTTCGGCGTCTCGGAGGCCTGGTCGTCGAGACGAGCGGCGATGGAGGGCGGCGGGACGATGCCGTAACGCTTAAGCACCGCCTTGGCGTCGGCGAGCGTGGTCGCGTCGGGGGTCGTCGGACCCGAAGCAATGACCGATGGGTCGTCGCCGGGCACGTCCGAGATGATCAGGGAGACGATTTTGGCTGGCGCGGCCGCAACCGCGAGCCGGCCGCCCTTGATCGCGGAGAGATGCTTGCGGACGCAATTCATCTCGTTGATGTTGGCGCCGCTCTTCAGCAGCGCCTTGTTAAGGGCCTGCTTGTCGTCGAGCGTGATTCCAGAGGCCGGCAGCGAGAGCAGGGCGGAGCCGCCGCCGGAGATAAGGCAGAGCAAAAGGTCCTCGGGGCCGAGGCCCTTGACGAGATCGAGAATGCGGTTGGCCGCGTCTCGGCCCGCCGCGTCGGGAACGGGGTGGGCCGCCTCGACGACCTCGATCCGCTTCAAAAGGCCGACGCCGTGGCCATAGCGTGTGACGACCAGGCCGGAGAGCGGTTTATCGGCCGGCCAGTGGGCTTCGACGGCCCGCGCCATCGATGCGGCCGCTTTCCCCGCGCCGACGACGACCGTCTGTCCGACGGGCGGCGCCGGCAGATTTGCCGGAACAGCCTTGTCCGGAGAGGCCGCCGCAATCGCGGCCTCGAACATGTCCTGAAGCAATTGCCGCTCGTTCATGAGCGCCGCTCCCCCCCGGTTTGGGTTTGGGTCGGCCTTCAGGCCGACCCCTTCTTCTCGCCAATCTCGTGGCGCGCGAGTCCCTCGAGCACGCGCGCCATGCCGGAATGGTCCCAAGCCGCGCCGCCAGCCGCCGTCGCGGCGTTAAACAGCTCCTGGCACGTCGCCGTATTCGGCAGGCTGACGCCGAGAGTGCGCGCGCCCTGCAGCGCAAGGTTCAGATCCTTTTGGTGCAGCGCGATGCGGAATCCCGGCTCGAAGTTGCGCTTGATCATGCGTTCGCCGTGAACCTCGAGGATGCGCGAATTGGCGAAGCCGCCCATCAGCGCCTGGCGCACGCGGGCCGGATCGGCGCCCGCCTTCGAAGCGAAGAGAAGCGCCTCGGCGACGGCCTCGATCGTGAGCGCGACGATGATCTGGTTTGCGACCTTCGTCGTCTGTCCGTCGCCATTGCTCCCGACAAGCGTGATGTTCTTGCCCATCAGCGCGAAGATCGGCTTGACCTTCTCGAAGGCGGCCTCGGGGCCGCCGACCATGATGGTGAGGCTCGCCGCCTTCGCGCCTACATCCCCGCCGGAGACGGGCGCGTCGAGATAGTCGCATTTCAGCGCGTTGATCTTCTTCGCGAATTCCTTGGTGGCGATCGGCGAGATCGAACTCATGTCGACGACGGTCTTGCCGGCCGACAGCCCCTCCGCGACGCCGCCGGCGCCGAAGAGCACCGTTTCGACGTCGGGGGTGTCGGGGACCATGACGATGATCACGTCGCCTTTCTGCCCCACCTCCTTGCCGTTCGCGCAGGCGACGGCGCCCTTGTCGATGAGTTCTTTCGGCAGAGGGCTGAGCGAGTGAACAAAGAGCTGATGGCCGCCCGCGACGAGATGCGCGGCCATCGGCGTTCCCATGATGCCGAGCCCGATGAAGCCGATTTTTGCCATTTTTTAACGTCTCCGCTTAAGGGGAAAAGGTTCAGCGCCATTCTTTCGGCGCCTCCGGACGAAACGATGGAATCGCGGCCGTGCGTGCGCCGCACGACCATTTGCGCGGCTCTTGTATCCGAGTTCGTCGATCCAGAGGAACCACAATTAAGCCATCCGCTGCGGTCATTTCGAAGACGGCCGCATTTTCCTCCTGTTCATCGATCAGCGCTTGCTCGCGACAACTTCCGCCGGGGTTTTCTCGCCGGTGGTTCGCATGTCCTGGCTCTTCTTGATCGACAACTTGGGATCGAGACAGAGGATTTCCTCGAACTCATTGACGCCCTCGAGCTCGGCGCCCATCGAGATATTGGTCACGCGCTCAAGGATGAATTCTAAGACCACTGGCACGTGATGCTCCTCCATGAGCTCGTGCGCGCGGGCGAACGCGTCCTTGAACTCGTTCGGGCTCTTAACCCGGATGGCCTTGCATCCAAGGCCTTCGGCGACCGCCACATGGTCGACGCCATAGCCCGGCACGGCGTCGCCCTCCGGGGAAGCGTTGATGTTCTCGAAAGCGAGGCTGACCTCGAAATCCATCTCGAAGCCGCGCTGCGACTGGCGGATCAGTCCGAGGTAGGAGTTATTCACGACCACATGCAGATAGGGCAGCTTATGCTGCGCGCCGACTGCGAGCTCCTCGATCATGAACTGGAAATCGTAATCGCCCGAGAGCGCCACGATCTTTCGCGTCGGGTCGGCGGCGCGAACGCCAAGGGCGGCCGGAAGCGTCCAGCCCAGCGGCCCCGCCTGGCCGCAATTGACCCAGTTGCGGGGCTTGTACACGTGGAGGAACTGCGCGCCCGCAATCTGCGAAAGCCCGATCGTCGTGACATAACAGGTGTCGCGATCGAGGCACTCGTTCATCTCCTGATAGACGCGCTGCGGCTTCAGCGGCACCTGGTCGAAATGCGACCGTCGAAGCATGTTCTTCTTGCGGTGCAGGCACTGGGCCGCCCATTCGGAGCGATCCTTCAGCTTGCCTTTCTTCTTGAGCGCGCGCGCCGCCTCGATGAAAAGCTCGAGCCCCGTTCGCGCGTCCGAAACAATGCCGAAGTCCGGTCCGAACACGCGGCCGATCTGGGTCGGTTCGATGTCGACATGAATGAACTTGCGGCCCTTCGTGTAGAGGTCGATGGATCCCGTGTGCCGGTTAGCCCAGCGGTTGCCGATTCCGAAGACGAAATCGGATTCGAGAAAGGTCGCGTTGCCGTAACGATGACTGGTCTGAAGGCCGACCATCCCCGCCATCAAATCGTGATCGTCTGGGATGGAGCCCCAGCCCATGAGCGTCGGCACGACGGGAACGCCGGTGAGCTCGGCGAATTCGACGAGGAGGTCGCTGGCGTCAGCGTTGATGACGCCCCCGCCGGCGACGATGAGCGGTCGCTCGGAAGCGTTCAGCATCTCGAGCGCCCGCTGCGCTTGCGCCTCGGTCGCCGCCGGCTTGTAGACCGGCAGCGGCGAATAGGTGTCGATGTCGTATTCGATTTCGGCCGTCTGCACATCGATCGGCAGATCGATCAGCACCGGACCCGGGCGGCCAGACCGCATCACATGAAACGCCTGCTGAAAGACCATGGGGACGAGCGCCGGCTCGCGCACGGTCACCGCCCATTTCGCCACGGGCTTGGCGATCGATTCGATGTCGATCGCCTGAAAATCCTCCTTGTTCAGCTTGGCGCGCGGAGCCTGTCCGGTGATGCAAAGGATTGGGATCGAGTCGGCGGCGGCGGCGTAGAGCCCGGTGATCATGTCGGTGCCCGCGGGGCCCGAGGTGCCGATACACACGCCAATGTTGCCCGCCTTGGCGCGGGTATATCCATCCGCCATATGGGAGGCGCCCTCGACATGGCGAGCCAGGATATGGCGGATGGAGCCGCGCTTGCGCAGCGCCGCATAAAACGGATTGATGGCGGCGCCGGGCACCCCGAAGGCGACCGACACGCCTTCGCGCTCCAGCACCAGCACCGCCGCGTCGACTGCTTTCATCCTGGCCATCGTCCCCTCCAACCGTCTGCTAGGCGCAAGAGGTGAACATTAGCAGATTTCGGTCATTCGGAAGCGCTTTCTCGCGCATTGTTCGCGAGCATGGCGTGCTGCGCTTCGGGTCATCGCTGCGGGCCTCGGATTGAAGACGCGGCGCGCCGATCCTGCCCCGGCGCTCGCCTCGCTCGAGGTTGGCGATATCCGTGGGAGTGTGGTTAGACTGCGCGCCCGCGGCGAGCCGGCGGGTTGACGCCCGCCGAGCTTGCCGATGGGAAGATCATAGGAGACGAAATGGGCGCCGCTCAATCCGACGCGCTGGTGTTTTTCGGCGCTTCCGGCGATCTCGCCTTCAAGCAGATCTTTCCTGCGCTTCTGGGTCTCGTCGGGGAAGGCGTCAGCGTGCCCATTGTCGGGGTCGCCAAGGCGGGATGGACGGTCGAACAGCTCAAGGAACGCGCCAAGGACAGCGTCAAACAGCACGGCGGCGCCGACCCGGCGAAGCTTGATAAGCTTCTGGTACTCCTGCGATATGTCGACGGGGATTACAATGATCCGAAGACTTTCGCACAACTGAAAGAGACGCTCGGCGGCGCGAAGAGTCCCTTGCACTATCTCGCGATTCCACCCAGCCTCTTCGGCGTGGTCGTTTCGGCGCTCGCCGAGGCCGGCCTCAACAAGGACGCACGCCTCGTCGTCGAAAAGCCGTTCGGTCGCGACCGGGAGTCGGCCCAGGCGCTCAACCGCACCTTGCTCGAACATTTCCCGGAGGATTCGATCTTCCGCATCGACCATTACCTGGGCAAGGAGCCGGTCCAGAACATCCTGTACACCCGGTTCGCCAACGCGACATTCGAGCCGCTGTGGAACCGGCACTACGTCCGGTGCATCCAGATCACCATGGCGGAAGCTTTCGACGTCCAGGACCGTGGGAGCTTCTACGACGCCGTCGGCGCGCTTCGGGATGTGGTCCAGAACCACATGCTGCAAGTCCTCTCCAATGTGATGATGGACGCTCCGACCGGCGAAGAGCACGAGGCGCAGCGCGACCAGAAGGCGGCCCTTCTGAAGGCTGTGCGTCCGCTCGACGCTGCGAGCATGGTGCGTGGCCAATATCGCGGCTATCGCGATGTGAAAGGCGTGCGCCCCGATTCAACGACCGAAACCTACGTCGCGGTGAAACTGTTCGTCGACAGCTGGCGATGGGCGGGGGTGCCCATTTACATCCGGGCCGGCAAATGCATGCCCTTGACCGCGGCCGAGGTGACTGTCGAATTCAAGGCGCCGCCGCGCTCCGTGTTCGGCGAAGGGCCGGATCCCTCCTCGGGCTATGTGCGCGCCCGATTGAGCCCGGATGTGGGCGTGGCCATGGGATTGCGGATGAAACATCCCGGAGAGCGGATGGCGGGGGACAATGTCGAGCTCACGCTGATGCAACGGGCGGGATCGGAGATGCCCCCCTATCAACGTCTGCTCGGCGACGCGATGCGCGGCAACAACGAGCTGTTCGGCCGCGCGGACACGATCGACGCCCAATGGCGGATCGTCGAGCCGATCTTGAAGAACCCTCCGGCCGTGCAGGAATACGAGCAGGGAACATGGGGACCGGCAGCCGCGAAGGCGCTGATCGGCGCCGACGGCCCGTGGAGAGATCCTGCGCCGCCGAACAAGTAGCCCGGGGGACTTTCGCCGAGCGCGAACCGAGAGACCGACCCGGCCCTTTGCTTCTATGAGAGAGGAGCCGGCTTTGCGCTCCGGCCGAGGTCGACCTCGCGGCCACGGTCGAGTCGGCGCATGGTTTCGCCAAGCTCGGGGCGCCGTTCGAGTTGCCTTGCATAGATCCCGACCGTGGCGCCAAGGAGCCGGCCGCGGCGATCGAGAAGCTCGTCGGCGAATGCGATCATCCGGGAATTCGGCCAGGCCTGCGGCCTCGTCTGCAGCAACCGATCAACCAGGCTCTCCTCCCCCTCATCGGGATGAGCCTGCGCCAGGATCATGAGCGTCGCGGCTGTCGAGCGCGAGATGCCGGCATGGCAGTGAATGAGCAGCCCGCCAGCTTCGGCCGCGTCGCGGCCAAAGGACAGGATCTCCTCGGCGTCTGATTTCTGCGGCAGCAGAACGTCCGGACCCGGCTCGATCGCATCGTGGAAACGCATGACCGCGCGAAAGTGCGGATCGAAGGCCTGGAAGGCCTCGGGGTCCGGCCATTCAGGATCGAGGATCGACAGGATATGGGTGACGCCCCGGCCCTGGTGGCCGGTGAGTTCGTCGAGACCGCAAATGGCGAAGGCGGGGAAGGATGTTGGCTTCATCGCCGAGGCCCTTAGCATGAAAATGTGACCGGCGCCTTTCAGGGGCGGCGCAGCGCGCGGGCGCCGATCCGGTTGTGTCGTCCCCCTCGGGGCGCCATGATGATCGGGCTTTCCGCGCAACGGCTCGCCGCGGGCTTGAGGGAGGAATGATGAACCGGACGCTCGCGCTTGGCCTGCTCGCGGTCCTTGTTCCCGGAACAGCGATGGCGAAGGACACCCAGTTCTGGAACCTGACGGCGTCGACGGTGCAGTCGCTCGAACTCGCGCCCGCCGGCACGACGAATTTCGGCCCGAACCAGACCAAGAACGATCCCGACGGGACGGTCGATCATGACGAGCGGGTGAAGGTCAAGGGCGTGGCGACAGGCGCCTATGACGCGCGAATCAAGCTTGCGGACGGACGCCAATGCACGGTGAAGGGCCTGCATATCGAGGCCGGCAAGGTGTTCTCGGTCGAGGAAAAGGAGCTGGCCGACTGTAAGAAATGAAGGGCGCCAAGGTCGCCGCGCACAATGTTACGAGACTAAATCATTTCAATGGCTTAAGTGCGCTTTTGCAACTTTTTCACTCCCAAGATAGGGCCGTCATTGCGAGCGAAGCGCAGCGATCCAGAGCCGGGGAACGCCAAACATAGGCGCTCGCCGCCATCGGCGATTCCGATCCGCCAGTGGCGGGGTGGATCGCCGCGTCGGCCCATAGCCCGTCCGAAAGGACGGGCGTCTCTCGACGCCCTATGGCTCCGCGATGACGCTTCGGCGGGGCGGCGCCAAGCGCGGCGGGCTTCACGAAGCAGGACAATCCCAACCTTCACAACTCCTGGATCATAGCTTCATTTTCTGAAAATATAAACAAATATTTCATTATTCTGTTTATGTCGACATAGCGGCCCGGCGCCCCGGAGCGCCCGGCGAAGTCAGAGAAATCCGGCGCCGGAGCCGGTCCGATCGAAACGAGGACGGCGGCGCCCAAGAGAAACTTTCGCCGCCGACACGAAATTAGGCTCGCAATCGAGACGAGAAGCGGGCAAGCGTCCCGCCGGAACATCTCAGGGCCGCTTCCAGGTGCGCTTCTCATTCATCAATGTCGCGCTGCAGGCGCTCGCGCATAATTCGGGATGGCCCGAGCAATGGCGCGACGCCGCACCGAAAGGATCGTACGACGCCATCATCATCGGCGCGGGCGGTCACGGTCTCGCGACCGCCTATTATCTCGCTAAGCAGCATGGCTTGAGCAACGTCGCGGTCCTGGAGAAGGGTTGGCTCGGCGGCGGCAACACCGGGCGCAACACCACCATCATCCGCTCCAATTACCTCTGGGAGGAATCGGCGGCGCTCTACGAGCATGCGGTCAAGCTGTGGGAGGGCCTGTCGCAGGAGCTTAACTACAACGTCATGTATTCGCCGCGCGGCGTGCTCATGCTGGCGCACAATACGCACGACATCCAGGTGGGAAAGCGCCACGTCCACGCCAATCGCCTCGCGGGCGTCGACAACGAATGGCTGACGCCGGAAGAGGCCAAGGCCTTCTGCCCGATCCTCAATATCGCCCGCGACGTGCGCTATCCAATCCTCGGCGCGGCGCTGCAGCGGCGGGGTGGGACGGCGAGGCACGACGCGGTCGCGTGGGGCTATGCGCGCGCCGCCTCGGCGCGCGGAATCGACATCATCCAGAATTGCGAGGTGACCGCGATCCGCCGCGACGGAACCGGCGCGGTCTCGGGCGTCGAGACGACGCGTGGGCCAATCGCCGCGAAGCGGATCGGCGTCATGGCCGCGGGCCACACGTCGGTGGTTATGGGCATGGCCGGCGTCCGCATGCCGCTCGAGAGCTATCCGTTGCAGGCTCTGGTCAGCGAGCCGGTCAAGCCGATGATGCCGTGCGTCGTCATGTCGAACACGATCCACGCCTATATGTCGCAATCCGACAAGGGCGAACTCGTCATCGGCGCCGGGACCGACGCCTATATGTCCTATTCGCAGACCGGCGGCCTGCACATCGCCAATCATACGCTGGAAGCGATCTGCGAACTCTTTCCGCCGGTGCGCCGCATGCGCATGCTGCGCAATTGGGGCGGCATCGTCGACGTCACGCCGGACCGCTCGCCGATCATCGGGAAGACGCCGGTTCCGGGCCTCTTCGTCAATTGCGGCTGGGGCACCGGCGGCTTCAAGGCGACGCCGGGCTCGGGCCATGTGTTCGCGCATACGATCGCCAAGGGCGAGCCGCATCCCCTCGCCGCGCCCTTCACACTCGACCGGTTTCGCTCGGGCCGGCTCATCGACGAAGCCGCCGCCGCGGCGGTCGCGCATTGAATGACTAAAATGACGCGCAAGCCCTCATCCGGCCCTTCGGGCCACTTCTCCCCGAGGGAGAAGGGATTGACCCAGCCACCGCGCCCTTCTCCATGCGTGGGCAGGCGTCGCCACTCCCCCTCTCCCTCGGGGAGAAGGTGGCCGGCCATAGGGCGCCTGGAAGGACGCCCGTCCTTGCGGACGGGCTATGCCGGCCGGATGAGGGCCGCGCCGACCGAACTCGCCTCGCGCTAGGGTGAGGGCCTCATGCTGCTGATCGATTGCCCCTATTGCGGGATGGCGCGCCCCGAGATCGAATTCGCCTATGGCGGCGAAGCGCATATCGCCCGGCCCCCCGATCCGAGCGCGCTCAGCGACGAGGAATGGGCGAACTTTCTCTATTTCCGCTCGAACCCGAAGGGCGTTCTCGCCGAGCGATGGCGCCACACGTTCGGCTGCGGTCGGTTCTTCAATTGTCTGCGCGACACGGTGAGCGACACAATCGTTGCGGTCTATAAGGCGGGGGAGCCGCGGCCGGATACGCCAAGCGAAAACGCCGAGCCAAGCGCATGAGCCAGCGGTTTCGTCTCGCGGGCGCGGGTTTGATCGATCGTTCGCGCCCTCTCATCTTCACTTTCGACGACCTCGATTATCGCGGCTATTCCGGCGACACGCTAGCGTCCGCCCTCATCGCCAATGGCGTCCATCTCGTCGGGCGCTCGTTCAAATATCATCGGCCGCGAGGAATTCTGACCGCCGGCGCCGAGGAGCCGAACGCGCTCGTCACCGTCACGCGTGGACCGGGCCGAGTGACGCCGAACCTGCGCGCGACGCAGATCGAGCTTTACGATGGCCTCCGCGCTTCGAGCCAGAACCGCTGGCCGTCGCTCGCCTTCGACCTCGGCGCCGTCAACGACCTCATCTCGCCCCTGTTCGGCGCCGGTTTCTACTACAAGACCTTCATGGGTCCGAGCCTCTTTGGGAATCTGGCCTGGGCGCGCGTCTACGAGCCGATGATCCGACGCGCCGCGGGCCTTGGCTCGGCGCCGCGCGAGCCCGATCCCGACCGCTACCAGCGCACCTTCGATCATTGCGACGTGCTCATCGTCGGAGGCGGCCCGACGGGCCTCGCGGCGGCCTTGGCGGCAAGCGACACTCAAGCGCGCGTCGTCCTCTGCGACGAGAACCCGACGCTCGGCGGCTCGCTCCTCGCGGAAGCCGAGGCCGAGATCGAGGGCAAGAGCGCCGCGGCGTGGCTGGAAGAAACGCTCGCCGCTTTGCGCGCGGCGCCGAACGTCCGGCTCATGACGCGCACGCAGGCGTTCGGCTATTACGCGCAGAATTTCGTTGGGCTCAACGAACGCCTGCCCGAGGCTGATCTCATCGCCTTTCCGGGGCTGCCGCGCGAACGCCTGTGGCAAATGCGGGCGCGCGAAGTCGTGTTGGCGACGGGCGCGATCGAGCGTCCCCTCGTCTTCCCGGACAACGATCGCCCCGGCGTGATGCTCGCGGATTCGGCCCGGCGTTATTGCAATCAATATGGCGCCAAGATTGGCGACAGCGTCGTCGTCGCGACGACGCACGATCGCGCGTATCGCGCTGCGCTCGACTTGAGGCAAGCGGGCGTCAAGGTCGAGCTGATCGCCGATCTGCGGAGCGAGGCCAGTGGACCGCTGCCCGACGCCGCACGCGCCGCGGGCATCGAGGTCGCGGTGGGCGCCGAAATCCTCGGCGCCGATGGACGCCTGCGGGTCAAAGCGGTTAGCATCCAGCATCGGGGCGCCGCGCGAAAGGTCGGCTGCGACGCGCTCATCATGTCGGGCGGATGGACGCCCTCGGTTCACCTCTTTTCGCAATCGCGCGGCAAGCTCGTCTTCGACGAGGGGCGTCAGCTCTTCAGGCCAACAGCCTCGGCGCAGCGCCCACGGTCGGCGGGCGCCTGCAACGCGACCTTCGATCTTGGGGCTGCGCTCGCCGAAGGCGAGGCGGCCGGGCGCGCCGCGGCGACGGCGGCCGGGTTCGCGGCGAGGGCGGCGCGGGCGTTCGCGGTGAGCCGCGTTCTCCCATTTGGCGGCGAGCCGTTTCACGCGCAGGCAAGGCCCGTCGATCGGCGCGCGAAAGCCTTCGTCGATTTCCAGAACGACGTGTGCGCCAAGGATGTGAGCCAGGCGGTGCAGGAGGGGATGCGCTCGATCGAGCATATCAAGCGCTACACCACGACCGGCATGGCGACCGATCAGGGCAAGCTTTCTAACATGAACGCGCTTGGCGTCGCGGCGGCGGAATTGAAAAAGCCGATTCCTGCGGTCGGCCTCACCACCTTTCGCCCGCCCTATACGCCGGTGACGTTCGGCGCCTTCGCAGGGCCGGCGCGCGGCGACGCGTTCGATCCGATCCGCCGCACGCCGATCCATGAATGGGCGGCCGAAAACGGCGCCGCCTTCGAGGATGTGGGCTTATGGAAGCGCGCCTGGTATTTTCCGCGTGCGCGAGAATCCATGCGCGACGCCGTCTTGCGCGAATGCCGCACGACCCGCGCCAGCGTCGGACTGTTCGACGCCACGACGCTCGGCAAGATCGAGATCGTCGGCCCCGATGCGGCGACGTTTCTCGAGCGCATGTACGCAAACGCCTTTCAGAGGCTCGGGGTCGGGCGCTGCCGCTACGGGCTCATGCTGAGCGAAGCCGGCTTCCTCATGGACGACGGCGTGATCGCGCGCATGAAGGCGGACCGCTTCCACGTGACGACGACGACCGGCGGCGCGCCACGCGTGCTCGCCCATATGGAGGACTATCTCCAGACCGAGTTTACCGATCTCAAAGTCTGGGCGACGTCGATCACCGAGCAATGGGCGACGATCGCCGTGCAGGGGCCGCGCGCGAGGGATACGATCGCGCCCCTCGTCGAGGGCATGGATCTCTCGAACGAGACGCTGCCGCATATGAGCGTGCGCGAGACGCGCGTATGCGGCGTTCCAGCGCGGCTCATGCGTGTGAGCTTCACCGGCGAGCTCGGCTACGAGATCAACGTTCCCTCGCACTTTGGCCGCGCCGTCTGGGAGGCCGCATGGCGCGAAGCGCAGAAGCACGACGGCTGCGCCTATGGCACCGAAGCCATGCATGTGATGCGAGCCGAGAAGGGCTATGTCATCGTCGGTCAGGAGACGGACGGCACGGTGACGCTCGCCGACCTCGGCCTCGACGGGATGATCGGGAAAACGAAGAAAGATTTTGTCGGCAAGCGCTCGCTGACGCGGCCCGACATGCTGGTGAGCAACCGCAAGCAGCTCGTCGGGTTGCTGACGGACAATCCAGCGATCGAGCTCGAAGAGGGCGCGCAGGTGACGGAAAGCGCGAGCCCGGCCGTAGGCTCCGCCGCGCTCGGCCACGTCACGTCGTCGTACATGAGCCCTGCTCTGGGTCGGCCGATCGCGCTCGCCCTCGTCGCCGGGGGGAAAGCGCGAATGGGCGCTGCGCTCCACGTCTCGACGCCCGGGCGCGCCGCGGGCGTGACGGTCGTGAGCCCGGTCTTCTATGACAAAGAAGGAGCGCGGCTCAATGGCTGACGCCGCGCTGAAGCCCCACTCGCCGCTCCAAGGCTTCGCATTGCCTGCAGGGCCGCGATTCACCTTGGCGGAAGCGCCGCCAGCCGCGCGCTTGATCTTGCGCGGGTCCGAGGCGGTGCGCGTCGCCTGCGGCATGGTGTTCGGCGCCGAGCTCCCGGCACGACTTGGCGCGGCTGGCGAGGGAGGCAAGCGCGCGGCTTTGTGGCTCGGCCCGGATGAGTGGCTCCTCATCGCGGAGGACGCGGACGCGATGACGATCAGCGACATCCTGGAGACGGTGCTCGACGGAACCGCGCACAGTCTCGTCGACGTGTCGCATCGGCAGATCGGGCTCACAGCGAGCGGCCCCGCCTCGGCCCGCGTTCTCAACTCCGGCTGCCCGCTCGACCTCGATCCGCGCGCCTTCCCGGTCGGCTTCGCGACCCGCACCCTGTTCGACAAGGCCGAGATCGTGCTCTGGCGACGCGCCGAGGCGACCTTCCATGTCGAGGTCTGGCGATCGTTTGCGCCCTATCTCGCGGCCGCGCTCGCGGAAGCCGCGCGCGGCGCGCCGGAATGGTGAGGCACCGCTGTCAAATCCAGCGCCGAACCCTTCGGCGATAGTCGACGTAGTCCTGGCCGAATGTCTCGCAGAGGCGCGTTTCCTCGAACGGGATCACGATCCAGTTTATCGACGCCCACGGGAGAACAACCAGGACCAACGGCCAGGCTCTCCCGAGCGCAAGCGCCAGGCCGATGTAGACCACGGTCAAGGACAGATACATCGGATTGCGCGACCATGCGTGCGGGCCGCTGACCACGAGACGCGCCGGCTGTCCGGTCGGGTGGAGCGTCGTGCGCCGCAGCACGAACCGTCCTGCGGCGGCCACGGCGAGCGAACAGCCCGCGACCACGAGCGCGAGGCCCACCCAACGCGCGCCGCCTGCCGCCATCCAGGCTGGCCGCCACGGCATGAGCCAATCGAGTCCGATCCCGATCAGAAACGTCAGCGCGAATTGAACCGGCGGCGGGAGGATCGCCAGGACCGGGCTCTTGGCGCTCCGCATGTCCCTCGCGCCTGCCATGATGCGCCTCCGCTAGCCCCGCTGAGCCTTGTCGCGCGCGTTCAACGCCTGGATCGCATCGCGGGCAGCCTTCCATTGCTCGTCGCCCCAGCGGCGCAGTTCGTAGAAATTGCCGCCGGTCGCCATCGCCTCGGCGCCGTCCATCACGATCGTCTCGCCGTTCAGCCACTCGCAGCCGTCGGACATGAGAAACGTCGCGAGATTCTGCAATTCCTCCATCCGGCCGACCCGCCCCATCGGATTGCGGGCGGCGGATGCGCCGGGCTCGGCGCCGGGCATGAGACGCTTGCTCATGCCCTCGGTCGGGATTTCGCCCGGCGCGATCGCGTTGAGGCGAATCCCATAGCGGCCCCATTCCTGCGCGAGCGACATGGTCATGGCCTGGATCGCCGCCTTGCTCATCGCCGACGGCACGACGAACGGGCCGCCGTTGCGCACCCACGTCACCGCGATCGAGACCACGCTGCCCTTCTGCTTGGCGGCGATCCAGCGCTTGCCCACCGCCTGCGTCACATAGAACGTGCCGTGCATGACGATGTTGGCGACGGCGTCGAACCCACGCGGCGAAAGGTCCTCGGTGCGGGAGATGAAATTGCCGGCGGCGTTGTTGACCAGGCCGGTGAGCGGACCTCCACGAAAAATCTCCTCGATCATCGCTTCGACCGCGGCGGCGTCGCGGATGTCGACGCCGTAGCTGACGACGCGCCCGCCATGCGCCTTCATGAGCTCTTCGGCGGTCGCGTCGCACACTCCTTTGCGCCGGCCGCAGATGGCGATCTCAGCCCCGAGCGCGAGAAACCGCTCGGCCATTGCTTTGCCGAGCCCGGTGCCGCCGCCGGTGACGAGGATTTTCTTGCCCGCAAACAGGCCGTGGACGAACATGCGGGTCTCTCCCTCGAACGAGATTTTCTGACGCGCCTTTGAAGCGCGGAATTGTCGCCGCATCGGTACGCCGTTCGGACGGTTTTAGAAAGGCCGCCCGCGGATGGCGATGCCAAGCGATCATACCGCCAGTTCACAGGATTGCGTCTGGCCGCGGGGCTCGAGCGCGCGTAGATTGCCGACAGCGCAAGCGCCACGCCGGCCGACAAAGGAGATGCCCGCATGGAAATCAAACGGAAGGTTTCGAGCGAGACCGGATCAGCCGCAACCTTCTCGGGCTCCGTGCACATCGATCGACCGATTGCGCCGGCCCCGGCCGCTGGAGCGGATTGGCGGGTCGTCACCTTCGAGCCCGGCGCTCGGACCGCGTGGCACGCCCATCCAAACGGACAGATCCTCATCGTCACCGCCGGCTTGGGCCGCGTTCAATACGCGGGCGGACCGGTCGAGGACATTCATCCCGGCGACGTTGTCCTCATTCCGGCAGGCGAGAAGCATTGGCACGGCGCTTCGCCCGGCGCCGCCATGACCCATGTCGCCATCAACGCACCGCCAACCACCTGGATGGAAAAGGTGAGCGACGAACAATACGGCGCCTGAGCTCCACCCTCTATCCCGCGTCCCGGAATCGTCCCGGCCGTCCTTCGATTCCCGCCCGAACCGCCTCGATCTGGTTGGCTGACCCGATAAGCGCCCCTTGCTCTGTCGACTCAGCGAGCAGAATCGCCGCCGAGTCGGCGTCGCTCGCCGCGTTGAGCAGGCGCTTGATGGCGCGCACCGCGTCGGGGTTGCGGGAGGCGATCTCCTTGGCGGTCGCACGCGCGGCGGTCAGCGGATCCGCGTGAATGGCGGTGGCGAAGCCAAACGTCAGCGCGTCCGCGCCGGAGAAGATGCGGCCGGTCATCGCGAGTTCGCGGATCACGTCGGCGCGGGCAAGGCCGCGCATCAGCGCAATCCCCGCCATGTCGGGGACGATGCCCCATTTGATTTCCATGATCGAGAGGCGCGCGTCCGGCGCGACGTAGCGGATGTCGGCGCCGAGCGCGATCTGGAAGCCGCCGCCGAGCGCGGCGCCGTGAATGGCCGCGACGATCGGAACGGAGAGCGTGCGCCAGACATAGGCCGCCTGCTGGAAAGCGTTGGCGATCCCGTGCGTGCGTTTGGTGAGATCGCCCAGCGTCGTCCCCGCGCTTCCCGCCAGCATCGAGGCGAATGTCTCCTTGTCGAGACCGGCGCAGAACCCCTTGCCGGCGCCGGCGAGCACGACGGCGCGCACGCCCGCAGTTTTGTTTAAGTGTTCGCCCGCTTCGATGATCGCCTCGAACATCCCGGGATCGAGGGCGTTGAGTTTTTCCGGGCGATTGAGCGTGACCTCGGCGACGCCCTCGGCGATTTGGATTGTGACTCGCTCGTCGCGCATGTCGTTCGCTCTCCCTTTCGGCTGGCTATGGCGCCGCGGCGATCCAGGAGAACGTAAGACGCCCTTCGGCCCCTGGATTGCTTCCCCCCGGACTTGATCCGGGGGTCGCAATGACGGCTCTGGCTTTACCAAACGGCGTCATGCTTCCAAGCCATGGCCATTCGCCCAACCTGCTCATCTCGGCGGCGGGAAGGCCAGCACCTCGCTGGTATAGGTCTCCACGACCTCGCTGAATGGCGCGCCGTCGGGCGTGCTTAGAACCGCGCGATGTTCGAGCACATGCTCGGGAATCGCGAGCGCTCCGGCTGCTTCCGAAGCAGCGGGCTCGCCCATCTCCCAGCCTTTCGCAAGCGGCCGCCACAACAGGTCGGCCGACAGCGTATGACGACGGAAATGGAGCGCGGCGACCGCCTTGCCGAATGGCGTGTCGGTCGTTTCGAGCACGCGGTTCATCTCGGGCGTGAGCCGCGCCGGGACATACCAATTGTCGGCCTCGGAGAGCACATGATCGCCGCATTTGAGCCGGACGCGGCGATAGCCGAGCGGCTCGTCCGGCTTCACGTCGAGGGCGGCGCGCACCTCGGCGCTGGCCGGCTTGACGGCGTCGGGGGCGCGCTCGGCGACGATGCGGGCCGGATCGGCAAGCCGGTGATCGGCGCACCAGCGCTCGATAGTCAAAGTCGCGCTGTCGTGAGCAAGCAGGTCGGCGTTCAGCGTTTCGAGGAGCGCCAAAGCTTCGAGCCGGCCGATGAAACTGTCGGGCCAAGGCGCAGGCTCTCCGGCGAACGCCGGCGCCGCCGCGAGGATGAAAAGCGCCGCCGTCGCCGCCAGCCGCCGTATCCGGCTCATGCCTTTTCCGCCTCGGCCGACAGTTCGAACCACGCCTCCTCGCTCGCCATCAGCGCCCGCTCGAGCTCGGCGCGCTTGCCAGCCAATTCAGCGATCTTCATCGCGTCGCCATTGCGGGCGCTCGCCTCCGCCAGAGCCTCGTCGACCCGGCGCAGAAGATCGTGGAACCGGCTCATCTTGTCTTCGAGCGCCGCGAGTTCGCGCTTGCGCTGCGGCTCGCGCTTGGGTCCTGTCGGCGGCGGGGCCGGCGCGAATTCGCGCTTGGGCTTCTGTCCTGCCCCCGCATCGGCGCTCAGCACAAATCGGCTGTAATCGGCGACATCGCCGTCGAACGGCTTGACCGTCCCGTTGGCTGCGAGCCACAGCCGGTCGACGCAGGCCTCCAGGAGACGCCGGTCGTGCGAGACGAGAATGCAGGCGCCTTCGTACTCGTTGATCGCCTCGATGAGTTCGCCGCGGCTGTCGATGTCGAGATGGTTGGTCGGTTCGTCGAGAATGAGCAATTGCGGCCCGTCGAAGGCGGCAAGGCCCATCATGAGGCGCGCCTTCTCGCCGCCGGACAAAGATTCGACTTTCGTGTCCGCGCGCGGCCCGGAGAAGCCGATCATCGCCGCCCGGCCGCGAATCTTCGATTCCGCTTCCCCGCGCATGCGCTCGGCGACATGGTCGTAGACGCTGCCGCCAGGCTCGAGCTCGTCAATCTGATGCTGGGCGAAATAGCCGACCTGAAGTCGGTTCGCGCGCACCATTCTTCCTGACATCGGTTGCAGGCGCCCGGCGATGAGCTTGGCGAAGGTCGACTTGCCGTTGCCGTTCTGGCCTAGAAGCCCGATCCGGTCGTCGTCGGCGAGGGTGAGATCGATGCGCGAGATGACCGCGCGCCCGTCATAGCCGGCGCTCGCCTTCTCGAGGGTGACGATCGGCGGGCTCAGGCGCTTGGCGACGGGCGGCCACTTGAACGGCAGCACGGTCTCGTCGACCACCGCCGCAATCGGCTCCATCTTGGCCAGCATTTTGAGGCGCGACTGGGCCTGCACCGCCTTCGACGCCTTGGCGCGAAAGCGGTCGACGAAAGACTGCAGGTGGGCCCGCCGTTCCTCCTGCTTCTTGGCGGCCTTGCCCGCGAGGATCAGTTGCTCGCGGCGCTGGCGCTCAAAGCTTGAATAGCCGCCGGTCCACAAGGTGAGTTTGCCGCGGTCGAGGTGCAGGATCTGCTCGGCGACATCGTCGAGCAGATCGCGATCGTGGCTGATCACGAGAATCGTCGCGGGGCACGTCTTCAGATAGTCGGTGAGCCATAGCACGCCCTCGAGATCGAGATAGTTGGTCGGCTCGTCGAGGAGGAGGACGTCGGGTTCGGAGAAGAGAACCGCGGCGAGCGCCACGCGCATGCGCCAGCCGCCGGAGAATTCTCCGAGCGAGCGGGCTTGCGCGGCTTCGTCGAATCCAAGGCCTTTGAGGATGCGCGCCGCGCGCGAGGGCGCATTATGCGCCTCGATGTCGACGAGGCGCGTCTGGATCTCGGCGATGCGCTCGCCCTCGCTCGCCGTCTCCGCCTCAGCCAACAGCGCCTCGCGCTCAATGTCGGCGGACAGGACGAAATCGATGAGACTCTGCGCGCCGGCCGGGGCTTCCTGGTCGACGCTGCCGACGCGCGCGCCTTTCGGGACCATGACCGCCCCGGTCTCAGAGGCGAGTTCTCCGCGGATCAGGCGGAAGAGCGTGGTCTTGCCCGCGCCGTTGCGGCCGACGAGCCCCGCATGCGCGCCCGACGGCAGCGTCGCGGTCGCGTTGTCGATCAGGAGGCGCGCGCCAAGCCGATACGTGAGGGCGCTGATCTGCAGCATGGACGGGCTTTTCGCCCGCCCGCTTCACGCTGGCAAGAGAGCGCCCCACGGCTCGCCCCAGTCGCCGGGGGCGAGCGTCGATTCAAACCGGCCGAGCGTCATGTATAAGAAGCCTCGGTGCAGTCGCAAATATCACCTCGATATACGGAGGCGCGCAGTGTTGGTCGGGGGTAGAATCTTCAGTCGGTCCCTTGTGGCCGTTGGGCTCTTCTGTGCGCTGAGCGTCGGATCGCCATCGTCATCCCTGGCGGAGGACGCCGCCCCCGTCGGCGCGGCTGTCGATGCGAAGGCGCCCGCCAGGGACCCTGAGCCTTCCACCACCAAAGACCCGCAGATCGCGCTCGACGATCTCGAGCTCCTGCTGGAGCCAATGACCAAAGACGAGACGGAGGTCGAGGCCAAGGGTTGGTATGCGCTGCTGCGGGCGAAAGAGCGCGAAATCACCGCCGCCGAACTCGATGTTCGCCGCAAGAACCGTGAGATCGCGCAATTGGAGAAACAGAAGACGGCGGCCGCCGATCTCGCGAAGGCCACGGAGGAGGTCAAAGCCGCGGGCGATCAAGCCTCCGACAAAGACAAAGAGGCGGCCGCAAAGCACCTCGCGGAAGCGCAAAAGAATCTGACCAAGACGGTCGAGACGGCCAAAAAGGAAACCGCAAAGGAAGAGAAAAAGGCCGAGGCCGCTACCACCGCTATGGCCAAGCAAGCAGAGGCCGCCCCTCCGCCCGCCACAGTCGATTCCGGGAGCGCGGCCGCGGACGCGAATGTCGCGCCTGCGGCGAGCGATAAGAGCGTCCTGCAGAAGGCGGCGGAATCCGCGGCGAAAAAATCCGAAGGGACAGGCGACGGCGCCAAAGTTGAGAAGGTTGTCGCCGCGACCGAGAAAGAAGCCGCCGCCGCCGATCAGATCAAAACGCTGGCGGAATCGACGCCTGCGGCTGCCGGATCGGCGGTGGCGGCTGCGGCGAATGCGCCCGGAGCCGCGACCACGGCGGTCGCCGAAACATCGAAAAAGGCCGAAAAGCTCGCCCAAAAGGCGGATGAAGCCACCGCCGCCAAGACCGACGTCAAGGTGCAGCTTGTCGACTACAGCACGCAATTGATGGGCGAGCGCACCGCACTGACCGACCGCCTGAAGCTGGCGCTCGACAAGCTCGAGGCCAAAGGCGGCGACGGCAAGCCCTACCGGCTGTACATCGCCTCGATTGGCGGCATCAAGATCGACGTCACGGATCGGACCGCGACCATGGCGAGAATTTCAGGCTGGCTGTCGTCGGAGGAAGGCGGCCTCAGGATCGCTCGCGATATCGGGACGTTTCTTGCCTATATCTTCGGATCGATCATCGCCGCCAGGATTGTCCGCATGATCCTGCGTCGGGTCATGAGCGGAGATCGCATGACGTCTCAACTCCTGCG
>Ga0153954_1000617_pt1 | contig 26406 bp, 27 predicted proteins | sample TSFL038MetaG_FD_102277 | JGI IMG/M metagenome (GOLD analysis project Ga0153954, IMG submission 102277) | Attine ant fungus gardens microbial communities from Florida, USA - TSFL038 MetaG | ecosystem: Host-associated > Fungi > Mycelium > Unclassified | place: USA: Florida, Wekiwa Springs State... | reverse complement strand
TGGTCTTGGTGGTCTGGACGGGGTCGAACTGATAGTGGATCGGCGATGCCGGACAGGCGAGATTGTAGATCTTGTCGACCTCGACATAGAGCGGGAAGCACACGTCGTGGCGCATGAGCTCGAAATTCGGATGCGACATGAGCCCCACGATATTCGGGCGGGTGGCGGTAAAGAAGTTGTCGACACAGAGCACCTCTTCGCCGCGTGCCAACAGCCGCTCGCACAGATGCGATCCGATGAAACCGGCCCCACCGGTTACCAGGATGCGGCGATCACTTCGCATTCACAGTCTCCCGTCGGGACAGGTCCCGCCAGCGCCATTCCAAATCGATGCAATAGGGCTGATCGATCCAGAGGGTTGATTGATCCAAGCGCGTTTCACGGGCGGCCGCCCTACTTTCACCACGCCACGCGCCGACCACCCTGACCGGGTCGAGGATGACAGACGAGCACCGCGCGTGGTCACCATGAGTTTGAGGGCCGCAGCCTGGCTGCTGGCAATTGCAATCGTCGTGATATCCCTGGTTCCTGCCACGTTTCGGCCCGTCACACCAGCGCCCCACGCTATCGAGCATCTCGTGGCGTTCGCCACGACCGGATTGGCATTTGGCCTCGGGTACCAGCGCCGTCATCTCTACCAGGCCTTCGGGCTCGCCACCTTTGCCGGGGCGATCGAGGTGGCGCAATTCTTGGATCCCAGCCGCCACGCCCGGCTCTCGGACTTCGTCGTCGACGCGGCAAGCGCGTGTGCGGGCACCATGATTGCTTGGCTGGTTCTCAAGGTCTGCAGCGGCACCCCGCGATTGCGCGCCTAGCCGGCTTGCCCCGGAAGCCCCTTGCGACGGCTCAGGCGCGGCAATACGCGCCTGCCTTATCGCCGGGGATCCCCGCAAGGGGGCTTCGGCGCCAGGGTGATTCGCCCGGCGCGGGGCCGCGGAGCCCGCTAGAGGTTCGATGATTCCCGCAGGGCCTGGATCTGGAGGGCGAGATCGGTCGCTTTGTTACGCAGGTCCGCATTCTCGGCCAGCAACCACTCAAGCAACCGTGGATTGTGCCCGGACGGGCCACGGGCAATGCCGTTACGCCGATTGGAGGGCCGCCAATCGACTACACGCAACGCTGGCATATCAATCCTGTCACTTTCGGTACTGTTAACCTTCGCACTCAGCGACCTTATGACCACCTGCCATCCCCTAGCCAACTAGCGCGAGCACAAACACCCGCATTCACGCGGTTAATTGCAATTATAAGGCCACAGGGAGCATGACGAGCCAACGGCGGTTTGACGACAAGTTGGCGAATGAGCGACTATATTGCTGCAGATATGGCTATTGATTGTTCTGTCTGGCGATATGCAGGTAACGCAATGCCGATGGACAAATCGCCAGCACAGTCGCGCTGGCCACGATCAATTATAACGCCCTCACTGATCGATCGCAGGTTGCAACGCAAGTAATCGCACAAGAGATCGCGTCCGGATATTGGGCTGGTGCGGCGTCCGCGACAGCCCGCCGGAGTTGTTCCGAGCCATCAAAACCTTTAGACTTCCTCTTAATTGGGGGAAAAGTCCCAGTTTGAATGAACGTTTTTTGATATGCCGGTGTACATCCAGTAGAGGATACTGCGATGTGGCATCAGGGGGCATAGCGAAGGCGCGACTTCGGGTCTGTTGAAAGCGTTTGATCCTAGGACCTTCCAGATGGCCAAAAAAAAGCGGCACTCGAACGGGGAAATCGCAGCCAAGCTCGCTCACGCTGACGACTTGGCGAGCGAAGGCAAGCTGCAGAGCGAGATCGCGCACGCCCTCGGCGTGAGCGTCATGACATTGCATCGCTGGCGCAAAGCGAGCACGCATCTGCCGTCGGCTCCGGCGGGCTTGCCGACACGGCCCCACGTGACACGGCCCGAGGCAGAGGATGACGAGGCCAGGGACATCGCTGAGCTTCAGCTGGAGAACTCGCGATTGCGCCGCCTCGTCGCCGATTTGTTGCTTGAGAAGGTAAAGCTCGAAGAGGCCGCGCAGGCCGCGCGGTCATCCGGCAAGCGCGCCGTCCGCTAGCGAGCGAGCCCGTCTGCCGACACACAGTCGAGCCCGCTGACGGCGCGGCGAACGGCCGATCATGTCTCGACGATGATCGGCCGTCCGGCAAACATCCGTTCTACTCTATCCGCAGACCCAAACGAAGCCGATTGGCGTCGTCCGCCAGCAAGAACCGACGCCATAGGCGTACCATCGACCGTTCCAGAAATGCCTGCCGGTCCCATACCACACGCCGCCGTGATAGCGGCGGCCGACAACGGCGGTCGAGCGCGTCACGCCACGGTTCACGTGCACATTCCGATTCACATGCACATTCCGGTTCACGTGTACATTCCGGTTCACGTGAACGCTTCTTCCGACGTGAGCCGAGCCGTGCGCGGCATGTCCTCCCCGCACGCCGGCGGCGGACGCGTTGACCGGAATCGTGAGAGCTGCCGCGATCGCCGCGACGATTGAGAGTCTAACCAGCATATTCGGTCCTTCGTTGGTTGAGTCTTCTTGGCAGAACAGCATTGCGCGATCGACTGTGAACCTGCGGTGAACAGCGATCGCGAGTAATCGCAACCGCGCCGAAGCGACGAAGTTCCCTTGCAAGCCTGAGCAAGCAGTCATGGCCAATCGCGACGCGCGGCTCCAACAGAAGTTGCGCAGCCGGACGGCATTGCAGATGGCATTTTCAGTTCACGGCCGTCGCCATCACGATGAGGATCGCCGCAGTCGCGCCCGCTTGGCAGGCCACGCATCGCCCTCGACGCGCGCAGGTCGGCCATGATTCGATCACGCGCCGGAATCCCGCTACTGCTGGCACGCTCCTTGGACATCATCCGCCCATCGCAGGAACGAATGAAGCGCACGCCAGGCCCGCTGTTCTCCTTGGCGCTGGCCTCGATCTCGCTGATCGGGCCGTTGGCCGTCCATCTCTTCCTGCCGGTGATCCCCGCGGTGAAGGCCGCGCTGAGCCTGTCCGATGCGCTGGCCCAGCTCACGTTCAGCATTGCGCTCTTCGGCATGGCCTTTGCCACGTTGGCCTATGGCTCGCTGTCCGACCGCTACGGCCGCCGACCTTTGCTGCTATCGGGCCTCACGTTGTTCCTGGCGGGCAGTGCCTGCTCGTTTACGGCGACCTCCGTCGTCACGCTGGCGGCCGGCCGGTTGCTGCAAGCCGTGGGCGCGGGCTGTGGCGTCACCCTGGCGCGCGCCATTGCCGCGGACGTCTATGGGCCCACGCAACTGGTCAAGGTGATCGCCTATCTCACCATGTTCTATACCATCGGGCCGATGATCTCGCCGTTGGTCGGAGGCGTGCTGATCGACACGCTGGGATGGCGCAGCGTATTCGGCTTCGCGTTGCTGGTCGGAGGCGTCATCTTGATCGGGTGCTATTTCGTTGTGTTCGAATCGCGGCCGCCCGGCCAGGCCCGCGGCCAGGCGGTCGGCGTGATGCGAAGCTATGCCGAGCTCTTCGGACACCTGCGCTTCACCGCCTTCGTGCTGCAGAGCGGCTTCGCCACCGGCACCTTCCTGGTTTCCGCGACCGCCGCGTCGACCTTGATGAAGGAGCTCTTGCAGCGCCCTTCGTCCGAATTCGGTCTCTATTTTTTGACGTTTCCGATCGGCTTCCTGGTCGGCAATTTCATCTCCACGCGGGCGAGCGGCCGCGTGACCAACGAGTCGATGGCGCTCACCGGCTCGACCATACAGCTCGCTGCCATCGTCGCCCAGGTCGGCCTCCTCGCGACCGGCCATGTGACGCCGCTGACACTCTTTGTGCCAGGCTTCTTCGTCACTTTGGCGCAAGGCATCTCGCTGCCATTCTGCCAAGCTGGCGCGATGGCGACAAATCCGCAGCTTGCGGGTACCGCCGCCGGGATCGGCGTGTTCATGCAATATTTCGTCGGGGCCGCGTTCACGCAGCTTTACGGTTTGGTCGCAAACGGCACGCCCGGACCGCTGATGATCTCGACGTTGATCAGCGCGACCCTCGCGATGATCGTCGGGGCCATACCGTTCGCGATGCTGCGTCGCGGCAAGAGCGGCTAGACGGTCACGTCGCCGATTCCAGCAACGTCGCTTGCAGGCGGCTGATGGCGGCGATCTTTCTGGTCCATTCCTCGGCCGTCACCAGGTGGCGTTTGTTGGCGAGCGAGACCCACATACCGTGCAACCGCCTGAAGATAGCACGACGATCGGGATCGCTGCTGGCTTGGGCGGCGCGCGCACATTGAGCGGCCCGCTCCCACGGGTCTGGCATTGACATCGAGTGGCTCCGTTGGCGCCAGTTCAATCCGAGACACGCGACTTGGTTCCAGGGCTCACACCGCGACCCTATGGCCCGGCAATCCGGTATTGGCGGCGCGAAGTTCGTATGATCGCGCCGCCCCGTCTGGTAACAACTTTGCGTGATTCGCGTGGTCCATTGAACCAGGAGTCGAAGCGATGGTCGAGACGAAGGTGCCGTACCAGGTCAACGGCCGACAGTTCGAGGGGATGATCGTCTACGACGGCAGCGTCAGCACGAAGCGGCCCGTCATCTTCATGCAACCCGATTGGAAGGGCGTCGCTCCCGATACGATCGCGCAGGCTCGCGCGGTGGCCGGCAAGGATCATGTCGTGCTGATGGCAGACATGTTCGGCGCCGGATACGGCGATAGGGCCAAGACGCGGGAGGAACTGGCGGCCGGGATGCGCGCCGTGCACACCGACCTTCCGTTCACCCTCGCCTGCGGGAGCAAGGCTTACGACACGCTGCTGGCGCAGGCCGACAAGCTCGGCCTGGTCGACAGCGCGGGCCGGGCGGCGGTCGGTTACTGCGCCGGTGGCGGGTTCGTGCTGGAGCAGGCGCGCGCCGGCGCGGACTTCGCGTCGGTCGTCGTGCTGCACGTCACCAATCCCAACCCGGTCGCCCCAGGCACGCCATGCGACATCAAGGGTCGCGTGCTCGCGATCCACGGCTCGGCCGATCCGATCACCCCAAAATCGATGATGGACGCTTTCGAGGAAGAGCTCACGGCCGCCAAGGTCGATTGGCAGGTCATGATGTTCGGAGGGGCCGTGCACTCATTCTGCGACCCGACCGCGAACGCGGCGGGAACGCGATACGACGAGAAGCTCTGCCGCAAATCGTATCAGCTGATGCACGATTTCTTCGACGAGACGCCGTGAGGCGTGATCGATGCCGCCGCTATACCAACAGCGGTTGAAAAGACGTGTGCCAGTCGCAGGCGCAGGCCGTGCAGTGCCAGGCGTGGATCACGACTCCACCTGCGCCGTGCTTCGACGAGCGCGGACCAAACGCCGCCTCGTCGCATTGCGGGCAGTGATTCGACGGCCGGCGCGCTTCCTTCAGGTAGACCGGCCTCGCGGGGCTGCGGCGCTGCTCGATCGGGCTCAGGGCTTGCATTGCGGTATCCTCAATGTCCTCGACGGTGCTTTCCGCATCGTTACGCCCACGAGCGGGGATTTAGTGTGACGTCGAGCACAAAATTGACGATTGTTGGGAATCAATCGTTAAGGTCGGGCAATCATGCCGGCGCGGTCGCGCACATATGCGGCACGGCAGAGATGCCGCCTTGATCTCGTCGAGATGGACGCACGCGACATCAATCGGACGCGAAATCGCCCTCGGCATGCGCATTCGGTCAGAAAATCCCCATCATGACGGCCGCGGCCGCCGCAATCAGAACGGCCATGGTCGTCAACGCAATGGTCGTCAAAGCCGCGAGCCACCGCACCAGCCGGTGGCGGCGAGCGCCGGCGAGCATGTTGCGACGCCGATCGAGCCTGCGACCTGCCCCGGCTCATCCCGAGCGGCGCCCCCTGCTCCGGCCTGCGGGCCCAACACGCCGGAAGGCTGGCGTTTCGGTGAGATGCCAGTACGCTGATCCTCTATCGAAGAGCAACCGCGACCGGCCGCCCGCCGGTTCGGTGGGGAGGGTCGACATGTCGCTACACCGTATCGCCGTCGTGACCGCCTTTGCCGCCTCGGCGAGCGCCGCGCTGGCGCAGACCGCGAGCACGGAGCAGGGCCGCGAGATTCCGGCCTACACGCTGCCGGTACCCGAGGACGTCAGCCCCGAGATGCGGCGGCTCGTGGGGGCGCCGCCGCTTCCGTGGGACATCCACCCCAAGAGCATCCCCGAGTGGAAGGAATTGGTGGCCAAGGTCGCTGCACCGGCCAAGACGCTGCTGCCGGCCATGCGCGAGAAGCTCGGAGTCACGCAGGAGCAGACGACGATCGCCGGCATCAACGTCTTCGTCCTGACCCCGCAGACGATCGCGCCGGAGAACCAGAACCGCGTCTTCTTACACTTCCACGGCGGCGCCTACGTGCTCAATCCGGGGGAGGCCGGGACCCGGGAAGGTGTCCTGATGGCAGGGTTCGGGCGCGCCAAGGTGATCTCTGTCGATTATCGCACCAGCAGCGACGCGCCCTATCCCGCCGCGCTCGATGACTGCGTCGCGGTCTACCGCGAGCTCCTCAAGACCACGCCGCCGCAGAGGATCGCGGTGTTCGGAACCTCGACCGGCGGAGCGCTGACGATGGCGCTGGTCCTGCGCGCCCGCCAGGAGGGCCTGCCGCCGCCGGCCGCCATCGCGCCAGGCTCGCCCTGGTCGGACATGACCAAGACCGGCGACACCTTCTACAGCCATAACCTGGTCGACAACTTCCAGGTCTCTTACGACGGATATCTCAAGGACTCGGCTTATCTTTACGCCAACGGGCGCGACCTGAAGGATCCGATGCTGTCGCCGATCTATGGCGACCTCAAGGGGTTTCCGCCGGCGATCCTGACCTCCGGCACGCGCGACCTGTTTCTGAGCCTGACCGTGCGCACCCACCGCAAGCTGCGGCGCGCCGGCGTGGAGGCCGACCTGCAGGTATTCGAGGGCCTCTCGCACGCACAATACACGATCAATCCCGATGCGCCCGAGACACGCGAAGCCTTCGCGGAGATCGCGCGCTTTTTTGATCGCCACATGGATCGATGACGGTGGCAGCAGCGGGCGCCATCGGATTAAATGGAACCTGGGCGCGCAATCGCGGTTCGCCGTTAGCCGCGCCCGAACCATCGAGGCGGGTGACGACCATGCTTCGTCTTCTTGCTCTTCTTCTCGTGGCGATCTGGGTTGGCAGGCCTGCCGATGCGCAAGTGATCCCGTTTCCGACGCCACAGGTCGTTCCGCAACCCAATCCCATTCCAGCCCCGCTTCCCCCGCCTCCGCAACCGCCCATCATCAATGGACCGCTGTCACAGAGCCCGCAGCGGCCTGTCATCGCCCCGTCGCCGCCACTCAGCGATAGTCTGACGCAATGCCTGGGCTCCTGCGGCGGCAAAAAGGGGAAACGGAGCGCCAGGCAACGACGCCATCGACCGTCGACGACCACGCAATCGCGCGCGCGAAAGCAGGTTGCGCCCACTTATCGTCCGGGGCAGACGGAAGAGGATCGAAGGATCGATCGTGAAATGAACATCTGCCGCGGATGTTGATCGCACGCGACGGCGACGCGTTCGACTTCGAACTCCAGCGCCAAGGTGACGGAATCAGAATCACCTCGCTCATCCTCGCCGCGATCGAAGCGGCGCACCGACGAACTCGTCGGTGAACGATCCGAATTTCGCCAATGTAGACGCGACGAAGGCGGACGAGGATGACCGAAAACGGCGGGTAGACCGTCAGGGGACATAAGCCGTCATCTCGATTTCAAGCATATAGTTCTCGCGCAACTTGTAGACGCCGACGGCGGTGCGCGCCGGAACGTTTTCGCCGAAATTCTTCACCCACAGCTCGTTGAGCTTCGGCAGGTTCTCGTCGAGATTGACGATGTAGCAGGTCGCCTTCAGGCAATGCTCGAAGCCGGAGCCCGCCGCCTCCAGCACCGCCTTGAGGTTGGCGAGCGCCTGGGTCGCCTGCTCGGTGAAGCCACCCTCGACAACCTTGTTGCCCTGCTTCGGATCGCGCGGCGAGGCGCCTGAACAATACAGCATCTGACCGAAGCGGATGGCCTGGCGCAGCGGCGCCCCGGTGACCGCGGCGTTCGTGGTGTGGATGATCTGCTTCTGCATCTCTGATGCTCCTTGTCGTGAGTAGTGAAGGAACGCGGGGGCTCTGCGGCCTGGTTGACATGATGTTATAACAACCGATACGCTCACGCAATGAGGTCGACCATCGCACCCTTCGTTCCTGGCATTCCGCTGTATCGTCAGGTGCAGCAGCAGATCGAAGACGTCCTGCGCAAGCGCGGCACGTTCGACGCGCCGCTGACCGACGCGAACCTGGCGGAGCATTTCGGCGTCAGTCGCATCACCGTGCGCCGCGCTGTCGACGAACTGGTCGATGCCGGCATCCTTTATCGTATCCAGGGCGTCGGCACTTTCGTGCGGTCGCGCAAGCTGCGCGAGAAGCTGACGCTGACCAGCTTTCTCGACACCTGGTCGCGCGGCGACGGCAAGCTAACGGTGAAGGTGAGCTCTTTTGAACGGATCGAGGCGGACGCGGAACTGGCGAAGCAGCTCGCGGTGCCGAAGGGCGAGAAACTCGTCTATGTGCAGCGGTTGCGCTTCCAGCAGGACACACTGGTCGCCGTCGACGACCGCTACATGCCGGCATGCTGCTGCCGGTCGCTGACGCGACAAAGCGTCACGCGCTCGTCGCTGGTCGACCATCTGCGTGACCGTGAGAAGATCAAGCTCGACCACGGCGAGATGGACATCGAGGCACGCGGCGCCAACGCGCGCGAAGCCCACATCCTGAAGATCCGTCAGGGCAAGCCCATTCTCGTGCGCCGCGTCACTTTCTTGGACCGGGACAACCGGCCCGTCCTTGCCGGCATTTCCACCTATCGCGCCGACCGCGTCTCCTACCACGTCACCGTCCCGGCATAGCCGCGGCCCGACTACCGTTGCAGCAGGTGCAAGCATGAAGGGTTCTTTCGACACTCCGACCCTGACGCTGCCGGGCAGATCGCCCCGCCCCGGCGCGGCGCCGCAGACCGCGTGGCAGGAGCTGTCGCTCGACCGCGTCTCGGTGACCTTCAATGCCGGCCAGCCGAACGAATACCGCGCGCTCGACGGCGCCGACCTGCGCGTCGCGCGCGGCGAGTTCTATTGCCTGCTTGGTCCGAGCGGCTGTGGCAAATCGACCGTCCTCAATCTGGTGGCCGGATTCATCCAGCCATCGCGCGGGCGCATACAGATCGGTGACCAGGCCATCAAGGAACCGGGCACCGACCGTGTCGTCGTGTTCCAGGACGTCACCAACGCCTTGTTTCCGTGGCTGCGCACCGACGAGAACGTCGCCTTCGGCCTCACGCTGCAGGGCGTTCAGAAGGCGGAGGCGCTCAGCCGGGCGCGCGACATTCTCGGCGTCGTCGGACTGAAGGAGCACGCGCAGAAATTCCCTTACGAGCTGTCCGGCGGCATGAAGCAGCGCTGTCAGATTGCGCGCGCGCTGCTGGTTGAGCCGGAGGTTCTGCTGATGGATGAGCCGTTTGCGGCGCTCGACGCGATCAGCAAGCGCATCCTGCAGCAGGAACTGCTGCGCCTCTGGCAACAGTACCACATGACGGTGATCTACATCACCCACGACGTCAGCGAGTCCATCCTGCTCGCGCAGCGCATCGGCGTGATGCGACGCGGGCCGGGTTCGGCGGTCAAGCAGGAATTCGCCGTCGACCTGCCTTATCCGCGGCGCCCATCGGACGGCGCTTTCAGCGCGCTCTATGCCCGCGTCGAAATGTCCCTGCAGGAAGAAGTCGGAGTTTCGCTGCATGAGCATTGATCTGCGCAACGTCGCCAATCAGCTTGCCATCGCGGTGGTGTCGATCACGCTTGCCGTCCTCGCCTGGGCCGCCTTCGCCAGCTATTTCGCGGTGCCCGACCTGGTGCCGTCACCGACCGCCACTGCTGCGGCCGCTATGACGATGATCGAGAACGGCTCGCTGTTCTGGCACGTCGTGGTCAGTCTGGAGCGCGTCCTCGTCGGCTACGGCGCCGGCTGCATCGTCGGCGTCATCATCGGCGCACTGATGGGCCGCATCCATCTGTTCGGGCTGTTCGCTTCGCCGCTGCTGCAATTGTTGCGGCCGATCTCGCCGGTCGCGCTGGTGCCGTTGTCGATTATCTGGTTCGGCATCGGCGATATGTCGCGCTACTTCATCATCTTTTACGGTGTGGTCATTATCATGATCATGAACACCGCCGCCGGCGTCTCCTCGACGCCGAATATCCGCCTCAATGCCGCCCGCTGTCTCGGCGCCAAGCAGCAGCAGCTGTTCCGGCGCGTCATCATCCCGTCGGCCGTCCCCTACATTCTGACCGGCATGCGGGTGGCGCTCGGCTTCGCCTTCATGGGCATCGTCGCGGCGGAGATGATCGCGGCGCAATCCGGCATCGGCTACCTGATCATGCAGTCGCGCACGTTGCTGCGCACCGACATCATGTTCGTCGGCCTGGTCACGCTCGGCGTGCTCGGTGCAATCATCGACAGCTGCTTCAAGATCGCCATCGACCGGACGATGAAGCGGTTCATGGAATATCAGGTCAACGCCTGAATACATCGTGCACAACGCGGGACGACTCTCCCAACCTCCCCGATCATAGGAGCCAGACGATGAACAGCATGACGGCATGCTCATTTTCGTCGACGATACGGCAGGTTGCCCTGGCTTTTGGCACCGGTCTCTGCGTTGCTTTTGCCAGCGCGACGGCGCAGGCCGCTGACAAGGTGACGATCTTCAGCGGCAGCGACGAGCACTGGGTGCCGTTGCAGGTGGCAAAAGCAAAAAACTTCTTCTCCGAGGAGGGGATCAACGCCGACGTCACGGCGTTCACCACCGGCGCGGCTGCAACCGAAGCGTTCCGCGCCGGCCGTGGCGATCTTATCTCCGCCGGCGATCTTCCGTCGGAAGCGATGTGGAAATCCGGCGAAGCCATCGGCATTGCCCCGATGTCGGAGGACTCCGAGATTTTCGGCATCGTGGGCAAGAACACAATCAAATCGCCGCAAGACCTTAAGGGCAAGAAGGTGGCGACGCGGATGGGCTCGACCGGCGAGTTTCTGCTGTACCGCTATCTCGCCAAGGGCGGCCTCACGCCGGCGGACGTGTCGATCGTCGATCTGGCGCCGCCGGAGATGGTCATCGCCCAGGTGCAAGGCAACATCGACGCCTTCTCCTGGCTGGCTCCATTTACGACGCGAGCGGTCGCATCGGGCAAGGACGTCAAACTGATCACCGATTCCAAGGGACTGGCCAACAACCGCATCATCCTCAGCGCCACCAAGTCGTTCCACGAGGGCAAGCCGGAGGTCCTCAAGCGGGTCGTGCGGGCCTTGATCAAGGCGACAAAATATACCCAGGAGAATCCCGAGGAGGCGACGAAGATCTGGGCCGGCGCAGTACTCGGCGACGCCAAGCAATCGCTGCCGGTGGTCAAGCTCATCAAGTACGACATGACGGTCGACGACGCCTTCGTCCAGGACATGAACAGCCTGTCAGAGTTCATGATCGAGAAGGGCGTGCTGAAGTCGGCGCTCGACTGGCGCAAGGAGACGGATTTCAGCGTGCTGCGAGCCGTCGATCCGAATCTGGTGAAGGTGCCCGCACCAAAATAAGCCGCTCCCGCTTCTGCGACAGGCGGGCGAACGGCGATCGTTGTCCGCCCGCGACATTTTCCAATCGGTAACCGACGAGGATCTCTATGCTGCAGGCTTCCACCGCATTGCTCGCAAAAAAAACCGCCCCGGGCCGGGAGCACACACGGCTTCCCGTGACACGGCTCGCGTCCGGCGCGGATCTGGCGCTCAGCCTGCACGTCGTCTCGGGCGTCAAGCCGGGACCGACGCTCGGCATCCTGACCACCATCCACGGCGACGAGACGAGTCCGCTGATGGCGGTACGCGAGCTTCTCGCATCGCTTGACCCGGCGACGCTGTCGGGCCGCGTCGCGGCGATCCCGGTTGCCAATCCGCTGGCGGTGTCGGTGTTCGGCCGGCAGACGCCGGAGCAGCACGGCAAGACCGACCTGCACGAAGTGTTCCCCGGCAACCGCGAAGGCAACGCCACCCAGCGTCTTGCGCATGCGATCACCGCCAACCTGCTCGATCACATCGATGCGCTGGTCGACATCCATTGCGGCGGCCTCGGCGGCCGGCTGCAGAACCGCGCCGACCTTGATGCGTCGGCCGAGCCGGAAATCTACGAGCGCTCCCTCGCCTTGTGCAAAGCCTTCAATGCGCCGTTCATCCATGCCAACAATCTCGTCGGCACCGCCGCGCACTACTGCAACCGCCGCAAGGTGCCAACCGTCAATCCTGAACTCGGCGGCGTCTATCTCGGGCCGGATGCGGATCGGGACTATATGCGCGACACTGTTGCCGGTCTGCGCGCGGTGATGGCGTCGCTGAAGATGATCGACGGTGCGGCAGCGCCGACGAAGAAGCAGCTGCTCTATAGCGTCAAGAGCCGTTTCGAGGTCAATCCCGGTGTCGGCGGCTATCTGCGCTCGTTCTTCGACAAGCCGTCCGATCTCGGCAAGCGGATCGAGAAGGGTACCAAGCTCGGCGAGATGGTCGACATCCACACCCTCGAGGTGGCCGAGGAGCTGCGCGCGTCGGTCAGCGGCTATCTGTTCTTCTCCCGCTATTCCGGCGTCGTCGACGCGGGAACCAAGGCATTCGCGCTGGCTGAAGAGAGCACCTCCACGTGGCTGTAGCTCCCACTCGCGCGATCCTGCTGACGGCGAAAGACGATGTCGCCGCCGTTCTGGCGCCGCTGCCGGCGAACGGCGAGGTGTCTGTGACGCTCAGCACCTCCGGCGAGCCGCTGCGGCGGCTGACGACGCGCGGCGCCATCCCGTTCGGCCACAAGATCGCGGTGCGGCCGATCGCCGCCGGACAGAAGGTCGTCCGCTACGGCTATCCGATCGGCGTGGCGACGCGTGACATCGGCGAGGGCGAGCACGTCCATGCGCACAATATGCGCAGCCTGTTGTCACCCGCCGCCTCCGACGGCGGCGACAAGCGCGTGCTGCATGAGGCAGCGCCGCTGCGCGAGCTGGTGGTCACCTGCCTGCGCGCCGCCGGCGTTCCCGATCAGGCCGCCGCCGCCATGGCCAACGCGCTGACCGAAGCGCATCTGCGCGGCGTCGAGACGCACGGGCTGCGGCGGCTGCGGCCCTATATCGACCGCATCCGGTCCGGCGGCGTCGATGCCATGGCCGAGCCAACGTTCGAGCACCGCCAGGCCGTGATCCGCGTCGATGGCCGCAACGGTATCGGTCACTATGTCGCGCAGCGCGCGACAGAAGAGGCGATCGCCGCCGCGCAGCGGCTCGGCATCGCGGTGGCGTTGGTCCGCAACAGCAATCACTTCGGCTTCGCCGGCTACTATGCCGGCCTGATGGCCCGCGCCGGCCAGCTCGGCCTCGTGACCTCGAACGGCCAGGTCTGCGTCGCGCCGGAGGGCCGCAGCCGGCCGTTCCTCAGCAACAATCCGCTGGCCATCGCCGCACCGACCGGCGATCCCGACGCGTTGCTGGAGCTCGATCTGGCGACGAGCGTCACCTCGCGCGCCAATGTGGTGCAGGCTGCGAAGCAGGGGCAGCGCCTGCCACCCGGCCTGGCGCAGGACGATGAGGGCCGGATGACGCAGAATGCAGCCGCCGCGCTCGGCGGCAGCCTGCTGGCGCTCGCCGGCGACCGCGGCTTCGCGCTGCTGTTCGCTCTCGAGGCGATGACCGGCGTGCTCGCCGGCGGCGCCTATGCCGACCTCGTGTCGTCAAAGGAAACGTCGCCGAACGCCCCGGAAGGCACGGCGCATACGATCATCGCCATCGACCTTGAGTCCGCCATCGGCGCCAAGGACTATGCGAGCCGGCTCGACGACATGATCGCCCGCCTGCACGCGGTGCCCGGGGACGCGGCGCGGCCGGTGCGTTATCCGGGCGAGCGGCGCTGGCGGCTGCGCCGGCTGCGCCTGCACGACGGCATTCCGCTGACCAGGGCCGATGCCGACGACCTGGCGAAGCTCGCAGCCGAACTCGGCGTAACGGCCACTGCGGCCCTCGCGCACTCCTGATGAAGTTTGACCCATGACGCAACTGTTCGACCAATCGCTCACCGCCTATCTGCGCGACGACGGACGCAAGGGTATCCGCAACCTCGTCGCCGTGATGGCGGCCGCCGACAACGTCAATCCGCTGGTCCGCCAACTCGCCGAGCGCGTCCCGGGCACGGTGTGCCTGCCGGCGAGCTACGGCCGCGGCCAGATGGGCAAGGACTTCGACTTGGCCTTGCGCGCCATGGCCGGCCTCGCCGCGCATCCGAACGTCGCCGCCTGCCTCGTTGTCTCGTTCGAGCCGGAGAGCAGCAAGCGCATCACGCAGCGCACGGCAGCGCTCGGCCGCACGGTCGAAGAGCTGTGCTTCCTCGAAACCGGCGGCCTCGAACCGTCCCTGGCGAAGGGCGAGGCGATCCTGCGCCGCCTGCACCAGCAGGCGGCAGCAGCGAAGCGCGTGCTGCTGTCTCCGGCCGAACTGGTGATAGGGCTGGAATGCGGCGGTTCCGACACCACGTCGGGACTGTTCGGCAATCCGGCGCTCGGCCTGTTCGCTGACCAGTTGATCGATGCCGGCGGCACCGCGGTGTTTTCCGAACCGGTGGAATGCCTCGGCGGCGAGGACCTGCTGCGCGCTCGCGCCGTCTCGCCGGCCGTCGCTCGCCGGCTGATCGAGACCGTCTGCGCCTATGACGAGCTCGCCAAGGTCAACGGCGTCGACCTCGCAGGCACCAATCCGACGCCCGACAACATGGCGGGCGGCCTCACGTCGATCGAGGAGAAGTCGCTTGGCGCACTGGCGAAGACCGGCTCGCGGCCGATCCAAGGCGTGCTGGCCTATGGCGAGGCTGCCCCAAAAGCCGGCATCTGGATGATGGACGCGCCGGCCGCGGCGGTCGAGAACATCACCGCGCTGGCTGCCGGCGGCGCGCAACTGATCTGCTTCGTCACCGGTACCGGCAATCCGTCGGGTCATCCGGTATCGCCGACCATCAAGATTTCTGCCAATCCGATCACGGTGACACAGATGCCTTCGCATCTGGACGTGCCGCTCGCCGACATGCTGGAGGGTAGCATCGGCTTGGCGCAAGCGGCCAAGCGGATAGCCGCGCGCATCGCCAGCGTCATCAACGGCACCGCAACGGCGGCAGAGACGCTGAACTATCTCGAAACCAATATAAGCCGCATTGGTCCGTCTGTTTAATTACGACGTATGGCGCCAGGGACTATGGCCTCGGTTCGGAGCATGAATTGACAATCGACAGGATTTCAACAATTCTTAGCCAATATATAAATTCTGAACCGATCCGTGTCGAAAAACGAACCCGAAGACAGTACGCTTGTTGAAGCTGCCTATCGCCGGTTGCGCCGGGATATCGTGACCGGCGTACGAAGCCCCGGGGAACGTCTGGGCGTCGAATACCTCAAGAGCATTTATGCGCTGGGTATCGGTCCCATGCGCGAGGCGTTGCAGCGCCTGACGGTCGACGGGCTCGTGGTACAAAAAAGCCAGAAGGGCTTTGCCGTCGCGCCGCTGACGCTCGACGAGCTGTGGGACATCACTGAAGCGCGCATTTGCGTCGAGGTCCACGCGCTCACCGGCTCGATCAAGCATGGCGACGATCATTGGGAAGCGCTGATCGTCGGCCTGGCATACCGCCTCGAAAAATATGACCGGCGCGTCATGGCAGGTGAAGATTGCTTGGAAGAATGGGAACAGAGCAATCGCGCTTTCCACAGCGCGTTGGGCAGCGCCTGTCGTTCCAAGTGGATTTTAAGGATGCGGGACCTGCTCTTCGATCAGCACGAGCGTTACCGAAGGACATCGATCACCCTGCGGCATCCAGGCCGTGATTTTGTTCAGGAACACGTGGATATTCGCGACGCGGCTTTGGCCCGGGACGTCCGGCGGGCAAGCGAACTGCTTGAGCGCCACATAGAACTGACGGCGCGCGGTTTCGAGCTCTGGTTTCAGCAGGGCGAGGGGCTGAAGTTGACGGCCCAGTCCTGATCGCGTTGGCGCGGCGGATGCCCGTTACGCGCCGCGCAGGATGCGGTTTTTGTGCGACGCAGCATTTTCGTGGATCAGCGGTCAGGCTGGGGCACGCGATCGCCGGCTACCTGAAAAATTTGTAAAAACAAAAGCTTGATACGTGTTTCCGGCCTTCAGTGAAGCACTGCGCCGTGCAGCTTGCGAGCGTCGTCTTCGCAGCGCAACAATAATAGATATATGACCTTACTTTTTATTGTTGATTTTAATTTTGAAAATATGACGTAGTATATATGCATCAGCAGCATGGACCTCGAAACGACATGGTGGAGGAAACAATGATCAAGCGGAGCTGGCTGGCATCTCTCGCTCTTGCGTTTGCATTCTGTCTGCCGGCGGCTGCGTTGCAGGCTGCGCCGGTGGTCCTGAAGGCGATTATTCCGTGGCAGCAGGACTACGATCTCAGCAAAGCGTTCTTCATCTTTCAGGATCTTGTGAACGAGCGCCTGAAGGGCAAGGTCGAGGTCAAGTACCTTGGCGGTCCTGAAGTCCAGCAACCCAACGATCAATTCGAGGCACTGAGAAACGGCATCGTGGACGTCATTCTCGGTGCTGCCGCTTACTACCGGGCCGATATTCCCGCCGCGGCCGCCGTACAGTTCACGCACAAGCTGCCGCATGAACTCCGCGAAAGCGGATATTACGACGTGATGCGAAAGCTGCACGCGGAACGTGGCGTCGTTTACCTCGCGAACACCGCGGGTGGAAATCGCTTCCGCGTCTACCTGCTGAAGGAAGTCACCAAGCCTGATTTCTCGGGCCTGCGTATCCGTGTGTCGCCGGTCTATCTTCCGCTGGTGAAGGCACTCAACGGCACGCCGATTTCCGTCGCGCCCGGCGAGGTCTATACCGCGCTCGAGCGCAATGCGATCGACGGCTACGGCTGGACCTATACTGGCATCAGCGTTTTTGGATGGCAGGAAAAGACCAAATACCTCATCGACCATCCGTTCTACTCGCTCGACACCGCTATTCTGATCAATCAGAAATCCTATGACGCGTTGCCGGCGGACGTCCGCAAGACTCTCGATGAGATCGGAGCGGAAGTCGAGCGCAGGGTCGAAGCGCAGATTGCCAAACGCCTCGTCGAAGAAGACGAGAAGCTGAAGAAGGACGGCATCAAGTTCATCAAGTTCAACGACGCCGACGCCAAGGCATATTTGGATACGGCCTATGATGCCGGCTGGAAGGATTTTATCGAGAAGAACAAGGCGGCCCTCGACAAAAGCCCCGGCCTCGTCGACGAGCTGAAGAGCAAAGGGCAGTAAGCCGTGACTGCTTCTCCCGGCGGACGCCCCGTGACAGCGCTTTCACCGCTCGTCAGAGCCTATGACGCGCTGATCTCGGCGTTCGCCGTCCTGGCTGGTCTGATGATCCTGGCTGCCGCGGCAATCGTATGCGCCGACGTGCTTCTGAGAGCAGTGTCGCAGCATTCGTTGCCGTGGGCGTTCGAGGTGACGGAATTTCTCCTGGTCTATATTCCACTCCTGACGTTTCCGTGGCTCGCGCGCCGCCAGCAGCACGTCGTCATCGACGTTTTCACGAACATGCTGCCGACTCGCGTCGCTCATGTATTGCGGATCCTGGTTCTCATTGTTGCGGCAGGCACCTGCGTATGGGTCGCCTATTGGGGCGCGCTCGCGACACTGACCGCCTATGAGCGAAACGTCATCAACGCCGGCCTGGTCGCGTTTCCGCGGTGGGCATTGCTTATTTCCATACCGGTCGGATTTGGACTCGCGGCAATCGAATTCCTCCGTCTGGCGTGGATGGAGTTCTGGGGAATTGCCCCGACCGAGAAGCCTGCAACGACATCGGTAGCATGATGGACTGGCTCACAATTCTCCTGTCGGTCTTCGGCGGCCTGCTCCTGATCCTTGCAACGGGTCTGCCCGTCGTACTCGCGTTCATCCTGATGACGTTTTCTGCCTTGTACCTGCTGCAGGGGAACGGCGCGATCCTGCAACAGAACGTCCTGGCCATGGAGAGCTCGTTACGGACTTTCACCTTGCTGCCGGTCCCGCTTTTCATTTTGATGGGCGAGATTCTCTGGCAGTCGAGCATTGCCAGCAACGCTCTTGGTGCGATCGACAAGTGGCTCGGGCGTGTCCCCGGCCGCCTCAGCCTTCTGACCGTTATGAGCGGAACCGTTTTCTCCGCCCTGAGCGGGTCGACAATGGCCAACACCGCCATCCTCGGGAAGCTGCTGCTCCCCGACATGCACAAGCGGGGCTATCACCCGGTGATGTCGATGGGGCCGATCATGAGCAGCGGCGCGCTCGCCATGCTGATCCCGCCGAGTGCGCTCGCCGTCGTATACGCGACCATCGCGCAGATCTCGATCGGCGCGCTCCTGATGGCGCTGATCCTGCCGGGTCTCCTGCTGGCGGTCTCCTATGTGCTTTACATCGTCATCCGCTGCTCGATCACGCCGTCGCTGGCGCCGCCTGACAAAAATCTCGTTCAGGTCAGCCGGAAGGAAGCCCTGAAAGAGCTGCTGATCTACGTCGCCCCATTGTCGCTGATCGTGTTTTGCGTGGTGGGCGTCATCTTCCTTGGTGTCGCGACGCCGACGGAAGCCGCGGCGCTCGGTGCCCTGTCTTCGCTGGTGCTTGCGGCTGCCTATCGCGGGTTGACCTGGAAAGGTTTTGTCTCCGCCATCGAGGGCACCGCCCAGATCTCGGGCATGGTGCTCATCATCATCGCGGCAGCGATCGGATTCAGTCAGTTGCTTGCCTTCTCCGGTGCGAGCAAGGGCCTGCTCGACTATGTCGTCGGGCTGTCCGCCGATCCGACCATGGTCATCCTGCTGATGATGTTGCTCATTCTGGTTCTGGGCTGCTTCATGGAGCAGATCGCGATCATGTCGGTCACTCTGCCGATCTTTGCGCCGCTGCTCAAATTGCTCGGGGTGGAACCGGTGTGGTTCGCGGTCATGATGCTGATCAATCTCGAGATCGGTCTGATGCATCCGCCGTTCGGGCTTCTTCTGTTCGTGATGAAGGGAGTCGCGCCGCCGGATGTGAAGATGCAGACAATCTACCTCGCGGCGGTCCCTTATCTGATCATCAACGTGCTGATGATCGGCCTCATCCTGTTGTTTCCGAAGATCGCGCTGTTCCTCCCGAGCCTGCTCCACTGACGCGGCAGATCGCCCCGCGCTTGTAAGTGTTCCCTCTTGAAACTGGAGACCCTATGTCTGAAGCTGAAAACGTCAAAGGACGCGTCGTTGAAAACACCGTCATCGAAGCGGGGCAACCGTGGGGTCGCATCGTCAAGAAAGGCCAGCGTGTCCGCTTCATCGACGTCAAGGGGCTGCAGGCGCTCGACTTCCTTTGCTACAACGCCGACGATCCGAGCGACCGCTACAATGCTTCGAATACGATGAAGCTGGCGAAGAACATCTTCATCACCAAGGGCGTCTCGTTGTGGTCGGACCGCGCCGTCAAGCTGATGACGGTCGTCGAGGACAGCTGCGGCTTCCACGACACCATCGGCGGCTGCTGCAGCTCCGAGATGAACATGCTGCGCTACGGCAAGACCCCGGTGACGAATTGCCGGGACACCTTCGAGAAGGCGCTGAAGCCGTTCGGCCTGACGCGCGGCGATATCGCGACCAACCTGAACTTCTTCATGTATGTGCCGGTCAATCCGGACGGCGAGATGGCGATCGTCGACGGCCGCTCGAAGGCGGGCGACTATATCGATCTCGTGGCTGATCATGACGTCATCTGCGTCGCTTCCAATTGCGCGCAAATCTACAACCCCTGCAACGGCTACGATCCGACGCCGGTGCGCGCCATCACCTATGAGCCGGCCTGATCGCTAGCGGCGGGGCAGGCGGCGCGCGCCGTCTTGCCTGTATCCGGCGTACTGGTTTCGCGCGACAGCGGCCGTGTTCCTGGCGGCCGGTTGTCGCGCGGTGCCGGCAATGATCAGAGCAGCTTTTTTTTTGCCGTTGCGAACGACAGCGATCCGGGCTTTGCCCGTGAAGGCTTTCCCCGTAAAGGCGATGTGTGTGATTTGAGAGTGGGGTGATGTCGTTCGAGGTTGGTTCGGCAGCGAAGCGTATTGAGGACCTGAGACTGACGCGCGGGCACGGGCGTTATGTCGACGACATCCGCATCCCGAACGAAACCCACATGGTTATCGTGCGCTCGCCGCACGCCGCCGCACGCATCGCTGGTATTGATACTTCCGCGGCTGCAGCGCTGCCCGGCGTTCTGGCCGTTCTCACCGGTGCCGATTTTGCGGCGGACGGACTAGGCACTCTCGACACTTGCATCCCCAGGAACCGGCGTGACGGCAGCCCGATGGCGCACCCGCCCTATCCCGTGCTCTGCGCTGACAGCGTCCATTACGCCGGTGACCCCGTCGCCATCGTCGTCGCTGAAACGCTTCATATTGCTTCCGACGCGGCCGAGCTCGTCGACGTCAGCTACGACAGTGTGGACAGCGTGACCGACGTCGTAGCGGCGTCGGAACCGGGCGCGCCGGCGGTGTGGCCGGAGGAGGCGCCTGACAACGAGTGCTTTTTCTTCGAGCTGGGCGATCGGTCGCGTGTCGAGGCCGCCTTCGCGCGCGCGCATCATGTGACGTCGGTCGACTTCCGGATATCCCGCGTGTCGGCCAATCCGCTTGAACCGCGGAGCGCCATTGGCAGCTACGATCCATCGGACGGCCGCTATACGCTCTATTCGGGCACCCAGATTCCGCACAAGGTGCGCGACGAACTCGCCCAGAAGACCTTCTTCATTCCCAGTCACCATATTCGCGTGATCTCGCCGGATGTCGGCGGCGCCTTCGGCATGAAAGGCAGCCCCTTTCCGGAAGAAGCGATGGTGTTGTGGGCGTCGCGCAAGGTGGGCCGCCCGGTTCGCTGGAAAGCAACGCGGAGCGAATCGCTGCTCTCCGACCATCACGCCCGCGACAACGTGACGACCGCGGAACTGGCGCTGGACGAGGAGGGTAATTTCCTCGCTTTCCGTGCCCGCACGCTGGCGAATCTCGGCGCCTATCTCGGCTTCTATACGCCGCATCCGCCCACAAACAATCTTGGCGGGCTCGCCGGGGTTTACCGGACACCGGCAATCTACGCCGCGGTGCGAGGCATCTTCACGAATACGCAGCCGACCGCGCCATATCGGGGCGCAGGCCGTCCGGAAGCAACCTTTGCCATCGAGCGCGCGATCGATGCGGCCGCTTTCGAGCTGGGGCGCGATCCGGTCGAGTTGCGACGCCGCAATCTCATTCCCGAAAGCGCGATGCCGTATCAGACCGGCCTCATCTATGTTTACGATAGCGGTTCGTTCGAAAAGAATTTCGATCTTGCAGTCGAAGCCGCGGACTGGAACGGCTTCTCCGCGCGCAAAAAGGCGTCGGAGGAACGAGGCTGCTTGCGCGGCATCAGCATAGTCCATCCGATCGAAATATCAGGCGGACCGTTTCGCAATCCGAACGAAGAGTCGATCGAGTTGCGTTTCGATTCTGGTGGCGACGCCATGCTGCTGCTCGGGACGCATAATCACGGGCAGGGTCACGAAACGACATTTCGGCAACTATGCGCGACCTATCTGGGCTTGGGTCCGGACCGTGTCCGCGTGGTCGCCGGGGACACCGATATTGTAAAGCACGGACGCGGAACATTCGGCTCCCGCTCGCTGATCGCAGGCGGCACGTCATTCGTGCGTGTGTGCGAGAAGATCATCGAACACGGCAAGACCGTCGCGGCGCAAATGTTGGAATCCGACATCGGCGATGTCGCGTTCGACCGTGGCCGGTTCCGCGTGGTCGGGACGGATCGGTTCGTGCGGCTGGAAGATGTCGCCAAAACCACGTTCATACCCGGAGCGTTGCCGGCCGGATCGGAATACGGCCTGTCGGCGAGCGCCACCTTGCAGGCAGAAGAGGCGACTTTTCCCAACGGCTGCCATGTCTGCGAAGTCGAGATCGATCCTGAAACCGGAACCGTGTCGGTCGAAAACTACGTGGTAATCGACGACGTCGGCAACGTCGTGAATCCAATGCTTGTCAAGGGACAGGTCCATGGGGGCATTGCACAGGGCCTGGGGCAGGCGCTCATGGAATCGGTCGTCTACGATACGGACAACGGCCAATTGTTGACAGGTTCGTTCATGGATTACGGCATGCCACGCGCAAACAACCTGCCGCCAATGACCGTCATCAGCAATCCGGCGCCAACGAAGAAAAATCCGCTCGGAGTCAAGGGCGCGGGCGAGGCGGGAACGGTTGGATCCCTGCCTGGGATCATCAACGCCATATTGAACGCGCTTCGACCGCTCGGCATCCGGAATATTGATATGCCGGCCACTTCCGAGCGCGTCTGGCGTGCAATCAACGACGCCCGATCGCAGTAAACCCGCGCTCATTCCCTGAAAGGGCAGCCCAATGTCGGCCCCAATCACCAGGAGCAGCCATGGACCGTTGGGTTGCGCCACCGACCCAGGTCGGTGAAAAAAGGAAATTCCGTCCGTATCGCGCCAATTACTGCGCTGGGGACGCCAGCGGTTTGCCTCTCTCGATCACCCAAGTGTCTACCAGTTTGGTGCCGGAAACCGAGCAAGCGTCATGGGGCGCCAGCGGCTGCGTTTCGAACGAGTCGCCCGCCTTGAACGTCTGTTCGGGCTTCCCGTCCACCTTGAGGACGAAGTCGCCCTGGACGACATAACCGCTGTCGACCCCTGGATGAGTATGACGGCCCGAGCAGGTGCCCGGCGCGATCTCCACGAGCGCAGTCACGCCTCTGACGACAGCCACTTCGTCTCAGGCCAGAACTTGAATTGCGACGGTGGCCGGCTCTTCATATGAGGGCCGTCGCGTGAGCGGGTTACCGCGACAGCCGATAGGCGAAGCGGGCCAGATGGGAGAAGGCTGATGTCATCACCTGTTTCACCTCGTTCGACGGTCCGACGCGGGATCAGCACTCTTTGTATCGCCATCTCAGCGTTTGCCTGCGCTCCAAGCTCGATATCGCCGGCGGCGGCTCTGGAAGATGTGAACTTTTTGGTCGCCGCGCCGCCGACGCTCCCGGCTTTCGGTCCGTTGGTGTTGGCCAAGCATCTCGGGTACTACGCGGATGCCGGATACGACGTGCATTTCCAGATCGCAAAGGGGGGATTCGATATTGCCGTCAACGTCGGTGCCGGCAACGCTCCGTTTGGCCTGTCGCTTGGAGACGCGCCGATCGTCGTTCGCGGCCGGGGCATTCCGATCAAAACCGTCGCCACGCTTGGAGGTGGTGCGCTCGGCGCCCTGGTGGCGCGCAAGGACCGCGGCATTTCGAAGATCGAGGACCTCCGCGGCAAGAAGATTTCAGTGATGTCGTTTCAGGAGGCAAACTACTACGCGACGCTCGCAGCACTGGCCGCCCGCGGCGTGGAGAAGAAGGACGTCGAAATCCAGGCGGTCGGGCCGGCCGGCGTGACCAGCCTCGTGATCGCCGGCGCGACTGACGCCTGCATCTGCACCCCGGATTGGGAAATCAACGTCGAGGACGCGGTCGGCTCGACCGTCGCGATGCCGCTGAAGGACTACGTTCCGACCGCGGCACAGGCGATCGTGTCATCCGACATCCTCATAGCCAAGCGCCCGGAGCTCGTGAGGGCGATTGTGCAGGCCACTCTCGGCGGCATGAAGCTCATTATGGACAGCCCAGACACCGCCGCGAAGACCTTCTCTGAAGCCGTTCCGAGCTACGCCGACAAGCAGGATATGCTCAAGCGGATCTTCCGCAACTACATAGATCGCACCTATGCGGGCCAAAAAATCCTGGGCGAAACCAACCATGCAACTCTGGCCGCCATAGAGAAGCTCTATCTGGAACAGGGCGTGGCTAAACAAGCGATCCCCATCGATCAGTTCTATACGAATCAATTCATAAGCAATCGCGAGAACCTCTCGGACGCGAAGGACGGAAGGCGCTGACCATGCTTGTGCTGTATCATCACAACATCTCGGTCTGCGCCCAGAAGGTGCGGATCGCCCTCGATGAGAAGCAGATTCCCTGACAAGGCCGCGAAGTCGACCTGATGAAGGGAGAGCACCTCACCCCTGAATTCTTGAAGATCAATCCACGCGGACTTGTGCCGGTCCTTGTCCACGATGACACACCAATTTATGAATCGACGGTCATTCTTGAATACATCGAGGACGCCTTCCCCGAGCCGGCGCTACGACCATCGTCGCCAATTGACAAGGCAGCGATGCGGATCTGGACCAAGGTGCCCGACGAAGGTCTGCACACGGCGTGCGCCTCGATCACTTACGCGGCGGCCTTTGTGCATCAACTGCGTGAGCATCACGACAAACAACAGTGGGAGGAGCGGCTGAAGAAGCTTCCGGACCGCGCCCGCGCCGCGCGACAACGACAGATCCTGGAGCAGGAGTTCGAGGCGCCGTTGGTCAAGGACGCGGTGCTGCTGCACGCCAAAGTGCTCAGGGAGATGGAAGGCGTTCTATCCCGGCGCCTCTGGCTCGCCGGTGACGACTTTTCGCTCGCTGATATTGCCATCATCCCGTACGTCACCCGGCTCGATCGGCTTGGTCTCGACGGCCTGTGGGCGCGAATGCGCGAAGTGACGAGATGGTTTGCGGCGGTGCAAGGGCGGCCGAGCTTCACGACGGCGATTACCGCATACCGCTCCAACACCTACGACGACGAGCTCAGGAAACACGGCATCGATGTGTGGCCACAAGTGCAGGCTTTGCTCACATCTTGAACGAGCGGTTTGCGTTGCGGTCACCGGGGTGCCGCCGATTGCAAACGGCGTCGCAAGATGAAAGAGAAGGAGCGAACCACACCGCCCAGGCTATCGAATTCAAAGCGGCGCCAGGAGCTCCCATGAACGTTGATGTCGACCACCTGATTGCTGCCTACGGCTATTGGGGCATCGCGGGTGTGGTGGGCCTTGAGAGCATGGGTGTTCCGCTCCCTGGCGAGACAGTACTCGTAGCCGCCGCGACTTGGGCGGGGCTGACGGACCAATTGAGGATCGAATTTGTGATTGCCGGCGCCGCAGCGGGCGCGATTGTGGGGGACTTCAGTGGCTTCTTGATCGGCCGGCAGATCGGCTTTCCCGTGTTGTCCCGTTACGGTCACCACATCGGCCTCACCGAACCAAGACTGAAACTGGGGCAATATCTCTTCCTGCGCCATGGCGGAAAGGTTGTATTCTTTGGCCGCTTCGTGGCCATCCTGCGGACGCTTGCAGCGTTCCTGGCGGGCGTCAACCGGATGCCGCCCGCGCGTTTCCTGCTGTTCAACGCATCGGGAGGAATCGTCTGGGCCACCGTCTTCGGGCTCGGCGGCTACGTGTTTGGGACGTCCCTTCACCACGCCACCGGGCAGCTCGGCATCGCTCTCTTAGTCCTGGGAGTCACAGCCGCAGTAGCCGGGGTCATCTTCTTGCGGCGCCACGAGCAGCGCTTGCTCGTCGAAGCGGAAAGAGCGTTGCCGGGGCACCGTGGCTGACGACATCGAATCGCCGGCACATGACGAGGTTGCCACCCATCTCTTCTAGGTACGATCTGCCAGCCGCGTGCCCGGGCCGCACATGGGCCGCACTGTTCTGAAGTGGCGGACCGCGAACGACGATAGTGGGCAATTCGTTTACGCCATAGCCCTCCCGTGAACTTGCACCGTTCGGACTTGCGGATGCGCTTGAGGCCAAGGTCGGGTTGTTCAACGCTGGGTTGAGCGCTAGCGTCAGCGACCCACTCGATCCGCGATCGACTAAGGTTTTCCTTCCCCGTTCGTTCTTCCTTTCTCAACCTGAATAGTAGCTGGCACTCCGCGCGGACTTTGCCACTCACCAACCTTCGGAAAACTGGCCTACGGCGAGACAACCAGTTCGGGTCATGAAAAAACGCCCACCAACGCGAAGCGTTGATGGGCGTTGATCAGTCAAGACATCAGGCGGGGCGGCTCAGTGCCTCGGGGCCCCAGCGTCACTCACTGGATAGACTGAACCTGCTCGATCTCGCTCGGACGCCAGCTCCTGTCGAAGAACGACGGCAGCGGGCTGTAGAGACGTAGGAGCGTGAACCAGCCCTTCTTGGGGTCGGTCTGAATCCAGTTGCCGCGCGCGACGCCTTTCGGCTGGGTGGGGCTGAAATAAATCGTCGTGGCGCCATCGGTCGCGGCCTCGGCCGCGGGCGACGGGAAGCTCTGGCTGCCGGCGCGCGGATATTTCTGCGGCGTCTGCAGCATCGACCGGGTCTGGTTGTCGTAGAGCGTGAAGG
>Ga0153954_1000616_pt1 | contig 26419 bp, 38 predicted proteins | sample TSFL038MetaG_FD_102277 | JGI IMG/M metagenome (GOLD analysis project Ga0153954, IMG submission 102277) | Attine ant fungus gardens microbial communities from Florida, USA - TSFL038 MetaG | ecosystem: Host-associated > Fungi > Mycelium > Unclassified | place: USA: Florida, Wekiwa Springs State... | reverse complement strand
TTTTTGGCATCTTTTCTGCGAAATTTTTCGACCATATGTACTCATATGCTCTCAAAATTTTTCCGAAAATCTGCACAAAAAATGCTAATTTTTTCAAACAAAGCGAATTTCGAAAGAGGTCTAATTGTGCTTTTTTTCATCCTTTTATTTTCTTTAGTATCTTGCGGTTACAGATGGGGCAGCGGAGAGATACTTGAGCGCTATTCCACCGTTTGCATTCCCTATGCAGAAGGGGATAAAGATGGTTTATTCACTGCAGCCTTAGTTAAGGCAGCAACTACTCGTGGAAGCTTGCGTTACACTTCATATGGAGCTGATTTAACACTGAAAGTGTGTCTTTTGGCTCCCGAAGATGTCAATATAGGCTTTATCTATGCACCCAAGCACGATGAGAAAGATAAATTTACTCACATAACCACTGCCAATGAAGCCCGTTTGACTCAAAAAGCCAGCGTTTCACTCATCGATAGAAGATCTGCAACTTGCGTCTTTGGTCCTTTTCTGGTCGAAGCTTATCTTGATTATGATTTTGAATCTGATTTAAGCAATGTAAATGACAATAGCTTTTCCCTTGGTCAGTTTGAAATGCACAACATTGCCCAAGATGCCGCTTTTCCCCGTCTCTATACGATCCTTTCCGAAAAGATAGTGGACTACGTCAATAACAGTTGGTAGAATCCAAACAGTAGACCTCTTGCTTCATTAAATGACGCCATAAAATGTCTCTTTTCGTTCATCTTTTTTTCGTTCCTTTTTCGCCTACTCGATTTGAGTATGTCGAAAAAGGAACGAAAAAAATATAAACAAAAATGGCACATTTTCTCAGCGCCATTTAATGAAGCAAGAGGTCTAATGGAATTTTTAGCAGATTTGAGCACACTCGAGGAGATGATGCATTATTTGCGCTCAGAAGCTGCGCGTATCGAAGTGGATGAGAAAACGGTCCATAAAATGGAACTTGCATGTGAAGAGGCAATTGTTAACATCATTTCATACGCCTATCCTGATCAAAAAGGACCATTGATCATCACCTGTTCTCTAAAAGGTCACCGGTTTGAAATTGTATTGCGTGACCGTGGCATTCCCTTCAATCCGATCGATGTCGAAGTAAACCCTCAGATCGACAAGCCCGTTTTGGAAAGAAGTATCGGTGGGCTTGGCATCTATCTGATCCGCAAAACCATCGACGAAGCCTACTATCAACGGATCGGCAACGAAAACGTCCTCCGCCTCACCTTTTCTTAAATTTCATTGTCGGACTAATGGCTGTGCTTTTTCTTATAGACTTCCTTGCGAGCACTACTCGGACGATCAATACGAGCAAAAACTTATCATTGATCGCATAAACAATACGGTAGTCGCCTTGCCTAATGCGAAATAAGCCATCATCATTTCCATGAAGCGGCTCAACATTTTGTGGCCTGGGATTTTTGGCCAGTTTTTCAATCCGCTCAAAAATTTGTTTCCTAATTGATTTCGGTATGATAGCCAGTTGACTTTCAGTGCGAGGGGCAAATTCAATAGTGTATTGGCTCATTTGAGAGTTAACTTAGACGTTTTTTCATTTCATCGAACGAAATGGAGCCTTTTTGATCGATTTCCTTTAAAGCCAATCGCGCTTCATGGATATCGTTAGCATCTTCAATAGCCTCTAAACGTTCCAAATCTTCGATAGGCACTATAGCAACCCGTTTTTTGCGATTGGTAAGGACTATACGTTCTTTGTTGTAGTTTACCTCGCTAAAAACATCACCAAGTTCCTTTCTGGCCTGAGTAACTGAAATGTTTCTTAATCGTGATGTCATAACATACCTAATTTATAACCAGTATACAAAATGTACATTTTGTACACAAATACAATTTTCTTAATCAAATCTATATAAAAATTCAGTTTTTATTTATTTAAGAATTTGATTTCTTTTGGGTTAAGATTGCTGCCAGTCACAGCGTATCGGTAACTTTTGCCGTCCGTTTCAATTTTATCAAGTGCGTAAACATACATAATATCTGCATTACAGAATGTAACTGTTTCACCTACTTTCCAAAAAGCATCTAAGGGAATACACCCGATTGTCTTTGGCAGCCCTTTCACCTTTGATTTTGCATCACGCATTTTAGCGGTAAGGTTGGGTAAAACTTGATCATAATTTAGTAGGGATTTTGGCAGAGATTTTTCCGGATAGTACTGATCACCATCTCGATGACGGGCACCCTTAAGTACGAAAGAGAGGGTTGCCTCACCGAGAGGAGTCGTTTCTTGGAAAGAAATAGTCACAAATTCAGGATGATTCTCATCCAAGAGCCAAACCGTCGTTTGATCATTCACTAGGTGGTATCCAGGTTTTGCGAGTACCCTTAGGGTTAATTCAATATTCTCTTCACCTACTTTGGTATAAACAAATTGTTTTTGTGTAAAAATTTGGCCTTGCAGCTTTTGCTTCAGCTCTTGTTTCAGAGTAACACTATCGTAATAGAGTGCGCATTTTGTTTCAAAAAATGACGTGGGCCCAAGGAAAGTCGACAGTTCCAGACTCAATATTTGAGCTATAGTGGGTTGGCCATTAAATTTTTTTAATATTCCATCGGAGGGGATTCCAGTGGCTTGCAATTCCATGCAATCTTCTTCGGAGATGCCAATGGAATGCTCTGGAACATTGTCTGAAGTAAGGGCTTTATAAACTTTTTGACCGAAAAGAACTGAGTCACCAGATCTCAGTTCCAAATTTTGCATATCAGCTGAGTTGAGTTGAACATGACCGTAGGGCAAAATTACCCCGCCAAACCCATTGTCATGTGGCCGTATAACTGTATTTTCAAAGCCATTGGGATCTTTTGCGGGTGCACCTTTATAACCGCTTAGCGAATCTGTCGAAGCCCAAGTCATACAACCTGTGAAGGAAAAACCTAATAAGGCAATAATGGCCATGACTCCCGCGGCACCTGCTACATAATAACCTGGTAAAATGAGTTCTTCAAATTGGAGATGCCCGAGAGCAATCAACGCCGCTGCTGTCACAGCTAACGCCAAGGCCAAGGCGGCCTCTATCTTAGGAAAGGTATTGCTGTGTCCACAGCAACTTGTTGCTTCTTTTATGGGATACATTAAATCAATAATAGCATTTATAGATTAAGATTGTGTTAATTTGCAGATTTCTTGGTCGTTTTCATCGATTTGTTCTAGGAATTTCTCGAGGATGCGCAGGACAAGGCTAGAGTGGTTGTAAACGCCAGATGTTGCAAAAACCATTTCGAGGTGGGTTTGCTTTTTATCATTAGAGGCTATTAGCGTATAAGTTTTAGGTGTTTGCTCAACAAGTTGCGGGACAATCCAGACAACATATTTTTGATTGAAGAGGGTGAGTTTTTCTGGTGATTCGACAACGTAGAACTGGTGAGTCAGGGCGTCATCCTCTGACTGGTGTTCTTCACTCGCTAGAAGGCCAAGATCGTTGAGAAGAGACAGATCTATTTCCACAACTCCATCTGGTACAAAGCGTTTCAAATCACTGATGTATTTTTTATAATCGATCTCGAGCTCTTCTGGATTGTGCATGAATGATCCCCCTCAGGTTTATTTTAGAGTGATCCATCGCCAGCTGTCAAATATTTTTTTATCTTCCATCGATGACCATCCATCCTTTATTCTGAACTTTATGCGCTTCTTCTTGTTTGTCTTATTGTTAACTTCACCTCTGCGTATATGGGGGTTGCAACTCTCTGTAGAGGCAGAATCTGCTATCTTGATGAATGCTCAAACAGGAAAGGTTTTATTCGAAAAAAATGGCTACACGAAGATCTATCCTGCAAGCACCACTAAAATTGGAACACTTCTTTTTGCTTTGCATCAAGCGCAAGGGGAATTAGACCGCGTGTTTGTTGCAGAGCAAGAAGCAGTCGCATCGATTACTCCCCAAGCCAAAAAACAATCCAACTACCGAAGTCCTGCCTACTGGTTGGAATCTGATGGTACTCATATGGGCATCAAAAAGGGTGAAAAACTGCCTCTTTGTGATTTATTTAATGGGATGATGCTTGTTTCAGCAAACGACGCGGCAAATGTCATTGCGATGGGCTTTGGGGGTTCGATCCCCAAATATGTTGAAGAATTGAATGCCTACTTGAAAAGTATTGGATGTCAACAAACACATTTTATGAATCCACATGGTCTGCATCATCCTGACCATCAAACCACCGCCTATGATTTAGCTTTGATGACTAAGAAAGGGCTTGAAGATCCTCTATTTAGGAAAATTGTTTCAACGGTCAGATGCACGTGTCCCCAGTCCAATTTGGAAGAGGAAAGAACCTTTGTTCAATTCAATCTTCTCTTGAGACAAGGGATGCACCACTATCCTCACGCAATTGGGGTAAAAACAGGAACAACCCAAGCTGCTGGAAAAAATTTAGTGGCTGCGGCAAATGTGGGCGGAAGAGAATTGATTGCAGTGGCTATGGGCTACCGAGGTCAACGTTCCGAACTTTATACCGATGCCATTAAAATGTTTGAAGCGGGTTTTAATGAACCTAAGATGAAGCGTTTACTTTTACCTGAAGGAGAGCAGAACATATCTGTAAAGGTGAAAGGGGCAAAAGGGAAAGTGCAAACATATCTTGCTGAAGACCTCTTTTATGAATTTTTTCCCTCAGAAGAGGTATCTGTCAAAGTGATGGCAAGTTGGCAGATTCCTCCTTTGCCATTTGTTCGTGGTACCCCTATCGGCAAGCTCAGAATCGTCGATCAGGAAGGGAATATCATCAAAGAAACGGCTTTATTGGCTTGGCAAGATGTCAATCCCACCATTTGGCACCGTCTTGCAGAGTACCCGAACTTACATAAGATCTTATTTGCTGTTGTGTTATCTTCAGTGCTGTTGCTTCTTTTCCGCAGGAAATTCGCTTCTTAATTAAACGCAAAGACGCTAAGTCGCAAAGAGAAGGGGGAAGAATTTTACCCTCTTTGTGCCTTCGCGTCTTTGCGTTTTTGATATCTTATAATTTACGGAGGACGGCAGCAAAAAAGCCATCCATCCCTTGGGCTGTGGGGAGGGAAATAAAAGAGGGCTCTGCAACTTCAAGTTGATAGCGTGCGATAAAATGTTCAATCTGTTTTTCATTTTCAGCGGCTAAGATTGAACAGGTAGAGTAGATGATTTTTCCACCAGGTTTGACAAAGCTTAAGGCTTTTTCAAAAATCATCCTTTGTTGCCCTACCAATCGATTGAGTAGAGTCGATGAAAATTTCCATTTTTGATCGGGATTACGACGCAATGTCCCCGTTCCGGTGCAGGGAACATCGGCGATTACCCAATCCATTTTCTTTTGAAGTCTGTGGAGATTCGCATGTCCTTCAAGTAGAAATTGCGCATTTTGGATTCCAGCACGGCAAAGTCTTTTTTTGGCTTGATCCAGAATGTTGGGTCGAATGTCATGTAAATAAATTTGTCCTGTATTTTCTAATAGATGTGCAAAACACAGCGCCTTACCTCCCGCACCTGAACAATAATCAAGGACCTGTTGACCAGGCTTAGCATGTACTAGACATCCCACAAGTTGACTGGCTTCGTCTTGGATTTCAAAAAGGCCTTCCTTGAATTCTGGAGTCGCTGTCAAAGGTATCCTTTTTTTGAATTGGATGCCAAAAGGGGAGCTTTCACAGGGTGATATCTCATAACGCCCGTTCCATCGACTCAGCATTTGCTCACGTGTCGTTTTCAGGGGATTGATTCTAATTGTAATAGGAGCTTCTTGATTGCTCACTTGGCAAAGATGAATGGCTTTTTCCAAACCAAAATCTTGTTCCATGAGTATGAATAATTCCTTAGGAAAGCTCACTCGCACATGGTTAGGGATGCTATTGATGAGTAGGTAATTTGCAGGTTGAAAGCTACGGAATACAGCATATCTTTGCTCCCATGAGGCGTTATTCCCAATTAAATAGTCCAATAAACCTTTCCAGCGAATCATTCCAAAAACGGCTCCCGCTATGAGTTGTCTATCTTTGGAGCCGAGTGCTTTATGGGAGCGAAAATAATGACTTAAGAAAAGATCGATAGGAAGATGTTGATTCTCAAATTGTTTGAGAAGTTGAAAAAGATGGCTCTCTGGAAATGAGATTTTCATAAAATTACATAAAATGATAATACAAAACTATTAAGTACGCTAGGACAGAATTGGCAGTTAAAAAAAATAAATTAACCGAATTGGCTTATTTTCTGGTAGCGTTTCTGCTCGTCTCATCTGCTCAACCTGATTGGAGCTTGGCGGGCTGTGTCCTTGCCTCTTGCCTAGGGTATACCCTTTTTTGGATAGGAGCTTTGCGCTGTTCAAGTAGAAAATGGCGTTTTTGTTTCAGTGTTTTTTGGTTTGGTGCTTGCTCTGCCGTCCATTTGAATTGGTTTTTCTCTGACCGTTATATGGGAGGATATATTTACATTTTTATGGCAGTATTATGCCTAGGGCTGGGGGTCCAGTTTGGTTTGGTCACCTTATTGATCCATCCTGAAAAATTAAGCTGGATACATCTTTTAGGGTTGAGTGGTGGTTGGGCTGTTTGTGAGTGGTCCCGTCTTTATATTCTTTCAGGGTATTCTTTAAATCCTATGGGCCTTTCTTTGAGTGCGACACTGCTCGGGATGCAAATGGTTTCCGTTGTAGGGGTTTTTGGCCTAAGCTTTTGGGTTTTTTTGACCAATTTAGTGGCCTTGCGAGCCTTTAAAAACTTCTCATGGAGATCATTAGCCATTTGGATCATGATTGCAGGCTTACCATATGCGTATGGATTCATTCATCTCACGCATCATCGACATCAGATGATGGATCCGGATGTTACTCGTATTAAAGCTCTTTTAGTTCAAACTGCTTTGATGCCAGAAGAGAAATTTGCAATCGATGGCTCCATCCCCTCTTCACCCATCGATCAATGGCGACACATTTTGTCTCTTTTAGCCCCCCATCTTACTAAACCTGTGGATGTGATTGTCATGCCAGAAGGGACCGTTCCTTATGGAACACACTATCCCCTTTACCGCTCATCGGAAATATCAAATGTTTTTTTTGATCTTTTTGGTGTAAAGATAATCTCTGAAAAGGAAAGGGGAGGAAACCGCGATTGGGCACAAGCTCTTGCTGATTTCACAGGGGCCGACGTCATCATTGGGCTTGAGGATTTTGAACACAATCCATCCAGAACCTACAATGCAGCCATTCTTGTGCGTCCACTTAAAAAAGATCTTTACCGGTATGAAAAGCGTATTTTGCTTCCTATGGGAGAATATATTCCATTCGAATGGTGTAAAAAAATTCTCTCAAAATATGGAATATCGGATTCTTTTACCCCGGGAAAGGAGGCAAAAGTATTTCCACTTTCTGCTTGCAATGCAGGAATTTCGATTTGTTACGAAGAAACGTATGGGCATCTGATGAGGGAAAATAGGCAAAAAGGGGCTGAAATGCTCATTAATTTGACAAATGATGTGTGGTTTCCCCATTCCCGTTTGCCGCTTGTCCATTTTTTTCATGGTCGCTTGAGAGCCTTGGAATTGGGCCTTCCTGTCCTGCGTGCTTGCAACACAGGTTTGACATGTGGAATTGATGCTTTAGGAAAGGTTGTCGATCAACTGCCTTGCGAAAATAAACATACCCCCAGCCCTCCGTGCGTTCTTTTCAGCCAGCTCCCGCTGTATCATTTTCCAACGCTTTATACATTCTGGGGGGATCTTTTGCCGATAGGGGGAGCAGCTCTATTATTCGCACTCTTTTTGATAGTTAAGTATTTTGAAAGAAAGCAATTTAAGATAAAGAACTTTCCTATTTACCCCTTGCAAAAAAACTAAGATCTAGGTTAGATTGCCTCTATTTCTTCAGTATCTAACGGAATAGAACGCATGGTGACACGTCCACAACGGACATTAAAAAAGCCCGTTTCTTTTTCTGGTGTGGGAATCCATACAGGAAAAGAGGTGCAATTGCGTTTTTGTCCTGCAAGAGCCCATTCTGGCATTGTTTTTCAACGTGTAGACCTTCCTGGGAAACCTACCATTCCTGCGGCTGTGGAATATGTACAAGACACCTCACGCAGCACAACAATTGGAATTGGGTCATGCACGGTACAAACAATCGAGCATGTGCTGGCAGCATTAAGTGCTTATCAAATTGATAATTTATGCATCCAGGTTACAGAAGGGGAACCTCCCATTGGGGATGGTAGCGCTCAAACATTTGTAGATTTGATTGAAGAAGCAGGGATTGAAGAACAAGATGCGACGAAATCGATAGTCTCTTTGAAGCACCCTGTTCATTATACAAGTGGGCAAACCCATCTTGTGGCGCTTCCCTCAGATGAATTTCGGATCAGTTACACGCTTCACTATCCCAATACACCAGTGATTCGTTGCCAATACTTATCCTTGCCGATTACAGCTAAAAATTTTAAAGAACAGATTGCCTCCTGCCGCACGTTCGCTCTCTACGAAGAGATCACCTATTTGATGGAGCATGGATTGATCCGGGGAGGAAGTTTGGAAAACGCTGTCGTGATAAAAGACAATGTTGTCTTCAGTAAAGAGGGACTCCGTTTTCCAGATGAAATGGTCAGACATAAAATCCTCGATCTAATTGGGGATTTGTTCCTTGTGGGTATTCCTTTTTTAGCCCATGTGATTGCCATCCGTGCAGGACATGCAGCGAATATCGCGTTAGGAAAAGAGCTTATTAAGCAGTTTTCATGAGAGTGCTATGAATATGACAGAAAAACCACCGCTTTTCGACATCAAAAAGATATGTGAAATCTTGCCCCACCGTTATCCTTTTCTTCTTCTCGATAAAATTGTAGAGATGGATTTGGATAAACCTTCGATTTTAGGACAAAAAAATGTCACGATGAATGAATTCTTCTTTCAAGGGCATTTTCCAGAAGCGCCCATTATGCCTGGCGTCTTGATTTTAGAGGCCCTTGCTCAAACAGGGGGCATTTTAGTCCACTCGAAAGGATTTACCGATAAGATAGCGCTTTTTTTAAGCATTTATAATGCAAAATTCCGCAACCCCGTGAGACCTGGAGATATCTTGATGCTCTACGCAGAAGGGACAGTGTTTAGCTCAAAAGGGGGGCGCGTGAAAACAAAAGCAATGGTTGGATCAAAAATAGCTGTAGAGGCTGAGGTCGGCTTTGCTCTGGTTAACAAAGAACTAATATAGATTTCAGGGAAGTATGTCACAATCAAATATCCACCCAACAGCATATATCGAGCCAGGGGCAGAAATAGGCAATCATGTCACTATAGAACCCTATGCCATCATCAAAGGCACTGTTAAAATTGAAGATGGTGTGACGATTAAATCACACGCCTATATTGATGGCTATACCACAATAGGAAGTGGAACCATCATTTGGCCTTTTGTCAGCATTGGCACAAAAACACAAGATCTCAAGTTTCGCGGTGAAAAAACCTATGTCTGCATTGGAAAAAACACGGAAATCCGCGAATTTGTCACCATCAACTCTTCCACTTTTGAAGGTTCAACAGTACGCGTAGGGGATCACTGCTTGATCATGGCCTATTGCCACATCGCGCACAATTGCGAGGTGGGCAATCATGTGATCATGAGCAATAATTCTTTGTTAGCAGGTCATGTCATCGTAGAAGATTTTGCCATTATCGGAGGGATGACACCTGTTCACCAATTTTCTCGGATCGGTTGTCATGCGATGGTCGGTGGGATGAGTCGAGTGACCCACGATGTACCGCCCTATACAGTTGGAGGTGGAATTCCCTACAGTTTAGGAGGGATCAATCGCATTGGTTTAAAACGACGACGGATGCCTTTTGGGACACGGCGTGCCCTAGCAACAGCTTACAGGTACGTGTACAGGTCCCGCCTTCATTTGGAAGAAGCCCTAGAAAAAATTGAGAATGATGTTGAACTTCTCCCAGAAGTGATCCATTTCATCCAATTTTGTCGCTCAACTAAACGGGGACTCATCGGCATGCAAGGGATCGTGCAAGGCATTTCAAACAAACGGATGACCTCTAATAATGAAGAAACAGGTGATTCACCTGAAGATCTATTGGTTGAAATAGGTGCAGGAGGTTAACCTGCGCATTGTTTTCTTTGGGACGCCACAATTTGCACAAACCATTTTAGAATATCTGATTCAGCAACAAGCTGAAATCGTTGCGGTGGTCACAAGGCCTGATAAACCACGAGGTCGATCAGCTACACTTGTTCCCACTCCTGTAAAACAATGTGCACTGACTCATCATCTACCTGTTTATCAACCCGACAAAGCCTCCTCGCCCGAATTTTCCTCTTTTCTGAAAACACTAGATGCTGATCTTTTTGTTGTCGCCGCTTACGCAGAAATTTTAAAACAACATGTTCTAGATATCCCCAAAAAAGGGTGTATCAATGTACATGGAAGTATCCTTCCTAAATACAGAGGGGCTGCACCTGTTCAGCGCTCCATCATGGAAGGGGAAACTGAAACTGGGGTCACCATCATGAAGATGGCTCTGCAAATGGATGCAGGGGATATTTTAATGATTCGCAAAACCCCGATCCCTTTGGAAATGACAGCAGGGGAATTGATGGATACCCTTGCTGATTTAGGTAAAAAAGCCCTTTGGGAAGTATTACAAAATCTCGAGCACATCACCCCGCAAAAACAAGATGCATCGCTTACTTCCCATGCTAAAAAAATAACGCCAGAAGATGCCCAAGTCAGTTGGGATCATCCTGCCCTGCATGTGCATAATCAAATCAGGGGTGTTACACCTAACCCCGGAGCTTGGTGCTGGGTGGAGGTTAAAGGGGAAAAAAAACGGCTACTCATCAAGAAAACTTTGCCCCAAAAAAACCCTTTTGGAACACCTAGACAAATTGTTTCACGAACACCCACAGAGCTACTTGTCGCCTGCCAAGAAGGTTGTCTTTCCATTTTAGAGCTGCAGTTAGAAGGGAAAAAAACGATGCCTGTTGCTGATTTCCTGCGCGGTTTCCCTTTGACATCTATAAATTTTAATATCAATACTTTCTGACTTTCAGACGCTTTACAAAATAATAAGGCGGTGATATGCTTTTTTTCTAATAAAGGAGATATCATATGCTTGGTGGCGTTTGTGAATCGTTATTCAATTCCTGTCTCAATGGATCTAGTAGCTTTTTTAGTTGTTGTTTGGGTGATGAAAATAATAAGTGGACTAGAAAAGCAACAAACACAGGAATTTATGACAAATTTTTGAAATGTACAAATGCATTTTTGGAAATTGGTTATGAGTATTCTGATTCTGAAAAGACTGTCAAAGAGATTGGAAAGGCAAGGGAATTCATCACCTTGGGGCGCGACGCGTTGGGAATACTCAATGTTGTTAATGGAGTATTTCCAAGAATTGTTGGTAATTTCCAAAGCCTTTATTACTTTTTTACTGCAAATCCTGCAGATGAACCGACTAAAAACTCGTGGGAGATCACAAAAAAATCTTTTAGGAAGGCTCAAGAAGCCAATGACCAGGATGCTTCAATAGGTGAAAAAATAGCTTTCGTTGCGGAGCAAGTGGGTAAAGCAGTTGCCAATCTTGATTTTGTAGTCGCTTTCGGTCTTTCTAAGCCAATTGATTTGATTGGGAGGTTTTTCCCCGATTCTGTCGATCCTGTGGCCAAAGAAATTGGTAAAGCCTTCCCTACAATCTGGTTTGCTAATCATGTCGCCGGAGTTTTCGGGAATGGCGGTGCGATGGCCTACCAAACCCTCCGCTATAACCGACGCATAGTCTCCGATAATGCTGCCGATAATGCTGTTGTCGATAATGCTTATGTTATATCGATGCTTGAAAATGGTTTAGGCTTTACTGCAAAAGTGCTTGAAGTGGTTCAGGGAAGTTTCAAGTTGGCGAAATCTGCGCTTCCAGCACCTGCGCGTCTCACTCTTTCGGTGGGAGCTGCCGTTGCAGGATTAGTAGGAGCCTTGGTAAAAGATTAAGCTCTTGTGAAAAATGGGAGGCTTTTGGTAAGCTCTCCCTTTCTGTTTCTCGGATGAGATTATTTGTAATCTTCTAGAGGATGAAGCACTCAGTTTCGCGGTAATCGGGACACCATTACTGATGAGTGGATCGCTAGCAAGATCTGTGAAACATGAGGCCAGTGGCCGATAGAAAAGCGTATAATACGGATAGGGAATAACCTATGACATTGAAATTAATGGGAAAAAAGCGTGGCATGACACAGCGTTTTGACGCGTCGGGCAACTTAGTTGTCTGCACTGTGATTCATGCAGAGCCAAATATTGTCACCCAAATAAAAACGAAGGAATTGGATGGTTATAATGCTCTTCAATTGGGCTTTGAAAAAATCATCACTGAAGATCCTCGCACGATTCAAAAAAGAGTCACCAACCAACTTTTGGGCCACTTTAAAAAAGCAAATGTCGAGCCCCGTCGGTATTTAGCTGAAACGCGCCTGGATGATGTGAATGGCTATTCGGTCGGACAAGAATTGGGTGTCGCGCTATTCACAGAAACTGTGTTTGTCGATGTCAGTGGCGTATCCAAGGGAAAGGGCTATCAAGGTGTCATGAAGCGCCATAACTTTAGAGGCGGGCCTGCAGCGCATGGATCTGGCTTCCATCGCCATGGAGGTTCAACAGGGATGAGGTCAACGCCAGGACGCTGCCTTCCAGGGCAAAAAAAAGCAGGCCGTATGGGCGGTGAGAATGTCACGATTCAAAATTTAAGAGTCGTGGGCATCGATGAGGGACGCAATTTGATTATCGTAGAAGGTTCCATTCCTGGTCCCCGCGGCAGTTTAGTTTCAGTCGCACCTTCTAAGAAAAAGCAACAAAAGAAGAAATAGTTGAGGAATCACCGTGGTTACACTGAAAAAATATAATCTCAAAGGCGACGCAGTTGGCGAGGTGAATGTTGACCCGAAATTCCTCGAGGTCGAAGCGAATGGCCAAATGATCAAAGACTACATTGTGGCTTTGAGAGCTAATGCTAGGCAATGGTCAGCCAATACAAAAGGGCGCACAGAAGTTAACCATAGCAATAAAAAGCCATGGCGCCAAAAAGGAACAGGTAATGCCCGTCAAGGGACTCTCGCTGCTCCCCAGTTTAAGGGTGGAGGAGTTGTCTTTGGGCCAAAACCTAAATTTGATCAACATGTACGCATTAACCGAAAAGAGAGACGGCAAGCTATCCGGCAGCTTTTAGTTGACAAAATGAGGGATGGTTCCATAATCCTCGTTGAAGATGCTGCTTTTAGCAGCTCTTTAGAGAAGCCTAAAACAAAATCGGTGGCAAGTTTTTTAAAAGGTCACCAGATGCATGGTCGTCGTTTGTTGTTTGTGGGTGAAAGTGTTCATGAGGTTGGCAAACATGATGTGTTTAAAAAGAGCATGGCTAACTTGCCCAGAACCGCATTTGTTCAAGCTGTTAGCATGAACGGATATGATTTGATGGCTGCGTATGGGGTTGTGATGACGGAATCGGCCTTGGTTGAATTGACAAAACTATTGATGTAGAGAAAAGTTTATGAAAAATCCTTACGCAATCATTAAAAAGCGGCATGTCACTGAAAAGGCGACTGTACTGGAACAGCTTCATACGGCTGAAAGCAATAAGAGCCTAAAAAGATGTGAAGCGCCCAAATATGTCTTTGAAGTGGATTTGAGAGCCAATAAACAAGAGATTGCCTCTGCTGTAGAAGCGATCTACAAAGAACAAAAAGTCAAAGTGACAAAAGTTAACACGATCCGAGTGAAACCTAAGCCTAAAAGGCGTGGAAAAGGTCGTCCAGGTTTTACTGCTGCTTTTAAAAAAGCGATTGTCACCATGGAGCCAGGTGACTCCATAGAACAACTATAACTGTTAGGAAGAGGGCTTTAAACGATGCCTAAAACATACAAACCGACTACAGCCTCAATGAGAGCACTCGTGCTCCCTACATTTGAAGAATTGACGCGGCGAGGCGATCTTGAGGGCTCGAAGTCGAAAGCGAAAGTGAAGCCAGCAAAAGGTTTGTTATTGCCTAAACGACGTACAAATGGGCGTAATAACCATGGGCACATTACATGTCGTCACAAAGGTGGAGGGCATAAACAACATTATAGAGTCATCGACTTTAGACGTGATAAAGATCATGTCCCTGCAAAAGTGGCATCGATTGAATACGATCCCAATCGCAGTAGTTTTATTGCCTTGCTTCACTATGCTGATGGTGAAAAAAGATATATTCTTGCGCCAAAAGGTTTAAAGCGCGGTGATGAAGTAAAGTCAGGAGATCAAAGCCCTTTTAAAGTGGGCTGTAGCATGGCTTTGAAGGCAATGCCGCTTGGGTCAGTGATTCACAATATTGAGATGCAGCCAGGCCGTGGGGGTATATTAGTGCGCAGCGCCGGGCTTTCAGCGCAACTAGCAGCTCGTAGCGGCGGCTATGTGACTCTGAAAATGCCATCTGGTGAGTTTCGCATGATTCACGAAGAGTGCAGAGCCACTTTTGGAGAGTTATCCAACGCAGAGCATAGTTTGCGAAACGAAGGTAAAGCGGGCCGTAAGCGATGGAAAGGGATTCGGCCAACTGTGAGAGGAACTGCAATGAACCCAGTGGACCATCCACATGGTGGGGGTGAAGGACGCCATAATGGCTATATTCCTCAAACTCCATGGTCACTGCAAACAAAAGGGTTCCGCACACGTAAAAAGAGCAAAACAAGAAAATGGATCGTTAAAGATCGTAGGAAATAATCAGCATGGGTAGATCGCTAAGAAAAGGGCCGTTTGTTGACCATCACTTGATAGCTAAAGTTAGAAAGCTCAATCAAGCAGGTAAAAAGACGCCCATAAAAACATGGTCACGTCGTTCATTAATCGTTCCTGATATGATTGGTCATACTTTTGAAGTTCATAACGGGAAAAAATTTCTGACAGTATCTGTGACTGAAACGATGGTAGGGCATAAATTGGGCGAGTTTTCTCCCACTAGATTGTTTAAATCTCACCCCATTAAGAAGGCAACTGCGACTGCTGCAACTTAAAGTAAGGATAATTCATGGAAACGTCGAGAGCGCACACAAAATACATCCGTATCCCGCCCCGCAAGGCACGCCTAGCAGCTGATTTGATCCGTGGGCTACAGATAGAGCAAGCAACGGCACAGCTTAAATATTGCCAATTGAAGGGCGGTCGGATTTTGCAAAAAACATTAAATAGCGCAGTGGCCAATGCTGAAATGAACTGGGATGCCAGACGCGATCAGTTATTTGTCCTTGAAGTATGCGTGAATGAGGGACCCCGATTAAAGCGGGCTAAATCAAAAAGTCGCGGGGGAAGAGCCCCCATCATTAAAAGAACGAGCCACTTCACAGTGGTAGTCGGCGAAAAAGTAGCGAAGGAGCAATAGAATGGGTCAGAAGGTAAACCCGGTTGGCCTCCGTACGAGTGTAACCAAAAAATGGCGATCTTTGTGGTACGGAAACAAAAGAGAGTTTGGAGATCTTGTTGTAGAGGATGTTCTGATCCGTGAAATCTTGAAGAAGAAGCCTTCTTGTCAAGGTGCCTCACATTTTACGATCCGCAGAATGAGCGGTAAAATTGAAGTGACAATCCATACAGCAAGACCAGGGCTTGTTATCGGCAAAAAAGGCGCTGAGATTGACATCCTGAAAGATGAGCTGCGTAAGTTAACCGGCAAGGAAATATGGATCGAGGTAGAAGAAATTAAACGTCCCGATCTCAATTCTCAGCTTGTAGCGGATAATATTGCACGCCAGCTTGAAAGACGGGTGGCATTCAGACGTGTGATGAAAAAAGCAATGCAATCCACCATGGATGCAGGCGCTTTAGGGATTAAAGTGCAGGTATCAGGACGCTTAGGTGGTGCTGAGATCGCTCGTGCCGAGTGGTATAAGGAAGGTCGTATACCCTTGCATACTTTACGTGCTGATATTGATTTTGCATATGGTCGCGCGGAAACCACATATGGAAGTATTGGGGTGAAAGTGTGGATCAACCACGGGGAAGAGGCTGAGAAAGCTCAGAAGTAAAAGAGAACGGTATGTGTGCAACATGCCTGATAAAGAGATTAAGGAGCAACGATCATGTCGTTCATGCCAAAACGAACGAAGTTTCGCAAGTCGCAGAAAGGACAACATACAGGCTTAAGTAAAGCTGGCAATTTTGTTGAGTTTGGAGAGTTTGGGATGCAAACCTTAGACAGGGGACGTATCACTGCTCAACAGATGGAAGCTTGTCGTGTGGCGATCAACCGATACTTTAAAAGACGGGGTAAAGTTTGGATTCGGATTTTTCCAGACAAGCCAGTCAGTAAAAAACCTGCTGAAACACGAATGGGTAAAGGAAAGGGCGCTCCCGATCACTGGGTTGCTGTAGTGCGGCCAGGACGGATTCTGTTTGAAGTAGGCAATGTGACAAGGGAAGAAGCACAGCACGCATTAAGACGTGCAGCTGCTAAACTCGGGCTGAAGACTCGATTCGTAGAGCGTGTAGAAAAAGTTTGATGAGGATATAATGTCAAAAGCTCAAGAACTAAGAGATATAGGAAGTGTGGAAAGAGAAGATATTTTGCATACTTTGCGTAGAGAAATTTTTGAATTGAGAGGGCAAAGGCTTGATAGCAAAGCCCAACAAAAAACGCATCTCATTAAACAAAAGCGGAAAAAGATTGCCCGTATCTTGACAGTGAAGCGGGAACAAGAACTCAAGGGAGGATCATGAGCGAAGCTCAACGAGGAAGACGTAAAGAAAAAGTCGGTGTTGTCATTTCAAGTAAAATGGCTAAGACAGTCACCGTACGTGTAGAAAGAACGATCCGGCATCCTGAGTATGGTAAGGTATTCCGTGTATCGAAAAAGTACTATGCTCATGATGAGCATGCAGATCAGCTCAAAGAGGGAGATCAGGTCACAATTGTGGAAACAAGACCGATGTCCAAGATGAAGAGATGGCGTGTTGTTAGAAGTGAATCTTAATAGATAGTGAGATGAGAAGATGATGCAACAAGAATCGCAACTGAAAGTTGCGGATAATACCGGAGCAAAAAGAGTCAAATGTTTTAAAGTCATTGGCGGCTCAAAAAGACGCTATGCAACTGTTGGCGACATCATTATTTGCTCTGTCAGGGACGCTGAGCCAGAATCGTTGGTCAAAAAAGGTGATGTGGTCAAAGCAGTCATTGTTAGAACCCGCCGATATATCAAAAGACCAGACGGATCATGGCTTCGATTTGGTAGCAATAGTTGCGTGATCATCGATGATAAAGGTAATCCTAAAGGGACCCGTATTTTTGGTCCCGTAGCCCGGGAAGTGCGCGATCGAGGTTATGTTAAAATCAGTTCGCTAGCACCGGAAGTGATTTAAGAAATTGAGGTAATATGAGTCAAAGAAGATTACGCCCTGGCGACGAAGTGGTCGTCATCACAGGTAACGATAAAGGAAGAAGTGGCAAAATTATTGCAGCCAAGTCTGATCGTGTCGTTATTGAAGGGATCAATATCCGCAAAAAGCACATGAAGCCAACACAGCAAAACCAAAAGGGGCAAATTATCGACATTGAATGCCCGATCCATATCTCAAATGTTAAACCATATGCTGGCGGTAAGGCTGTTAAGTTAAAATCCCGTTTAAATGAAGAGGGGGATAAAGAACTCGTTTATCTAGATGGTAAAAAAGAAATCCCTTATCGTGCATCGAAAAACCGAAGAGATAAATCATGAGCAGGTTAAAGAAAAAATATCAAGAAGAGGTTAAAGCTTCCCTACAATCGAAGTTTGCTTACCCAAACCCGATGATGATCCCTACGATGAAAAAAGTTGTGATCAGCATGGGGCTTGCTGAAGCTTCCAAGGATAAAAACGCTCTACAAGACGCGATCAATGAACTCACTGCTTTATCTGGTCAGAAGCCCATTGTAACCCGTTCAAAAAAGGCGATTGCAGGCTTTAAATTGCGTGAAGAGCAACCCATTGGTGCGAAAGTCACTTTAAGAGGGAAACGGATGTTTGATTTTATGGACCGTTTCTTTAATATAGTGTGTCCACGTGTGCGAGACTTCCGTGGTTTTAACACTAAATGTGACGGGCGAGGTTCTTACTCTCTGGGCTTAGATGACCAACAGGTATTTCCAGAGATAAATCTTGACCAAGTTAAACGTACACAAGGCATGAACATCACATTCGTCACCTCTGCTACAACAGATGCCGAATGCTTCGAGCTCTTAAAAGGACTCGGCATGCCCTTTAAAGTAGCTGAAAAGTAGGAGTTATATACATGGGATCTAACGACCCAATCGCCGATTTTTTGACACAAGTTCGCAATGCCAATCAAGCACGGCATCGGTTCATTGATGTGCATCACAGTAAGATGAAAGAGGCGATCGTAAAAATTCTCAAAGAAAAAGGTTTTGTCGCTCAATACCTTATCAAAGAGGAAAAAAAGAAAGTCACTATGCGCGTCTTTTTAAAATACGCATCGGCGCGAAACCCTGTGCTTCATGGTCTAAAACGGGTTTCTAAAGTATCGTTGCGTCAATATGTTGCATACCATGAAATCCCACGGGTGTTTGGTGGTATGGGTATTTCTATCCTGTCAACATCTAAAGGTGTCGTTGATGGAGAAAAGGCGCGCGAGCTAAAGGTCGGAGGCGAGCTCCTCTGTTTAGCATGGTAATACTTAATTAGGAGTCTGTTTTCTTATGTCTCGAAAAGCTAGATTGCCCATCCCCCTCCCAAAAGGAGTAGAGGCCAAGTTTGATGGAAAAGTGGTTACCATCAAGGGGCCTAAAGGCTCACTTAACCAGGATGTGGTAAAAGGAATTATTGTTACCATCGAAAATGGCAACATCACAGTGTCACAAGACGACAATATTCATGACCGCACAAACTTCCTAGGCCTCTTTTGGGCCTTGATCAACAATATGGTCCAAGGGGTGAGTGTAGGCTATGAAAGAAAACTGGAAATGATTGGCGTTGGTTATCGTGCCGCAGTCCAGGGGAAATTGCTCGATCTTCAAATTGGACTATCCCACCCTACAAAGATGCCTATTCCTGAAGGAATTGAGGTAGCTGTAGAAAAAAATACCATGATTCAAATTAAAGGGATCAACAAAAGAGTTGTAGGACAGTTTGCTGCAGATATCCGGTCCAAAAAACCGCCAGAGCCTTACAAAGGCAAAGGGATCCGGTATGTGGATGAATATGTCCGTCGTAAAGCGGGTAAATCAGGTAAGAAATAATGGAAAGTAGTCAAACAAAGAAATTTCAAGCCCGTAAAAAACGGAGTCTTCGTGTAAGAAAACACTTGCGCGGGAATGGCGACAAGCCGAGACTATGCGTTGTTAAAACAGGCGCCCATCTTTATGTGCAATTGATCGATGATGAAAAAGCAATTACGCTTGCGAGTGTATCCACTCTTTCGAAAGAGTATCAGGATACTGATTACAACCGCAAAAATAAAGAGTCGGGAAAACAGTTGGGTTTAAAAATTGCATCCCTTGCAAAGCAAAAGAATGTTAATGCCGTTATTTTTGATCGAGGCCGCTCGAAGTACCACGGAGTCATCGCTTCCGTTGCAGACGGTGCGCGTGAGGGCGGTTTACAGTTATAAAGAGAGTATTCAATGAGTGCTAGAAACACAAAAGAAGAAAGCCTAGAAGAGAAAGTGCTCTTCGTCAACCGTTGTTCGAAGGTGGTTAAAGGAGGACGTAAATTTAGCTTCTCCGCATTGATTTTGGTAGGCGATCACAACGGTAATGTAGGTTATGGATTTGCTAAAGCAAATGAGTTGACCGATGCCATCCGTAAAGGAGGGGACGCAGCTCGCAAAAACTTGATCACATTTGAGATGGAAGGAACAACCATCCCTCATGAAATCACGGTTGAATTTGATGGAGCGATCCTCTTGTTAAAGCCAGCCCCTGAGGGAACTGGAATCGTTGCGGGATCTCGGGTACGTTCTATATTAGAATTTGCTGGCTTGCGTGATGTGGTTGCGAAAAGTATGGGCTCTAACAATCCCATGAACCAAGTCAAAGCCACTTTTAAAGCCTTGACATCACTTTTGAATCGTCAGAAAACTCTACAGGCGCGAGGTGCAGCATGAGTTTTAAATTAGAAAATCTTCAGAACACAACACGTCCCTATAAACGTAGGATCATTGTTGGCCGCGGCCCAGGTTCTCGCAAAGGGAAAACATCAGCGCGTGGACAGAAGGGAGCAGGAGCTCGTGCAGGCTACAAAACAAGACAAGGTTTTGAAGGTGGAGGTGTCCCTCTTTTCAAACGTTCGCCTACCCGTGGATTTACACGTGGCCGTTTTCAGCGTAAACTCGATGTCATCAATCTGGGACAGATCGAAAAACTCTTTCAGGAAGGGGAAACAGTCAGCTTAGAAGCACTGCGTCAGAAAAAATACATCAAGGGTTGTTCCCATGGTGTTAAAGTTTTAGGCGTTGGAGAGCTGACTAAAAAAGTGAAGTTTCAGGTGGAAGCACTATCTGAATCTGCAAAAGAAAAACTGAATAAAGCTGGGATTTCAATCTGATGTTAGACGCATTCAGGAGAATCGCATCCATTCCGGAGCTCAAGGGGAGGATTGTATTTACAATCTTGATGATCATTGTCTGCCGCATTGGGGTGTTTATTCCTGTGCCAGGCATCAATGGTGAGCAGGCACTTGCCTATTTTAAGCAAGCAACCGGCGGTGGGCAGAATTTGTTTCAATTAGTAGACATATTCTCTGGCGGCGCCTTTGCTCAAATGACAGTCATTGCCTTGGGTGTTGTTCCTTATATATCAGCTTCGATCATCATGCAGCTTTTGATGGCATTGATACCTGATTTGCAGCGTGAAGTGAGGGAAAACCCTGATGCAGGCAAACGAAAAATGAATAAATATACCCGTTTGCTCACCGTTTTTTTAGCTATCGTACAATCATCACTTTTTTCTCGTTATGCTATCCAGATGAACTTCTCAACACCAGGCATTATTCTACCTGAAATGTTCCATGCCCAAATTTGGGGATTCCCTTGGTTATTTTATTTAGTCACGGTCACCACCATGACAACAGGTACTATTTTCCTGATGTGGATTGGTGAGCAGATCACAGAAAAAGGGATTGGAAATGGGATGAGCCTCATCATTACTCTTGGAATCATCTCTTCCCTGCCAAGCATGATGGGATCGGTGATCAAACAGCTTAATCTGGATTCTCAAGAACCAGGACAACTCACTTTTTCTTCTTTGCTTGTTCTATTCACCGTGTTCGTTTTTGTCATTATTGCCACCATTTTGATCATTCAAGGGGTTCGAAAGATACCGGTGCAATATGCAAGAAGGGTTGTGGGAAGGCGTGAAGTACAAGGGGGTGGCTCGTATGTACCCCTTAAAATCAACTACGCTGGTGTTATTCCAGTGATTTTTGCCTCTTCACTTCTCATGTTTCCAGCCACCATTGCCCAATTTCTTGGGAATACAGGATGGTTTGGGGCATTTGCAACCTCTTTATCTCCTGGAAGCTGGGTATACACCGGTCTTTATGTCACACTCATTCTCTTTTTCACATATTTTTGGACAGCCACCCAGTTTCATCCTGAGCAAATTGCATCAGATATGAAAAAAAATGGCGCCTTTATACCAGGTATTCGGCAAGGAAAACCCACGCAAGATTATTTAGAATCAACCATGAATCGTATCACATTAATTGGAGCGATTTTTTTGGCCTTGATTGCCATTCTTCCAAATATTGTTGGAAAAATTTTACATGTTGATCCCACCATCAGCTATTTCTTCGGTGGAACGGCCCTGCTGATTTTAGTAGGTGTTGTATTAGATACCATGAAACAAATCGAGTCGCACCTATTAATGAAACGGTACGAAGGATTTATGAAAAAAGGAAAAGTCAGGGGAAGATAGATTCAAGGTTGAATTTATACCCTTTATTTGTTAGAATTTTTGATCATTTTAAGGAAATAAACGAGAATAAGTATGCCACGCATCATTGGAATAGACATCCCTGGAAAAAAAAGACTTGCTGTCAGCTTAACCTATATTTTTGGTGTAGGTAACTCAAGAGCCCAGGAAATTATTGCTAAGTTAGGTCTAGACCCTGATAAGCATGCTGATAAGCTTTCTGGCGATGAGATCTCACGCATTAACGCCATGCTCCAATCCGAATATGTCGTAGAAGGAGATTTGCGTAGACAAGTCCAAAATAACATCAAAAGATTGATTAGCATTCATGCATACAGAGGAACGCGTCACCGTGTAGGCTTACCAGTTAGAGGTCAACGCACACGTACTAACTCTCGGACCCGTAAGGGCAAGCGAAAAACAGTCGCAGGCAAAAAGAAATAAGTTAATTAAGGAGTTACTCTCTTGGCTAAAAAACCAGTTCCAGGAAAAAAAGTGGCAAAAGTGCGTAAGAAGATTATGCGCAATGTGCCATCAGGTGTTGTCCACGTTAAAGCAACATTTAATAACACCATTATTTCGATTACAGACCCCGCTGGTAATGTCATTTCTTGGGCAGCAGCTGGTAAGGTAGGTTACACAGGTTCTCGCAAATCATCAGCGTTTGCTGCAACTGTTGCCGCACAAGATGCTGCGAAGAATGCCATGCTTATGGGATTAAAAGAAGTGGAAGTCAACCTAAAAGGCCCTGGAGCAGGACGTGAATCAGCTGTCCGAGGGCTCCAAAGTGCAGGACTTTTAGTTACAGTGATCCGCGACAAGACGCCTATTCCCCATAATGGGTGTCGTCCGCGTAAGCGCCGCAGAGTTTAAGGAGGCCAAACATGTCAACAGTTCTCTATGATAAATTTGAAATGCCTGAAATGATCAAGATGGACGAGTCGACAGCAACTGCTACCTATGGCAGATTTATTGCTGAGCCGTTCGAGCGTGGTTTTGGTCATACGTTAGGCAATGCCTTGCGTAGAATGCTTCTGACAGCGATCGAAGCACCTGCCATCATTTCCTTCTATATGGAAGGTGTCCCTCATGAATACATGGCTGTCGACGGAATCATCGAAGATGTCACAAACATAGTATTGAATCTGAAAGGTGCTCTTTTGCGCAAACTTCCGATTGAGGGGATGCCCCATATCCGTGAACAAAAAGTGATCACAAAGATGCTCGACATCACTCAGGAAGATCTCGGTAAGAATGGACAAAAAGTGATTACCCTAGGGGATTTGATCACATCAGGTGATTTTGAAGTTTTCAATCCCAACTTAAGGATTTTCACTGTCACTAAACCCATGACAAGAAGAATCGATTTAAAAGTTTCCATCGGACGAGGCTATGTGCCCTCTGAGAGACATGAGATTTTCAATCAAGTCGCAGATGAAATTGTCATCGATTCTATTTTCTCTCCTGTACGTCTCGCGAATTATTTCGTAGAAGATACACGCGTTGGCCAAGATACTGATTTCGACCGCCTAATCTTGGAAGTCAGAACAGATGGACGCATTTCACCTAGTGAAGCGGTAGCTTTCTCAGCCAAATTGCTCATGAAGCATTTAAATGTGTTCGAAGAGATGGATCGACATAAAATCTCTTTTGAAGAGGCTGCAGCGTCTATCGATAATGACCGAGATGTTCTGATGCAAAAGTTGGTATTAGGAATTAATGAGATTGAGCTTTCTGTCCGTTCGACCAACTGCTTGAATGGAGCGAATATCCAAACAATTGGTGAGCTTGTCGTGATGCCAGAGCCAAAACTTCTACAGTTCCGCAACTTTGGAAAGAAATCCTTAAATGAAATTAAGGCAAAATTGACAGAGATGGGTTTAGGGTTGGGCATGGATTTGTCCCGCTTTGAAATCAATCAAGACAATGTAAAAGATAAAATCAATCAATACCTCGATGAACATAAAAATGGTACAGCATGAGACACCGTAAACATACATTTAAACTTGGGCGTACCTCGCAGCACAACCGTTGCATGATATCTAACATGCTTAAATCCCTGATCTACCAAGAAAGGATTGTAACAACGGTTGCGAAAGCAAAAGAGCTCCGACGTTATGCTGATCAAATGATTACCTTAGCTAAAAAAAACACGTTAGCAAGCCGTCGAAAGGCAGTTGCTGAATTAATGGTCACTTTTAATCCTATGGACAGCAAAGAAGCACGTGTCGCGAAAAGTGGTAAAACTCATCATTATAATGTCGACCGACAAGTCGTCACAAAATTGTTTGATGATTTAGGCCCCCGATTTGCAAACCGCGAAGGTGGATACACACGGATTATTCGTATGGATAATCGTGTAGGTGATAATGCACCTACTTGTGTGATTGAATACTTGAGCGAATAGCCTCTAAAAGCTATTTTGTACTCTCTATACAAATATTGAGGTGAGTACGTGGCAACAAAAATTGCAATCAATGGTTTGGGCCGGATTGGCCGATTAGCCCTCCGTTTAGCATTCAAAAATCCGCAGATACAAGTCGTTGCAGTGAACGACCTTGTCCCTGCGGATAATCTGGCTTATCTTCTAAAATATGATTCTACCCATGGAAAGTTTGAGGCAGATATCAGGGCCGAAGATGCCAAAATCATAATTAATGGAAACACCATCCGAGTTTTCAACGAGAAAGATCCTGCCAACTTGCCATGGAGCGAGCTAAACATTGACTACGTGGTTGAGTCTACAGGGATTTTTACAAAGAAAGAAGGAGCTGAAAAGCATCTTCAAGCGGGTGCAAAAAGGGTCATCATTTCTGCACCTGCAAAAGGGGAAGGGGACATCCCCACATATGTTATGGGGGTTAATCACGACCAATTTAACCCAGAAAAAGACAAAATCGTTTCCAATGCCTCCTGCACAACAAATTGTCTGGCGCCTATTGCAAAAATTTTACTCGATAACTTTGGAATAGAAGAAGGGTTGATGACCACAATCCATGCGATGACAGCCTCACAGTCAACAGTCGATGGCCCGTCCAAAAAAGACTGGAGAGCAGGCCGTGGCGCAGCCCAGAATATCATCCCTGCTTCAACAGGAGCTGCAACCGCTGTCACCCACTGCTTACCCGCAGTGAAAGGGAAACTTACAGGCATGGCCTTTAGGGTCCCTGTCGCAGATGTCTCTGTAGTAGATTTGACGGTTAGGTTAACTCGTCCAACGTCTTATGAAGAGATCTGCAAAAAAATGAAAGAAGCTTCACAAGGATCCATGAAAGGGATTCTTTACTATTGTGAGGATGAGGCCGTCTCGACTGATTTTATTGGCTCGACCTATTCCTCAATATTCGATGTAGGCGCTGGCATTGCCTTGAACAACCAGTTTTTTAAGCTTGTAGCTTGGTATGACAATGAAATGGGATATGCCGCACGTATTATAGACCTCATCGATTACATTGCGAAACATGAAAAAAAGGAAATTTTAAAGTGAATTTTACCCGAGAACCACTCATAGAAACAGTCATTACTCCCAAGGAAGGATACAAACTCATCGTGCGCAACAGCAAAGTTGGTGGGCAAGAAGAATATTTTGTCGATGCAGTTGAAGTCATTTCTTTTGGGAATGCCAGTTTTTTTCGATCCATGGAAAAACCAAAATGCTTTTTGGTTCCGGTATCTGATTTCGAAATTTTAGAAGCGCGAGAATCGCGCATGGTGCTGAAAACACAAAGTTCTGAAAAGGGAATAAAGATTGCCGGTGGAAGGGAAGCCCCTTTGAAAGTCAAAGAAGAAATTTCTTCTCAGGAAAGTGAAGGTGTTTCTTCAGTAGTTTCGGGAGAACAACGCTCTGATAAGAGACGGGAGAGAAGAAGATCGCGCAAAAGACGTAAAGAAGATTTTGAGGAAGGCACTGAAGAAATTTCAGAGCCTGCTCCAGAAGCTAAACCAGAAGAAAAAAAATTTGAAAGACCTGGATTGATTCCACCCCCCTCTACACTCATCTCAGAAACGATAGTCCGCTACAAATCTTTAGCTCCAGTGGAAGGCCCGCCTCCAGAGATCAAAGAACCTCCTATGCCCATTATTCCACCTCCCCCCATTATCTTACGAAAGGATGAAGAAGAAGAAGCGGATGAAGAAGAGACACCATTTTGAGCAATGTGGGAAATACACTTTTGATTTTACCCCCCTTTTTACGCTTGTAGACCAATTTGGAGAGCCCATTTACCCAAGGGCTCTCCCACTTCTCGAAAAGCTCGCCAGCCATTTCCTTTACGTTATCCTTTGGCTTACGCTTCTTCTCATTCCTCAACCCTTTTCCCAAACGACAAACTACATCTTCATGAGCGCCATTTTTTTTCACCTCTTCTTCATTGGTTGCAGACTAACCTCGCTCCTTCTTCTCGGTGGTCTCATCCCAACACTATTCCCGCCCCTTTGGATCCGCCTCACACGTAAACTGCAACGCAATCCTTCCCTTTCCCTACTCAAAAAATACAACCTCCAC